>Ga0265797_10008767_pt1 | contig 13360 bp, 19 predicted proteins | sample P2T30metagenome_FD_192433 | JGI IMG/M metagenome (GOLD analysis project Ga0265797, IMG submission 192433) | Plant litter microbial communities from East Loma Ridge, Irvine, California - P2 T30 | ecosystem: Environmental > Terrestrial > Plant litter > Unclassified | place: USA: California... | reverse complement strand
CTTCTCCTCAGATGGCTGGGTGTTGGAAGCAGTAACGGTCCGATGTGCCGATAAACGTTCTTCGGCGAGTTTCGACATATCTCCCATTGCCTCTTGAGTCTTGAGGGATAGTTTTCGAATAAACCTTCCGTAGAAATAGGATGATGCCGAAATGGGAGGGAAGATGATCAACATGATCAGAGTAAGCGTCGGCGAGATGAGGTACATCATCCCTACACCGACTGCTGCTCCCAAGACTGCTTTCAATCCTTCTCCGAGATTCTCAGAGAGTGATTGACCAATAATAGAAGTATCCTGTCCTAAACGCGAGAGAGCATCTCCGACACCGGATTGTTCAATATGCGAGGGAGGTAGAGCCATGAATTTCGCGTAGGTCTTGTTCCTGCTTGTCAGCTGTGCCGGTAGTATTGGGAAATGGAAGCTGACCTGATACCAGCAACGGTCCTCTGACCAGCCAAACGCAATGCCATAGCCCGTCCCGAATTCGCTAAAGCTCCGACAAGTAATATCCCGACTAAAGCCCAAGTAGCCTGTTCAAGCGGTAATCCAAACAACAAAGTAGCCTCAGAACCTGGTGCAAAATAATCGATAATCCGCCCAATAGCCCAAGGTATACCGAGGTTGACACCGGTTGAAACGACCAGACATCCAATACCAACGGTCAAAAGAGGCCATTGTGGTTTAGCCAAAGAGAGCAGTTTCATTATTGATGCGGGATCGGCTTTCGCGTCTTTCTTTGGGACCGGTTTTGGGGTCTCGGCCACGACTACGGGAGGGGCGGTAAGCGGATCGACGGGTAGTTGCTTGGCCGAAGTCGCCAAAGACTCCTGTTCCGATTCGATGGGTGGTTTAGCATTTGACGAATTATTCCGTATACGCAGTGCTGTCAACGATGTTCCGTTACCAATTATCGGTGTCATCCTCTTTGTTTTGGACATACCGAGGGTCGACAACAGCGGAGAGACAGGTGGTCGTGTTCCAAATGACCGAACATGGGCAGCGATCGGTGAACACGAAGGTCCAGCTCGCGTCACCGGTAATGTCCAGGCCCAAGCCCGGGCGGCTCCAAGCCCATGTCGAGCGGCCATTCTGGCGGGCTGAAGGAGAGTTTCGAACGAGCGTGTAGCTCTTGTGATCTATCTGAACAAGGTGAAAGTGTATGTGTGTAGTGACGGCTCGGATGTGCATCATGACTTTTAGACGGATCAGCCCGGCTTGAGGTTGGGATAAAATCGATTAATTAAAAGAAAACAAATAAAAAGTCTGAAGATCGACGGCTTGTATGCGCGTAACTTGAAGGTGCAGGCAAGGTCTTGGTATCATACAGGCAACATGGTCAATACATCGAATAAGAGTAAGTGCTAGAAACACAGGACGAAGCTGACAAATAGATGCTTTCTCAAAGCGAAATCACCGAGAACGAGGCCAGCTTCTGCATCGAGCAAAACTTGGTAATCTAGAAAAGCACAAAGATTATGTTCACCGAGCTCGAGATTACAAGTCGAAGCAGGATCGAATTCGAAAACTCCGTGAGAAGGCAGCATTTAGAAATAAAGATGAATTCTACTATGGTATGGTCAAGGGCCAGACCAAGAACGGAATGGCCATCGGAGAACGAGGGAATGAAGCTCTATCTACGGATGTAGTCAAGATCTTGAAGTCGCAAGATGCTGGTTATGTCAGAATTTGTATCGCCAAGGATGAAAAGGTAAGCTGTGGAGACTTCCGAGTCTGGATGAGCTGACAAGGTAGAGAATCGATAGATTGAGACGCGAATTGGAGGCTTCTTCCCCAACTGGATCTGGGAAAGAAGGGGACTGGGATGCCGCCGCTGAATTGGCCGAGGTTGAGAAGCTGGCTGAGATGGGAATTGTCCTCAAGCCAAGAGATGAGGGTTCGAACTCGAGAAAGGGCAAAGGAAAGGCAGTACCCTCCGGGCACGTTATCTTTGTCGACGGAAGGGAGGAGTGTGAGTCTGCTCAACCCAGACAATGACAATGCTGATTTGCAGTCGAGCAATGGGAAGATGTCAACACCATTGCAGCAACAGAGGTCGCAGCAAATGAAGAAGTAGTCGATCTAGGATGGGCTGAACCGAAAGCTTCCGGATCAAAGACCAAGAAAACGATTGCCACCCCCACTGAGAATTCGGAGGAAACAGACCGTTCACACCGCATGGACTTGCTCACGGAGCTATCAGCTCTCCTCGGCCGGGTCAAGCAGCTCCGTCTGGCCGCGTCTAAGTTGGAGACAACAAAGGGTATGATGGGCAAAGGAGCCCCAAGGAAAGTAAGGGAGAATGGATGGGTAGAGGACGAGAATGTCCCCGAGGACCGGAATGGGGATAAGAAGAGATGGGAGGGAAAGATGTGGAAATGGAAGTTGGAGAGGAAGCGTTGAGAATCTGCCAGTGCGTTTCCTTGTTGTATTGGTTCCCTTCATGAACATCTATCAGCCTATCTCTTGGGTGATCCCCGAAGTCTCAAGTCATCGCCCAGTCTCGGTCTGGGGGCACCTTCCCTGTTCGGGATTCGTTGATGGGAAGATGAGAATGTGATCGAGGGCTTAACCAAACCTTATTGGGGCAACTATCCGGGTGACTTCGTCGGACATGATAGGCTTCGCGACCTCCTTTGGCGACTCGATCGCCGGGGTGGTCGATCTTCCGTTGAGGATACCCCACTGAGCCGACGTGAAGCCAACAGCCGGATGGCGCTAATAGGTATATATAGTGGCGACTCATTGGACTAATCGAATACTCTGCTGAAACTCTGACAACTTAAACCTCTTGCACGCACTCCACAATGATTGAAAGTGCACCACAAGAAGTCCGACACATGGACCACGACCACCGTGGAGCTCCTTCTATGGGTCTCACTTCCCCTGGGCAGTCGACCCGTCGCAATCCTGTCCGAACCACTCCGCGACAACGATTATATCGATCCGACAGCTTACTGTCTAAGCACTCATTCCAAGGGGACATCACGCTTGTTCGTCTGCCAGCATATCAACCAGAATATCCTGTCACGCCGCCTCTATCTCGACAGGGCTCTTTACATGACATGACCCAAGTTGATCAATTCCCGGCTCATCCATCTGAATATCATCCTAACACTAGATACAATTCAGAGTTTGGTGATAGCTCGGTCATGCTCACTCCACCCTCTAGTCCAGAGGTGCCAAAAGGTCGTAAACAGAGCAAGCGTGATAGTCCATCACACCGACAAACAAGCGACAGTCATTACGTCCCCGAACCAGACGACCACGACTTTGGGGATGACATACAAGTGCTCACGTCCAGTATTGGACGAGCTGGCCAATTAGAATGGCATGACCAACATCACAGACTTACCGACGCCGAAGGGAATATCATCCAGTGTGAACCAATATGGGCGGAGCCGTCATACGATCGAAGACTGGAGTTTGGTTCACAATACCATCGGAAGGTTGTAACTGATGATATGCCTTCGCTGGACGATCATGAAGATCAATTTCACTTCCATCGCGGATATAATACTGGAGACAAAGAAGACGATCGCCCCATCGCGAGGCAAAGCTCTCCTCTCCGTCTTCTCAGGCGTGACTACAGCAGCGGCCGGGTGGCGAGGCAATCGATGCACCCATCTAGCCACGGACATCTTGGGGATTCAAGGCATCCGTATTACACAGACGACGATGACTATTCCGCAAAGGAAGCTACCGACTCTACCAGACATTACGGCGAGACGAGTGGTCGTGAGCCTGCTAGGTCTGTACGAGCTATAGCATCCCGTCCAAATCAACTGTACCATCAAGACGTCTCCCCTGGTCAATTGGTGTCGTCACTTTGCTCCCGAGCCTCCGCTCTCCCCCGTCAAGACCGATACCGAGACACTCAAGCTCACAACAGGAGCCCTGAGGAGTCAAAGCAGGAAATTGTTCGATCAAAGAGACGAGGGAATGCATCCGGCGAAGTCAGAGGGATGACGAGAGACCGATCACTTAGCCGTCTTGAACGAGACCCTCAACGACATCGATCCCGGTCTCGATCCATATCGACCGACTCCTCGAGCCAAGACTCTTGTCGGTCGCGCTCCCGGGATCGACGTGATTCTGTCGAGTCAGTTACCCCTCGCAGGTCCAGCTCACCGGACGTGACTCTGATTCTAATTGCGAAACCCAAACCTAAAACCAATCTTTCCAAGTCAGGCTACAGTAAGGGTGGTAGGAGTCGAGCGGGATTTGATCAAGATCTCCTCAATCGACAGACCTACGCGCCTGGAACTCTGGTTGCTAAGCAGAACGAGCGAACGCTGCTCAGTCAACTTCGAGAGTTGGTGAAGGACCTGGAGGAAACCCGATCTTCTCAGAGAGGAGCGAAGATTACAATTTTGGGTGATATGGGCAGATGATCTTGTACAATATGTCGACTATGTGTAGATCTGTGCAACGTGGACATGTTAATGTGGTATATTATGTGTAGTCGCAATGATGATAGACCGTCGATGCCGATTAAGCTACTGGCGGGCGACGTCTTTCATACTCGCCTGTATAGACGAGGGAATTTACCTTGTAGCCGCCCGTGGAGCTGAGAGCGCCAAAGCCCATCAGAACGGATTTCTGCTGATGCGGTCTAGCCGACTATACAGTACCATGTCTAAATTACAGTATCTGTTGACCAGACGTATAGCGCTACAAATGGTCGAAGCAACAATAATTTCATGTTTACAAGTAGGAAAGCAATCGGACCATACGTGTATACATACTGTACTGTACATTCAGTGTTAAGCCATCTCGTGCAGACGATGAGCATCGTCGCTTTGATGGTGTCCTGATCAATCTGACTCCTACTGGATACCATATTCGCTGTCTGCATATCGCCGCCTTCTGGGGGCATGTGGTCTTTCACTATACATCGACGGTCGATGTCCACGAGGCTCTGAAGGTCCTCGTTGAGTGCTGCCGTGAATAGATCCGTGGGGATGAGAGGGTGCAAAGTCTTCCTCTGGTGGCCCATGTGTCGAATCTACTCGATTTCGACTGGAATAGCCACTGCTGGAATAGCCACTGCGCTGTGAACCTGCGAGAGAAGGGTGTGGCTCTCGACCCGCACCATCGTAGGGAAGACTTTCATAGCCATAGGAGCTCCAAGTTGCTGATCTCGCGGGGGATGCTCCGCGATTATGTGACCCATCATCGATGCATCTTTGCTGGCGAGGATCGTCTTCTGTTCGATTGGAGCCCTGGAAAGAACCGGCGACTCGTCGGGCAGCGTATCGATCGACATCAAGGGGGTTGGATGAGGCTTGCGGGCCGGTCCGTGTCCGGTCCATGACTTCTTCAATGATTCGTTCTGTTGCTATCACCACAGCCCCCCGGGCCTCGATATATCTCGTGGGTTCGACGTAGCGCAGCGCGGCTTTTTTGAGTGGTCCTAATGTATGGCGCATCTCGTCTCTCATGGCCTCCTCGTCCGGATTGAATGCAGAGCCCCACGGATCGGCGGGATATCTCTCCACTGTATGACGCTTGGCGGATTCCAGGTCCATTCCGTGTCCTCCCGACATGAAACCGCTCCTGCGACTTCCCGATCTCTCTGAGAGACTTGCATTGTCCATAATCCTCGTAAGCTCGTGCGAGGAGGGCCCTCTGTCCGGGCCTTGTGGAGAGGAGGCGCGTCGGCTTTCGGTGTCCCATAGTCGCGGGTCAAAGCCGGGTGTGGTGAACGCCTGAGGAGAATTGTGATCAGGTGAAGGCAGTCGGTCAAAAGGTTCCATAAAACGATCAACTTGATGGCTGCTAGATCTGAAGCTCCCGGGACCCCGTGGAACCGGAACCGAGCCGGGGGGTGGCCGAGGACGTCGAGCTGTCGATACGCTTTTGTGTGACCTGACACTCTGTGGTTGGGGGGGATCGTAAACCCTGTTTAGACGAGCCGTAGACGCCTGTGAGCTTTCATCAACCGGTCCAATCGTCTTGGCACTGGCGTGGGATGACTGGCTGGGAATTGAGGAAACGTGACGGGAATGGGTTTTGGAGTATCTCTGACTACTCTCCGCTCTCCTCCTCTCATCGAACAGCTCTTGCCGTGCAGTCTCGGGATCCACGGGCCAGCCCTGGCTATCTTTGGGCCCAGTTGAATATCGTACAAAGGTTTGATTGTGATCGTAGCCTGGGTGGCTGGAAGTCCGCGAGCTCTGATATCTGGGGTCGTATGGCATCGGAAATGTGTATCGCTTTTGGTAATCGTAACGAAGTGTGATGAGTGCCGCATCAGTGAGAGCCCCTATATATACCTCTGTCCGAGGGGGTCAGTGGAGCTGTCAATGGATTAAGATATCTACGAGTCAGCCGTGAGATGAAAGGACGATTAGCTTCGTGTAAGAGACTGGCATCGATTAAAGGATATGCACATCAGGGGTGAGGCTTAAGGGCTTGTTGAGGAGACGGGTTGGAGCAACAAGGCTTTGTCACAATGGATCTTGTAGCCTATTGTGTCCTTGAGTCGATCCGTCCAGCAACCCGAGGGAGCTTCGATCAAGGGATTGCCAACACCATGATCAATCATTCGGCCCTCCTACCTGGACTGCAAAATGAAAGGATATTCAATTATTTCTATTTCATCACATCAAAGGGAATCCATCCTTTCTTCACCTTGGCTCCAAAGCGAACGAGGCGGTGCACGTACGTTCGTAAGTATTCAAGTACCGCTCCTCTGGTCGATCGTTCGATAGAAATGGGTGTTGATGTTACATTATTACTTTGGGGTGATATATTACAACTGTCCAGTCTCGATATTGATGGTAATTGGGTGTTCCACTATGAGTGGGTGCCATTTGCGATTGGTTGCTCGTTTGCTGCCTTGCTCGGTGTTTCATCCTTCATTTCCTCGTGCTTGATAGTTCCATTCTCCCTAGGCCCGTTGATCTCAGTCTCATCCGTTGCGCCATGTGAACGAATAGGTTGATGGCGGCGGGGCGGTAATGGAACAGACGGAAATTCGGTAACGATAGAGTCTTCTAGCTGCCTTCTGAAGCTCTGCAAATCAGCAAGAGCCTTTCCCACATGTTCGTTTGGCATACTTCAAGACCAAGAGCTCGTCCTAGCGAATATTGATTTTCTCCTGTTGCTCTACTGATGGCTGATCTGGTGTACATGTGTGGATTACGGTAGTTATCGATATACCTATCATATCAGTGGCTTGAGCTGGAGGTCTCACTCCATCACTCACTCGACGACCTGCTGGGGCACTGTGTCCTGCAGTTTCCCGGCCATCTCACTGAGCTGGATCAAACCTCTGTTGACCTCTTGCCTGACCATCAGCTTCGTCAGACTCGCAGACAGGATAGCTCACATGTACATAGGCACCCTATCCTCCTGGCCAGCTGCTACATCTCCAGCACATACTTCCAGCTCATACAGATCTTGCGAGATTTTGAGTAATGTCCTCTCTATATCGGCCCTTAGCTTGAACTCCTCATCTTCAGCGGCTGTCGATTGTGGAGGAGCCAAAGGCGACTGCATCATAGAGTTCGGCGTCGCTGCTGGCGACAGATAGGCTTGCGATACCGACATATGCGGTCCATGAACCTAATAGGGAGGATGAGAAGTTGATTGAGAACGGGTAAATCCGAGGTTACAAAGTGGAGGCGAGTCGATACGTCCAAGATGGTGATGACTAAGTTTCCACCTATCACCTCTAACAATGTCGGACACCGAGACCCCCACGGAGTCCAATGACGTCGATATCAGTCTGGATGGACTGAAGATGGATGACTTCGTGTTTGACAAGAAGAAGTCAGAGAAGGAACAGGCGATTATCGAGGGAGGGGATGAGGATGAGCTGGAGCGATTTAGGCGGGAATGGAAAGCTGAAGTCAAGGGCAGAAGGGGTCTGCGAGTATACGGGATACCATGGAAGGGCTCTGATGATACCGGACCACCAAAATCAGTGGAGAGAAGCGTAATCTCACCGGAGAGATCGCCCAAGAAAAGCATCACATCGCCATTCGCCGGTACTGGCAGTCTGCCAGATGAGACTCTGGTCCGATCACCTAATCAGAATGGAAAGTCGCTCGATGCTGGACCATCAAGGCCCAAGAAGCAGTATAGCGCAGTTCAGCTGTATGCTCAAGCAGTAGAGAATGAGCAAGCTGGACAGCTCAATGATGCCTTACAGCTATACAGAAAGGCTTTCAAGATCGATGGTGAGTAACGCCTCTCTCCGCACAGGATCTTGCTGATCACCAGATAATGTCGATCGTGTGTACCAGAAATCGTTGCCCAAATACGTAGCCGAAGAAGAAGAGACGGAAACTCCTACATCTACCGATATTGTTTCGGCTGCTATCCCGCAGGAGGAGCCTTATTCATTTCAGCGGCACCTACAATTTCAGCCCGATTACCAAAAGACCAAGACCACTCGCAGACGATCACCGCTATCTACCATACTTGACAAAGCATCCGTCTCGCCCGATGAAGCGAAGTTCGAGCCAGAGGAGGAAGACAAGCCTTTCCCAATCTCCCTGTTACCCCCAGAACTCCTCGAAAAGATATTTAACAACCTCGACGTCCGTGGTTTGGAGCGATTTGGTTCCATATGCTGGCGAGCTAGGCTTTTGACTTCTCAAGCGGAGATCTGGAAACGGAGAGTTCAGACTATATATCAATGGCCAATGGTGGAAAAGCAGGTCACGGCGAATGATCTTGCAGAGCGTCATGGTGGCGAATGGCGGACTACGTTCATTGAAGAGGAGCGAGTGAGAATGGATGGATGTTACATCTCGGTCTGCCATTATATTCGACCTGGATCAGGTGACGAGTGGGTAGCTGTAACCCACATGATCACCTATCATCGTTTTCTGCGCTTCTATCCCGATGGAAGTGTTATATCGTTCCTCACCACTGATCAGTGAGTCCAGCTTCTCATCGCGCTTTGTTCTTGCTTCTAAGCTGACTGATAGCCCGTCATCCGTCGTCCCGGTCCTCCGGCCGTCTCTCCGCTCGAAAGGGCTGCATTTCGGCCGATGGCGAGTGGAGAAAGGCAAAGTATACCTATCAGAATTACTCGAGCCTGGGATACGGACGCCAAAGTATGAATTCGAGATGGAGCTCAACCTCAAGGAGACTCAACGCGGACGGTGGAACAAGCTGGATATACACACATACAGCTCTATCAATCTCGCAACTGATGAGGTCTTGGGCTTGAGTCTGAAGCACCAGAAACCATTCTACTTTTCCAAGTAAGTCCACACAATCTCCACCTGAACGTCAGCTGACATTGATCAGAGTTAAATCATATCATCCTGCATTGTAGTTCATATTTATACACATTCATTACGACACTATCCTATATGTACAACCTGAAAATCAAAACGCCTTCTAGATCTTGCCATGACTGAAATCTCGGACGACCTTCTTGAACCAGCCACCCTTTCTCTCTGCGAAACCTGATCGATTGTGCTCAAAATGACTCTCATCCGTTGGCGTAACCGGCTCAAAGCACGAAATTTCCAATTCTTCTTCTTCAAGCATATAGATATCAAGCGGAGGAAGAAGCGGCATTCTGGTATCGGTCGATCGCGGCAAAGGTGGGTGGCCAAGTCCGATAGATGATCTCGGTTTGGGAGCCCGACGGGGGTGTACGAAGGGTGTCTGGATACTCATACGCGATTGAACCGGACTGGCGAGCTTCTCCACCCTGGGCTTGCGGTTGTATGGGATGGGTGGAGGTGAGTTGAGGCAGATGACCGGTAAGCCGACTTTGGGTACCAGATTCAAGACAAGAGGTGGAGGGCGATGCTTGGGTCTTCGGGGTGGATCAGGGACATACTCAGGAGACGAGAGTCCCGATGAACTCGAAGACGAATCACTGGCGAGGCGAGAAACCAGAGCTGGCGGTGTGGATGCCGGGGTGATGTCCTGGGCGAGAGCAGCAGCCGACCATGGGTGGGGAGCAGCTTGAGGTTTGGCCTGTCGCCTAGTCCTGATTTTGGGCTTGTCGAACATATCGACGAAACTATCTTCCACTCGAGTCGTTTCCTTCGCGATCTTGGGCTTGGGTGGCTGACTGAGAACACTAGTGAATGCCTTCATACCCCAAGTCTCATCATCCGAGTCGTCCGTTGGCGCGACCGAAGACGTGGCCTTCCCTCGAGGTCGAGATGCCGAAGGATCAGACATGAGCCAAGCGAACTCCTGCTCTTCCTCAATGTCGAACCACATGTGTCCATCTTCTCCCTTGTGTAGCACTGTTTTCCCGCCTCCTACATTCCTTGATTCGTCCTGTAGACGGGCTACTGGATCACTCGATTTCGAATGCGAGGTCTTGCTTGGTTTCTTGGGAACATTGCCAAAGAAAGCATTGATTTCGACCAATGTCGAATGGGGCAGGGGTCGGAAATTGTCTCGCTTTCTTCGAGCTTGCTTAGGGGGTGGAGCTGGGGGCATGGTACCGAGGAGCTTCATGGCCTTCGAAGGCGCTCGAGTAGGAGTGACGGGCGAGCCAGGTACTTTGCGACGCGGTCTGACGGGTGTGATCGGTGTGAGTGGCGTGGAAGACTTTCGTCGTCTTGGCGAAAGGGGAGTATCCGGAGGGGATTGACCGGGTTTGACCTGATCATTGACGCCCAGAGCTAGATGAATTTCTGATCGGCCAGAAACAGAGGGGTTACGTTGTAGATCGAGAGCCATGAACATGTCGGATATAGATTGGTGGGGGTCCAGTCTGATCTGGGGAGGGGTATGAGATTCGGATGAGCGAAATGAGGTAGGCGAAGATGGGACGGAAACGGTAGATGTCCTGGCAGGAGCTGTTGATCAGCCAAGTCGAATAACATGCCCAAAAGCGGGCTTACCGGTTGATGAGACGGGTTTCTTCCTGACCTGCAGAGGTCTTGTATGCCCTCGGACCCCTTCGACATAAAGCGAGTTGAAGAATTCGGTCGATTGCGATGGCGCTCTCCTGGGTACGTTCATATCCGGATCAACAGGCGAAATTGGCTCTGGCAGTGGTGTGAGTAAGATTTCAGACATCATGTGAGATAAAGTGAATAGGACAGGCAAAACGGTGGAAGAGCTCATATATACTCGTTTCTTGGATTTGAATCTGAGCTTATTGTCCTCTTGAACACGCAACGCCGTCAATAAGCCACCGATGGCATTGTTTCACCTGCTATGACGTTCCTTGTACCTTGCACTAGTACCTTGTCTTTGAACCACCTTGTTCTTGGTTGACTACAAAAGGACAATAAAGCACTGGCATATCGACGGACAATAAGCTTTTCGGGGAGACAGGGAAAGCACCGCTCGGACGAGAACACGTGGTTTAGCAGCACCGTGAGAAATCAATCTAGTCTCGTCAGGCACGTATCAGATCAACCTTGACTTTTGCCAGCATACCACCTAGGATTATCGTTGACAACCATGGCAAAGGCTGGAAGTAGTAAGCTACCTGCCCCAGCCCCAAAAGGTGGAGACAAGAGCTTCAAGGGGAAGGGAAAGCCTGACAAGGCCATCCAGAAGACCGCGGATCTGATCAAGGGAAATATCAAGGCGAAGGCTTCTGGTAAAGGGAAAGAGAAGGCGATACTGGGAGAGCTGTCAGGAAGCATCGAGCGTGAGCGACACTTTCATAAAAATCAGCTTGAGCTGACATTATAGAGCGAAGAGTGCTGCCGGGCGGCATTCAAGTTGAAAAATTCGCCGACGTGAGTGTTCTGCAACGGTCGAAGAGTCAGCGCCTGACCCTCAGGCAAGGGCTCTCGAGATTCTAGCTTTGCAGCATGCAATCAAGACCGCTGCGTGAGTACACAAGATCGTAGGGTGTGGTATCTGAGCTGATATGCCAGCGCCCTGGGCAGCACTCGAGCATTTCAGTCGTTACCCCGACACCTGCGCCGTAGGGCTGCGAGTCATAATCCGCGCCGGGTACCGAAACGTTACAGATCTCGAGCAGCAGCAGAGGTACGTTAGCTATACTCACAGATCCAAAGATCGCGATGAGCTGACGATCAGATCCGCCCAGGTAGCAATGTTGTCAAGATACACCGGAAAAGGGCGAGGATAAGGGCAAAGGGGAATATTCAAGGGGAATCAAGAACGGAACAGCTTCTCAAGCGTCAGCGTACATGGCTTCACTCAACGTGATAGTACTTGACTGATCGCTAGAGAACAAGTCATGGCTACCTACGCATGTCTGGCATGCTAAGCGATTCCACATGACGAATGTGTGGGGATATCGCCTACCTCGAACACCTACCCTCAAATCCTTCAGGACCGCGTATCGAGCGGCCAAGCATAAAGCTATCGTGAATGATATCAGTTATTATGGAACAATAGAGCTTGTGGGTACTCGCGACAACCTGGTAAAGATGTTGGGGCGCGTCCTTGTCGGCCGTTTTGCCGGAAGCAAGTGAGTCTTGAGAGCATCGAAACAGTGTGAGGCTAATGAATAGGTACGAGTCAGGAGCAAGAGTTGCTCAAGCTACGCTTTATCATGATCAGACTTTCCCTTACGGTCTTATTGGTCCAGTCGAGATCATTTGGAGGCCCGAAGAGGGTCATCTGAGCGATAGGACTTTATGGATCAGGATACATCCTGCCATCTATGCCGAAGTCAGCGGTGTGCTTGCATCTCTACTCGCAGTGTCGGGCGATCAGCGTGGTGTAGCATCGAGCTCGACTGCACAGCAGCAACCTACTGTTCGGACGACCGATCTGCGAGATGAGATCGATAGTTTTGAGATCATGGGTCCGAAGTCCGCCAGGATCATCAGGAGGATCTTGCGCCTGTCAAAGGCTGAAGGCAAAGACAAAGCCAGTGTAGGTCTTCCCACTTGATAGCACGTTCCTCGCTGACTCAAATAGTTCTTCGAGAGTCTGAGGGGAACCCAAGGAACGGAAATGCCCGAAGGGCTGATAGCCGGCTTACTGGTCCACGACCCACGATTGATGTATGTTTGCCCTCCCTGGGGTTTTACCTTGAGCTGATGGCTAGCTTCCCTGCTCCGATGCTTGCTCAGGTCGAACCGACAGATGACGATGATGAGGTTTTGCGATCGGCATTGATGCATCGACCTACAGCTTTGCTTGCGCAATCGAATATCTGGGAGTCCTCGACTAGAGAAGGATTATCGACACCGCGATATAAGAAGTCGGATCTCGACTACCGTCGGCAGAAGGTATGTGGATCTCGCATTCAGTGACCCAACTCATCATCAGCTCGGTATACCTGGATCCCAGCTTCGCCCAATGGCACAAGATGACCGGATCCCCTTACTCCTCATACAACGCTCCATCACCTCCCATTCGTCTCCCAACGAATCATCCCACGGCTTCACTATTCTCTTACCGCGAGGCTGGTCAATGTACTTCCTCTCTT
>Ga0265797_10008765_pt1 | contig 13364 bp, 12 predicted proteins | sample P2T30metagenome_FD_192433 | JGI IMG/M metagenome (GOLD analysis project Ga0265797, IMG submission 192433) | Plant litter microbial communities from East Loma Ridge, Irvine, California - P2 T30 | ecosystem: Environmental > Terrestrial > Plant litter > Unclassified | place: USA: California... | reverse complement strand
TAAAGTGACTTAAGTGTTGACAAAACTTTTGTGTCTTTGGGGTTAATTTAAATTTCCTAATTTTGCAAAACTATGTTGAGAAAACTGCAACTTTTTTTTATGATTTTCTGTTTGGGAATTTTTGTATTTCCGAAGCAGAATTTCAATGCACAAGTGGCTCAGAGTTCCTGTTGTGAATCTCAGACTCAAAGCTCTGACTGTTGCAAAAAAGAAGAAAAACATTCAAAATCTTGTAATCACGATTCCAACAAAGAAAAAGACTGCAAAGACAATTGCACGACTTGCAAAACCTGCAGTTCCGGATTCGTTTTTTCTGTTGTTTTGAATAACTTTGACAACAAACTGAGAACGCCAATTTTCCAAATCGAAAATCAATATTCTTATTATTCCCAATCGCCATTAGCGCGGGCATTTATTATTTGGCAACCGCCGAAACTTGGTTAATTTTTATTGTTCTTTGAGAGCCTCAGAATGATAATTTTAGTGTCTTCGAGAGCCTCAGACTGACAATTTTTGAGATGTCACTCTGAGCGGAGTCGAAGAGCTTCATTATTCAAACAATTAAAATTAATCAAAATGAATTCTATTATAAAATCAGGAATTTTATTCCTATCTATATTTCTATTTTCAAACTTTTCTGCACAGACAAAAACCTTCAAAGCAAAAGTGGAAGGCAACTGCGGAATGTGTAAAGACCGCATCGAAACTGCCGTTAAAGCTGACAAAAATGTAAGTTCAGCCAACTGGAGTATGAGCAAAAAACTTTTGACTGTAAGTTATGACGCATCCAAAACCGACAAAAAATCTATTCTGAAAAGTGTAGCCGAAGTTGGTCACGACAACGAAATGTTTCGTGCTTCCGGAAAAGTCTATGACGATTTAGAAGTTTGTTGCCAGTACGAGCGTCCGGACAACAGCAAAAAGATGGCGAAAAACTGTGATCCAAAACAAGTTTGCGAACTTAAATAATCCATTCAAAATTTTTGACGATGAAAAATTTAAGTAAAAAACTGATGTTTTTTTTGCTGATGCTGACGTCTGTTTTTTCCTTTGCACAGGCTGTCACAGAACAGTTTTTGGTAAAAGGAAACTGCAATATGTGCAAAGCCAGAATAGAAACTGCGGCCACAAAAGCCGGTGCAATCTCTGCCAACTGGAGCGCAGAGAACCAGACTCTGACAATGGTTTTGGACGAATCCAAAGTAACTTGCGATACAATTCTGAAACAGGTTGCAGAAGCCGGACACGATAATGAGAAATTCAAAGCGCCGGAAGATGCTTACAAAGCTTTGCCTACGTGCTGTTCCTACACGAGAGGTGCTGAGAAAAATGAAAATATTCACGCTGATTCTGACTCCGATGCAAAACAAATCGAAGGTGTTAAACTGACCAGAGAAAAGGAAGCAACGGCAATCAGTAAAAAGGAAGCTGGTTTGATTTTCAATATCAGCTCCAAGGAATTGCTGAAGGCGGCGTGCTGTAATCTCTCCGAAAGTTTTGAAACTAACGCAACTGTAGATGTCTCGTTCAGCAATGCTGTGACCGGAACCAAGCAATTGAAAATGTTGGGATTAGACCAAAAATATACACTTTTAACCAAAGAACAATTGCCTGAAATCCGTGGTTTGGCTTCGGCTTACGGACTTAATTTTATTCCCGGAAAATGGATTGGCGGAATCCAATTGACAAAAGGTGGAAGTACGGTTGTAAATGGTTACGAAAGTATCACAGGACAAATCAACACCGAGCTTTTGAAAAGTCACGACGACGATAAAAAAGCGGAAACGGAAATCAATTTGTTTTCCGATAATAATGGTCGTGTTGAAGCTAATGTAACCAGCACTTCGCCAATTTCCGACAAATGGAACCAAAGTGTTTTGTTGCACGGAAACGGAACTTTTGGTGATACAGATATGAATGATGACGGCTTTCTTGACAGGCCAAAAGGTAGCCAGTTAAATGCAGCTTATTTACTGAATTACAATGACTTGGAAGGCTCGGGATTCGCTTCGCATTTCGGAATTAATTTCTTAAAAGATGAGCGAACTGCCGGACAAATTGGATTTAATAAAAGAATTCCGCAGAAAGACCAATCACTTTATGGTGTTGGGATTGACATTTCGAGATTCCAATTGTGGAACAAAACGGGATATGTTTTCAAAGGAAAACCTTATCAGAGTTTGGGTTGGATGAACCAACTGACTTATCATCAACAAGATAGCTTTTTCGGATTGCGAAATTATTATGGGAAAGAAACGTCTTATTATTCCAATTTGATTTTCGAAAGCATCATCGGAAATACCAACAACAAATATAAAGTCGGCGCGAGTTTTCTTTATGATAAATACAATGAAAATTATGGCTTTAGTCAGGCTGAGGCTCTCGATGTCTACAAGAGAACTGAAACTGTTCCAGGATTATTTGCTGAATACACTTTGACAGGCGAAAAATACACTTTGGTAACAGGCGCTCGCGTGGATTTTCACAACCTTGCAGGAACTCAGTTTACGCCGAGAATGAATTTCAAATATGATTTGACGACCACAACAATTTTCAGAATTTCAGCCGGACGCGGTTTCCGAACTGCCAATATTTTTGCGGAAAGTCAATCTTATTTTGCCTCAACCCGTAAAATTGAAATCATTAAAAACGATGGCAAAATCTACGGTTTGAAACCAGAAATCGCCTGGAATTATGGCGTGAGTCTTCAGCAGGAATTCAAGTTGTTTGGAAGAAAATCAACTTTGCTAGCAGATTTTTTCAGAACCGATTTCCAGAATCAGGTTGTGACGGATTTGGATGAATCTGCTCAGAAAATCTTATTTTATAATCTTGACGGAAAATCTTTTGCGAACAGTTTTCAGACGCAATGGGATTTTCAACCTTTGAAAAATCTGGAATTTCGGGTGGCTTACAAATATTATGATGTGGCTTTGGATTACCTCAGCGGACTGAAAAAAGTACCGTTTATGGCGAAACACCGTGGATTTGCAAATCTGGCTTATTCAACCAATAAGACTGAGAAAGGCAGATTCTGGAGTTTTGACACGACATTAAATTTAGTTGGAAAACAACGACTTCCAAACACAAAATCCAATCCTGCAGAATTCCAGATTGGAGAGTATTCGCCAAGCTATTCTACTTTGAATGCTCAGATTTCAAGGAATTTTTCTGAGAAAATCAGGGTTTATTTGGGTGGAGAAAACTTAACCGGTTATCAGCAGAAAGTGGCGATTTTGGATGCTACCAATCCTTTCGGAAATTACTTTGACGGTGGAATGGTTTATGCGCCTGTAATGAAGCAGAATTTCTACGTGGGTGTAGATTTTAAGTTTTAAAACTTTAGAAATTACCCTAAAAAAACCTCGTCAGATTTGGCGAGGTTTTGTTTTATTGATGGTGGTCTTTGTCATAAAATTTGGTCATCAATTCATTCGCTTTTTCGAAGTCATTTTCAGAAACTTTCAGCTGAACGCCGCCGCTTGTTGTGTTGAATAAATTATAGGTATTTGCCAGGACATTTCCGAAGACAAAAGCTTCGACATCATTGGTTTCTAAGAAAATACGAAGCATCTCCGCTTCAATTTCTGTGTTGAATATTTTGAGTGTAACTAATTCCATTGTTATGATTTTTACTTTAAATTTTCTTCAAATTATATAAGTCTGTTATCCCAAATAAACTCTTTTGCAGAATCAATTGAAACCTTATTTAAAAACTCAGGATGGTTCACATTTATAAGATAATTACTTTCCCATTGCACAAGCGCAGAAGGAATTTTGAGAAGTAAGGATTCTTTAGATTGGTACCATTTTGAACCCATTTCCTGGAGAATGGGATAAGCTTCTATTGATTTCCAATTCGTTGGTAAATGTTCTAATTTGATTTCGGTTATATCTGATTCTGTAACATCTAGATTTATAAATAATAATTTATATCCTGATTTGATATCTATTGCATTTCGATGTGCAACCAACTCTAACGTTGACAAAGAAATAGAGCCACCTGCGTAAATAATAAATTCCTCTTCTTTATTCCAACGGTTTGCGACGCCCGAAGCTTTTAGAGAACTAGCGTATCTGGACTTTCTTATATTATAAACAAGCATCTTTATACATTTTCGCCAAACTCAATAGCAGTCAATCTATTATCAATAAATTTAATTCCGGAAATAGTTTCTAAAAAATCAAAAGGAGCTCTTCCGTCCAAAAGATAATTTTTTTTTGACAGCCATTTTTCGAAATTTTCAGAAGTGTCGAAAACCTCGATTCCGTGTTTGTAAAGTGACAAAATTAAAATGATATGTTCCTTGGTATTATCCTTGAGAACCAGCTTGCTTTTATTCTTATAATTTCTAAAAGTCCTTGGTGTAATATTTAGCCATTTGGATAAAATAGTGTCATTTATTCCAATGACCTTATTCAATATTGAGATAAATTCAGAATCCTGCTTTGATTTGACTGTATAGAAATAAATATTCGAAAAATCTCCAACCATTGGGATTTCCTTGATAATTTTTTTTTGTTTGTTACTTAAAGAAAGTGTTGTCATCAGCCATAAAAATTAAGAGATAATAAAGTTACGGAACATTTTCCTAATACACAAGGTAACTTTTCCTTAAACAATTGTTATAATGATGATTTTACTTTATTTCTGTTTAAGAATTGCCCGATTGATTTCATTAATCAATTCCGGACCTTCGTAGATGAATCCGGTGTACAGCTGAACAAGACTCGCGCCAGCTTCCAGTTTTTCAATTGCATCTTGCGCAGTGTGGATACCGCCAACGCCGATGATCGGGAACGCTTTTCCACTTTTTTCTGAGAGAAATCTAATAACTTCTGTGGAACGTTTTGTCAATGGTTTTCCCGACAGTCCGCCAGTTTCGGTCTTGTTTTCTGAACTTAAATTTTCTCTTGACAAAGTCGTATTCGTTGCGATAACGCCGGCGATTTTAGTTTCATTAACGATATCAATAATGTCCAAAAGCTGAGAATCTATCAAATCCGGTGCGATTTTCAGAAGAATTGGTTTCTGTTTTGGCTTTTCGAGGTTGAGATTCTGAAGCGTTGACAACAATTCTGTAAGCGGTTTTTTGTCCTGAAGTTCGCGGAGATTTGGTGTATTTGGCGAACTCACATTCACCACGAAATAATCAACGTAATGAAATAATTTTTCGAAACAGATTTTATAATCGTTGACGGCTTCTTCATTCGGCGTCACTTTATTTTTTCCGATGTTTCCGCCAATGAGAACGTTTTTGTTCTTCTTCAATCTTTCAATTGCTTCGTCCACACCGCCGTTATTGAAACCCATTCGGTTGATAATTGCAGAATCTTCCTTCAGCCTGAATAATCTTTTTTTATCATTTCCGGATTGAGCTTTTGGTGTCAAAGTTCCGATTTCGATAAAACCAAATCCGAGGTCAGAAAGTTCATTGAAAAGCTTTGCGTCCTTATCAAAACCTGCAGCGAGACCAACGGGATTTTTGAACTTTAATCCAAAAACTTCACGCTCGAGTCGTTTATCTTCAATTGGTTTTGGTAAAAATATTTTGGTAAGAAAACCGAAATTCTTTAAAGCAGAAAATGTAAAGTGGTGAACTTCTTCTGGATCGAATTTGAAAAGAATCGGGCGGATAATGCGTTTGTACATCGGAGAAAAGTTTTACAAATTTAAGTTTTTGTAGTGATAATCCAATATTCTGTTTCAGATATCGTCTTGAAGGCGTTAATAAAAATCTTTATTATCTTTACTTGTTTTTAGCCAAAGAAATTAAATGATTCCAAAACGTTTCAGTAGAAACTTAGTTTTTATATTTTTTCTGCTTTTTCTACCTTTTCAGACTTTTGCAATCACGCCAAAAGATTGTGAGAAAATGATTATTGAAGGTATTGAGGCCATGAATAGAAAAGATTTTGGCAATTCTCTGCAGCTCCTTACCAAGTCCCGAAATATCGCAAAAGAAAACAAATGGTACCGCGAAGAGTTTCTTGCTACGAACAACATTGGCGCCAATTATTACATGCGACTGGACTATGGAGAAGCCCTGAACAATTATCTTGATGCTTACAAAATTGCGGTCGCACATCTGGACGAAAAGTCTGAAATGACCGTTCTTAATAACATAGCGATACTGTATTCAAGAGATGAAAAGCTGGATAAAGCCGAGGATTATTTTCTGAAGGCGTATGAACTTGCGGAAAAAGTTAACAACAAGGTTTCCAAAGGATTGTATGCTATGAATCTTGCGATAGTGTCAAATGAAAAAAAAGACTATTCCAGAGCAAAAACATTCATAGATGAGGCGCTGAAAAACACAGCAAATTCGCCCTATAATTTATCTGCAAAATCGACTTATGCAGAAACTTTGATTAACCTGAAACGTTATAACGAGGCAGAAAAACTGCTGGCAGAACAGTTACCATTACTGACAGGCGTAGAACAGTCGGAATACAGAACGCAGGCTTTGTACAATCTTTCGGTCATTGCTGAAAAGAAAGCCAATCTTCCAAAAGCTTTCGAGTACTTGAAATTGGCTTCGGAAAACAACAAGAGTTACGATTTTAAGGATAAAATCTTTGAACGATACAGCACTCTTTACACCAAAGCAAAAGATATAGACCGCGCAGTTTCCTATAAAGATTCTGTAATTGCGGTGAGAGATTCCGTCAATAAAATCAAAAACGGACAGCTTTTCGAAAACAGCAGAATCCAATTTGAATTGGAAAACTCTCAGAAAAACCTGGCTGAAAGTCAGGAAAAGCTAACCTCGCAACGGAGTATTTTCATCAAAAGTCTGTTGTTGGCAGTTTTCATTATCGCTATTATCATCTGGGCTTTGCGGACGAGTATTCTTAAAAACAGACAGCAGAAAATCATCGAACAAAGCAACGCCGAAATTGCAACACTTGAACTGGAGAAGGAAAAAAAGAATAAGGAAATTCTGGAAAACCAATTGAAAGAAAAAGAAGTTTTAGCATTACTGGAAGAAGAAAAGTACAAGAACGAAATTGAGAGCAAAAACCGAAAACTCACCACAAAAGCGCTTCAGCTTTCCACCAAAATAGAATTGATTGATGATCTCGTGAAGACACTTTCACGACAGACAGTGGATTTTGAAAACCGTGATGTCAGCAATATAATCCAACAATTGAAAATATTGCAGAGACAGAGCCGGGACGAGGAAGGCTTCTTTATTCATTTTGAGGAAGTGAACCAAGGATTTATTTCTAAACTAAAATTGCTGCATCCTGATCTTAATTCTAATGATATCCGTTTTCTTTCGTACGTCTATATGAATCTGTCAATGAAGGAAATTTCGTCGCTCCTGAACATCACAACAGAAGCTTGCAGGAAGCGAAAAGAGCGCATTATCAAGAAAATGGAGCAGGACGATAATATTGACTTATATAATTATATTACAGGCATTTAGATAAAATGTCACACTATTTCTGACCTTCCGTCCTATTATTTCCCGGCGATTTTTTTGATTTGCTAATTTTTATCATAACATTTGTTTACAAAATTAGATATATGAAAAAAATTACTGTTTTAGCTGGTGTTCTTTTGGCACTTTTCACCAGCAACGCTAACGCACAAGTAGATGTTTTGGGGAAGAATGAGTTCGGAAGAATCTTCAATCTTGCTTACAGCGTAACAACTCCCAATACCGTTTATGCAGCTACCATTTCAAGAAATATTCTGGAATCTCACGACAACGGTGCAACGTGGGCTCCAATCTATTCGATAACTCCTGAAGTGGGACAAGGGATCAGCAATCTTAAACTGAGTAAAGATGGATCTTTTCTCTCTTTTTCTACAAGACTTGGTGGTGTTGGATCTGTACAGATACTCGACGTCAAGACCAAACAGATTGTAAAATCTTATCCTTTGCCAAATGATTCTGAATTTCCTTTTGTAAATTCTTATGACTTTTTCGGAAGTGATAAAGAAACTATGATTGTCGCATCACAGTTTTCTGAAGGCTTTGGGACTGCAAACAAAGTTTTTTATACAGCAGACGGCGGAGCCAACTGGAAACAAATTTATTATTCTGTTGATAACAACAATATTATTACCAATTCGGTTGCCATCAATCCTGCAGACAAAAACAAACTGTACATCGCCAATGGATTGGGAAATACAGATATAATCGGTGGCCTTCTTATTTCTGCTGATGCTGGAGACACTTTTACGGAGAAACTTTCAGGCAATCCATTGAGCACAATAGAATTCAATCCAAGCAATGCCAATGAACTGTATACGGGAACAGGAATCAGCTTCAATGCAAGCCCTGAAGGCCTTTTCCACTCGGCGGACGGCGGAGCCAACTTTGACACAAAAACGGTTGCTTGGAACAGCGACGGGATTTTGAATAACATCATCGCAATCAAATATAATCCTCTGGACAATAACAACATTGTTGTTTTGGAAGAGGATGAGTTTGTTTCCACAAAAGATGGCGGCTTAACTTGGCAAAGTACGGTTTATCCGTTGGATAACCTCAACTCTTATTATTATGGTTTGGGTGCCAGCTTCAACCCTTTCAAAGCTGGTGAAGTTTTCGTGAGCGCCAATTACAAACCACTTTTCTCCCAAAATAACGGTGAAACTTTTACACAGCTAAAAACACCTTTTTTCAGTTCTACAGGACAGATTAATTTCTACGAAAACGAGTCTGCAAAACACTTGTATTACGGTGTTCAGAATGGATTTGTACACAGAAATCTGATTGCCAATACCGATGAGGCTTATAAACTTCAGCCGCTGAATATTGCAAGTGTGAACGATGCACCGATATACATCTCAGATCCTAAAAAAGAAGGCAGACTGTACTCTTTCCAAGGATCTTTATTAGGATCTACATTTTCTGTAAGTGACGATTTTGGGGCCAACTTTACCAATGTTTACAATCCTTTTAGCAGCAAACTGACCAATGTCATCTCCGATCCGCAGGTTGCAAACCAGGTTTGGGTTACTTATGACAATTTTGATCAGGGTGCTTTGGATAAAGTTAACTTTAACGATCCTAATGACATCCAGATCAGCAATTTAACTTTGCCGCTTCAGGCTTCTGTGCAGAAAATCCTTCATCCAAACAATATCTCAGATGAGTTCTTCTTACTGATCGGTTCAGAACTATATAAAACAGCAGACGGCGGAAATACCTGGGATTCAGTTTTTGTAAGTGATGATCTTTTTTCTGATGCCAAAGTTTTTGATATTGTTCAAAGCAAAATCAATCCAAATAACCTGGTATTGGGAACTTCTGTAGGAACTTATCTTTCTACGGACATGGGTTTAACTTGGACAAAGAATTCTGACATATTCGCAAGCGAAGTATTCTATTCTGATGTTAATCCGGGCGTTTTGGTAGCTGCAACTTATGATTCTGATGTTTCTACATTCCAGTTGCATTATTCTTATGATAATGCTGCAACTTGGAAATCTATCGACCCAAGCGAAACGATGAACACTTTCTGTACATCCATCAATGTGGACTTTTCCGATCAAAATGCTTATGTATACATTGCATCATCCGATCTTGGTCTGCTAGGCTACAACCTGGATTTTAATATTCTTGCGAACGCAGATACAACTACTCAGAAGTCCGATATTATGATTTATCCGAATCCAACGGCTGACGTAGTGCACATCAACGATAAGAATCTGAAACTGGCTGCGATCTACGATATGAACGGTAAAAAACTAATGGAAAGCAACAAATCAGAAATGAACGTTTCTCAGCTTCCAAAAGGCGTTTATGTGATCAGAATTGTAAGTGCTAATAACCAGATTATCAGCAAAAAACTGATTAAGAAATAAATCTATCTTTATATTCTCAAGAGCGTCCCGAATTTTTTGGGACGCTTTTTTTGTTTAAATATGTAACATTTTCTTTTTCTTACACTCTAAATTCTAAACAGGACAATGCAGGTTTTAAATTTCGAAGAGATATACCACGATTACTGGACAAAGATATTTCGGCTTTGTATGGGTTATGTGAATGACGATGATGCAGCGAAAGATCTCTGTCAGGAAACATTTGTGGCAGTTTTCCAGCAGTTGCCAAAATTCCGTCAGGAAGCGGCTGTTGGGACTTGGATCTACAGAATTGCCACAAATATCTGTCTGAGACAAATTAACATCGAAAAGCGGATGCCGAGGAGCGAATTGCCTTATCAATTAAAAGATAATTCTGAAAAAGACAACAAAATCGAGCAGGATAAAATGACAGATTTTCTTTACCAATGTATTTCTGAATTGCCGGAACTGGAAAGGATCATTATTTCATTGGAACTCGAAGAAATGAAACAGGCTGATATCGCTGAAGTGGTCGGAATCTCGCCGGCGAATGTAAGAGTCAAAATTCACAGAATCAAAGAAAAATTAACCGAAAAATTTAAGAATTATGTCAACTGAAAATATTAATTTCCAGGACATCTGGAACAAGAAAAGTACCGAAATTCCTAACATCCAAGAAATAAAATCTACCGCTGATAAGTACAAAAAGAAACAGTTGCGGTTTACAGTCTGTCACATTCTCAGTCTTTCAGTTACAGCTGTTATGATTATTTTTATCTGGAATATGATTGATTTTAAGATGTTTACCACCAGTTTAGGAATCATCCTGATTCTGATTGCGTTGGCTATGTATATTTATTTATCTTCTCAGAATATCAATGTGATCAGGAAAATAAATCCGTCGATCAGCAATCAGGAATATCTGGCTTCTCTGAAAAAATTACAGCATCAGCAAATTTATATGCAGACGAAGGGCATCAGTATTTATTATGTTTTGTTAACCACTGGTTTTGCTTTTTATTTTTATGAATTTGCGCTCAGAATGTCAACTTTAGGTGGAATATTGGCTTATGGATTAACATTTATCTGGCTGGCAATTGCCTGGTTTTTCCTAAGACCGAGACAGATTAAAAAACAGAGTGCGAAAATTTCAAAAGTCATTGACTCTTTGGAGTTGATCGAGAAAGACCTGAACAATTAAGCAAACGTCATTCGAAACTGGAAACGTAACTAGCCCTGATGGTAGTGGAAATCCTTTTTTGCTTGGGCTTCGAGAACCTCAGCCGGACAAAAAACGTGGGCTTCGAGATCTTTTGATTGACAAAACGTGAGGCAAAAAAGATTGCAGCGGACAGCAGGTTCCCGGCTTCTACAGATTCAAAGTTTTGAGGTTCAAAATGCAAGGTAAAAAAACTTCCGGCTTCCATCTCCGCACTTCCGGCAAAATCCTTATTTTTGCACTTCAATTAAACTAAATATGGCAAAGCAAGAAGATGTTTTCAAGAAAGTGATTTCTCACGCAAAGGAATATGGTTTTATTTTCCCAAGTTCTGAGATCTACGACGGACTTTCTGCGATCTACGATTACGGACAAAACGGTGCGGAACTGAAAAACAACATCAAACAATATTGGTGGAAAGCGATGGTTCAGCTGAACGAAAACATCGTGGGCATCGACTCTGCCATCTTTATGCACCCAACGATCTGGAAAGCTTCCGGACACGTGGACGCGTTCAACGATCCATTGATCGACAACAAGGATTCTAAGAAAAGATTCCGTGCGGATGTCTTGATTGAGGATTACTGCGCGAAAATTGAGGACAAAGAAAATAAAGAGATAGAAAAAGCGGCCAAGCGTTTTGGTGATGCTTTCAACAAAGCTGAGTTTGAAGCGACGAATCCAAGAGTTTTGGAATATCGTGCGAAAAGAGCGGCGATCCTTACGAGAATGGCGAAATCTTTGGAAAACGAAGATTTGGCTGATGTAAAAGCTTTGATTGAGGAACTGGAAATTGCTGATCCCGATACAGGTTCTAAAAACTGGACGGAAGTGCGACAATTCAACCTGATGTTTGGGACCAAATTGGGTGCTTCTGCTGACACAGCGACTGATCTTTATTTAAGACCGGAAACCGCTCAGGGGATTTTTGTAAATTATCTGAATGTTCAGAAAACTTCCCGTCACAAATTACCTTTCGGGATTGCACAGATTGGAAAAGCATTTAGAAATGAGATTGTTGCGAGACAATTTATCTTCCGAATGAGAGAATTTGAGCAAATGGAAATGCAATATTTTGTAGCGCCAGGCACGGAATTGGAATTCTATGAAAACTGGAAAACAAAGCGGCTTAACTGGCATTTGGCTCTTGGACTTGGTGCAGAAAATTACCGTTTCCACGACCACGAGAAATTGGCGCATTATGCGAATGCAGCAGCTGATATTGAGTTTAATTTCCCCTTTGGTTTCAAAGAACTGGAAGGAATCCACAGTAGAACTGACTTTGATTTGAAGGCTCACGAAGCACATTCTGGTAGAAAATTACAGTATTTTGATCCAGAAAGAAACGAGAATTATGTGCCTTACGTTGTAGAAACTTCGGTTGGTCTGGACAGATTGTTCCTGGCTTTGTTCTCGACTTGTCTTAAAGATGAGGTTTTGGAAGATGGCTCTGAGAGAACCGTTTTAAGTTTGCCACCAGCTTTGGCGCCGGTAAAAGCAGCCATTCTTCCATTGATGAAAAAAGATGGTTTGGCAGAGTACGCAGAAACGATCTTCAACGATTTGAAGTATGATTTCAACCTGTTCTACGAAGAAAAGGATGCCATCGGCAAACGTTACAGAAGACAGGATGCCATCGGAACGCCACTTTGTATCACGATCGATCACGACAGTTTGGTTGATAATACCGTAACCATTAGAGATCGAGACACGATGAAACAGGAAAGAGTTCCTGTAGCTGATTTGAGAAGAATCATTGATGAGAAAACAAGTTTTAGGAATTTGCTTTCGAAGATTTAGTAATAAAATTGCTTAATTTAATAATCCTGACAGAAATGTTGGGATTTTTTTATTTTTGTGGAAACTAAATATTATGAAAAGATTTTTATTACACTTCTTACTGGCTTGTTTTCTAATTAATTGTTCGTCGCGAGATGAGGACAATAACGAAAACGTAACTGCCACTGTTCTTCCCAAAACTCTTAAATCAAAACATTCTTTAGGGGATCTAATATCTGAATATCAGTATGATAGAAACAAAATAAAATCTGTAACAATAAGCAATGGTTCAAAAAGCCAAATTACCTACGCCGGAAATTTTATCACAAAAGTGGTAAGCTATGATTCCTCTGGCGCAGTTACTTCCGAATTTAATTATGAATATAAAAACAACAGACTTTCCAAAACGAATTATAAAATCGGCCTTTTAACCGCTAACATCTACTATACCTGGATCGATGACAATCACGTTTCGTTTGAAAATGACTTATATAGACCGAATAATGCAACAGACAAAACTGATCTTTACTTCAGCAACGGTAATGTCGTAAAATCGACCAA
>Ga0265797_10008764_pt1 | contig 13364 bp, 9 predicted proteins | sample P2T30metagenome_FD_192433 | JGI IMG/M metagenome (GOLD analysis project Ga0265797, IMG submission 192433) | Plant litter microbial communities from East Loma Ridge, Irvine, California - P2 T30 | ecosystem: Environmental > Terrestrial > Plant litter > Unclassified | place: USA: California... | reverse complement strand
CGACCCGCTTATCTGAGAGATCTGGTGCCAGTGACGAGAGGCTTTGCTGCGCATCGATCGGCGCAATGAGCAGCAGCAGCTCAACCAGCTTGAGAAAGTTGTCCGTTGGTATAATCGAATGATGAACATTCGTCTGTTCCCCATGCTTGAACGCATCGATCGCATCCATAGAGTCCAATGCAGCCAGCACCAACTCATCATCATCCTCGTCTTCTCCTTCTTCCCCATCATCTGGCGCATCAATCGCCCACCCCATATTACTGCTCCCGCCCTCCACCTTCTTAGCTTTATCTTCCACTTCCTTCTCCTTATCCTCCAAGCTCGACCGAATCCCCTTATCATAGATCGCTAAACTCCTATAAACCTCCCTCAACCAAATCTCCTTCCCCCTCTTCTTAAGCACAGCGCCATACCTCTCCGTGAGTATAGTAACAACCTTGAGCAACGCCTCCTGTGTAAGTATAGCCGGTGCCTGACTCGGAAGCGGGAATGCGCCAAGGTAGCTAGCCATCTGGAAGACAACAGAGCCCACGCCGAGCGCATCGGGCAGTTCGAGGAAACGACATAGCGTGCTTTCGCTCCAGTATTGTACGCCGGATTCGGTGTCGGCGAGAGAGCGGAAGACGGAGTTGAAGCAGTAGAGTTCGAGCGGGGAGAAGCTTTTTGACGCGAAGCGTTGGGCGATGGTTTGGGAGAGTTGCTCTGGGGTTTCGTTAGTTGGGGTGTTTAGGCGGCGACTGGGTAGCGGCGGGTGTAAAATGGGAAGTAGTGGACTGCGTGTACATACCCAGCGTCAGTTGCGGGGTATCGTGGGATGCTCCTTGGCCCATGATCGCGGTGGCTAGGCGGTTTCGGCGCGAGGTGGCATGAGCGGGGAAGTTCCTAGGTCGTCGCGTCGCGATGCTGTTGTCAACGATGACGGAATGTGGGTTATCTCCGATAACACCGAGATTCTCGACGCGTACATTGTCTATTCTCTTTTACATCGGGGTGCATCTACCGCGTGTCGTTTCGTGTTGTCAATAGTTTCAGATCGAACCTTTGAATTACTTCTACCGAATACGAAGAATGTCGTCGCTAATATACTGCCTCTTTCCATGCATGTCTGGTACGCGATGGAGCAACGCGTTGAGCAAAGATCTTTCGCTGAAACCATCACACCATTCAAGAGAAAGACTAGACATCCACCCTCAGAAAATGACCGAAGCAAACAAGCTACACGCCTGCACTGCGTCACGGTCTGGCTAACTTTCCTTCCGATACTGATGTAGTCTACAGAGCACCTGTTCATCCTCTACCTCGTCCGCGTCCACCCCGATCACCCCGATCACCACGACCGCCTCCTCTGCCACGACCGCGTTCACCCCCGCGAGTCCATGTCGGCGCATCTCCCATGGTGAAGTTATCACTTGGAGGAGGTCCACCTCGACCGCGGCCGACATTGTAGAACCCAACGGGCGGAAGAGGACCGGCGGGGGGTGGAGGAGGGAATGCAGGAGCGGAACCATCCAAACCACTACCACGACCCCCGCGGCCAAAGCCTCCACGACCGAAGCCTTGGACGCTATGAGAAGCTCCGCCTCGTCCGCGTATAAAGTTCATGGTGTTGCTGTTGTAAGGTGGGTGAACGGTACTGGAACTGCTCTGTCCACCACGAGTACTTGGTTCATCGCTGCTGCCGCGACCACGTGTAGACGACCTAAGTTCATAGCGAGGAGCTTCAGCAGAACCCTCCACGGCAGGTCCGTTTGTATCGGCAGCTATATGGCCCCTACCGAATCCTCCACGATGCTGGCCACGACCGCGGAAGAAGCTTGCAGCAACCTCCGGACTTGCGTTGTCCATGAATTTACTGAAATCATCCAAATGTTTGAACATGGATTGAGAGTCTGTCTGGGCTGGCGAGGATTTTGCCACTGAAGCCCACGTTGGTGCTTCTGACGAACTTGCCATAGAAGACCCCGTCGGTGCTTCCGATGAGCTCGTTGTGGGACCCCCCGGTCCAGGTGGGTAAGGCGAAAGCCCAGGCCCGAAATGACTTGCCGGTACCATTCTGCGTTTTGGGGCTTTCGGGGTAGGAGGAGCGACGTATTCGACTATGAATGTAGCGCCGTACTTCCTCAATGCGGTCTGTAGATGTGGTAGCATGGCGCCCAAATCGCTTGCTTCTGGAACCCGGTAACGAGCAGCCATGGTTTCTGCAAAAGCCTCGTCATAGGCGTACATTTCCTCTTCGATTGTTCGCTCAAAAGCCGATTTGTTAGTTTCAGGCACCCTCTCTTTGACCCACTCTTCCACTGTACGGAGAATGGTATTGCCTTGCTGTTTGAAGTGAAAATCGACAATGTCTTTCCAAAGTGGTGGCGGCTCATCGAGCCAAGCTATAATGGCAGTGCGTACGGTATGGTCACGGATCTTTCTGTTGTACATCGCTGAAGGCCCGCTGGGGCTGCGAGTATAGCCCGCTTCCCTTCCTGGTTCGTTGTACCATGGCTCCTCGCACAGTATCATTGCTTGTATGGAGATCAACACTTGTAGCAATGTCGACTCCCCAGGATTCCATGGCTCTCCAGACCATGTACCAAGTAAAGATAGACAAACTTTACCGTCTGCGTAAAGATTTGGGTTGATGTTCAGACGACCGCCCGCTGTTCCCTTGAAGTTGACCTGCGGGGGGAAGTTCGGAAACATCTGGCCGCAGAAGATGTCGAACTCGAAGAGGCCATTTTCATACGGTGTATCAGCAGGTCCGACAATGACGCACTTGAGGATATCGGGCCTATCCTCACAGTAGCGTACGAAGATGCCCGGTGGCAGGCCTGTTTGCAGCGTCGTAATCTCTGTCATCAACCGCTTGAACCTTCCCGGCTGGGAGTCGATGAAGCCATTCGCTGTGTTCCAATAGTAATGAGTTTCTGACATCAGCGTGGAGTCTACATCCCTCAAACCGAGGCCATCAGGTACCACGACGGTCGCCTTGCCGCCTACGCTATCGGTCGCTGTGATCATATGCGTTTGAATGAAATCGGTAAAGATAGAAATACGGTCGCATACCTGAAGCATCGTCAGGTCCTCGTCACCGTCGAAATCTTTTATGTTCGTATTGGCGCTCCGTAGCATCATTGAGCTCTGAGTAGTGAGGTTTCGTAGACATTCGGCTAGAGTGGTCACCTTCTCCTTTGCGTCGGGTACCCCGTCATTGAAAGAGAGTGTGAGCAAGTCTATTGTCTCAGGTCGCGCATATCGAGGGCCAAAGAGCGCTGCATTCGTACTGGAATGCGAACCCACCATAGTCAGGAAGGAGAACAGCGCCCGATAGAGGTATTTGCGGTTGGTTACGTCGGCCAACGAGTCGTTGCGTAGGAGCTCTGCGCAGTATGGGAGGATCTTGCTGTTGTTGAGCATTTCCAAGATAGCACCGGGAGGATCGAAATCGAAGCAGGTCTCCCGCTCGAGAGAAGGAAGCAGATCGGTCAAGAAATCCAGGACTGTGATGCTGAAGTAGTCTTCTTTTTTCCGTGCAATCCGTGCCTTTGACATGAAGTCGTCTTTTCTGTCCACCACATGTTTCGGTTTGGGTTTGGTGGGGTTGGGCTTCATCAAGTTCATAATGTGTTCAATGTCGTTCGGGTTTGGTGCTTTCCCATACATGTCTTCCAGTGCTTCAACATTGAAAGGCAAACCGTTGATATCATATCCGGCTTCGCCATCGTCTTCAGAGGTGTCGTCGTCGTACATATCGTGATCATGTCCACTGGAGCTCGAGGTATGCCCGCCGTAGCCCTTACCACTAGGCATGGATTCTCTCGAAAATCTGTGACCGCCCAAGGGACCTGTATTTGACCCTCCGCCGCGGGTAGACTTCTGGATCTTCATGGCCTTTGATTTAGGCTCCGGCTTGACTTGCTTGGATATGTTCCCGAGATTTCTGGACTCCCAGATGCGCCGATCGAATCCACAGAGGAGTGCCCAGATCAGGAATAACCGCCCGCCCATACAACACCATGACACGTTCTGTGAGGCAAACCCGACCTTGGATGACTTTGTGAAGGCGACTGGCTCGCATGCGATGCATGAGCGCGTGTTGCAATTACTGCATCTGAGATTGCAGGATAACTGATCCACTGTACCGTCCGCCCAGTCTTGAAAGAGGTTCCGAATATCCAGTTCCGATGAAAAGAACAGGTCGTTGCATACGCGGCATCTGTGCTTCCTGAGGTGATTTGTGAGTTCCGCGAAGGTGTCTAGGGTAACAAAGTTCGACTGCGTCTCGGGCTGGTAGTCTGCGATCCTTGGATCGTCCTTGTCTGCTTCTTCCATAGGATTGACAGGGCTCGTTGTATGCATGGCGGACCCGTCATCGGAGTCATCCCTGTCTGCGTCGATCGGGTCTCCTTCCGCCATCGTATTAAATTCTCACAATAAGCAAAGAGCCTGGAGGTATTCCGTAGATCCTTGGGTGACAGCAGCGGGCTGGAAACTAGGCCGGGAGGTCGTCACGGTTTTTCAGTCGTCAGATGCGTTCGAAAGGAGAAACTGTATCCTGCAAGCAAGTTGAGTGTTGATAACGATTGGGTAAAACAATGCTCGCACAAATACGCGGAATGCGAGGCTGGACCACGCTCACCCCAGCACGTGCCGCAAACGGCAAACGCTGCTCATGTGCAAGCTACCGTGTAGCGAGCGGCGCAGTGACGGAAGAATACGCTGGCACTTCTGATGTTGCGATGGGGTGTGGAGAGAAGGTCAGTAAGAGCGAAAGGCAGCGACGGAAACGGAAACAAGGCTAACTACGGATAGACGCAGTCACCTTTACTTGCCTGGGGGATAGGTGGTCAGCCGCGCCTGCCCAATGGGAACTCACTGTTGTTACACAGGCGCCGCGGGTCTCAGCCGCGGAGTTGGGGCTGAGCATGTGACGTCGGTGCCTAACCACATTCCTGGGAGCATCTACATGTTTGCGGAAACACGCTACGACCGCGCAGTCACATGGGCATGAATACCAGAATCAACAATTATGCTAAAAGCATGGGTAGGTAAGTGTCGATACATCTGGATCTTTCCAGATCGCTGTCTCATTCATGTCAAGGGTATGAGCCGACGGCCATGCCAATGACCCTAGCTCCTTCCCAACACGAGCAGCAAACCTATTCAAACACCGCTGCAGATGCACGCTCAGACGCCTACAACATGACCAACCCGATACCGCCCATGTGGTCCTTGCTCGACTGGTTCCGCGAATCAATGCCACCCGGTATCGGCGCAGCGCGGTAGTTGTAGAGGTAGTAATGCAGGGAGCCGTCGCCAGCGCCGAAGCGTTGCTCCTCTAGGAAAAGCGGGTTATCGAGCAGGGTAAGCGCGTTGAAGACGTCAAAGTCGGCCTGGTCGTGTTAGCAGATGTTGAGATTGGAAGGTTGGGACACTCACCTTCTTCGACAAGATCAACGCGTCCTTCATCAGCAAGTTTAGTCGCTGCTTGAGCTTTGTCTTGTCCTTGTCTTCCTTATCGAATGCGACTTCTGTACCGTAGTAGAAGAGGTATGCCGCCTTGATGGTGTTGTGCTTCTTGTTGCCGATGACTGTGCTCTCAAGGTTGTAGAAGGAGAAGTAGTCGGTGATCTTGTGGGTGTTGGGGTCCTCAACAACGTAGCTCCACACGACTTGCTCCTTAGGCTTCTCCTTTGGCGCCATCCAGTGCTCGAATTCGGTCTTGTTGAAGACTTGTGCCATTTCCATGCGCTCCAGGTATCGCCTCAGCAAATCAACAGCTGCGTCAACGTCCTTGGCCTCCATCTCGCGAAGTCCAGGGGTGGAGGTGGTGTCTGGGAGTCTGTACCGTATGATTTGGCGTTGCTTGGTGCTACCGTGGGGGAGAGGAGAGAAGCCGACATCGTAAAGCTTCTCCCAGTCGATGGCGCGGTGGAAGTAGCGGGCTGTTGATACAGGTGTGGGGAGAAGGGAGCCGACAGTGTATACGGCCTGGAATGTGCCTTCGACGTAGCAGCGGCGGGTAATCTCTTTGATGAGGACGGGCGCTAATCGCTTGGAGCGGAGCTTCTTGTGGACGCAGAGGAAGTTGACTTCGGAGCACTTGAGGACCTTGTCGCGAACGCGCATTTGTATCGGGATGCCCGAGATGAATGCGACGAGCTTGCCTGAGGCGGTTGCGCGGACACCGACATGCCATTCCTTCTTCCAGCCTGGCGCTTTCAGGGCCCTGCTTGTGTTAGCTAAGCCTCCAATCCCTCTCTCCAATGACCTACCAGTTCAGGAATGACGGCGAGTACTTGAAGCGGAAGGTCGCATCCTTGTCTTCAACGTAGTGGTTTGTGAGCAGCTCGTATACCTCCTCCAGCTGCTTCTCGTCCTCCAGGTCCATTGTCACCCACTCAAAGCCAGGGTACATTGGGCTGGGGTTCTTGTCCACCTCGTCAATCTTGATCTCCTTGATAGGGCCGTCCTTGATCTTCTCCTTGTTCGCCATCTCCTCGAAGCTGGGTACGGGCTGTGTCTTCCAGAAAGCGTGACTGGCCATGTCCTTTTGGCTGCCCTGCGGCGCGAGACCTGTCAGCATCTCGTTGATGTTGAGCTTCTTGATCAATTGCGCGAGCTCTTCCTTGTTGTTCGCCTTGCCCTGCAGTTCGTTCGCCAGGCCGGGGTTGTTCGCGAGCAGCATGTTCATCGCTTCTTTGGGTAGGACGTTTCCTGCGGGCGCATTCAGGTCGGTCGTCTCGCCAGCCTTGCCTTTGCCGCTGATGGCATCCTTGATCTTGCGCTTCCTGCTCTTCTTCTTCTTTTCCGGCGCGCCCTCTGCGTCTTCCACCGTCTCGGTCGCGTCGTCGCCGCTCTCGTCTGCGGATTCGGCTTCTGCCTGCTTACTCGATTCGGCGACAGCTTCGGCCGCTGCCTGCGACGTCGCGTCGGGGTCGGAGATCTTGGAGGCTTCTTGAGGCATATCGGAGGGGTGTAGGGTGTGTCGGCGGGCTAGCGGGGAGATGTGGCTGTTGTAGTCTTGCCTGGCAGCTCAGGAACAGGTAATTGAGCACTGAGAGCTGCTTTGGGTGGGGCATGGAGGGGCACCTCGAGTCGCGGCTGCACCTGCCCTGCCGTCAGCACCACAACTTCATTCACACATACACACGAACATGGAGACTGGTCATCGATGATCATAAACAACTTGGATACTCGTAAGATGACTTCATTGATTAGGCGGTGGTAACGCGAATCTCAGTACAAGATACAAACAGGTGGGTATCTTCCTAGCCAGACTCCAAAACACCCGCCAAACGCCGGCCCTGAAAGGCGCCCAAAAGCAACAGTAGCAAGGGGTATCGTACAAAAGAAAACACACTCTCAAGATGCCATCGCGTCCAAGATCCACAACATCGCCACCACGTCCTCCTCATTTCACACTACATCACTCATCCACCCTTTCTACACCCACTTAACCCGCGTCCATACCGTCTCAGCATCCATCTCACAACCATCAGACGCTTATCCATCCGTCCAGCACATGCATGTCAACACAAACAAACCCTACCCACCCCACCATCCTTCAGAACGGGACCTTCCCGGGGTAAACCCCAGTCCAGTCACTCAGGCACCGCAAAGGGCTATACCTGCTGCATAGGATAAAGGTGAGGAGCTGGTGTAACAAGACAGTCGGGCAATCCAAACATTACATAGTGTATGCTTGGGCTTCAGTGTCTTGACTCCAAGAGGGTGGGGAGGGTTTGTTGGTAGCGGCGCGGTGGGGCACCCGGTGAGGCACACGAATGCGCTACTCACCCTATAGGTGGCACAGGGCCGCTACCTTGTCAGTATTGAGTCTTGTGTAGAGGGAGGAAAGGCGGTGGTGGTATTGAGGTGGATCGATGAGGGGAGGCGGAGGGGGTTTCAGTAGGTGTTTACCGGGGTGTTCGAGTGGCGCTGGTGTGTGATGAGGATTCGTGGCGTTGACATCGTTTCTCTCATGTTCGTTGGTATCTCCGGTCAGAACTCTGTCCGTGTCTAGGCAAAGTCTCTCCTGTAGAGCGGGAAGTCAGTCGTCCTGGGCTCACCAGTCGGACACGGATCACTCGAGTAGGCGGGCATCTTGGGCAACGAAGCCGTCTTGTGCTTGCGAAGCGGAGCAGCACCAAAGTCCATCTTAGCGGTAAACTTGCGGAGCTCGGCGGCGTCGAAAGGAGCAACCTTGGGCTTCATGGCCTTAGGATCGCCCCACTGCGCAAGCTGGCCCTTGGCGGCAAAGTCCTCGATCTGGGGTCCAAAAAGACCCTCGGGATTGATGTAGACCGGGAAGCGCTTCTCGTGGATGTTGAACGGGTTGTGCTCAGACTTGTAGACGGGGATGTTGAGACCAGGTATGGCGCCGGAGAAGACCCAGTGATCCTTGACGAACGGATCGAAGTTGTCGGGAACGTTACCAGGGCCGTTGGCCTTCCAGGCAAGAATCATCGACATACGGAAGGGCTCCTTCTCGTACTTCATGCCGAAGTTTTCAACCTGCTTCAAGTATTCGCGGCCAAGATCCCATTTGTTAACCGCCCGGACCGTGTATTCCCTGTAACCCATGTAGAAGCCAGTGCGCGGGTCAGGTTTAACGCGGAACTCAAGCTGGCTGGGCTGGTAAGGATGTTTGGCGTTGAGATCGTTGGGCCTTCGACCGTGGAGTTCGTTGTACAGAGCGTTCAAGATGGCGCAAAGCAGAAGACGGAAGTAGTTGTTGTCGTGAACAAGCTCGATGATTGTTGCACGGTAGCCAACACACTTCTCGCCAATCTCGCGGCTGTTATTGGAGTCGTAGTGTTGCTCCATGTACTTGATTTGAGCTTCCAAACGAGCTATGTCTTCGAGGGATTTCCACTGTCGCAGCAAAAGGAGCGCGATCTGGCTGTGGTTGTATGTGGACGCCTCACAATAAGCGTTGTGGACGTTGTCTTCGTAAGACTTGATCTCGCGGGGCGCCAAATTGTCAGGTACTTTCCTCTCCAAGAGACGGATCAGGGCACGATTGTAAACGGCTTTCACCAGCTTGAGGCCTACCCAAATCCCACCGAGAGCCGTCTTGATCAGCCCATTGGATACGGAGAGCATTTCCCGAAGGCCCTTCAGGCCGGTCTGGTAACATCCTAGCCAGATGTCCCAAAAGTACGCATCTTCGCTCCCGCCGAAAAGACCTTCCATCGTGACCAAGCTGACATCGCGAGAGTGTGACCAAATCTGTATCCAAGATCGGATACGGAGCTTGATCACAAGAACGATGAGATTCCAGCCGAGAAAGAAGATGTCGCTCAAAGCGGCCTTGATTATCACAGAGAACTTGGTGTCCGGTTGCCTTGGTCTGGCGGCGGCAAGGTCTGGGAAAAGGCACTCTCCGATGGTAATCCTAGTGATAGGTCGATCGAATACTCTGTCGATGCGACGCGTGCTTGTCCGGGCTTCGTACCAACGTCTCGCTTGTCTAGCCATCCATTGTCTTGGGGCGGTTGCAACCGTCTTTGCAAACCGTCCACACAGGAAGAGGATGTGCCCGATGGGCGGCAGTTGGAAGTGGGCGATGAGGAGGAGTGGATACGAGAAAATGACTTTGATTATCTTCGGCCAGACTACGTATCCTTCTGACCATCCGATCAAGTAGTCGGTGATCAAGCCTACCCAAGCCAGGATCAGGCAAGCATATCCGATGCGGCAGCCAGTGTGTCGAAAGGAAGCGTCGATGTATTCAGGGATCTGACCCAATGCTTGCATAACGTGATCCTTGCCTTTGACGATGATAGCGATCCATGAGGCCATGACGGCGGCGGAAAAGACTGCGGCGAAGATTGCGATGACATCGAATGTGGAATACTGAGGCGTCCACATTACGTGCGTCGCAGTCAGGCGATCTTGATGAAGCTCATCGGAGCGAGCTCGTGTGCGAGACTCAGCCCGAGTATAGTCAGGAGAGGGGTAAGGGTAGCCGTCTATAGTAGAACGGTCGGACTCAGGAACAGGAGTAGAGGAGGTGGACGGAATGGTCGGGATGTCGTGGGTGATGGCGGTAGCAACCACTAGAGGGGAGGTCAGTCATCATATATATCAACGTGAGCACCGAGTAGTCGAAACTTACCTCCGACGGTTTCAGTGAAGGTGACAGTGATGGTAGGTAGAGGTTGTTCAAGCACGAGATAAGTCTTAACGACCATCTCGACATCGGACGCAGGTAACTGCCGTTGCGGACGAAACCAGACGGCGACACCCACCAAGTACAGTAAGGCGTCAGCCCACAACATGTTGGCGATTGTTGTCGCGCACTATCAGAAAGACTGAAGTATCGTGGGTAGAGGTGTCAGTGTGAACAGAGGTGTCGCACTGCGAGCTTAGCGCAAGCAGGCTGGTGGGAGTGGCAAGAAACAGGTGTGATCAAGAAGCCGTCGAGATCGAATGTACCGTCAGTCGTCAGTGCGTGAACAAGAAGTCGCAGCGGGGGCGGGGGAGTGAGCTTTTATGCACTCCAGGCAACGAGGCTTTAGTGCGATTAGGTTAGCGACGAGTGTTGTTTTGGACCCTTTTTTGCAAGGTCGTGGAGGTGGGGGACCATAAGCGGGGTGGCGGGATGTTTGTTTCATTGAGTTGTGTTGTGGTAGACGTTATGGTGTTTAGTGGTTGGGAGGTTTGTGTGTTGGAGTGAAAGGGGAAGTTGCGAAGGGTGGATGGAAGGAACCGTGGGGACGCGGGAACATCAACGACGCGAGATAGCGAGAGGAACACTAGAAGCGTGTCTCGGACGTGCTTACGGATAGCACATAGACATAGTGGCCTGGGTTACCGTTAGTATGCTGTTCAGATGCATGGTCCTTACCTGTATTTATCCTCGCCCAAACAACGCTCACTGCACACACGGAACGAGGAAGTAATTTTGACGAACTATATCATTTCCACTACATCAACCTGAGTTATGTAGTCTGCGCTATGCTACCCACTATCCTCTCCTTCTGGTACTGAATCGCGACTGCCGTTGACATCAAACTCCACCTCAGGGTATTTCCCACCAACCGTAACAAAAATACATTAGATCCAGTCCATCGGTCATGACAAAGCGTCCACAGGACGGGTATATAAAGAGAACACACTGTATGAAGGAGTAGTAAACCAAGGGAAAAGAGATACGCCCTGCGCTGTGCCGTCCAAAGGCACACGCCCACCCTTTCGATATCGTACATTGGATCGCGACAAGATGGAAATGTAATGGAAAAGAGAGATGTATGATGTAATGGCGAGAAGACAAAAGGGTATCGCTATGCAGGTGAAAAGCAAAATCTTGGGTCTAAGTGTAGATGCTCAAGCTCAGGATGAGGTACTCTGTGGTCCGCGTATCGTGGTGCCGTTCTGGAACTCGATTGTGAAGTTGACGAGATCTAGTTCAAAGGGGCCGACGTCGATGCTGCCGCTGTTGGAGTTCCCGTTGCGGTCGTCTGTAAGTAGGGATTGTATGGACTCCTGTGCGCTCGCGGCCACGTCTAGGTCTTTGCTTTCCTGAAGCGCAAGGAGCACCGCTACACGGGCAAAATCGAGAGCATTGATGTTGCTCGAGATGGGCTGTGTTACGAGCTCCTCTGTCTGGGCTTTGGCTTGTTCGTTGGGAGCCTCGGCTTCGTCGATCTGGCCGACCGTTTGGCGCTTGGCTAGATGACCAGGGACCTGCGCAGGATGAGGATGATGGAGTACTGGGAGCGTACGCGACGGGTGAAGTGCGGTCCTTGAGTCCATCGAATGAAGACGCTGAGGGATTGAACGAGAAGCAAGGCCATTGAAGGTAATGAGGGCGTTCTCGGCTGCGCAACTGAGCGAGAGCTGAGAGAACAACGACAAGACACGGGTGGCATCCAAAGGAACGTTGAACTTGGGGGCGGTCACCTCGATCAGGCGAGGAATACCAGAGCCCATCGTGGCGTTGTTGGCAGTGCCCTCGATACTGGTTGTGGTGCAACCAGTAGCATCGTCGTTCGTACATGTCTTTCCTGTGAAGCCGTTGATGCATACACAGTTGCACGATCGATCGCCGTTGAGTATGGCGACACCGCCGTTCTGGCAGGTAATGATACCGCTACATTGGTCGTTCCCTTGACCCGGCCCAGACGTGGGAAGCGGTGCTGCAGGTGCATTGGGGTTGTTCATGTTGTTGTTACCCCCGTTGTTGCCTCCGTTGTTACTTCCTTGAGTCTCTTGAGCGGCAGAGGTATTGGCACCCTTGTTCTGATTGGGTAGGACGACTAGGAACACGGGAATGACGACCGCGGCAGCGATGACGAAAAGCAAGACTATGAGGAGCGTGATGAATGTCCACAAGGGCATACCACAGCACCTTCGACGCGGCTTCTGCTTTTCGTTGCTGAATCCAGAGTCGGTAGCACCGTTGCGTCCGTTACCACCTGACGGCCACTTCGTCATGCTGCCGTTGCGGAAGTTCGGAGTACCCCGGCCAGAGCGATTGGGAGTTTCTTGGCCTGGTGGTGGGAAAGCGGCGAGCATCTCAGACAATCCAGACTGACGAACTTGGTTCCTGTCAGGAGCACCAGTTTCCCAAAAGTCCAACCCAAGTCGACTTGCTGTGCGTCCGCGATCAAGGTTCGCTGCCAGTCGCGTGGCTCTTCGAATGAGATCTGGCAGACTCGTTAAGCTGCCGCGCGCTTCAGCGTCCCGGACCGCGTCCATGTCGAGCCTCGCGGGCCGTCGCATACCAGCACGCTCGGACATTCCGGGGTGTCGCAATTCCTGTTGGAGTGGTGATGCAGTCCCCACGTTTCCGGCCTTGCTCTTGAAGTCCTCTATCGTGTCTATGGAGTCCATGGAGACGGACCTGCTGAGAGGATGTCTTGGAATACCCGACGGACTGCCATCCCTCGCTGCGAGTGTTGCGGCTCCGATGCCCATGGCCCCCGCCCCAAGCCTAGAGCCATCAGGCTTCTTCCCTTCAGGCCCGCCCTTCTTGTTTCCAAAGCTGTCCACTGACTTGATAGTCATCAGCGATGGCTTAGTCCTCCTGCCCAAGCTCGCCTGTCGCAGAAGGGCGGGCGATTGCTGTACGAGGCCGCTTCGGTCGTCGGAGTCGGTCGGGGTCGGTGAGATAGTATCGCGACTGTTTATGGTCTCGCCGTCGTCCGAGTAGAGATCGTCATCGGGGTAGAAGTCATCCTTGTTAGTCGGGAATACGTTGCTAGAAGCAAAGGATCCGCGTTGTGACTGTATCCTTGAAGAGTTGTTCTCCGACTCCTCGACGATGGGTGACACATACGACATCTGCGTGTAGTACGACGAAGGCCCTCTCCGCGAAGAGGGCGGTGGACCGAGACTTGGAAAGCGTCGCGCTTGTTGGATACTTG
>Ga0265797_10008763_pt1 | contig 13365 bp, 11 predicted proteins | sample P2T30metagenome_FD_192433 | JGI IMG/M metagenome (GOLD analysis project Ga0265797, IMG submission 192433) | Plant litter microbial communities from East Loma Ridge, Irvine, California - P2 T30 | ecosystem: Environmental > Terrestrial > Plant litter > Unclassified | place: USA: California... | reverse complement strand
TTCGTCGACGGAGAACTAGTATGCACAGGCGGTCTTGCGATCGAACATCCAGAGTCCCCAGACTCCTCAGGTGCTTCAGATGCTTCAGACTCTCCAGACTACGCCAAATGGCTGAAAAGGGACGGGACTGAAGAAGTATATGGAGGCGACGGGCGGTCTTTTACAGTGAAACTGGGGGCGAGGAGGTGGAGGAGGAAGAGTCGGGTGAAGAAGGCTGTGTCCAGGCTGAGGAGGAGGCTGCTGTTTTTGGGTGCAGTTTGATATATTTTTCTTGCCATTCGTTTTTTTTGAGCAGTGCGATATTATACCCAATCAAATTAGATCTTTTCGTCGAAAACTGAATGGTGTACCTACCCACGACCTTGGTTGGAAGTGCCTCACTGCTGTCTTCCCAAGTGGCTACACCGCGCTGTGGTGGTGAACCGTAGTTCAGATATCCCCAACCACGTATCGTCAGAATTGAGACAAACATTCGCTGCGAACATCGTATATAAGCCATAAAGAGCCCTGCGTACTTTCTCTTCATTCCCAGAACTATACCATTTACCGCACGCATTCACGATCAACCAAGCACACTACAATGTCGCCAAATACGACTGCAACGTCAGCGTCCACACTTGAGGGATTTCCTTACCAACGAACCCTCTACATCCGCGAGATCGAAGCGACACCCATTTCGCTTATGAAATTCCCTCTGATGATTGTAAGTATGCGATAACCTTCGCATGTCATCCAACCCCTTCAAAAACAGTATTTGACATTGCAACAACTTTTGAAGCATACTAACTTCCCCGCAGATCGAACCCGTCTACGAAGGTCCCGGCAAGGAAACCACGGAAGAGGTACATACCCTAGAACGCCTCTACGAGCTATTAACAAAGTATTATGCCTTCCTGGCCAAAACTTTGAAGGCCAAATGTTTATATGATAAGCGTGGAAGGCCGGTTCCGAAGCCATACGATGCTGCTGCGTGGACTGCGGCCAATGGAGATGAGCCGTGTGTGCTACCGAGCATACGCGTGCGTTTTCCAGGATTCTTCGACGACTAGAAGAAAGTTGGTTACTTCAACCCGGAAAACAAGGTATGAATAGGATGATACGTCGGTGGACGTCTTGGGGATTTGCGTGGTAGGTAGGGGCCACCTCATACAAGGGAAAAAACTGGGCGGGTCTGCAGACTACATTAAGATGAGTACATGCAAAGTGGGTGTTTTAACATCGACGTAGACCCCAGGGTGTTCACCTTTTCTCTAGGTTGACATGGGGGCTGTGCCAATGCGATAGCGTATTGTAGCGCGGAAGGTAGCTGGCATTCGTCGGTTCTAGGAATGTTGAGACGGTATCCGGTGAGCTGGTAGAGCACGATCATTCCTACACATGTTGGTGGAACACGAGCGCGATAGTTGACTGTCTTCTGTATAATATCAGCTGCTCCAATGTCTTTCTTCATAAATCCAAGCTCAAGTCATCAGTCGGTCATGGCGCGTCGCCAGGTGGTAGACGGTAGTAAATTGCTCTTTTCCAAGACTCATCTAGAATACACATGCCTACCCCTCACATCCATCGCCATACGCTCTCGCTCTATATTTACAAAGTATCCTTGAGGAGCTTGTTCATCTTGGCCATCTTTGCGGCGACGGACTTGTCGATGGTGCGGTCGGCAATTTCGACGATGAGTCCACCGCGGATCTCGGGGTTGACCTTGGGAACGACCTTGAGGGTCTGGCCGTTGGCGACGTATTGCGAGTTCTTGATGGCGTTCTCGAGGCGGCTGATGGTCTTGTTGTCGAGGGGCTGCACATTGTCAGTTCTTAGGTCCCTGAAACTTCCTCCTCTATTCTTGGGGTCTGTCCTTCCATCCCATCTCGGAATCAACGTACCGCAGCGCTGGTGACGGTCAGCTCGACCTCACCACGGTGCGCACCCATGAGCACACCGAACTTCTCTACGACACCCTGTAGTACGCCCAATCGGTTGTTCTCAGCGAGTGTGGCGAGGAAGTTCTTGACGATGCCGTCCTTGTCGGCGCCGCCAATGTGCTTCTGGAGCTCCTGGACGATCTGCTGCTTGTCCGAGACGGAGAGCGAGGGGGCGTGGAGGATCTGGGTAAGCTTGGCGTCCTTCTGGAAAACGCCCTGGAGAGCCTGGAGAGACTTTGCGGTGGGGTCGAGGGCGTTGGTCTTGGAGGCCGCGGTGTACTGCCACAATTGTTAGCCAAGCTCTTGTTCCCCAGCCATTGGCCCGTTTTCCATCCTCCTATCATCGCGAGTGTGCCAATTGGGGTCGTGAAAAGCGTACCAGAGCGCTCGCGTAGGTTCCGTCGACGCCAAAGAGGGCAACCGGGGGCTTGTTGGCAGAGCCAGTCGGGGCGGCGGCGGCAGCGTAGCTTCGGGTGGCAGCGTAGCGGGCGGCCATTGGGGCGCGGGGCGCACCCGCCCGGAAAGCGGTGCTGAAGGCACGAGCGGCAGACATGGTGGGTAGAGGGGAGATGGATTGCGGGATGGGGCTGCGTTCGGAGCGCGGGTGCAGTTGAGGATGCTGCGATGAGGTTTCTGAGCCCGGCTCGGCACTGGCTGCGACTAGCACCGATTGGGTCGCGGGACCTGGAATCTCACCCAACCACGGCGCAACTCCATCAACATCTTCATCGCCTCTTTAGCATCTACTTTTACTTTCTTCTCCCTATCTGAACAGCTGTCTGCTGCTTATGTTGCTGAGTTACGCTGCACAAATTCGAGAGCTGGTGTGTGGAGGTCAACATAGGTATCATCCCACCTTCAACAACACCTTGGAGCTTAGAATAGCCGAAAGCACCTAGATCCACACTGTAATTTATGTCATAGCGACTATATGGCGGTACGTTGAGATGCAGGCTTTCGAAGTCGAATAGATGCGCAGCAGGCGAGGCTCTAGAGGTCGTATGCAAGTCATCCTTACCCCTCAACACTGCTCACTATCGTGATCAATGCGACTCATCACCACAAAACCTGTGATCTCACGAAAACAATTCCACAATCTCTCATATCTTTTTTTTTTGCCCACTGCTTACCATGTACACCTTTACCGACGTGTTAGTCGTCCCCTATGAAAAGAGCGGCGGCAAGCCATCACCGTTCACCTTCACCTCATCATAGCTCTCCCATTGTGGAGATGCCCCGCCTGGCGCCCACTATAGCTCTCTCTCACCTTCACATATCCTCTCTCCGCCCATCTATTAAGGTCCTACCTGCCTCACTCTTCTATCAACCACCATATATCAACCCTACTCACACCCATCGCGATCCGCATTCAATATGGAGCCGTCAGTCGAGCGACCACAGACGCCTCCGCTATCGTACCTCATGACACCGCCTTCAACCGGCGGTATGGCTAAACGCGTTCGTTTCAGCAACGTCGAGTATCTTGACACCAGTTCCAACAAGACAGGACGCGCAATCAACTTCAACGAGGGAGAGTCACCCGACGTTTTCTTCAACGAGCCAGAGGAGACGTTCGACACCGAGATCCGCGAGAAGAGCGATGACGAGGGCAGTACCTCAACCGCAAGCAACTTCGACCTCCCGTCTCCAGTTCCAGCAGACTCGTACACTGCCAAACCCACAGCTCTAGAGAAACACGACCCGTTCGCCTCCCTTGCTCTCGCCATTGACAGCCCCGTTTCGAACAATGAACCGTTCCCATTCATGAACCTCCCCATCTCCGTTCGCAACATCATCTACTCGCACCTCCTAGTCGTCCCCGGCCTGATCTGCGTCCGCCAAAAGCACACCGTATTCCACGACGAGAAAAAAGCGTTCCTCCACGCCGAGCGCCGCGAGTTCCTCCCAGGTATCGCATACGCGCTCGTCCACCTCCACGTCGACGGCCACAAAACCCGCTTCTCGCTCGTCGGCCGCACCAACGTCAACATTCTCTGCGCAAACAAGGAGATCTTCGCCGAGGCCAAAGCCGTACTGTACGGCAAGAACATGTTCGAGATCGTTAGACCAACGAACGAACTCTGCCCACCACCCGACTACAGTGTGAGACTGTTTCCTGTCGGGTGTCAGCGTCTTGTCACTAAGCTCAACATCAAGATCCGTTCTTTCTACGATCTGCACTGGTTGATGAGCGGTGGATACAACGTCATGAAGAACTACTACCGCGGTCTTGTTTCCCTCACTCTTGTTCTGGAAATGGACTCGACTAGCAAAGGCTTCGGGAAGACGTGGACTAGGAATGGTGCTGAAGAGAAGTGGGCGGACTATGTCCAGCGCCTGCGGGGAGAGATGGCGAAAGAGCTGTTCAAGAAGATGAAGGTTAAGGGTGCGGACACGAAGATCGTTCCAGTCTGGATGAACTTGCGCGTTCTATTCTCGGGCGAGGCATACGACGACAGTGTGGCTGCTGTTGGTGATACTGGTGATGAGCAGCGTGCGAAGCAGGACGAGACTAAGCAAGGGTTAGTCGAGGCATGGGAGTTATTCAAGAAGGGTGGGAAGTTGGTTTGAGGCAATCACGGCTGATTTGACAAGACTTGCATGCGTACTATCGTCTAGTATCACAAACGGATCTTGTGTACTAGTACGCCATCTTGGAGATCCTTTTTTGACTTGAAGAGGTCTCAGACGAGTTTGAAGGACATCCTAATCATCACGGTGTGGATTAGCATACCATTGCGCATATGCCGCCACATACATCTTCTAGTTGAGTTACCAAGTATATAGATTAATAGCATTACGCATTATACCAATATCTACCAAAAATACCCAGCTCCACCCAAATGCCGAGCATAGTCCTCCCAATGTATGCCCAAGTCGTTATGTACCCTAATTTCCCGTCCAAAATACCAAGCGCCGCGCTATATGATAATGCATCAAGTCGTAACCACCCAATTTTTTCCAAGTCCTGCAGCGGCCAACCTCCTCACAGTAGCAGTGTAAGCCATCCCGCCGCGCCAATAACCAGACTCTCAATCCACTTGTCTAAGCCGCCGGTGTGTGTAGATGGTCCGACTCCCTTACTTGTTTCGCCTATTCCGCTCGCTATCAAATCGCCAGCATCGCGACTTCTCGTTGTAGAAGCGGAGTCTGAACGCGTCGTGCTGGCGCTGTTGCTCTTGGGTAGCTTGGGTATGGTGCTTGTTTGGCCGTTGATGATCAAGGCCGTGCCTTGTTCGTCTAGAGAGTAGGTAGTTCCGTCGATTTCTATAGATGATCCGGGTAAGAGGGTTGTTCCGTCGTTCAGAACGTATTCGGTCGTTCCGTCTCGGACAGTATGTGCATACGTCACGCCGTTGATTGTCAAGGCTGGTGCGGCGGTGATCTCTGCACCGGCAGCCAAGGTGGATGTGACGCCGTTAACGACGACGACAGAACCGGATGCACCCGTGGGCATGGAGTATGTGGTCCCGGAGATCGTGAGGACGCCACCAGGTGTAAGAGTTTGGTCAGGAGCGAGAACATAGGCCGTCGTGCCGCTGACGACTTGCGCGGTGACGGATCTCCCGCCGTCGAGAGTAATGGCTGATTGTCCAGCATTCAACATCGAAGTCTGGCCGTTGACGACAAGGGTTGACCCATGGCCCTCTGCCGGCATGCTGTAGGTCGTGCCATCGACGACAAGCGTGCTTCCTGCACTAAGCGTCTGACCAGGCGCTACAACAAAGACTGTTGAGCCTCCCACCACGGTTGCTGAGACGGCTTGACTGCCGACCGTCAAAGCGGGGGCTCCGGTAAGCGCCGGAAGTTTTGCGATAGTCTGTGTGGCACCATTGACTATAGCAAAGCCGTCCGGTGCCATGCTGACGGTGTTCCCGTTAATAGTGATCGGAGGGCCGCCCGGCTTCAACGTCTCGGATCCCAGAACGTAATTTCCATTCGAATCTGGCGTGACGATCCCCCCACCAACAATGAGCACAGGTAAACCTTGCGTCGGAGCCGGATTAAGAGCTTGCGTCGGAGCCTGGTTGAGAGCAACCGTGCTACCATCTACAACGATCTGTGTTCCTCCACCATTTGTAGGTACGACCACGGGCACGCCGTTGATAGTCTTCGTTTGCCCTCGTGTGATCGTTACGGTTCCAATGATGATCGCTGGAGGAATCTGATCGTGATTATCGTCGTTCGGGCTATCGGGCCTTGCCTGAGTCGGCTTGGGAGTGTTGATGGGGAGGACCACTCCCCCAATCGTTACGTCCTTAGTCGCGGTCGCGTCCGGAATGCTCGGTGAAGTTTTCCCACCATCCTGGGTCGGCTTGGCCGTATTATCGACTGGTCTATCAGGCTGACTGGGTGATGGAGAGTTATCGTCATGCCTGTCGTCATCGTTGTGGTTTGTAGGAGTAGGCTCTGCAATCTTGGCTGACACCGTAGGGTCCCCAGAGTCCTTTATCGATGTATCTTCACATCTTAAACATCCCCGGACCGTGACGTGAACTGAGGTGGACTCAAAACTGGTCGCGAGATACGTGCCTGTCAAGGGCGACAGGAAGATAGGAAGCGATGATAGAGGTGGTGCAGCCGGTGCGGCGATTCCCGAGGGCAATGGACGTAAATTCGATTGAGGCGGTCTACTGTAACTACACGTAGCGATGTCCGCGCCGTGAAATTGTCTCTGGATATCTGTGTCATTTTTTAGATACTGAATTAGTTTGGAGGGTAAAGGCACGGGCTCATCCCTTCCTGGGCTTGGAGGAAGTTTTCCAGTGTGGGTTGCGATGAAGTAACTCCAGTCTGCGGATGCCGTTCTTGCAGGGGCCCAACTCGTCAAAGGTGCGACGTTTGACGAGCATTCTGCTGCTGTCATGTTATACTGAGGCAGGAATATCTCTTGATATTTATCTAATCCACCAGAGAGCCGGTTGTAGATGACGTAAGTTGGACCTGCATCAAGGTGAAAGAATACACCTGGCGTTGGCTGTATCGTGAACGTTGGTGTCGAGCGCGTGATTATTTGTCCCTCGTCCAGGGTAAGGGTCTTAGTCTGGTTGACAGTCCGCTCCTCGGTGACCACAGTATCGACAGTGTTGTTGTGCAAGTAGGTAGAATACTCCGTAACAATTGTCTCGGTCACCACTATACTGGTCCATGGGTTGTAAAACTCCCCAGGGTTGTAAGACGTGGTAATGGGACCATACGCTGCAATGATACATCCGGTGCACACACCAGTAGGTATCGGAGAGTTGCTATCGACTGACGTGATGTTCGGGAATGGCGGCGATTGTCCATAGGCAATAGATGTGACGACTGCCGGTGTCATTGGTGAAACCAAGGTACTACTGCTATTCGTAGAACCCGGAGCCAGAGGAGAGGTAGGTATCTCTGGAGGAACAAGGGAAAATGGTGTAGGTGTGTCCCAGGGGTGCACCTCATGAACCCAATCTAGACTGGTGACGGGGGAAAGAGATGAAGCTTGCGGCGCAGTCGAATCATGTGATTGAGTGTTGGTCGAAAGTGTCGTGACTACAAACTCCTTGCCTAGAAACAAACATTTAGTACGATGCCTTCAATTCGAATCTCGCTACATACCCTCTGGGGTATGTTAGCTAGATGATCTCGATGGGGAAAATGACGTACCTCTCCTGTTGTACCCATTGGCGTCTGAGCCAGCCGCAACCAGTGCAGGCCCGACAAGACTGATAAATCTCCGCATCTTGCTGTGAGCCTTCTACACCAAGCGAGTGATAGTGTGAAGGTCAAGCAAGACGTTGCGGACGTAAGAGAGTACCGCAAAAGCGAAAACAGCCAGTTTCTGCCCTAAACAGTGCGAATTCGAACCATTCGATGAAGGCTATTCGGACGCATGATCAGGTTGCGATCCATGCACGGCCCTAGCGATAGCCTGCTTAGCGGAAACACGAGGCACATACCGTTGACGCGTATGACCGCCAGGGCATCGTTGGACGGTGGACCCTCGTCTGCCGTGCTGATCAGTTGGATTTGCATGCTCTCGTAGGTCCGCCTAGAACCAAGCTTAATGCTGACATGACTTGCAATTAATTGTCTTCAACAGCAACCGTGGCAGTCTACAGCTTAGCTATCAGTAGCGCCATATGCAACGCTTGTCTCGGTTTCCTGGTGTCAATCGGCATACCCTATATCACCTAGGAGATCTGCCCCGCAAGAACGATCCAGCCTTGAACCGATCTCCTGGAGGTTGGAGCGACGAACTACTGGGTTTGCCCTTTAGGGCCAAGTGAAGAGATTGCTGGGCTACGTCTCAGGTTCTCGGCAAGAACAACACGACCATGTCAGGCGAGATAGTGCGAGATCAGTGACATGTCAGCGTGCCTTAGCCGATGCGACATGCAAACACAGTGGCTGAGAGGTCGCCGTTGACTTTTGGCATGCATTTGTCGAGCGCCATTCAAAGGGAACTTGGAACCGCATGACGAAGGCGCTCAAGGCGTGGCCGCTTGGGCCGAGATGGTGTCGAAAGGAGGCTGAGAGGATCAGCGGGAAGTCGTTCCAGGGCTCCGTCATTGGGCAGGATGATGACTAACGTCGCGCTACCCCTTAGCATGCCAACGGATACGCCTCTCCCATGATACCCTCGTATCCAGCTCGATTGACCTTTGAGGCTAGCCGGACTTCCCTGCTACTGTCACCGAATCAGGCTGCACTGCCATGCCAATCTAATAATTAGGGTGGGCGATCGTCACGCGGCGCCCGCAGTTGTTGGAGTGGGTTCTTGGAGCAAAACGCCCATGAACCGCTCTGGCCTCGAAAGCTTCCGATGGCCCTGGAACCGCATTCCCGGTAGCTGAGCTTACTCAAGCCAGCATACCAAGTCCTCCGACAGACGACTCCGCCATGTGTTGCACGCTTCGCACCTTCTAAGTCGTCGACCGATCGCTGCCAGGTCCATGTAGGGACGTCTTACAACCCTCACTACCATTCGCTCGCTACACCATGCGCCTCACACCGCGCGCTACCGAGGCCCCGGAGCCGTATGTTGTGCCACCTTCGAATAAGTTCGATGGTGCCGATGGGAGCTGGAGCACCTTCAAGATCAGCGTTGGAACGCCAGGACAAGACTTTCGTGTACTGCCCAGTACGAAGGGAGGTGTCACATACGTCATTGCACCGGAAGGTTGTTTGGAGGGAGTCGACCCTACAGATTGCCCACAACTCCGAGGGATAGAGGTCTTCCAAAGCGCGCAAAGCACCGGCTTCCAGGTTGACGCGTCGACAACCTGGTCGGCGATCGGGCAATACGACGTCGATTTGGAGGATGCGCTCAACTACACAGGGAGAGGATTGTTTGGCCTGGATACCGTCACTCTAGGATCAGCTGCGGACAGTAGCTCTTCTGTGTCGTTAACGCGCCAGGTCGTCGCTGCCGTTGCCGACCCGGACTATTATCTGGGAATTCTGGGCCTAGGTCAGGCAAAGTCCAGCTTCAACAGTGGGAGCCAGCCGGTCGACTCGTTCCTCTACCTGCTGCGCGAAAGCAAGAAGATCCCCAGTTTTGCATATGCGTATACGGCAGGCGCGAAGTACAGGTTGAAATCTGTATTCGGTAGCCTGATACTGGGCGGCTACGATGCGACACGGTTCGAGACTGGCGCGAACGACTTCTCATTCACCTTCTCACAAGACCCCTCCCGGCTCCTGACTGTTGGAGTGGACTCGATCATGGCTACAAATACGCTGCAGGGCACCTACTCCCTGACTTCTGGAGCACACTTCTCTGTCATTGATTCTACCGTCCCGCATCTGTGGCTACCCGCGGACGTGTGTGCTGAGTTCGAGACAGCCTTTGGCCTGACTTATGATCCTCAGACAGATTTGTACCTTGTCAACGACACGATCCACGAAGAACTCCTATCCAAGAACCCGACCCTCACGTTCAAGCTCGTCGACTCCCTCGAAGACACGACTACAAATTACACCAATATAGAGCTGCCGTATGCGGCATTCGACCTCCAAGCCTCGTACCCGTACTACACAAACGCAACGAACTACTTCCCGATCCGCCGCGCCGCGAACGATACACAATATGCACTGGGCAGGACACTTTTACAGGAGGCATATCTCATAGTAGACTATGAACGCGCAAACTTCACGGTTGCGCAGGCAGTCTTTCCTGATCCTCTACCCGCGTCAGAAGTCATGACCATCAAATCTCCGAGCGATACCACTGCCACGCCAGCTTCATCTTCATCCTCGGGTCTCGGTGTAGGTGCCATCGTCGGCATAGTAATCGGTGCAGTCGCTGCTCTCGCCCTGGTCGCACTTGGTATATTTTTCTTCCGGAAGCGTCGCGGCAAGCAGCAAAAGGAGCAACGATACGAACTCGCAAGCAAGCACATATCGGAGGTTGGTTCAGGCACCGACATCCTCGCTGGCAGCCAGCCGCACAAAGCTGTGGGCCCGCAGGAACTCCACGGGACACCGTTGACTGAGCTTGCCTCTCCTGTCAACGAGCAATTCGTCGGTCATGCGTATCCGCAGGATCAGAAGACAGTTATCAGCATGGCGGATGAGCCACAAGAGCTGCATGGCGAGTCAATGATGCCAGTCACACCTAGATGGCGAGAAGTACAGCTGCCGCAATACCCTGGCCCACGCGAAGCGGATGCCGAGAGTAGCACAGGGCGCAGTGTGAGCGGCATAGCTAGCGACGACGGATACGCGACAGGCGAGTTTGGAGTACGCTCTGGCGTATCACCAATGACACCCCAGTTTCCACAGCATAAATATTAATGGTCAGCATTGAATACTGGGCGGTGGTCATACTAAGGCGTTTGGATTTGGCGTACATCTAGAGATACCACTCATGGATTGGCAATGGGACTTTGGTTATGAGCAAACGAAGCCGAATATAATAATAATTTTTCTCAAAGGCATACGATTCAGCCACCGATGACTCTGCACGCGCCAACTTCGACATCTGAATTTCTTCAACAAACGATGCCGTTGCCGTTTGATACTCGGACAAGGTTCCAAGGGTTCTGAGAGTGCACAAGCAGATTGATGCTGGTTTCCACAGACTGAAATCACCTGCCAAGAGTTACCGGGTGATCGGCTCGTAGGGCTGAAGGACATGCATTGTCATGACAAGGGTAGCAACACGAAGTTGGAACTGTGGGCTACTGACGAGCTCCATCCGGGAAGTGGAGACGTCGGCCATGATGAATTTGATGTATGTGGTCCCGGCTGCGTACATGCTTCGTTTTTCATGCAAGGACATCTGTCACAGGGAAGTCTACCGCTGCAGTATCGCAATTATGATCTTGTAGATGGCTCCTGGCCATTCTAAGAGCTAATTCTCGAAGTCGAATACGAGACGCAGGGACAACAATGCTAGAGCCATAATTACCACTTGCAGCTTCTCAGGGTGCCCGCAACGCGTTCCGCTCGTGAGGCTGATGTCAGACACCACGTAGGCATATGCAGCCCAAGCATAAAGAGAAGAACGACAAAATCCCAAGCCACTACAAGGCGTTCGCTGCATAACCTGGAAATGAAGTGCATGGATCGCGCTTGACTAGATCCACCTCCAACAGGGCAGCTGGCAGCTGGACTATGTTGAAGCTATGACGTAGGTGACACGCATGGCTGAAGCTACCATCACCCCTCATCCCCGCGCGCCTCCTCCGACCTAGACAACACACCAAACACCTAACTCCTGCCTCTGCCATTCATCCGCGTCAACAGTACACACGTACCCCGATACCCCAACCCACAACCTAAAACAGTCAATTGAAAATGGACAAGATCAAGGAGAAGCTCCACCTTGGCAGCAGCAAGAACAAGACGGCCGAGGACGATGTCCGCGCTGGTAATGTCGGCACTATCGAGGGTAAGTCAAGCTTCGAGTTCTCGATGATCTAATCTACACCTATCCCTCGCGAGTCACCAATCCAACATCGCGCCTTCTCCGACATCTCAACCTCAACCTCAGCCTCACCCCAACCCACAACTAACCCACTCCGCCAGAGAACCGCGACTCAATCGACTCTGAACTCGCCTCGATGCCCCCCTCAGAGCGCGTCGCCTACCTAAAAGAATTCGAAGACTCAGACAAGCACGACACGCCCAAGAAGGGCGGCCTCCTCGAGAAGCTCATCGCCCGAGGCAACAAGAAGACCGAAGACCAAATCGCCGCCGAGACCAAGGAGCGCGAGGCACGCGACGCAGCCCACCGCGAAGCGACACATGCGTCCCTGGGCCCCGGTGCTGGAGCCAGCGCACACTCGGCTGCCGGACCCGGTGGATTGTAAGCGACACGGACGAAACAAAGGGAGCATGATTGATGGATTGCAAGCGACCAGCATAAAAGTCCCGGGCGAGTATGATCGGGCTTCGTGGACACACTTTCTGCCTGATTCGATTCGATTGTGAAGAAGGCTTTCTTGGCGATGGACTGCGATTACATCTACATACACTTTTCGAGACATGATGACTTCAATGATATAGTTATGGGCTGCGTTGTGTTTTCGTGGTTTGTACAGTGAGTTGGCTTGTGTGATATGTATCCCGTCTTGCTTCCTCCATATGTCTGTGACATCGTCTATAATGGCTAACGGTCAACAACGCGCGCTCCATTACAGACCACTCATTCTTCGTCGCTGACATCCACACTTTATATAAGCAAAAAGTTAAACAGGTCTGCTGACTACATCAAATCAAAAACCTGCAAAGCAAGTGACCCAACGTCAACGTAGACTCTGGGGTGAGGTTGGTGTGTCCATGTCTGCGTCGAATCCACTGCTGTCGTATGGGGCTGGGTGTGAAGGTGATTCTGGGTTAGAACACCGCACACATGAAAATACGTACACGGCTTGGGGTGGCTGTGTGGGTGGTGGATGAGGAGGGTATATGGAGGCATTTTGGTTGATGCCTTTCTCTTCAGTCAGCGTGACAGACGTCCTCTGCTCCTCCTTTCCTTGCTCTTTCTCCTCTTCTGCTTCTTTCCCTTTGACATCACCGTCTTTTTGTTGCTGACGTTGTTCCCATCGCTCGATGGCTAGATTCGCTCCAGCCAGCACACCTCGACCGATGATGCGGAGTTCATTGCGGTATAGATATACCGTTCCCACCAGAATAAGCGCCTTGGCCCATCCACCAGTGAACCAGCTTGAGGCGCCAGGTTCAACGTAGATTTTACCATTGAATCCTTTGTTCTTCAGCTCGATATTCAGTGCTGAATTGCCCATCAGAAGGCCGCGTGGGCGGAAAAAGCTAGAAGATGATATGTGGGTTAGTCATGCTTTCATTCGGTGAGTGAGAAAGGAAGGGAAATATACACTTGGCCGTCTTCATTCTCGATCTTGAGACTGATGCCCTCTTTGAGAGTCTCCGTTCTGGTGCTATCTCTGATGCTGTCTCTTATGCTATCTCTTATTGTGTTCTGCAATTTCCTCAAATCGCGATCACG
>Ga0265797_10008762_pt1 | contig 13366 bp, 14 predicted proteins | sample P2T30metagenome_FD_192433 | JGI IMG/M metagenome (GOLD analysis project Ga0265797, IMG submission 192433) | Plant litter microbial communities from East Loma Ridge, Irvine, California - P2 T30 | ecosystem: Environmental > Terrestrial > Plant litter > Unclassified | place: USA: California... | reverse complement strand
AAATCATTCGACTTCGACCCTTGCAACACTGGCACATCCTCGTAACGCCTAATGATTATGATAACCATGCATGCTTCGACGAGAAATCTTCCGAGCAACTCGAAATACCCAAAAAGCTGAGCAAGGCGTCGCCGTCTTTTGTTTTCAGGTCGGATATCATCGCGATTAACAGCTTATATTACGATTGCTGGTGACAAGGGACCCAGCTTCGGCTTTTGCTTACTCTGGATTCGATTCACAGTCGGCGGGACGACGTTGGGTTTCTTTTCCTGTGGTTTGTTTTTGATTTTATCAGCTTCTGCTTGATGGGCGAAAGAGAAACGTGGCGGCTTTGCATAGCACTATACCATTTTATCTTGCTTTCTGAATGGGGACGTGGCGAAAGCGAAGGCGAAGAGCGAAACATGTGTAGTTAAAGCGTTTCTATGGTTTCTTCTCTTTTTCTCTCTGTCTGTTCTTGCTAGTTTCTCGTGGTTTCCACTATACCAAGATTAGGGGTTTGCAATCGGTTGCTTAAAGGTATACTGATATTTCGCAAATCAATGACACGGTTTTTGATTGGCTGAGCATTTTGGTAAATTCTTGCTGCATTCCCACCAACGGTGTTACAACAAGATATTGTGAGGACGCCTTCTGAGTCCTACATTATGTCCAAAGATGTTCATCTGATCCCGCAATGTTCGCTGACGCATTTCAGGAATCAATGACGAGGTGGCTCGGCTTTCTTAAAACGCGTTTCAAGGGCTGAGTTTCTTTGGAACCTTCGATGATGATTGATGAAAGTAAGTTGAACAAGGTTGTTCGTTGTTTGCCGTCGTCCGCCGTTCGGCTCTTGAAGCTTGTTCAGAGCCTTTGCGGTTCCCGGGAGTTTCGAGATGTATACAAGAATCTACCGAGGCTCTTCGATACCTTGGTTTATACAGTATTCGGGCATGTTAGTGTCTTGTTGATGAGCTGGTCAGCTAAGTGTGACCTTATGGGCTACCAAATGATGTTCGACAGAAGTTCGTCATGTCGCTTCTGCTGCCGCTGCTACTGCTTGCTGGTGGTTCAAGGCCCTAACTTCAGGTAGGTAATGGTTACCTAGGTAGTTAGGTATATGTACGGTACACTAACGGGTTTTCTTTTCGTTCGAGAGCGCGATCCCGCTGTCGCGAGACGATTTGCTTTTGACGGTGCCCTTGGATACAGTATTTCTCACCGCCTTCTTTGCTTTCCCGTGAAGAAACTGTCACATGGGACGCTATTTTCGTCTGCCGTGTGGTGCGATTTTCAGGTACCGTGGCTGTGGTTCTTGGATGTTTGCTGGGGTTGGTGTCGTCTTTTTGCTTGGATGTTTGTGTCTTCGTCATGACAATTCTCGTTGTGGTTGGCACGCACTGCTGGTCAGTATACTAGGGTCGAGACGATGGCCTCGTTGGGATGCCAGTCGCCACCGACAACTGCAGACTAGATGCATGGTCTGCCTCATTCTGGTCAGTTTCGTGCATGCCAAAATCGAGGCCTTGGACGCCTGTTCAATGTTCCCAGACTCATGGCGTCCCCGCAGTCGTGGCGCTCGCAGGCCGCTGTTTGCCCTTCTGCAGCCTGCAATTCCCGGGCGTTCTGGCTTCTGCTGCAAAACTCCGTTTCCGTTTTCGTTTCGCCCTTGTCAAGCTTTCGCTGGCGCGTGGAGTCGAGATTGCAATCGCCACAATTCCCATCTCTGTCCCATGGATGCTTCATCTGTAAGGCGTGTCGCCCGGTGGAGTCTGAGGGACCTTGCGCTCGCTTCCCTGCGGTTTCCGTTGGATGGTCAGGACGGCAGCTAGTGGGTTGTCGCAGATGTCGAGATACTGTGGTTCGGAGGGGGGTGCGGCGCCAGATTTCGAAGGTGTTAGGGAGATGGCGAGCATGGAAGGCGTGGTTTGGGATGGGCGGTTGTGGAAATTAGTACCGGGGATTTCGAGGATGGGTTTGTTTGGGTTGATGGGATTTTAGTCATGGACGGAGAGAGATTCGGAAAGGGAGTGGCTTCAGTCAGTGCTCGCTGTTTTTAGATAACATCGATGGGTTTGCCATTCACAGTATGATGAGATGATACACTGCTGCTCTGGTTGATTCTTGAGATGAGCAGTGTTGGGTGATGGTGCAGGGTCTTTTCTGTCATGTCCACTTGATCGCTCCATGGTAGGAGGAAGACTCCACAATGCAATCGTCTCCTGCCAGTCGAGGTTGACGATCTATGCCGTGCTTACATGTAGGTTCATGGCAACTGACAATCTTCTAGTAGAAATTGCGTTTATGGTTTATGCTCCAGCTCTATCTCAATTCCGGGCGCTGCTAATGGCTGCCTCGTGTGGGTATCATCATCTTCTCTCCTCCTTATCCAAATACATGTACATGGTACCCTTTTGGGTACCTGCTGGCCTTATCCAAAGGCTCAGGCTAAAAGACTTTCGTTACCCTCAAGTCACAGTCCAACTCATCACCTTCCTCTCGCACACTCCATGTGCGTCAGCCAAGGCTCTCATGCGGTCTTCCAGCCAGCCTGACTGCACGCCTTCGGCCGCCTGGCCCATTTTGCCTTCTTGCGAGAAGAAGCAGCCCATCTCTGCGACCGAGTATTGCACGCAGCCGCGCGAACTCTCGCACATGGCGCGGCACTCGCTGAGCGTGCTGTTTTGAGTACCTGCTCGTAGCTCGGGTGACAGATTCGACCAGTTAGTCCGATCTCCTTCTGTGGTGCTGGGAAGGACGTAAGACCGGAAGACGTCTTGATGGTGGATACGCATACGCTCAGTCTGGCGCCAGGAGATATATCCGGACCTTGCACTCGAGTTTTCCTTGTGCTTCTGGGTCGCGCGGAGCCATTCCTGTTCAAAGTCGAACATGCTCTGGATTTCCATGGGTGAAAGGTGGTGGTAGGAAAGTGCAGGAGAGCACCAGAGATCCCTACCGTCTTCTTTTGATTCTTTGAAGTCCATCGTGTGAGGGTTGCCACCTTGGAACATGGGCCAGGACCATGTCAGCGGCGTGCCTGATTCGAGCAGCGCTTTCCCAAGAATGCAGTCTCCAGCCCAGTGGGTAGACGTCAGAGCGTGCCAGTCGGCAGCGTTTTCTTTGTAGAGCTTTGCGACCTTTTGAAGAGCAGGGTTGGAGATAACGAAGCTGGAGCCGCCGTGGGCGAACACGTCCGGGCCGATTTGCACCTCGCTGCCAAAGTAAAGAGGCTCGGTGGGGTCGAGTTGATGCAGCCAGTCGAGCAGGTTGGACCACATGAGGAAGGTGTCGGGCTCCACAAACACGTAGAATGCCATGTTGGGATACAGCTCTAGCGTTCGCACGGCCATCGGGAGAAACTTCCATTTATCAAGCCTCCAGCCATCGTTCCCGGTCTTGCCTGTACCTCCACTGTCTTCGCTAATGGCGCCGCTGAGTTCAGAATCGTCCAAGGACTCTCTTCCGTGGTCGCGCAGTCTGCGCCAGAGTGCAAAGTCTGGGTGGTGCTCCTTGACATCGTCCTCAACATTGGCCAGCAAGTCGTACACGTGGTGTCCTTCGAAGTCTTCTTCGTAGTCTGAGAAGATGATGTAGTTGTTGTAGCATTGTAAAGTCGTGTTCAAGTGTGCTGGAAGTTTGTCTTTGATTTCGGTGGCGCCGGTGCGCATAACGACAAGCACTTCTTCTCCGCCTTCCAATTTCTGACAGGGCAGCTCTTCCTTTGCAGGAGGTGCGCTTGTGATTTCCTCTGTGGCATTTAGTGGTATTTCTGTTCCCAGTGTCGTGGGTATCTTCCAGCTCGCCAGCGAGGGATATGTGTATAACAGATCAACGGCCAGTAGTAGAGTCATTCCAATCACCATCAAGATCAAAGCCTTGGGCGTCGCCCGCGACGCTGTGGTGGTGCTTAGGCCTTTCATCGTGTAGAAGTGCGAAGTGCGATGGAGTAAGAGAGTGATTCGACGGAAGTGCGTGAAATAAAGGAAAGACTAGTTGTCCATCGAAACGAGTGACTTGGAGAGACTTCGAGAAGCAGCTTTCGCTACAGCGAGATAGTGAGCTGTGAATAGAGAAATAGTGTAAGGAAAGAGTGATGGGTGACTCGAGAGAGAGAGAGAGTACGACCTCGAAACAGAAGGAGAGAAAGAGCACATTACCGGTCCACTGTATAATAAGACGAGCATGTCAAGTACACGCGCGTTGGCCTGATCATCAGACAAGGGCAGGGTGCAAATGTCAAGTATGGCACCTGGTCGAGCGGCGGCGGGCACCATCATGTCAAGGGGGCCGAATGTGGGCTGATGATGCGATCTGAGTGGCTCGAGGATGGTGTTTCGTGTGGATGTAGCCTTTTGTGAAGATCGGCGTTGGACCTTGCAGAGAAGCTTACGACGAGCCCGCGAATACCCCGTTGACATCGGTCCTTGGCTCCGTAGTTGATTAAATGCTTATCGTTCGCTTAGCGAGGGGAGATGGATGAATAAGAATATGCTTTGGTATCGAGGCCAGTATTCCCCTGCTTGATTAGTTTACTTGAAAACTGACAATATAATTCTCCTCCATAACCATCTGCATAGTAATGCAAGGTCAGACTACAATGTCACCAGCTCTCCCTCCTTGCAGACGTCTTGTCTCATAACGAGGTCCTTGTCTCTAACGTCTCAAACCCGCACACAATGTATCACTTTCTAACACATGAAGCACGCGTGGCCTTTACAAAGATCGAGCAAGGAGTTTCCGTCCTTTGTCTCATGATACTGGCGTACCAGCTTCTCAAATTGTTGGCAGACGGGCGAATCGTTTCTCTCTAATTTCGTTCGAGTCTCTTGGTGGTTGACAAAATCTACCGTCAAGTCAGGAATCTGCCTGACTACTTCTCGGCCACCTTGAGAGTGCGCCTTTTGCGACATACAAGCGATCTGAGAATCAGCTGCTCGGCGTGATTGAGGGCTGGCGCACTCCCGGCGTGAAATATCGTTCTCAATCAAGCAATCCAGTGACTTCGCTTGGTGTCTTGCGCGTGTTGGCACTGTCCTGTTTGTGGCCAGGTATGGTGACGTGACCATGAGTTTCTGTTTGAGCTTCGTGTTCGCTCTCCGCGATGCATGCGCCTCCCCAAGGTGCTCTTTCATGCATAGTCGCGAGCGAGCGCGTAGTATTGTCGGCGGTGGGAGATACGAAATGGCGTGTAAGGAAATGTAGCCCCCGCATCTCCTGGCCCAGTTCGTCGCATTCTGCGAGCGCACTCCACGCGAATCAAGTATAATGCCGTTCCTGTCGGGCGCAAAGTCCACACCTTCGCACCGCGTCCTCAACATATCGCCCAATCTTCGTATGAACTGACATGCAAACCATCCCCACTCAAGCAGCCTCCTTCTTCCTCATCTCACAAACGCCCTCCAATTCCTTCCTCACAGCCTCCACACCTCCTTCCGCCGCCGCAACAGGCACAATCAAACTGCCCTCGTGTCCATTCGCATGCCCGTTCTCCTCGTCGCGTCCCTCAAGCTTCACTCTAGCTTTCACCTTCTCCATCGCCTCGAAATAGCTCGTGCATTCACCCGACCGGAACAGGTTCAGCACGTACTCGCGCAGGTTCTCGCTCCAGCCTGCTTCGTCAAGGCGCTGGCGCAGCGCAGTCTGGATGCGCGCGATGCCGCCGTTGGCGAGCAGCGCGAGAGTGATTTGGTCCTGGAGGTCGCGCGCGGTTTGAGGGTTGGTGCTGTTCGTAGATGCGCTGGAGACGGGGATTTTGGGTGGGTTGGCCATTGTGATTGTGTTGGGGGTTTTTTGAGAGTGGGTGTGATGGCGGTAGTGCGTGGCGGTGTTGGAGTAGAGATGCGCGAGTTCAGATTATGATTGTGTTGTGTTTGTTAGGTTGTTGACAAGCACATGTGATAGCAGTGGTAGTGTGCCTACCAGGTAGGTAGAATGCGCGCGACTTGGGGAAGGCTAAGCTTTCGAACATCATTTGACATGTGCTTGAAGCCTGGTTACCTTGAGCTACGACTTCTCACAAACACTCGCATCTAACCTCCTTAGAGACTTCTTCTGCACGCAACCTTGGCGAGCGTGGGAAATCAATACCGCCAAACCATGCAATCCGTCCGGCAAATCGCCCGCCTAAACGAGCTCGAGCTCCAAAAGTGCGTCCCGCCCAACGCATCATGGCATACAGACTACCGCGACACAGCCTACATTCACATTGGCGGCCTACCATTTGAGCTCAGCGAAGGCGACATCCTCACCATCTTCTCACAATACGGAAACCCTGTGCACCTAAACCTCGCGCGCGACAAAGAAACCGGCAAAAGCAGAGGTTTCGCGTTCCTCAAGTATGAGGACCAAAGGAGCTGTGATTTGGCGGTGGACAATTTGAGTGGTGCTGGGGTTTTGGGGAGAGTGCTTGGGGTGGATCATTGTCGGTATCAATTGAAGGAGGGAGAGGTTGAGGGCATCCCAGATGAGGATGCCGCGGACGATGCTGGTGATGACACAGATCGCGAGGGAGACGCGAGAGGGAAGAAGCGTAGGCGGAGTCGGAGTGAAAGTGAGAGCGAAGAGGAGGAGCGGAGACCCATGCTTAAGGAGGAGGCGGAGCTGGCGAAATTACTCAGAGAGCATGATGAGGATGATCCGATGAAGAACTTTTTGGTGCAGGAGAAGAAGGATGAGGTGGCTGAGGCGCTGAAGAGGCTCGAGGTGTCTAAGAAAGATGGGAAAGGCAGAGATCGTGGAGATGAGAGGAAGCGCAGGCATCACAGGTCGCGCCGACACGGCTCTGACGACGAAGAGGAAGAGAGGAGAAGAGACAGACATCGATCGAGGCGACATGAGGAGAAAGACGATAAGCGAAGTGAGAGACACCGATCACGGCGAGTCGAAGACGGCGATGGCGAACGCGACAAGCATCGCTCACGGAAGGGTGCAGACGATCAGGATCGTTCAAATGGTCGAGAAAGGTCAGAACGCTATCATTCATCCGACGATGAACACAACCGGAGACGGGACAATCGCAAGCACAAACGAGAGGATGAGCAGCGGGATCACCGTAAAGCACACGACCGCTCGAGAGACGACGAGCGTGTGCGACGCGATTGAGGGCCACGTTGATAATGAAGCATCAATCGCAACAGATCGTCACCTGTTGACTGCCAGCAGTTGCTAGATTTCTATTCTCGCGCAATGGACCAGGAAGTCCGTTTGATCCGATGCACAAGAAATCACCGAGGTTGAAATTAAATCAGCATTATCAGAACACTGCGCGCTTTGAGGCATAGAGAATCAACAGCGACCAGCATACGCCGATTTGCCCAGCCATTTGTCTTGTCGCATGACCTGGCGAATGATATACGGCACTGTCCCTGCTCTGATTGACCTGCATCCGACGACTCTTTGTGTTCAAAGTCGAAAGTGTCGTTGCTCTGACGCGCTATGTTTGCTCTTGGAATCGGCGCCGTGATCATGGCATCGGCAACGATCCGTGCCAACAACATGTGACTTATAACTGTAACTCCCCGGAATGAGTTGGCAAATTTTGCGCTATAGGAATCGCTTTACCATGCCTGAGCGCACACTCAGATGTTGTGTCGTTCTCAAGACAGAAACACAACAAACGTGTAATGAGCTTGGGGAAATTCAAGGCTGCTATGTAGTATATCTGGTATGACCTTTTATTTTTATAAACCACCGTCCAATACATGGTGATGATCGAAGCAGCAGATATGTACCGTTTGAGTCGAAGAGGCAATTGGAGGTACTAACGACGACTAATCTATTTACCTTTCAGATTTGTGGGCGGATCCAACGTCAAAGATCAATAGCCGATGACGGCTAACAGTCTGAATGATAATGCTAGGCCACTATTCGAAACCAAGAGTGGTGATATCAAAGTGAACACATGTGCATAGAATGTACATATGTACATGTATTCGTCCGGTTGCGGTACCTAGGGTAAGGTAAACCGCCCCCAGTCGGGAAGGATCAGTCTCACACATACACCCGGTATCAAGCATACACGGGCCATCCAACTTCCCGAGACTCTACTTACTACTCTCATAGGAGGTTTTGACCGCAGTGCAATGCTCCAGCGATAACATGCCCTCGCCGCTATCGCGCTTCCAGCCTGATGCATCGGCTCATTCCAGTCTAGCACTGCCGGCGATTCTCTTTCTCGCATCCCTCGCCGCCAACGTTTCCACGCCGACCAAGAACTCCCTCCTCACTAGTGCTATCGCATGGCTAGCAGTATGCGCCTCGAATACCTCGAAGGGCAGCGCGCGCAGTCTATTGGAGGCGACCTCTGCTAGAAAGACAGCATGGGCGGCAGGATCGCTGTTCGCGCTCGCGCAGGTGTGCGACAAGGCAGCTGATGGACGGGCGATTTGGTGGGCAAAGGTCATATTACACGTGGGCGGGTTTTGGGAACAGGACGTAGGCTGAGACTCTATATAGGCTCTTCTCCCCGTAGTTGTGTACGCCGCCGCCGGGTCAGTCTCGTCGATGAGCGAGACTGGGACCAGTGAGCACTCGAACGCGAACAAGCCAGCTGCGATTCCTGTAGCGGGCTCGAAGACATCGCTGGTGATTCTGACTGCGACCGCGTTGACTGCTGCTTCTATGGCTACTGGCTCCAATGCCACCGTTGCCCTCGGCCTGTCGTATGCGCTCGTCAGCGCTGCTGGTATTCTGCTCGTCCAGCGTGCCACATGGCTAGCGCAGAGCTCGCGCAGCAACGGCAACGTGATTTATTCCGCCAATGGCTTCCTCGCGCAACCCGAAGATGCAGAGCGTAGTAATAGCAGCGGCAGCAGCAATAGCTCGTCCGATGTAGTACGCGATGTGTGTGCTGCAACTGGCCTGGCAACGCTTGTGGCATCTGTCACTCTCGAGAGCTGGCGCATGGGCGGGTTGCTCCATCGCTCTCCTGTCGGCAACTGGGTGGCGCAAAACATCTACGTTGGCTTTGCGGCCGCTCTGGGCATTTTGGCAGTGCATATGCTCATGTACTGGTGTCTGCTGTTGATGGTATGTGAAGTCTCTCCTTGGAGCACTCACTGCTACAGCAGCTGAACTGCTCCGCACCGCTTTGACTAGCGCTCCTTCCCTTTACAATGACTCCCTGACTACTTGCGTACACTGACACTTTCACCTCACAGATCACGAGGCAGGGCGCATTCATCACTACTCTCGTTCCCCTGGCAGCCGCCGTCTCCTCACAGCTCTTCCTTGCCTTCTCTTTCGCCCGACTATGGTTTGCCGCTTTAGCAGCAGCCTCTGCTTTCGTGTTCCTGGACGAAACGGACACCTTTGGATCACGAAAAATGATTCGAGTATCGAAACTTCTCACGCTCGTCACACTACTGTCTTTCATCGCGTTCGCCCTTCTACGAATGAGACAGCCTTCGTCACTGTCTGCGCATACAAGCCTCCCCAATCTAAAAGCTAGGCCAGCAGACACTCTGCCTATGGGCCCCGCAACGAAGCCTCTACAGCCATTACAGTACACCGACACGAAGTCTCACCCCGTGGATCAACTGATCCGATCATCGGAGCAGTCCTGGCTCCGGACTCTCGACTCCCAATCTAAGACGTTGGAAGCCGCAGTTGCGGAATACAGGCGCCGGTACCAGATTCCACCTCCACCAAATTTCGACAAGTGGTTCGCTTTTGCCAAAGAAAGGAATGTGCAGCTCATCGATGAATACGACTCCATCTACCACTCTCTCCTGCCCTTCTGGGCGCTGTCGCCAGCTACTATTCGGGGTCGCGTGAGAGAAGCCCTTGGCTTTGGTGGCAATAACCTGATAGGTCTACTCATTCGGGATGGCGCAGCTGCGCACATCGAGAATGGGCAGGAGTGGCAACAGGAAGCCACGATTGGCATGATGAAGAAGTTTGTGCAACACTTGCCGGACATGGACCTGGCTTTCAACGTTCACGATGAGCCCAGAGTCGTTGTGCCTCATGACGCGCTTTCTAAATTCATTCAGATTGCCAAAACCGAGAACATGCCCGCAGCCTTTGCCAGCAATACACTCAACAATGCCTTCTCATCTCGCCCCAAAGACATGAACAGCGGCAAACGTATCGCGGAGGTTAAGACTACACGTTTCAACGTCTTCGCACACCAGCCAGTGTGGATCCCGTCGCGCCTATCATGCTCCCCAGACAGTCAGGCACGCGCAGTCATCGATGACTCAAAATCCTACGACAACCTCACTGCATATGCGATAGGTGATCTAGGCTTTGTGTACAACCAGACTGCCTTCTCCGATGTATGCAACTCGCCTTCTTTCGCTTCCACACACGGCTTCTTCGACCGGCCCAACGCATTCAACGTCGTACACGAGCTCATCCCTATCTTCAGTCAAAGCAAAATGAGCAGCTTCCAGGATATTCTATACCCTAGCCCATGGTACTGGTATGGTAAGGTCTCGTATGACGAGGAACGCGATATGGACTGGAAGGAGAAAGAAGGCAAGCTCTGGTGGCGTGGAAGCACTACTGGTGGCTTCAGTCGCGACGGTGGATGGCGCAGGCAGCATCGCCAACATTTCGTGCAAACGATGAACGCGCCCGACCAGGCCAAAATCTTGTCAAACACCAACAAGGACTCGGCTTCCGCAGTGCCTGACTGGCAAACGCGCGACGTGCCCCGTCAAGACTACAAAGATATCATGGACGTGCACTTTTCGCACATTGGACAATGCGATCCTGGTGACTGCGATGCGCAGCGCGAATTCTTCGAGATCGTCGACCCAGCGGATCAGCAAGACGCCTGGCGGTATAAGTATCTTCTTGACATTGATGGCAATGCTTTCTCGGGTCGCTTCTACGCTTTCCTCGAATCGCACAGCTTGACTTTCAAAATGGCTGTGTTCAGAGAGTGGCACGAGGAATGGATCAAGCCGTGGGTGCATTACATCCCGCTCTCGCTCCGCGGAGAAGAAGGCCTCGAGGCTGTGAGGTATTTCGCCGGAGAAGAGGAGGGCAAGTCGCAAGGAGTGCGAATGGCTGAGGCAGGAAGAGACTGGGCGAAGAAAGCTTTGAGGAATGATGACTTCGAAGTCTGGTTCTTCCGCTTGTTACTTGAGTAAGTTGTCTTCGTGGTAATTTTGATGCTCTGATACTGACTTTTGTGCTTGCAGATATGGTCGTGTCATCGACGACAATCGCGCCAACATAGGCTTTACTGGTTCATAGTGTAGATCGACGTTTATACTGTAAATGCTGTATTAATAATGTCCCGACACCTTTTGGGTATCGACACATTTGAAGTGGGAAGAATAAGGTAAGGTAGGTGTGCGATCCGACACTTTGGTGTCATATGTATATCCACGCCATCGCACGTGGAGCTGCCCGGAATTTGCCTGCACAATATAAAGTGATCGGCACAGAGCTGAACAGCCCTGGGCAGCACGGAGCAATCAGAAGTGGAGCCCACCTTAAATAAGATGACAATCTCACAGCCCCAGCTTGTTGGAGTTCGTGTCACTGACTTGCACGATAAACATGAGACGTATGAGTATGTAAACACAACTTGACCCTGATTGTGCTAATGGCTTACATCGATGGCCAGCGATACATGTGCAGAGATATTGTTCAAGACAAATACTTCGTTGAGCGCAGATGAGCCCATTCCTGGTCGACAGCCATCAGTGTTGCGATCAGCAGTCATCAGTGCTCAGCCACACCAACTCTGGCGTGCGGCTGCGATGCACACGATTCTATTCCGGTGTTGCTAGCGCTGCGCTCGCAATCCTTCGATTATTGTTTCGCAGCATGGGTATTAGATGGCACGTGTCGGCCGTGCCTGTCGGACAGGATGCTGGCTATAATTTATGTGCTCACTGCTGGCGGGCGCGGGTATTTTTCTTGTGCAGTACTTACTAGAATCCCTGGCAATCTTCGCAGTGCACTACTGGACGCCTCTCTACTGGGTTCCTTCTTCAGCGACAGTTGGACGCATCCTTCATATCAAGGATGGGATCGACTCGAATATACCTATCATGCCTGGCCTTGCACCTCACGGCGATTGCTGGCGCGATAAACCACGATGCCGAGCCATATGTTATTGCCATGGTCAACAACGCTTCTTTGGGCCCTGACGGTACGTATACTTTTGACTGCTGCTGTAAGTCAACCTGCTAATCTAGATGTAATAGGGCCCTGGTGGTACATCTGGCAGGCGGTAGACTATCCGTAGGTGATCTCTCCATCCCTTAACGATAGACGTCAGACTAACATGAATCTTCAGGGACCAATACCTGCCCATGCTGCCTTCAATAGCACAAACGTCCCTTACTGTGAACGAGAGTGCTTGTCAGAGCCAGCAAGCATCGTGTCCACTTCCACTGCCGAACATGTGGACAATAAGCGGCGCTTATCAAGTCGACAAAGGCCCCGAAACACAGAGTAACTTGATCGATGCGGCTAGTTGGGATCAAGACTACGCCGCTCTGCTCGATATGAGCGGTTCAGGGAGACAATTCAAAGATCGGATGACTCTACACCGCAATAGCGACTTTGCGGACCCTGTCTTCCTGGGCCACGCTATGAGTATTTCTGCGAATTACACAGTTGAATACTCGGATAATGCCGACTATACCATTAATGCGGGCTTTGTCAGTACCTTTGTCGCCGCGTAGATAAGATTCGGACCCACGAAGCTAATTTCTTTAGTTCTCCCTCAACGGCGCCCAAGAGACCGAAGAATGGGAGGGTGCTAGCGGTGCCGATGTTAGTGGAAACACCACCCTGGTTCAGACCTACAAAGACGGCGCGATCCCATCGTTGTCATACGGACTCCACGTAGGCTCTGTTGAGCCCAACGTTACAGGAAGCCTGGTCTTGGGAGGCTACGACAGCTCTCGCTGCCTCACAGATCCAATTGTCTCTAGCCTCGATACGATCCAGCTGCGCAACATTGCTTTGAATGTGTCCACCGGAGGTTATGCATACATCGACACCGACTCAGCGTACATCCCGGACCTCTTGCGAGCCAACGGAAGTGCTGTGGACAAGATCCTGGTGCACCCAAGACCAGGTGTACCTCACCTGTACCTGCCAAAGGACACTTGCGACGCCATCGCGTCACATTTGCCCGTGACTTATAGCTCGGAGTTTAATTTGTATCTCTGGGACACCGAGAAGCAAGCTTACAAAGACATCGTGTCTTCACCACATTACCTGGCATTTACCTTCGCATCAGACAACGGAGACGAAAGCACCATCGGCGTGCCTTTCGCTCTCCTCAACCTCACCCTCACATCGCCAATCGTCAGCACTGCCACCCAGTACTTCCCATGCAAGCCCTGGACGCCCGATTCCACCGGCTATACTCTCGGCAACGCTTTCCTACAATCCGCGTTCCTCGCCCAAA
>Ga0265797_10008761_pt1 | contig 13366 bp, 12 predicted proteins | sample P2T30metagenome_FD_192433 | JGI IMG/M metagenome (GOLD analysis project Ga0265797, IMG submission 192433) | Plant litter microbial communities from East Loma Ridge, Irvine, California - P2 T30 | ecosystem: Environmental > Terrestrial > Plant litter > Unclassified | place: USA: California... | reverse complement strand
TCTGCTACGCGGATGTACACAGCTTTTGTATAACACTCGCGCGCTTTAAAAGAGTAAAACTAAGATATTCGGACTCGCGAGAGCCTACGAAGCAGCTGTATATAATTTTTGACCTATAAAGATGTCTGTAGCGCGTTGACATCGACCCCGAATCGCAACAGAGAATCCCATCCAAAAAGCACCCCGCTTTACCGCTTTCGGCTAAGCCCTAACGCGCTAAACCCGGATTCGGACAGAATCCTATGCGATTCTCTCCCTCATATTGGTTAGGCACTTGCAATTACTCTCCGACTGCGGAATCCACCAGTGACAAGCAGTGGTAATTCTGGTAACTGTCTTCTGATGGCCTTTGAAAATTCAAGGAAGAAGGCTTCACGGATTTCAGTGCTCTTCTGCTTCGAGGTTGGGCCTTTAGGATCCAGAATCCCCTGTTTGATTGGTTAATAAGAATTGGAAACGAGACTTGTATGGTCTTACTATTGGCTCCTCATAACTTCCACCACTGATCTCTAAGAAATCTATACCTGCCCGAGTTATAAGGTGTAGCTGCTCAAGACATTCTTCCAGCGCGGTCAATGATTGGTGGTCCACAGAGTTGAACTTAACCCCAACTGAGAAGCTCGGTGGTACAGCCTCGCGAATGGCTTTGATAATGTCCACAACGATTTTTGCTCGGGCTGCAGGACTTCCACCGTACTCGTCGGTTCGCTGATTCGTTTTCGCGGTCAAGAATTGAGACAGGAGATACCCATGTGCACCATGAAGCTCAATGCCATCAAATCCCGCCTCAGCTGCGAGAACAGCTGTCTTGACAAAGCGGTCTTGTACGTCAAGAATTTCTGCGGCTGTCATAGCTCTCGGAGTCCCAAAGAGCAAGCTGGAAATCAATGAAGCAAATATCCCCTTACCAAGACGCAGAGGGACGGCGCTGGGTGCGAGAGCCTTCTCGAACAATCCTCGAGTACCAGCACCCGCTGGAGACTGCCTACCCGGATGACTGATTTGGACAATTGACGGAGTTCCACCGCTTCGACACGCTGATGCCCAGCGCTTCCAGCTGTCAAGAAGGCGTTGCCGGTCCAGAGCGTCGTTGTTGGCTATGTCCCCAGCTTGGCCAAGGTGGCGGGGATCGACCTGTACATTCCCTGGCTATAGGTTTTAGTGGCAGAAGTATCAACCTCACAAAGATAGGTCTGAAGGCTTACCTGTGATGATCATTCCCCAACCGCCTTTTGACCGGACTTTGTAGGTGGCATATATCTCATCAGTAGGCAGCAATTCCTTGTCCGCAAGATTCTCAGCCATTGCCGCCTTTGCCAATCGATTTGGTAACGTCAAGCCGCTCTGCAGAGTTATTGGGTCCTCTATCATTGGAGCCATGTTTCGACAAAATGTCGCTTGAACCAGATGCTAGAGGCAGGTTAGAGTGTAGCACAGGATCCCATAAGCTGCTCAAGATTAACAAGAAATCGCAGATGAATTCAAGTGGAACCTTCAGATTACAGCCTGGCCTTCTTTATACGCACTCTAGTGCCAATCGGCGGTCATGCCATCTCTTGGAACTCTAGGTCAAAGGCTGCAGACAGTGGAGCGGATCACGCACGTGCCTTAATCTTATCGTCCTGGATCGGTCAGAATTTGTCATCTGCATAATGGCATAGAGGTATGGAAGAGCACAAGTCATAGTACTCTATAGAACGTTCAAGAATAATGTTAGGGTCCGTAACAGGTGGCGGACTCGCATCCTTTGCTACACAAGTTTTGCGATCCTGACGGAACCGCGGATAGATCCGAAGCTGAAGCCCAGCTGCTAGCTTAAGCCGCACGCGCCCAGATCACTAATCACTCGCCGATCGGATCACTAATCACTCCGACTCGAACAGCAACATGATGCTTTGTCTCGTGCATGTCTGAGACATCTGAAGAGTATCAGATCACAAATGGTCAAGGTGTAGGATAGATCCAGCGTTTCGAAAAATTTCCAAGATCACGTGCTTTAGCAGATTTCGCCTCACTTGACGGAGACAAAGTTGTTGCTATGTCGATCTCTAACTGCACTGCAAAGACGATAAGATTCACTACGTTCTATAGAACCCTAAATCAAGCGAATTCCAAGATTTGAGGTACTCGCTGGTGTCGTGTCTCCAGTCTGAGTGTTTGCAGAATCCCTGGATGTGGACTGGCCAGGTGAACGTCACGTGACGGTCTCTCGGGCCCAGGGTAAATCTCAGCGTGGTTCTGCGAGTCAGTGAGCACTTGCGGCACGACTGAGAGTCCCAGAGCATGCGAAACCCTCCAAGCTCCCTCCGTTCCTTTAATTACGCCGGCGGCCAAGTTCCTCCGCGCCCGTTTGCGAAAGCGATCGCGAACGGCAGCCTTTGATCTGCCTCGGCTTCGCGAGCTCAGCGCCTTGCTTCACCAGACACTTACTTCGAGGCATAACTGGTACAACTGGCACAGGACAACTGATTGCCAAGCAACTGAGTCAGCCCAGGACCCCAGACGTTGTGTTGTTTCTAATAAGTTAAACTTCCAGCTTTCCAATCCTAGACTCCAGTTGACAGGCAGATTCAATACGTCCGGCTCTCCTTCGCGTCGTCCTGTTCAAACAAATCCCCAACATCATCGATCCACCACCCATACTTGCACACACCAATCGATTTACGGATATCTGAACATCGTACTCGAGCATTATTGTCTACCAGAGCACGACCTCCTCACATCTACTTAGTCCTGCCACAATGCCGAAGAGCTTCGATCCCAGTACTGAGTTGCCTAACCTCAGCGGCAAAGTCATTGTAGTCACAGGTGGTCCGAATTTCCCACTTTCCCGCTCTGCGCGACGGTTGGCAACACAAGGTGTAGCGACAACGTGGGCTCAGTGACGGAAGTCTACTGACACTCCCTCTAGGCAACGCAGGCCTCGGCGCAGAAACTGTCCGCTGCCTCGCAGCCCACTCTCCGTCAGCAATCTATCTTTGCGCTCGAAACCCAGCGAGCGCAGACCCACTGATTTCGAAGATCAAATATGGATACCCCAACGCCAAAGTCAACATCATCCCGATCAAACTTGACCTCTCGTCTCTCGAAAGTGTCAAAGCCGCCGCTGAAACCATTCTAACCCAAGCAACCCGCCTCGACATCCTCTACAATAATGCTGGAATCGCCATGACTCCTCCATCTCTGACGAAGGACGGCTATGAATCGCAGTTCGGCATCAACTACGTCGGCCACGCATTGTTTACTCAGATCCTCCTACCGCTCATGCTGCAAACAGCCGCCACCGCGCCACCCAAGTCCGTACGAATCGTTAACATCTCCTCGGGATTTCACACCCGTGCGCCAGCCAAGGGCCTTGCGCTGGCAGACACGAAAGCAGACATGTCTTCACACCACACGTCGACGCGCTACGGACACAGCAAACTGGCCAACATCCTTTTCGCGCAGAAGCTGGCGCAGCTGTACCCTTCTATTACTTCCGTGTCGCTACACCCGGGCTTTGTCAATACGGAGATCAACACCGGCAAAGCCGGCGGCGCCAAATGGATGAGTTTGTTAATGCGCAATATTGTCGGTTTTGTTGGTCTAAGTGTTGAAGACGGAGCGAAAACGCAGCTTTGGTGTGGCTTTGCGAAGGAAGTTGAGAATGGGAAGTACTACGAGCCCATTGGCGTGGCAAGGGCAGGGAGCAAGTGGGTGCAGGACAAGAAGAAGAAGGACGAGCTGTGGCAGTGGACAGAGGACGAGCTGAAGGCTCACAATGGGCCGGGCTGGCCAGAGACTAAGTAGGACTTGAAGGAAGACATCGGGATTAGCAAAGCTTTATCCTTATAGCCTATAGAAGGCGACGTAATTTAAACTCTAGCTGTCGTACGGAAGCGAACGCCTACTACGTGTAGTGAAGTTTAAAGAATGTTACGTTCTCGCTCTTACTGTGGTATACAAAAGAATTGACTCCGTTTCTCTGCTAGCCTGGATTCGATGGGAAGCCGCGGCTTGAAGCTGTAAACCTGTGGTAGAACCTACCCAGATTTTATCCTATTTCCTCCGGTTCCCTTTGGCATGACTACTGTACGCCTTTCGAAACAGCGGTCTGGGAGGGGCACGGCATACGTCATCTTCTTTCCCGACGCGGTTGCACCCTAGTTGTGGAGACGGGTGCTGCCGAGCTGTCGTGGTGACGCGACCGTAAATACAGTCGGCGCTTGAACTCGCTTCCTGGAGAGATTGGAACTATCGCATGCTCCACACCGCATTTATCATGTCGACAAACGCTTGGGACGACTTTTTGCTCAGCAATGTTGACGATGTGGCCAAACGACCTGCCCATTGTCTTCCGAAGATTTGAGACGGAGTCTCCGCGCCTACACAACTGGTCAACTTGCATCATCCCGGTTATCTGGATGCAAACCAATCTGTTCTTTTCACATTGCCAACTTGCTCGATCAATACGGAGAAGCAGCCTTGCGCTGAGTATTGGCTGGACCGGCAAGGCTGCTACGTGCTAGCGATTGGAAGCAAGGACTTCTTCACTGCGCAGCCTCGACGTGTAATGGGGTGTACTCGGGATAGGAACGCAAACGAGGTACTAAGGGTTTCAGGGTAAGAAGAAGGTAACTGGGGTAAGTAGCACACTGATCAAGTTGCGTTATGAACAATGACTCCAAGTTAGTTACTTAAGTTGAGCACGAGGCTCCTATGAAATATGGAAACCTAACCGTCCTATATACTAAGGAGACTCGTGTCCGTCTGCGACCTGCTCTGTATCTACAGAGCACGCAGAGCACGCAGAGCAACAGAGCAACAGAGTACTCTGCAGGTCACGTGACCCTTGCTTTGTGAGGTTCAGCTCAGCTTAGCGAGAGCAAGCTACAGGTACGACGTTCCGCGTCGCCCTCTGCCTGAGGCCGTCAGTACAGAGATCCATATGAACACAGAAATAGCACATTGGGATCAAGTAGCTCTAAGCTGCGGACGAATGCGTTCAAGCCACCTCGATCCTTTGCAGGCAGAGAGTATTTCTTCCATAGGTGTCTAGAGCCGGTCTGACCAGAAGGTTGCAGGGCGTATTTGCGGCAAATACAAACGAGAACTCCTTCGGCTTCGCGCAAGACTAGACCAAGGTCGCTCAACCGTCGACAGATCTCATCAGGCGATAGACATTTCATGCGTCGAAGACATTTGATTTTGTCATTTTGCACCGATGTTATTCGCATACATTGACCTCTGTGAGCGGAGCCTACATACAGCTTGTTGAAAAATTTAAACAAGGTGGTGAAGATGTGAAAACCTTGGTGCGTTGTGCGACACGTTTGCTGCAAACACTTGCGAGTTCAACAAGATCGTGTTCAACGCGTGGCCGGCGATGCACTTTTTCATCAGGTATTTTGGATAGTTAACTTAGGAATGCGTTCATGCTGTTAGGAGCGACTGTGCACACAGTGTATTTGCACTCAATGGGGGAGCCTTCTACTCTCTAGCAGGCCTTGACTGTGAAATTTCGCCGTGGGCAGTGCACATGAACCCGCGATTCCTCATTCGTCCCAACTGCAATCACGCTCTCATGCGATGACAGCGCTACCAGCACGCCAAACTCCTTGTGTCCGCTGATGTCATCCGTACGGAAAACAGCGACCATTTGTCCCGACACCAGGTGTGATGGGTTCTCCTCTACCACGTTCTCGACATCCACAAGGCTCGTTGATCGCAATTGAGCGATTGCATCGGTCCCTTGAACATAGGTGTTGACAGGTGAGTTGGCGCAAGCAGTGACGATAGCCCGATATCTTCTCAAGAAATCGTAAGCCCGTGGAAATTTCTTATCAAATCCATGATCTTCCAGAAAAGTATTTGACAATTCTGTCGCCCACTGGAAGAAGAAGGCTGCTGTGATTCTGCTGTCAGCATACATCACGCTAATTTGAAGCCCGGTACACTCACCATGTATATCTGCGAGTGAGGGCTCCTTTGTGTCCTGTAGCCATAGCCGCCCGTCGCTGAGAAGATTCTCTATGAGTCCAATGTTCAGTTCGACCTCCGCCAAAAGCCCGGGCCGAGATTCTTCGAGGACATCCGGATCGAAGCCTGAGCCCCATAAGGCTTTGCGATCGTCCAGGAATGTTTGGTCTGATAATAACGGCATAGAAGGAGGGATAAATGCTGCACCAGTCTTCATGATTGCCGTTTGTGACCATTGTTCAAGAAGATCATCGATAGCTTTTCCTCTGTCGTTCAAAGCGCTCAAGGGGTTGTCCGGAAACAAGCACTCCAATTTCCGTAGTATGAGCGCGGTGTCACAATAGACATTTCTCCCGATTGCTAGCAGTGGTATGCGCCGGTAATTGATGGAAAGGGCCTGTAGATCAGGCCTTGGCCACGTCATAGGTTGGTGACATGCCGCATAAGGAATTTTGCGAAGGGCAAGATAGATCTCAACCTTGGCCGACCAGGGTGATCCAGGGTAACAAAACAATATGATCGGGCAGTTGGGCTGTTCAGACATAATGATTAGGGCAAAGGTGGTAAGAGTGGAAATACAAGACATCACGGGGAACAAGAAGAGATTATATAACTAACCTCTCGGCTTCCGGATCGCAACGGAATTAGAATCTTTATGGCGAATCCCGCATTTATGAAGTGGATCACCTCATTAACGGGTGTCATTGGCACAAGACCAGCTAAACACTAGCGGTAACTCTAAGAGGCGGGACCAAGGGTTGGCCGGATCAGTCGCGGCCGGCCCGTCAAGCCTTGGCAATGGCTGATGCCCATGAGTTGTATGTAAATGCCTCCCAAACTTGGGTCTCTCACATTCAAGGATTGAAACTTCTCATGTTTATGGTATAAGACCTAATCTGAAAATCTGAGGTATTCTCATTAATATAGGGTGTTTAACCCCTTCCTCCTAAGGTATTTATTAATCCTCTTAGGTATAGGTCTTAATGAGCTTATTTATCTCACTTTATTTAATTGTGAGGATGTAGTAGGTAGGGGTTCTGAACAGTATCTCTTAGGTAGATTATCAACGATTGCCTAAGGAGTCTAAGTGAAAGCAGGGGCTGAGGAGAGCCTTCTGAGGCACTATGTGCCAAGCCTGGGGATCCCGTGGGATTCGCATGCGTTCCGCATGCGGATCACGTGCGAGAAGCCTATGGCTCCTGTCACGTGACTGATGTTTCCTCACATATATATGCTATCTTTCTTCCTATTCGTACGGGGGCCATCCTTTCTACTTACTTTCTATATATGCTATCTTTCTTCCTATTCGTACGGGGGTCATCCTTTCTACTTACTTTCTATATATGCTATCTTTCTTCCTATTCGTACGGGGGCTATCCCTCCTACTTACTTTCCACGTGGGCTGTCTACTCTGTTCATGTTGCTACTATCGAACCTATACTCGAATGCATACTCGGAATGAAATCCCTAACCTAACTCCCAAAATATCCGACCTAATCCGCTTGTTTCTACCCCGCCGATCTTCGCCTTCCTCCTTAACCACGGCATCCACTGTCCTACTCCTGACTCATGTGAATCGTTCAACTTCACCCTCTCCTTTGCCGCCGTGGTCTGTACGAAATCTTCGATCAACTCGGCCCTCCCTACTCCTACCACCGCCGCTACCGTGTCCCGTAAAACACCGGGGAATTGGCACTGCCCTCCTCTTGCTCGTTGGTACCGGCTACATCTGCCGTTCTCTACCGTCTCCCACGCATGGCATATGCCCTGCGGCGCCCAACAATCGAAACACCCCGTATATGCCTCGAACTCAATCCTACCTAATGCTTCCCAAACTCGCCGTACCGCCTCCCTCTCCTCTCCATCCGGACAATCCCGCCAACTGTGATGCCCTACTGATGCACGCCCGTTAATATGACATATCTCGCACCTCTCCTGCCAAAACCGGTACTGCCCTTCCATCTTCTCGCCTGCCTCGGCCTTTCCTATCGCCGAATCGCGCCTTCGGTGCTCCTGTCGCTCGTGTGTTCGTCTGGCCTTCTCCATCCCTTCCGACTCCTCTATACGCCTTCTCTTGTTCGCCTCCTCTGCTTCTGCCACTCCTACATCGCTACGTCTCCGCCGTACTCCGATGTTTGCGACCGCTCTGTCCTCTTCGCCGTCCGGGGTGTATGCTTCCGGGACGATGCTATACGCTTCCGGGGTTTGTACGTTTGGGCCGGCATCTTCTTCCACCCGGGCTACTACCCTCACCCTTCGTCGGCCTTCGACTGCGGTGATCCCCCGGCAAACGTCGCACCTCTGCTCTTCCTCTTCGCAACCCCGTCTGTCGAACTGTCCGTCGATGTACCCGTCCAAAACCGCCCGGCGGCACTTCTCGCCTGCTACGAACTCCTTCATCACGTCCTCCGTGTCGTAACCGATCTCCCTTCGCCTCCTGCCGTTCCGATCCGTCGTGTTGGCCTGCATGATGATCGCCTCGCTGGCCTGTCCGTCCCTGCCTGCCCTGCCGCTCTCCTGGCTGTATTGCTTTAACTCCTTCGGTACACCGACGTGGATTACTGCCCGGATCGTTGGTGCGTCGATGCCGACGCCTAATGCGTTCGTTGCCGTGAACACCCGCTCCGTCTGCCCTATCAATCGCCGCAAAATGCCCTTCTTCTTTTTCTCGTCTCCGACGGTACGGTGGTAAACGCTACATCCCAAAACCACCGCTAATCGCTTTGCCTGTTCGACTTTCCGGCAATATACGATCACCTACCCCGGTTCTGGGTATTGATCCAACTTTTCCTCCACTAACTGCCGTACTTCCTCGTCTTCCTCTTTCTTTTCGTACTCTACGACGGCGTACGCGATGTTCGGCCGTACCGTACGATCTCGTAACGTGAACATCTCTCTCTCTGGAACGTCTACCGCCTCGTGGAACGCGGCCTCCTCGCTCGGTAGCAATGTCGCCGTCAAATACAACATCTGTACGCCCCTTCCGGCCATCTCCTTCAACTGCCGTACCTTCGGCCGCCACTGATCCGTCGACTCTAATATCATGTGGCACTCGTCGATCACAATCCGTTCCAATTGGTGCGACCTCTTCTTCTCTTCGATGAATCGACCGAACGCCGGTGTCACTACCGACTCTGGCGTGGCTAAAATGATGCGGGCGTGGTACGGCGGCCTCTTGCCGTCCCACTCTGCGCACGGGATCCCCTTCTCGTTGCTGCGCTCGCACATGTCCTGCCGTAACGCGACCATCGGCACGATCACGATCGTTACCCCGTCCCACGACGCCGCTACCGGTAACATGAACAATAAACTCTTGCCGCCGCCCGTCGGCATGATTGCTAAAACGAACGCCTCGTCGCCGTGGATGATGGCTCGCAACGCCGCCTCCTGGATCCCTCTGAACCCGGCGTCGGCGTTGCCGTAAAACCGCACCAACTCCACGTCGATGTCTACGTCGCGCATCTGTCGGTACCTCCTTAACTCGGCCGCCTCTCGTTCCGCCGCCATCCTCCTTTCGACTCCCGGCTCGACTCTGCTCTTGTCGTATGCCGACTCGAACTGTAACAACCGGTGCCAATCGTTGCTAACGGCGTGGAACTGCTCCTTCTCGCTGGCGGTGGTGAACGGGGATTCGTTAATCAACAACCCGTAAACCATCTCTTCCATGTACCGGCCGTGGCCTGCCTGCTATGCTCGGATGTCGGCTGGGGTCGTTGCTGCCGCTGCACCTGCTCTGGGTTGCTCTTCGTAAATCTCCTCGACGGCCCGTCTGATTTCGGCGTTCTTACATAACTCCCTCTGGATGGCCGGGTACGCCTGCCTCCACAATGCTACCCCGATCTTCATACCGATCCGCCTCTCCGTCTCGCGGCCTATTATCCGCCTGACTCTGTTCGTATCCCAAAATCCGTCTACGTTCTCGGCTTCCTGCGGCTTCTCTCCTCCGGTGCTATCATTTTCGCCGTCTCCGCCTGCTTCGCTATCCCCTTCTTCGCCATCCCCTTCTTCGTTATCTCCTTCGCCTCCTTCGTCTGCCTCGCCGCCTAACTCTATCGCCTCCTCGTCTTCGTCGATCGCCCAATCCTCTTCCGGGTGTGGCTCCCACATCCATCCCTGGAACCGATCGCTCTGCCCTGCGTCCCCGACCTCTGCCTCTTCCGTTACTGCCGCCTGTAACTGCTCGATAAATGGCTGGATCAACCACAAAAACTAAACGACTAACCCGCCTACCTCCCTTGGCACGTACCGGTGGATGATCTTCGCCTTCTGGCTGGCGCTGAACCCCTTGTGGTACGCGGTGACGAACGAAACGGTGCCGTTGTCAATGAACACCCCTCTCTAGTTCCGTGCCTCTACGCCGTTGGTGTGCCGTATGCTTAACAATTCCGTCGCCCTCGCCGGCGCCCCCGCGCTCAAATAAACCAAAACCATCAACTCCTCTTTGAACCGGCGGACCTGCTGGAAATACTGCTTGATCGCACGTCGCTTCCAACGGATATCCTGCTAACCCCGGACGTTCCCAAAACCGCCCTCGACGAATCTCGCTCCGATGCTATCCTCTCCCTTCGCCAAACGCCTCCACATCCAACGCCTGCCGTCGACCGGGAACACGTTACGGGTATCGTTCAAAAAACATCACCCCTCGCTCGTCTCGGCCGGGTTGTCTACTAACGAACCGATGTCGACCGCGGGTACCGTGTCGTTGTCTGCGAACATCAACCCGACGTACAATCTTTCCTTTACTGCCTCGACTAAACCGTGTACGACCGTACGGATGCCGTCCATATCGAACTTCTTATCGTCGATCAACACCTGGTTGCCGTTCCACGATACCGTCCCCTCCGCCTTTGTCGTATACCGGATCCGCATGCCGTACGTCCGCTGGTGCAACAAACGGTCTATCGGCGTGATCCTGCCGCCGAAATCCCGGATGGTCATGAACCTCTTTACCATTATATCGACCCCGTCTACAATCGCCGGTGCTCTCCGCCTAGCCTCTACCTCGGTCGAACCTTGCCTAATGTCGGCCTCGATCGATCGCCGTCTGTCGCCGTGTGCCCGGTAAACGACTAATGCCCGCAACGTCGTTATGATGGCCGACAACATGGGCGTGTAACTTAACGCCGACCTCTACCCTCCCCTCTCGACTTCTAACCCTAAAACGGCGGCTGCGCTAATGACACCGCTCTCGAACTCTCTATCCTTCAACTCGTGGTCGAACATTGCGATCCAAAACGCTAAACTCGCCTCCTCTGCTACTGCTGCTGCTGCTGCCTTCTTTGCGGCTGCCGCCGTTCGGGTTGCTCGCCTGCTGCCGGCTCTAACTTCACCTTCGTCGTCTTCTCCTGTCCGATCCACTACGACACTCTGCTATAAATCCCCTAAACGCGCCGCCTGCTCTGGTGTCAACTCGTAATCCGGCTTCGAATCCCTGCTCTCCGTCCTCCAAATGTACCGCAATACCTTCGCCCAAACCTAGCTGTACTTCCGGATCGTCGCCACCTTCTGCCCGGCGTAAAACGGCTTCTCGTTCGACCGCTCGCCCGTCTCTCGCCTGTTGACGGCCTCTAACGCCGGCCTGCCTACCTCACCCGGCCTGGCCGTCTTAAACGCGTGTCTGATCAACCGGCGTGTCGCCCTGGACGCCGCTGCCAACCCGGCCGAGTCCTCTCTCTCTTCCTCCCCTACCGTTACGTCTGCTAACCCTTCCTCTGCCGCTTCACCTACGGCCGGCCGGATCGTTAACAACATCTCGCCGCGGTCGAACCCTGCTAAATGGACGTGCCATGCCACGAACCGCAACCACGGCGATACTTCCTGCCTGCCCCCTTCGCCTTGAATCGTCCGGCGTTGCCGCTGTTAGCTGCCGTCTGCCTCTCTCTGCGTTAACAATCGATCGAACAACTCTACGGCGTCTTGCTCGGCGTCGCCGTCGCCGCCGCCGTCTGCTAGGATGGTTACGGGCGTGTTCCTCTTCCACGACGGCTTGGTAAAAAACTGCTGGTATGCCTGGCCTTCGTCCCACATTCTGTTCGGCGGCTGCGCCTTCTTCTGCTTAACGTTACCCCCGCGCCTCTGCTCGTTGCGCCAACCGTGCGCCGCCTCGTAATGTGCCTTAATCATCCGTGTCGTCCTCATAACGCGCCTGCATCGCCGCCCGTCTTCCCCCGTCGCCGAGCACCGTAAACCGTCGTACTGCACTGCGATCATATCATACGGCGGGTCTTCGGGGCCTGGGAATATGACACCCGAAACGTCGTGGGCTATATCTTCCAATCCGTCTACGTACCGCTGGATATCCGTCCGATCGCGCTTCGTCGTCCGACTATGGTTCCTCGCTAAATGTGCGGCGACGTGCTTCGGCACCACGGCGGTACGGCATTCCAAACAAACGACGATACGGTGCCGCCGCGAATGGCGGAAATACCTGGCGAAAATATCGGCCCTAGGGGCGGTAGGCGTCGGTGTGTCCACTGCTCGACCGATCTACCGGGTCGTGGGATCGTGGGATCGTGGGTCGGCGATGTCGTGTCGGGCCCCGAATACACCTACGGTCTACATGTCTGCGCCGGCCGCTCTCTTTATCTATGCCTCCGCCCATACTCTGTCTGACCCCGACCTCCTCAAACCTAAAAACCCGTCTACCGCCTCTACCTATAGCCGCGCCGCGTCTGCGCCTATTGCGCCTATCCATTCCTGGCGTGCGTCGCATGTGGCCCTGCTTCCACCGACCGGCTATCCATTCCTGGCGTGCGTCGCGTATGGCCCTGCTCCCATCGACCGGCGTCTACTGGCGTCCGGCGGCTGCCGGGGTTTCTGTGTGGGGTCGGGCCCCGCGTTGGAACATCGAAACCGACCTCACGCCTCCGGCGGCGGCGACATTATCTCGCGACCCCGGGCGTTTCGGGTCCTGAAAAATACGCGGATCGCCCAATGGTGGTATCGGGTCCCGCCCGTGCGAGTTTGAGGCGATTCGGCCGTGTTTCTTTCAAAGGTTCACAGTCAAAGGATCACAGTGGGCGGCCGCCTGCGTTAGGGTTGCGGTTCGGGTGCAACCCTGGGTTCCCGGCAAAGGTTCACAGCAATGAACCACCGCGGGATGGGGGGTAGGAGGGACGACATGAACACCGATATCGACGAAAGCGACTGTATTGTGATCCAGAAGGGAGGAGGTGAGGTTGGAAAGCGGAGCGTGGAGTTTGCGGGGTCTAAGGACCCCGCTGACGCCGGCGCCGGCGCGCCAAGCCCAGAAGCGGGGGAGAGGGCGGAGGATGGCAGAGGGGGGCGGGCGATGGTTACGAGGCGGAGATCGAAGGCGGCGAGTGCAGCAGACACTAGCCCACAGCTTGCGAAGACGGCGAGAGTTTTTGCGTCGTCTAGCGAGCTAGAACGGAAGCGAAAGGCCGAA
>Ga0265797_10008760_pt1 | contig 13367 bp, 9 predicted proteins | sample P2T30metagenome_FD_192433 | JGI IMG/M metagenome (GOLD analysis project Ga0265797, IMG submission 192433) | Plant litter microbial communities from East Loma Ridge, Irvine, California - P2 T30 | ecosystem: Environmental > Terrestrial > Plant litter > Unclassified | place: USA: California... | reverse complement strand
TCAGGAGATACGGAGAAGTGGTTGCCCATTGTGCGGCCGGGGACGTAAGAAGAGGGGCGGTGAGTGAAGAGTTGTTCGAGTTTGTTGCTGCCGGTCATGCTGGAGGCGGTAGAAATTAGTCGGAGGTAGGGTAGGGTGGGATGGGTGGAAGGAACGTACACAAGGGCACCCATGAAGCCGGCTCCGATACCAATGGCGACTGCGCGACCGAAACCTACGCGAGGGAGCTCAGGAAAGCTGGATTTGGTGTCAGGATAGGAGAATGTTCCGTGGGGAGTGTGGTGTTGGGGCATGTTGGGCGGGTCTTGCTGTGGTATTTGGTCGATATGGATGGGTGTGGACTGGGCTTGGTTTGATACGAAAATGAGGAAGACTTTCAGGAGACAGCGCACTATTATTTTACTGTCAGGCGTTGACGTTCGCGTTGCGACACTATGTGATGGACGCTTTTGCTCACATTGACGTCACACATCGTCAAAGCTCTTGGGAACGGACGAAGCAATAAAGTAAACATCATGATAGCAGTAGCAGCAAAAAGCTCTGTGTAATAACAGCAAAATATCGGCTTGGGCGGGGGTACAGAGATGAATGATTAGTAGATATGGGCTCCGGCGTTTTCTCCCAAAATTCAAATCTTAACATCATCGCAATTTCTACATACTCTTTCAACACCGCGTCTTAAACGCATGAAACAAACATCCTCTCAAATTACTGCGAAATACCCTCATGAACCGCTTCATACCCCTTGCCCCAATCGCCCTATATGCCTCCTCCTCCTCCAAAAAACCAGTCTCTGACAAGCCAATTTTATCAAGAAACTCTGTCTTACATAAAGGACAAATCTTTCTATCGTATGCCTCGGCGCCTAGCATCTTCTTTAAACACAAATTCCCATACATGTGTTCGCAATTGGGCACATCCTTGATCCTGACACACTCATGCGTCTCTACATCCCCCAAGCAGATGGGACACTTTGAATTGGTAATTTGTGTGATATTAGCGGCGGTGAGAGGCTCGGTATGTAGGCGCAAGAAGCGTTCAATACAAAGGACTCTGTTCGCCATAGGTCCTAAGTTTCGAGGCCATAGTGAAGGTTGGAGTTGAGTAAGCTCTTGGACAGTCTTGGGTCCGAGTTCGTGATCGTAGGTACTGATAGTGTGGTTTTGCGAGCGAATGTCATCGATAGTGTCATCCGAGTATTTGAAGGTATGATGGATTGAGCGGACGATTGAACCGTCTGAGCGTAGAATGTTGACAACCAACTGTCTGTAGACGTTCACGGATCCCATTACCACATCGACGATAGTATATGCGCTGTCCCCAGTGTGGTCAATGAAGCTTCGTAGACCGGCTACATTCAGTTCTTTAGTGGACTCGGAAAGAACCCAGAATATGTCACTATACGCTTCGTTGGCAAACTCGGTATAGTCAACAGTATCATAGTTGCTTTGCTTCATCTGCACTTGGGTGATTCTTGCGCCCTGTCGGATAATGCGGCCCGTGACTCCCATGACTTGATTGCCATCTACGATAGATGGGGTGGGCTGGATGATGATAGCTTCTTCTCCTTCGGTCTCTACACGCGGGTAACGACGATAGTTGTTGAAAAGCCACTGCATGTTCGTGAATGATAGTGCGTTCTAGAGAGCGTGGAGGAGCCTTCTACAAAAACTTGAGAAAGTTTATAAAACTCAGAGTACGTAAATAACTACGAGATAACGGACCAGAGTATAACTTATTCACAGAAACGAACGGATCGGTAAGTGATTGGAGCAGAACCCACTGCGAGTGAATTAGCGGACGAGTTGCCAGCTAACGGGCGAAAGCAGTTGGAAGTCGAATTGTCCCCAAAGCTACTCAGTACCAAGCCAAAAAGAGCTCACAAATACTTTACGTGGGGTGCCTCTTGGCACTGTTCCTATATCGAGTTTCGGTGTTGTAAAATTTACCTCTTTCCTTTCTTTTTCCCATCACCGTCTTTACCCTCCTTGGTGAACCCACCCAAAATCAATGCTTCTCTTGCCGCCGTATTGATAATACGGAAACGATCGGGCCCTAACAGAATACCGCCATACCATCTTGTGACGATGACCATAACGTTCCATACATCCATCAACTGCATCAAATGTAGCATGCGTGACCCAGCCGCAGTCTCGCCATCGTCATCGCAATCTTGGTAGCTCGTGTCGTTAGGGCCTTTGATTCGCCAGGCGGTCATGTTGTGAGTGGCACGAGCAGCCTTCTTGTCTGTTGCTAGGAGATGCGCAACATACTGCCTGGCTTGGGCGGGGGACGATACTGGCGCCACACGAGCCAAGAAGACTGACTTCTTCTCGGTAAGGGCGGGTGCAATGATCCAGGGCGGTTCTGGTCCAAGATCGATGGATACATCAGGAGCTGTACATGAAGACTCGGCCTCCTCGATGTGTTCCGTTTCGCGCTGGTCGTGTAGTTGGAAATCCCCTTGTTGTTCTGCTTGCTCTAGCGCTTCTCTTGCTTCCTCGAGGAGATCATAGACACATGCTTCGCCAGGCTGATAGATTCTCGCCAAAACGTTTCTAACTACATCTACTGCCCGGTTGCCCATACCCTTGGGTACATCTTGCCCGACGCTCTGAGTGCCCAGGACTGATGGCGGGGCATCTGGGTAGTCTGCTGGAAATTCTATGCGAAGGGTGATTGATGGCAGAGATGGTAGTCGCAGGCTGTATACTCTCGCATCTTCATCGATGGGTGCCAGTGTACCTTGGTCAAAGATGGCGTTGAGAGACGTGACTTCGTCCTGGATGGCGTCGTTGGCGGACATGGTTGCGGTTGCCATGGCCGAACGGCGGGGTCGAAGCAGGCAGAAAGCGCGCTAGCTAAGCGAGACTAGCGTGGCTGATCAAAGCTATGTACGGTACGAAACATGTCCAACGCGTTTTACTTTCTCTCCACGTCGTGAACACACGCCTGACGCCGCTTTGCCGAACCTCACATTGCCCAGCATGGCGCCCAACAGCGATGCCGAGAAGCGCGCACTGACCGTACTAACTATATCGCAGATCAAGTTCAAGCAGGCGATGAAGAAAGAGGATACCGAAGTCCGTCTACCACCCGTCTCAGTCGAAGTCAGCTCGCAACTTTTCAGCTGCATAGGTGCTGTTCTTCAGCAGAACACGCGTGTAAACGTCCAGGTATCTAATTTTGACGCCATTGATCACGTGTCCCCTGGGAACAATCTAATGCTCCCACCGTAGAAATGTACAGAATGGATTGTGAAGCACGTAGCTCCCTCCAAGGCTCGGATCGCCATTCTTGGCGACTATCTGGTCGCAGTGGCCAAGTCGATTGTAGTAGACGAGGGCGCCGCAGGGACTGCGAAGAAAGCAGTCCGCAAGCGGATGGATCTTCTGCTGATTGTCAGCGACGCGCTCCACACTGACAAGTTCCATCGTCGGAACGCAATCAAGGGCCTTCTTGGCAACGAGTCTGGTGAGTTCATCGTTGAGCTCATCGAGCATGTTGCCGCATGCATCAAGGAGAAGGGCTCGCGCTTCGAAACGAAGCTCAAAGCCATTATCAACTACTGGGCCATCAACAACCTTGTTGGCACCGAGCATCTCCGAGCCTGCCGGGAGAAAGCAGAGGAGACTTTGTTCCTGGCGCAAGGTGGCACGGTAGCCCCAAAGCGCAAGTATCTTCTGCCAGAATATCATGGCGACAAGAGTGCCCCATGGTACGAGCTCCCGGCCTCATACATGCTTGAACCCATGATCAGGAACCCAAGGAGTCCCATCGATCCGGCCCAGATCAAGATTCAGAAGTTCGACAAGAAGCCCGCTAGTCCTCATGTCCGCAACCTGCTCGACAACTTCTTCGAAAAGATCGATCTCAATTACAAACCCACGGGCGATAACCCCACAGGCGAGACGACCAAACACAAACTGTCCCTAGACCCTCTGGGTCAATTGGTCAAACAAGATAAGATCACGGGCGAGAAGGTCACGGTAGCGAACGGCTACGGATGGTCTCCAAAGTTCTGTCAAGACATGCAGGCTCAGGGTTTCCCGGCTAGTATCAAGATCGCACGTGAAGACAACGAGCGTATGGGAGATACAGATGTTGCATCAATGGTATCTGTAGCACGTCGCGATAGTCGAGAGGATCGTTGGCGCAAACGGACCCCTTCAGATGCACGAAGGTACAGTCGCAGTCGCAGTCACAGCCGCCATTCGCGTCGTAGTTCAACATGCTCGTATGGCAGTCCACCCCGTACTGCACGTTCAGGGTCCCCCCGCGACCGAACACGGACTCGCCGCGTGGTCTCGCCTAGGCCCATCCAGAGGGGGTCTGACGATCGCACTCATGGTCAGGGATATGAGAGGAAGAGAGGGCTTTCACAGTCGCGGCAGCCACCGAGCTCATATGGCGCAGACTCGTCGCAACCTACGGCGCAGTGGAGCGGGCCAGATAACAACCAGTATCAGACTCCCCCCATCGCAGCTCCAAGCCACGGACAGCAGTACCCTCAGCCACCACCTCCGCAGCCAGGTCACTTTCAGGGACCGTTTGGCATGCCTATGCCTCCGTTTGGTGTCCCCCCGCCACCCCCAGTGCAGCCTCAAGGACCTGGTGGCTTCATACCTCCTCCTCCTCCTCCGAGTCACAACGGCACATGGCCTCCTCCACCTCCGAACATGAACGTGTCACCGAACGGCCCGCAGCATGGCAATCAATACGGCAATAACTTTGATCAGGGCAATAACGGGGGTTATGTCAACAACAGTGGCTATGGTAACCGGGGTGGTTTTGGAAACACCGGCGGCTATAGCAACAACGGTGCATACGGTCAAAATCGCGGCGGCTTTCAAGGTGGACGTGGTTATCAACGTGGGGGATACAACAACAACCGGGGCGGATGGCGGGGCAATGCTCGTGGTGGTAGGTATTGAGAGTGGGATGCGTGAGGAGATGCCAAAATATACAGGCGTCTCAATTTGCGAGACTTTCAGTTTCGGGGTCCAAGACTCTACAAGTAGTACTCGACACATGCGAGGTAATACTGGGACAGAGGGAACTAGTGTGACCCGAACGCCATGAAAGTCTGTCAGGACATGATTGTAGACTGCTTAATGTACAATGATTTAAAGGATTATAGGTTCTGAGTAGTATACGATTTTAGTGAAGATGGCACTTTGACATGTACCCCACGCGTCTCGACGCGTTCACCGCGGACAGGGACCTAGTCAAGCTAAGCCCAGATAGTCCCATGGGTGCGACTTACCACTCACTTGGTCAAGTACAATACCAAAAAATAGCACCAGGCGATAGCACTTTTGGTTCTTGTTCTTACTCACGATGGCTACAACATTCGACTTGGGCGCAATCAGTAGACACTGCGCGTAATGGCGCAACCCAAGCGAAAGCGCAACCCTTCTCGAACGACGCCGAGCAAACGACCAAAGTACGCCAATTCCAGCGACCCGCCAGAAAGCCCAACATTTTGGGAGGCAGAGTGCATTCTCGCCGAGCAAGTGGTGCGCGGAATACGAAAATACCATATCAAATGGAAAGGCAGTGACCCAGCCACCGGAAAAGCGTGGCCAACTAGTTGGGAGCCAGAGGGCAACGCGAACGCGCTGCTGGTTGCAGACTGGAAGCAGAAACAGGCAGTGCATGCAGACGGCCACACTGTCGTAGAAGGCAATACCAGAGGGCGAGAAGCGGGGCAAGCATCACGGCGCATTCGGAATTCGCGAGTGATATACAGCAGTCCAGAGTGCGCGCGTTCTTCGTCAACAACAGCTGCCTCAAGCCCAACACCTGCTCATAGCAGAGCAAGCAGCACTGGTACAGCAGCTCGTTCGAGCCGTGCCTCGCCGCGCATAGCAATCGCCATACGCGGTGACAGCCTCGAGAGAGACGACTACGAGCTCTTCTCGCAGCTTGCGTCAACCCAGGAGAAAAGCCAGGATACAGATCTCGACAGCTCACAGCTGTTTGCAGCGCGACCGCCATCGCGACCACGACCACGACCAAGACTGCACTCCTCAGGCATTATCGCAGACTCACAGAGCTCCATTGGCGAAGCGAGCTTTGCGCCCATCACGCAACACACCGATCACACGATCCAGCAGAGTACGAATACCAACGGGTCCTATCTAGAGAAGGAGGAGGAGGACTCGGTGCGCTTATCCCCATTCCACACGTGGGTACCTATGTGTTTGCTAACAGGCGCTCGCAGGGCCTGCTCGACATTCTCCAAGAAGCCGCCTCGCGCGCCGCCTCGCCTGCAATATCAGTTCCAGAGACAATTCCAGATATCTCTGTTGAAGACTCGCAAACACAGCGTCAGAGATTTGAGACAGGCACGCTCGAACCTGTGCAGAGCTCTTTGGAGGTGGTACAGGTGCCAGTTCAGCATTTCGACGACGTCGCACATAGCCATCACGGGGACGAACAGCACGTTGCGCGAGTAGCCGATAGCCAGCGCCAAGACAACGAGCTTGAGCGTCCAACAGTTGCATCGCAGCCATCGTCAGGGCAGTGCGACAAACAACAACAACAACAAACATACGTTTTGCAGGAGCAGACCTTTACCCAAACTGGAGCAAGCGCCTCGGCAGAATTTGTCGATATCGTAGAAATACCCATCTCGGCGAATATAGCAGCTACTGTGCTCGGTGATAGCAACGCCCAATCAGCGGAAGAAAGTAGCGCTATCGTTGATACTGTGCAAATCGCCAGTGGCCGGATAGACGACGCGTTGCAGCCTCCAGTATCCCAGCAAGCTGCCGTCCGTGGAGATAGCCAGCCAGGCTTAACCGAATCTTCGGTACCCGAACACTCCCAACCTCTGCTCCACGAACAGAACGCACAGGTTATCCCTCTTGGGCCTCTAGAAGCAGAATTGAGCTCTCAAGAGAACACGACACAAGACATACGCCCGACAATCGAGAAAGAGTATTTTGCACATAGAGCAAGTTCAGAGTCACGGCACGACTCGTCCCAAGAGAGTCCTGGCCGACCTTGCCGATCGCCGAACTGCAGTTCTTCTCCAATCCCCTTTCCACCTAGTTATTCCCTTAGGACACAGCGCCCACCTCCTTCACGGCCTTTTACGCCCGTCCCTACATCGCCTCTGTCAATCATGGCAGGCGAGAGCACTGCAGATGTTATCAAGCGGCAGTTGGAAGAAGCCTTGGCCAAGCAATTAGCAGAAAATCCATTTACACCTAGGAAACGCTTCAGTAGAGCGTCAATGACGCCTTCTGCAAAAGCACCAGAGAGTGTGGCTACTACCACGGCTGATTCCCCGATGCTAGCAAGCAAGCAAACCAATGCAAACGAGGCTACAGAGGGGACACGATCACCTTCAGCGGTGCCAGACCACTTACCTATTGCCCGCGTACCCACATCGCTGAGGAATGTTGCATATGCACCGCCAACTGAGGAGACTGCGATTACAGTATCAGCCGCTCAGCCAGAGCCGACACAGGTCGAAGCCACAGTCCCAGTCGGACCTACAGTGCCACCAGCACCTATATCTTTAGTGTCCGAGGAAATGGAAGTCAGCGATGCTGACGACGAAGACAATGAAAGTCTCTTGAATGACGATGTAGAGCTCGCAGAGCAAGAGTACATTGTTCCTTTGTACATGCAGGGCCGACAGCGAAACATGTATACACAGCTCATCGCAGACAAGAAAGATATCCTAGATCAATTCCTTAAGAATCACCGCGAGTTTAGTCCTGTTTCGCAGGTGGAAGACTTTTTGTCCTACCTCCGTGCAGTTGAAACGCACATCGATCTCAAATTTGCCGAAGCTGGAACGGGCTTTCAAGATGAAGCTTCGATGACGCAGGTCGAGCATGCCCTTGAATGGACCTTGGAGAACGCTATCAAGTTCATGTTTCTACACACACTTTTCCACAAGTTGCGGGATGACGAGCCACAAAAGCACGTGGTGTTGGTCACAGAGAAGGATGATGAGGCGCTCTACAAGATTCTCAAGACGTTCTGCGAAGCCGAGTACATCAACTACAACATGCCGACGAGAAACCACCATGCAGACTCAGCAGATGTAGTGGGCAACTTACTTGTCACTATTATCCCGAATGATGCATCACCTGTCTTACGACCGCCAGATCTTATCATCTGTCTAGACGGTGTCCAGGGTGCGACGCAGATCCGTAGAAAAAACTGGGCTAGATCTTCTGATCGCAATGTTGTGCCGGTAGTTCATCTTGTCATCCCCAGAACTGTTGGCCATATTGAACGCTATACACTGGCGTCCCTAGACCAAAGGAATCGTTTACATACTGTTTTAGCGACTCTAGCACAATTGCGCCCGGAAATCGGTAGCGCTATTGACGATACAACGCCACCAGCCACTGTTTGTGCTGAATTGGTCGCCAGCTGGATCAAAGACCAAACGGAGGGCGCAGAGCAGAGTTGGCCTATACCGTCTATCGGAGGCTTCAAGGACGTGATTCAATTTCAGACGCAGTTCTCTCAGGCTCCGGCAGACTCCCCAGCAGCACCAGAGCGCGCCAAACGGCCACTGGTGAGTATTACCGTGAATGGAGGGCGAGAGTAGCTGTTGACATGTACGCAGGATAACGAGGAACTTGATCCTGCAAAGCGCGTGCGTTTTACACCCCAGCCACAGGCCGTTATCAGCTCAAAAGACAAAGAACCCGAAATCACGCATATAAGTGACTCGATGCCCAGCACCGCAGTCGATGAGCCAGCTCTACACGCCCGAGTGGCCCAACTGGAGGAAGCCTATAGAAAAGAGTACGAGAACCGCAAAGCTGAAGAAAGGCGTTTCCGTGTACAGGAGGAGTCGTGGGACAGACAGCAAACAAACCACGAGAACCTTGCACGCGAATACCGCCTCCTGGTCGGCAAACTACAGGATACCGAAGCAAAGCTCGATACGCAAACGAAACAAAATGCCACCCTCACCGAGCGCCTGACGATGCGAACGACAGAGGTGCGTGAGCTGAAGCGACAGCTGGAAGAGCAGCGCGCAACACACCTCCTGTCACCGGAAGCGCAGATTACCGAAATTACTACGCTGCGCAAAGAACTAGCCTCTGCGCACGAGGAGAAGGAGCGCGCCGTCAAGAACGCATCTACCTCTGATAAAATGCTGCAATACACCAAAGAAGTGTACCGCGACGCTCAAACAGCGGCCTCTACCTCCACCGTCCGCATCACCGAGCTCGAGGCCGAAAACGCAAAGCTAAACAAGTCGGCTTCGGGCGAAGCTAGCAAGCTAAAGGAGATGCATCTCAGCCGCAGCTACGCGCTTCTAGAGGAAAAGGTAAAGAGCCTGACGGCCGAGTTGGCGATTGTGAAGCGGGCGCTGCACACAAAGGAGGAAGAGGTGTTGCGGCTCAGGACCGTGGGTAGACCTGGTGTAGGCACCCGAGGCACGAGTGCGACGCCGCAACCAAAGATTAGGAGTAGAGCCGGTAGTCCTAGTCTGACTGGTGGAAGGGTGGCTAATTTGAGGAATGGGTGAGTTTTAGTTTTAGTTTTAGTTTTTTGGTTTTTTTTTGGCAGATGTGGTCGGTCACTTGCGACAAACAACGATGACGACGAAGACGAAGACCCAGCCGTGTTTATGTTTTTTTGTCACGACTTTGTCTGTTTTTTTTTCTCTTCTTTTTCCTCTTCTCCTTGGGTTTTGCTCATGCGGCCCCGTTGGTTGACATGGCTGTTATACGGCGCAGAGATATGCATGCTTGGATAGAATACCCACACACGTGCCCGCCCACCTGAAGGCGTCGTTGGAGGCTTTGGTTTAATCGTTGCTTCCAAACGAGTCATGTTGCTTCAATTGAATATATTACTATGTGATGATTGCTACGTGATACGCTTTACCCATGTTTGGAGGTCAAGATTCATACCAGCTTACTGATGTGTGTGTGTGTGTATCCTTGGGGGTAACATTTCATTTGTCTCAATCTTCTGAATCTACCTAGAATTTTGATGTGGGCTTCTTCCTCCACCCCTTCCCCCTCTTCCTTGTCCACGGCCTTGGCCTTCGCTCTGGCCTTGGTGGGAGTAGTTTCCGCGGTGTTGATGTGGGACGTAGAGATTGCCATGGCCTTGTTGGGAGTAGTCGCCACGGGCTTGGTTTGGAGCGTAAAGATTACCGTACCCTTGTGGGGGGGCGTAATTGCCATGAGGTTGGGATGTAGGGTAATTGGCGCGACCACCACCAGCCGAGCCAAAGTCACCGCGCCCACGACCACCCACAAACTGAGCCCTCTGGCCAAACCCCCCACGCGGACCAAAGTCCCCACGACCCCTCGCATCACCAAACTGAGCCCTCCCCCTCGGCACACCACCACCACCTCCTCCTCCACCTCGTCCCCTCATCCCTCCTCGCATCGGCCAGTACTCGAAGCGAACCTGGCTATCGACTGCAAACGAGGATTCCAACATGGTCCTCAGCACCAGTGGGCCGGTCTTTGTGTCTCTGACCAAGACCAAAGCACGGCGGTTTTGAGGCTGCTGTCTGAGCACATTTCTCAACTCACTGAGCAAAGCGACGAGTTTGCGCAGCGGCTCCTCGTTCTTGTCTTCCCAGAGCCTGACCCTGTCCCTTGCCAATTCGCGCTTGATGCGCGTGATGGTGCCCGTATCCTTTTCGTACGGCGCCGTGATGAGGAGCGGGGTGCGGCCGAACCAGAGCTGGTCCTGGCACGCGACGAGCGTGGGGTTCAAGGGCTTGTGGGCCTGTGTTTTCAGCTCCACAAGCTGGGCTGTGGGTACCATGTGGCCTTTCTGCAGCACCGTAATGGGCCCAGACCAGGTGAAGCGTGGCAGGTTGGCTAGGCCGCCGCTCGCGATTTCAGCTTCGGATTCCGAGAGCTCGTCGGACACGATGCCGTCGTCGTAGGCGTCTGCTTCGAAGCGGCAGACGACGTTCAGGGGGCCCATGTGGTAGCGGATTGCGCGGTAGTGGCTTGTTGCGTCTTCCATGTCCTCTGGGGTTCGCGTAAAGTGCTTTTCAAAGTTTAAGCCGTAGCTGCCGCTGTTGTCACGTTTCCACCATTTGGACTCCTTGCGTACGATGATGAGTGTGTTGTTGATTAGGAAGAGATTGAGGCGCAAGGGCCCGTTGGGCTTTCCTTGGGTGAACTCAAGGAGGGTGCGTAGGTTGTTGCGGTCGGCTAGGACATCGATGTCGTTGAATGTGTACCCGGGCCTCATGACACGCAGGGCGGCAAACATTGGGGAGTAGGGGTTCTTCGGACGACGAGCATAGTTGTAGTCTGCAAATGAATATCCGCTGTCTCGCTCGAGGCTGTACGGAAGAGGCCGAGGGTGCCATTTCGCGGGCTCCCCTGGGACGAAGATTGTGTTTTTGCCGTCAGTAGACGCTTGCCAGTTGTAGCAACACAACAGCTCTGGGTTTTGGTCCCATGAGACAGTCTCTTGTACGGGCTGAATTGTGTCTAGGCTGATGGTCTTGACTACTTCGCCGGCGTCTCTTGCAATGGTTTGATTGAAACGCTGCATCTTCTTGGCGTGTTTTTGGGCTCTGGCTACATCAATCACGTCTTCTGCAGCCTCGCGATCATTGGCTCCCTCGTCTACAAGTACTTCATCCTCATCTGACTCAATGTCCATCTCTGCTTCTCCTTGCTCTTCCTCATCCACATTGACGCCAGAATTTCCTGCTGCTGGCGCTACCGCTGCTGCTGCTGGCGTACCCTGCAATTGCTGCCAATTCTCCCCCTGCAACGCCATGGCGATCCTGGCCTCGAAAGAAAAGGGTGTAGAATTCATATTCGGCGCACTGTCGACTGCTTCGACCGTGTGCGGAAGCTGCGCGCGCTTGGGTGAATATTCCTCGGGTGTGCTTGTTCCACGATCGGTTGCCGTACGTTTTACTCCAGCAACGTGCTCTTGCATGGCCACCATCTTTCCAAAAACTAAAACGTGGTTACGTAAGCGCGATTATCAGGTTTGGTGTGTTGGCAGAAATATAGTACATGTAGCTGAACTCTGCGCGTCCTGTTTGGAGGAGGATATGCAATGTAGCGTATGCAAGCGCACGAGGGGTCGTTTGATACGCGACTCGATAGTTCCGCGTCGAATCAATGCGGCGTGTTCATAAAGGCGATGGATTGCAGAGAGGGTATAGTGGGGGCGATTCTTGTTGCAGCAGTACTGTTCAAGATGTGTGAAGAGAATGTGAGAAGCAAACAGAGCATCACTATCGACACTGAACAAGGAGTGCCTGAAGCGCAGGTAAAGGTGAACATTGCCGCCTCTTGGCACATGCGCGATACCTTGCAAAGGTAACAAGTCGATTTTTGTCGGAAGAAGGGATAATTTGAGCTCAACACACGCGTTCGACAACTCTAAAAAGGCGCTGCAACTGAACTGGTCGGTTTCAAAGAATCTCACAACGTTGCGGAAAAGATGAGAAGCGAAAGATTGAAAAGGGCTTTGGAAGAGTGGTATGCTGCACAGACGTTGTTTGGCGGTATTTTTCACCAAAACAACATGACTAACTTCCTACAGACTCGTACTCCACTGTGCTGTGGCGCAGACGCAGCCGTGGAGATACCCCACATGCAGGTAGTTTCGCGTACTAGCGCGTCTTCATAGTCGCATACACCATGCTGCCTAGTCCGTGCTCAGGCATCATGTAGAGACACGGTGAAGGTATCAGTAGTATTTTCCTTGCTGGTTGCACACAAGTATGGTACAGGCTCGAATGTGTAATTCATGATTTAGACATATAATCGTATATAGAGAAGAGATGCTTCGTAATTGCGCTTCATCGTTGCTGGCATGCCCGTGGTTGTTCGTCATGTCGTCGAAATGCATAGTTGAAACCAGTCGCATTACCTCATTGCCGTATCTGTCTCAGTCGAGAGCGCTGGCTTTGGTATCAGGCGCGAAGCATGGCTGGATGTGGGGAAGGTGACCGTCCTCGCAGCATCGGCGTACTAGGCTTCAGCATGGGGCTCGACGTGGCACTCATGGCATCGAGGCTGAGCTTGCTGATGGCATCAAGATTGCCCTGGACATCCTCCTCGGTGAGGTCGAGCATCAGACGCAGATCATTGGCCTTGAGCTTCTCCCCGAGCCCCACCATCAGCTGTGCCTTGTTGTCTGAGCCCGGTACATCGTAGTAGTACCAGCGGTATCCGATATCCTCCAGCCGATGCGGCTCCTCTGGTACCGTAATCCTCGCAGCAACACGTCGTACATCCATGCCAAATACGCCCGATATGGTGGGCTCGGTGCCGATTCCTCCAAGATGAGCCTCGGATCTGCCACGTAGTGGTCGTGGGACCTTTGCGTCCTGCTCGATGGGCATCTCGTTGATTCGATTGGAGGCGCCGGCG
>Ga0265797_10008759_pt1 | contig 13367 bp, 10 predicted proteins | sample P2T30metagenome_FD_192433 | JGI IMG/M metagenome (GOLD analysis project Ga0265797, IMG submission 192433) | Plant litter microbial communities from East Loma Ridge, Irvine, California - P2 T30 | ecosystem: Environmental > Terrestrial > Plant litter > Unclassified | place: USA: California... | reverse complement strand
CGACAGCCCGGTTGCCTTTTGACTTGGTCTGCTTTACGCCCCACTCGCCTTGGGATTATATCAACGTTTGGTCTTCGCCGCTACCACTGTTTGATTACACCGTCGGTTGGACATTTATTTGGACCAGCTGCACTCTTCGGGACACTTTTTTTTTAATACCGGATCTTGCTTAATTGCAACATTTGCCATCTGGACTTTCTTATTTTCCCAATCTCATCGGCCTTTCTCAAGTTTCTTGTGGTTCATGATTGTTCCCAGAGCTTAAGAGAGCCCTTTCTCCTCAACCGAGGAGACTGCATTGGATTGTTCGATCATGTTGCCGACTCCGCCTCATTCACCAAAGCTTTGCGGCACCAACGCATCGCAGTCAGACCGCAGGATTGGATCCGTCCTTGGTGGCTACATCGAATTGATCAACGTTCTTGGCGTTGGTGCTTACGGAACTGTTTACCAAGCCCGCAATGTGGTGACTGGTGCTCTATACGCCGTCAAGGCCTTGGACAAGGCTGGACTCGATGCCAGACAAAGGAAGTTCCAGGAGCGTGAGATCGAGCTTCACTACCTTGCGAGCCAGCACGATAGCGTCGTCTCGATGCACAAGGTCATCGACAGCCGGGATTCTACTTTTGTTGTTCTCGAGTACTGCCCGGAAGGTGACTTGTTCTCCAAGATCACCGAGGAAGGCCACTATGTTGAGGATGATGCAAAGACCCGCCAGGTGTTCCTTCAGATCTTGCGTGCCGTGCAGTACTGCCATGATCAGAGCATCTACCACAGGGACCTCAAGCCTGAGAACATCCTGGTCAAGGACAACGGCTACACTGTGAAGCTTGCCGACTTTGGACTTGCCACTCGTGATGTCTTGACCTCTGACTTTGGTTGTGGCTCAACATTCTACATGTCACCTGGTATGTTCCTCCTTCCCTTCCATCCATCACATCGTACATCGATGCTAACATCTGTCTAGAATGTCAAGAGACAAACCCTCACCCCATGGCCTGCTACCAATCAGCTCCCAATGATGTCTGGTCCCTTGGCGTGATCCTTGTCAACTTGACTTGCGGACGCAACCCTTGGAAGCGTGCGTCTGTTGAGGACTCCACCTACAAGGCCTACAGAAAGGACTCCAACTTCCTCAAGACCATCCTGCCTATCACTGATGAGTGCAATGATATCTTGAAGAGGATCTTCGACCTGAATCCTTCTACCAGAATCACTCTTCCTGAGCTGATCCAATGGATGGAGCGTCAGCCGAGATTGACACATGGATCATCTGAGCCCATCTCGCCACCTTACTCGCCTGTTCAGGAACAGCCGATGCAGGACGCGATCTTCCACAACGCCCAGGACTGCTCCTTCGAGCCTCTTCCGGCTCCCAGGTACCAGCAGGTCTTCCACCCCAACCAGGCACCGCTCACCCCGGCTTCCACACCCCCAACCTCTGTACATTGCACACCCCAACCTACCATCTATACGTCGCAGGCTCAGCCTCAGGCACACTGCTTCCAAGCGCCTGTCGCCGCCTATGCACCTTTCCAGGCATCCTGGAACCGCTGCGGTGCCTACTTTTCTCAGTTCGCTGCACAGCAGTGTCCTCAACCCTACTGGACTTTTGCCCATTAGGTTTTCTTCCTTTTCAACTCTCTTCTGGCATGGCACCATGAGATTTACGACACTACTATCGACTTTTACTGCTACGATTTTCGTACTCGTCACATAAAAATGGAGCGCAGCATTGTTTGTATGCTTGTAAGACGCACAACTGGAGTGGAGAGGATTTTGCACATTTTCATTTTATTGATCGAAGGAAGGAGAGAGAGAGAGATACCCCCCAAAGTTTTCGTTGGCTTATTTGTTTGAGATTTGGCGCACGAGAGAACATGGAGACAAAAAGGAATGGGAGGATAAAGTCACAATTTTGACTTGTAGATGAAAAAACGGACTTGCATTGGAGAGGCGCTTTTTTGATGCTGTTGCACTTATTGCACGCACGATACTACGATTAGACGGACACAATATTGTATCAACACAACACTACCACACCGCCAACTTTGCCTCCCTCGTACTTCGTCTACTGTTTGCCGTTGCCACCCATAGACCAAAATAATAATATTATTACTAAATCTGACTCGAACCCGTTTCTACCTTGCACAGCCGTTGTATCGCACCCAGGTCTTCTGGAACGCCTTGATTGACATGGCCATGACGCCCTGCGGTCTCAGACCCTTCGAACCCCAGTGTCTCTGGTACGAGGTTTCGAACTGGCTTCTTTCTGTCCCGTGTGTGACAGGGATACCAAACGGCCGTCAGGCGCACCATCGCCTGTGTTACCGCCCGCCCTATACCCAGAGCCTGCTAACGACTCCATCGATAACGAGAGTAGCGTTAAGGATTGCCTCAGGCAAATGCAAGCATGCGGTCACATCCTCCTTCAGCCTCTCTCATTCCCACTCAACCAATAGCTAGATGCATGGCCTCAGTAACTCTCTCACCCGCGCCAACCTGCCTGCCCTTCTCACCGGCCTGCCCAGCCTCGCTACTTCTTGCTCACTCGCCCCAACCCAATCCAATCTGCAAGGCTGCGTGCCGCGCGCGCGAGTGGCTTTTTTCGCCCAGCGACAGGAAGACTCGCATGATGCATGCGTGCATGCATCGCGCACGCGGGCAGCCGCAGGCATGACGGCAAGTGTGAGGCTACACAACCAACGATCACACATAGAGTTTTCCTCGCTGCGGCTGGGGGATGGGGCGAGAGGGAGAGCCAATTGGGCGGGTTCGTGAACAAGCAAGCAAGCACAAAAAAAGGCACAGCTTCCCAAAGGTACGAGGAGGTACTGTATCTGATCCTCGTCCCTGCTCCGTTCTATCATTAAGATGGACCATGTTTTAGCGTTTTGCTTGCCTGCATGTACCTCCTGTCACTTTTCTGCGGGGCGGCGGCCAGCGTGCGCGCACCACCGCACACCATCATATATGCAACTGCTATGGCTATGAATGATGAGGTATAATTATGTATATGTGCATGTATTAGCTGGTGCTGCAGTAGTAATAATGTGCTGCTCAGCCGCTATAGTCGCTCGCGCTTAGAATCGGCCACACGAACAACAGTACAGTATGTACAGTAGAGGGTCCGGCGCGCGCGCACACGACAAGACACCACACGCCTCCAGCCTGCATTCTGCTTGCCTTGCTAGACTTCTGCAAGATGGCATAGTGGAGCGTGATATACTTTGCTGGCCTGCGTCTATACTTTCGAAGGCTTGCTCGCGTAAGGCCCGAGAGGGTTAAGCGGCAGAAGCAGAACAAGGATCTATATCGCGCGTTCTATGCAAAGCCCACCTCTATCGCCCACGGCGCGTCACCGTTCTGCTCAGACACGTGTCGATCGCAAGACAAACCGTCGCTGTGCCCGGCATTTGTCTGCGCACCGACCATGGGCGGCTATAGCAGTGTTATATGCAGCTTGGCGGGCGGTAGCAGGAGCGCGGGAGCACAGCAGGAACGGCGAGGCATGCAAGTGAGTTGTAAGACATGGGAGGCAAAAGCGTCAGCTTGCATCCTGCATGCATGTGAGCGGCGACTCGAGCAAAAGGAAGGCTTGTGAGGATCCAGTACCATAGTACGTACATGCATGCTTTGCCTGGGCTTGCATGACACCGGGACGATGTGGGTAAGCAAGATGGCTAGCCTCAGAATCTGGCGCGGGCGTTGTTGGAAGGCTGGCCCAGCCGGGTACGGGACCTCAGGTGATTATCGTGCGATTGCTTGGGTGTGTGGTACGAGGATACCTACTTGTCTCTTTCCTGCGTCTGACAGGCATCCCTTGTGCACGCTGCTGTGCTGCAAGGTTCCCCATGGCCAAACGCATGGCGCAGGAAGGTTATGTCACGACGCCTGTCGGAGACGGCATAAGATCGCGATGATCCAGTCCCTGTCGATTAATATTGGTGCCTTGTTATCTGCGATGCCTTGGTGGACCTTCTAGACTATCAACGGGTACCAATTATTGCGGAGATACTCTCGGAGAAGATGTACAGTACATGCTGGTGGCACTTTGTAGTATGATAGTTGAGATCGGTATATCGCGCACATGGCATCAAACATCATGTCACCATGTCATCTTTGCCGGCGTTCACACGGTCTGAGTCTAGGCACGTCTGAGAACATGATTCATGTGTTCATTACCTGGCTTCGTTCAGGACAGGACCTAAGCTAAGCCAACCGACCAGTACGCTAATAAAATGCGTTGTTATGCAAGACTTGCTCTTGTAACTTGGAAGAACCATCCATGGCACTGTCTCAGCTGCCGTGCTAGACATCCAAACCGAGGGGTCCAAGACATTGCTGACCGTTAAGAGATCTGCCGAAGATCTACTTCGTTGGGTCATCTGTTTCCCGAGCACCAACAATCTGCTCATTCAAAATCCAGTGCTTCGTTGTCGTTGATGCAACGTGTGAACGAGGTGAAGTAATGCATGTGTGATCCACACCTTGAGACCAACAGTCGTATGAACCCACTTAACGCACTACTGGACTCCCTCCCGGCTTCGCCATCTTGCCAATCACCACTATGGGAGGAAAGTCCTACTTCTTTCCCAGAGGAGCCATAGCCAATTTGACCTTTGGTTTTGCCGTGACGCCAGCAGACTGCGAGTGATGAATGAAGGGGTGTCTGAAGGCGTCGTTCGGGCTGATCCGCTTGGCCGGATCAAGCTGTAGACACTTCTCCAGCAGATCGACGAATGTGTGCAGCTCCTTCACCTCAGTCGGCGACATGTGTTTTGTGTTCGCTGTAAGTCGCGTTTTCAAGTCTCTGCCAGGTGTCGTTTTGGCAAAGCTCATCTGCTTCATCGTGGTGTTGCCAGTGATCTTGTCGCGTTCTTGCGATACGAAGACGTACTCGGGATCGCCACCAATGAAGTGGTTGTGAGCAAGCTCAGAATTCTTGATCACACGCTTCGGGAACTTGCCACGACATTCCTGTATGACACGAAGCATCTGGTTGTTGTCGCTACCAGCGAAGAGAATCCGACCAGTATAGAGCTCGAACAAAGTACAGCCGATTGACCACATGTCGATGGCGTAATCGAAGGGCATTCCAAGGATTACTTCAGGCGCACGATAGAAACGCGAGACCAGGTAAGGTGTGATTTCTGCATCTCGAGCTTTGGACGCAGTTCCAAGATCGCAAATCTTGAGTTTGCTGCGCTCCTGGTTGACCAAGATATTGTCGGGCTTCAGATCAGCGTGCAAAATTTGGCATCTCTTCAAGTGGCCGAGGGCGGTGAACATCTGCGCACCGTACGTGCGAATGGCCTTCAAGTTGATCCCGACATTGCGCCCAAACTTTTTCAGCACCTCGCGCAAATCAGAATGAAGGTTTTCGAAGACTAGACACATGTGGCCCTTGTGGTCGAAGTTCCGCAAAAGCTGGATGATGTGTCTCCTGTTTTCGCGGTCAGCGGCATTGAGCTCGGTCAGCATATCCATCTCCTTCGTGCCGGCCTTGTACATGGTCTCGTTGTTACAAGCGATCTTGACTGCGACGTCCTGGCCCGTCTTCGTGTCAGTGGCTCTGACTACAGTAGCGAAAGTTCCTTTGCCGACTTGTTGCTGGACTGCGTAACGGCCATCAAGCAGCTCTCCGATGATGATTCGGTAGTGTCCGTCAGGATAGTCCCAGTTGTCCAGCAGACTTGAGTCTAGCGCGCGAATTTCCGCGGGTCCAGCGGTCTTTGCAGCTGCATGGTCCGGTGCAAACATGTCGTCGTCGTCTTCTGCGAACATGTCGAACTCCTTGTCGGCGACTGCAGATTTTCCAGTCGAGCTCTGGGCTTTCGCACCGGCTTGCCCGTTGCTTGCCTCGGCAGAGTGTTTGAGATCAGGCCTGTCTTCTTGCATGTCCATGGTAGGATCATAGTCAGCTGCAGACGGACCTTCGTCATCGTTGGACAGTGCATCTACTTGCTGCCGGTTTGCCAACTCTTCGTCATTGCTGACGTTGATAGCAGCTGGAGAGCCGGGACTGGCAGGAGTGCGAGGTGAATCCATCGATGTTGGGGCTGCGCAAAACGTTAGTAATTGAGATACTTGAATTCGTTGAACAGAACCAGATACTCACAAGATGCATGCTCCGACGTCACGCCACTGCTCTCGTGGTGCGGAGTGCTTGGTGCTGATAGTGTATTTTGTTCGAGTGCCTGAACCAGAAGGGGTGGCTGCTGATTTCTGTACTTCGCTTTGATGGCTTCACGTCTCTTCCGACGCTGCTCAATGAGTTCGTCTTCTGTCAGCTGTGGTGCAGGCTCGGCCTCGGCATCGTTCGAGGTGGCTTCGTTGTCAACACTGTAAAGATGATTGTTAATATTGGTACAAAACGAGCTTCTGGCAGAGATCGTGGCTTTGCGCATTACTGACGGTCCATCAGGAAAGAACCGAGCAAATTGCTCTCCACATTGCGGACATACCTTGCGTGTTTGATCTCCTTGGCAGTTGACTGAATGCTTTGCTTCGGCTCGGTAGGCTGATTGTGAGTTGACTGTGAAGAAAGTGCTTTGGATGAAGACATGGAACTCGCCTTTTCGAAAGGAGCGGCATGCGGACGTCCTACCTCTGCATGGCTTGCGGAGGTGTGATCGGTGAGCCGGCCGCGCTCATGGCGTACGGGTAGATCCAGGTCGCTGCGGGAAAGTCGACCGTCGTCTCTTGCGTGGTGTGGAAGTCTACCTTGGTCGGCACCACCAGTCCTCCCACGTGCAGAGTATCCGTTATCGCGTTGATTGGCCTCCTTCTCTTTCTCGTAGTGGACTTTGAAGCGTCTAGGGTCCGAGTGGGCGGTACCATGGTAGTGGTTCGAAGAGCGAGGTCGCTTGTCGCCGGCCCGGGCACTTTCGTCACGAGGAGGTGAGCGTGAACGAAGCCTATCGTTCACGCCACGTCGCGAGGAGACCGATGGCGAGCGAGAGTATGACCGAGAACGTGATGGAGACCTTGAGACAGTGCGGCGTCTCGAGTGTGGTGCGCGATGCGGCGACCGGGAGCGGCGTGCATTGCGTGGCGACCTAACAGCGCGGTAGGATGACCTGGCCATGCTGTCTCCGTGGCCTTCGAGACGCGAAGAGCGAGATGAAGCACTGCTGTGCAGTCTGGTCGATTTGTTAACCCCGCCGTCTCTTGAATCGGATGTGTATGGCTTAGATGCCTTCTCCCCGTCTCCGCGACTGCCGCGGTTGGGTTCATGTGGGCTCATCCTGCCAACTAGGTGCGATTGCGCCGGTGAGGCCCTGCGCTCGGTCGTTTTGATATTTGGTTAGCGAATGTGATCTGGTCGTAAGGTCTCTGCTGTGATGGCGCGCGAAGAGCGGTACCAATATAAGGAGTCCTCACAGGCTGCTGTCCTTTGCCCTGCACTACTCGCGCGTGGTAGAGGCGAGTTCGCCTGCTTTGTGGTATGTATGCGATGGTGGTAGCGACGATGCGATGCAGTGTGGTGCGATGTGAGGAAGTCGTGCCTATGATGTCGGTGGTGGTTGACTTTGAAAGTGAGAGCCGTGGTGCCGAATATTAACCGGAGACCCTGCCTCTGGCAGAGGTGAAGAAGGTACTTGAAGGCATCACTCTTTCTTTTCGCCTTTATATTCATATATGTGCTGCAAGTGGAGGCAAAAAGAGCACTTGGTAGTATCGGAGTTGACAAATAATTCAGTATTTTGACCTCACAAAAATTGTCTACTCGCATCGTTGATGTTGGCACCCATAAATCCCATGCAATTCACTTCACTTTCGTCTCACATTGAGATCAGCTCACTCATAAACACTAGCAAAGGCCCAGACAACAGAACAACGTACCATTCACATCGCGGACTAGTACTACCATCACTCACAACTATGTCAGCTTACTAGGGATTGCTCAGTGGATCATTTCTGAGGACAATGTGACGATTGTTGATCGTGCGAGGGGTTAGGGTTGGGGCAAGTCGAATATCGCAAACATCTCTAGTCCACAGAGTCCCCTATATGTAGTCTTTCCTTCGGCTTTTGATACCACGAGAGCATACCTTCGAACTGGAATGAGCGCTCAAGCAGCACGTCTCAATCTTCATGCTTCTACCGTCTTAACAGCCTAGGTCTTTACATAACCCGACATACTAATCGCAACACAGTACTGCACCGTCTGTTCCCAATAGAATACAAGACCCTGTCCAACATATGTACGAAGTTATCAGAACGATACGATCACGTATGATCACTTGGTTCTCGTAGCAAAGACGATCATAGGTCACATACTTCAGCAAGACGTAATGCATCCGACTATAGCCGACCAGTCAATGACGAATTGCACGAAGAAAATGCCGTCTTCCCGGGTTTCTCAGTGCAACAAGGAGACCACCGTGCCATTTCCCACTCACAACTGACAGGAGCTCACAACTAGCACTACGGAGAAAAAGCAGCACCGCCACATAGACACTTTTGAGCCCAGCGAGGTCTCGGCCGTATGCTCAACGGTGCTAACAGTAGGCACGAGGGCTTTAAGTCCAGAGTAGGAAAGTTGATAGTCGATCACAAGCCTTCGCAGTGCTAAGCATCTATCTAGGTGGCTAAACGGGCGAAATCAGCCTGGCTAGTCAGTCCTCAGCGAGGAAGGCTGTAGTCAACGGTCCACTAGAAAAAGGAGGTACATCCCGTGGGAGGCCTTACGATCTTTGCAGGATCGATCTTTCCACATAGGGAAACGAAGTCGAGACAAGGAAATTTACATAGTAGTTTGTGGAAGATGAAAACGTTCTGTACCATATCTGATCGATCACGAGACCCGTCAGTCAATTTGCGATAGTCGGATCAAAGAGCATTGGCGTCGGCATAGTTTGTCAACCACGAGTAAGCAACCACGAGTGAGCAATCGATTCGAAAAGCGCGCTCCCATATTTGATCGATACCGTAAGTCGTATAGCACAGCCCCAAGCGAAGTTGTCTACCTCGACTGCTGAAACATGCTATTTGGGTTGGGAATCACTTAGCAGGATCCAAGGAGGGTAGTGTACCAGTAGTACGATGTGCGGCAGGTCGTACCGAGGCCGCGGGATGACAGCACAGTTGGTTGTTTTCGCATCCAGCTTGTGGGCGGGCTAGGAGATCTCGCTTGCAAGCCCGAGTGCGAACCCCTAGGATCAGGTATCCTCAGAGGGAGGTTGTTCGAGCAACAACGGCCTGGATGTCCGGCTTTTTAGCGTATGTGATGGCCGGCAATTTGGTCAAACGGCGTCCAGTCTTGGATACATCGCCGGCCAGCATTACCTACACTATTCTCCTTGACAGGGAAAGCAGTCAACAAAAACTTGGTTGTAGGTGTTCAGGAATAGAGTGAAACATGCGATCGCGAACTTCTGGAGATGACAGGCCTCAGAGGAATCCGTGACTGACCATTTTTAGGAGATCCGCAGATCAACGACAAGGGCAGGGTCGATCGGATAAAAGGGTCGGTCCGGCGCGTGCTGATCACATGGCGAATGAAGAGGCCGTGCACAACGCTATCGATCTTCTCCCAACGTCGTTCACCATTCTCCAGGTCTCCCTCACGCATGGTATGGCAACAAATGTTACGACAATGGAAGCGGGGACCGTACATGTACCGAACGACAATATTCTCATTCAATACAGCACTTGCATGCTGCTAATCAACAGACGTGAAGATCGCAACCCGATTCAGTCACCTCTACAGGCAAGTCCCGCCCCTTACGCTAAGGCGTTGTGATGAAACACCGCCCTAAGCTCTTCACGAACTCGACCCCAATAGTCAAAACGGTCGGTCGACTTACACCGACAAATAGCTCGCGACTTGCCCGTTCCTGGCAAAATGCACATTCACGCTCTAAGAATACCAGCAGTCGGGTTACCGCAAGGTCGCAAGGTGGTCTTCGAGACGGGTGATCAACGACTCGCGCGTGGAGAATCATGCCGAAGGCTTCCGCATGGCTGACCAGACCGACCTCAACGGGCTTCTGTCGACTGGTCGAACCTGCTATATAATGGACAATCATTCCCAGGTCAAGTACATTTCTCTCTCCAGTCCATTCAATCATTCCATCTTTCTGTCTTCCGCTGTCCCTGTTGAACTGTGTTTAACACTACACTCGCTATTTCATTTCACAACATAACAATCGCTCATATTCCAACTCATTAATCCCGTCATCCACTCCAAACAACAACAAATCAACAACAAACACAACAACTCTAATCAAAATGGTCAACTACGCTTTCACTTTCGCGGCTCTCATCGCCGCCGCTTCTGCTGCCCCTGCCAACTACGCCCCGGAGGCACAGCTTGAGCGTCGCACTTTCGGTCTCTTCGGCCTTGGTGGTCATAGTGGTGTTGGTGGCAAGGCTGGCATCTCTGGCAACGCTGGTGTTGGTGCTGGTGTTGGTGCCAAGGGCCGTACTGGTGTCGGCGCTGGTATCGGTGCCCACGGCGGTGCTGGTGTCGGTGGCAAGGGTCTTGTCGGTGGTGCCATTGGCGCTGGACTTGGCCTTGCCGGTGGCCTCCTCGGTGGCCTCGGCGCTCACGGTGGTGCTGGCGTTGGTGCTGGTGCTGGCGTTGGTGCTGGTGCTGGCGCCGGCGCTGGTGCCAACGTCCACTTCGAGGCTGACGGCAAGCTCGCAGCTGGATGCGTTACTGGCCTCGAGGCTAAGCTCCCCAGCATCTGCACTGGCGTTCGCGGCAGACTTCAAGGTGGTGCCGGTGTTCGCGCTTCCTTCAAGGCTGAGGTGAAGGCTCAGATTGGTCTGGACCTCTCTGACAGCGACTGCATGGCCATCATCAAGGGTATTGCATCCATCGGTGCCACCATCAACGGTGACGCCGAGATCACCGCTGATATCGGCATCAGCGGCCAGGCCCACGGTGCTGCATCTGTCAAGTTCAGCGCTGGTCTTGACGCTCTCATTGCCGGTGCTGGCAACATCCAGGGCTCCATCGACAACGAAGCCGAGTTCGGCATTGGAGCTCTTATCACTGGCCTTCTCTCCGCCGGTGTTGCTGGCGCCGCTCAGGGCCACATCCAGCTTTCTGGTGCTGCCGGTGCCTCCGTTTCCGGTGCTCTCTCCGCCGGCGTTGGTGCTGGTCTCTCGGGAGCTGCTGGCATCACTGCTGGTTGCGGTGCCTTCCTTGGTGGTCTCTTGGAGCTTGGTGGCAAGTTCAACGGCAAGGCTGATGCTCACATCGGTGCCTTCTTCGGCATTGGTGGTGGTGCTTCCCTTGACTTCTCCGCAAAGGGCGGTGCTGAGGGTGGTATTGAGGGCCTGATCGCTGGCCTTGGTCTTACTGGATCTGCTGATGGAAAGCTGAATGCCGCTGGCGGCTTCGTTCCTAAGGCGATGGGTGAGATCGGTCTCGGTGCCTCTGGCCACGGTGGTTTCGCTGCTGGTGTCAACGGCGACGTCCACGGCTCCGCTGGTGCTTCCGGCAAGGGTGGTGTTGAGGCTGGTGCTGGCGCTTCCGGCAACGGAGGCGTTGAGGCTGGTGCTGGCGCTTCCGGCAAGGGCGGTGTTGAGGCTGGTGCTGGTGCATCCGGCAAGGGTGGCGTTGAGGCGGGTGCATCTGGCAAGGGCGGTGTTTCCGGCTCTGTTGGTGGCTCTGCCGGTGGCGCTGCCAAGGGTGAGGGTGAGGGTGGTGTCGAGGTTGATGCCTCTGCCGGCAAGGACAACAAGGACAACGGCAACACCAGCTACTCCAACAAGCACGTCGACAACGGCTCTGACAAGTCTCCTTCCGCCCCCAAGAAGAACAGCTGCGAGGACGTCCCCGAGGATGATGACAACGAGTCCACTCCCTCCGACACCGAGCAGTCTCCCGCTCCTTCTGAGTCTGCTCCTCCTAGCAACTCCACCACCACCCCTACCTTCGGCGGCGACAACAAGGGCCCCGACTCTTACTCTGCTCCCCCTGCCTACAAGGCTCCCGCCTCCTACCGCTACTAAGCGCAGAGACACAAAATCTCTCTCCTGCGCGACTGATCCTCTCTTGGACCCAGACGACCTTTCGCAAGCAGACACGACCGACCTTTGACGACCGGTAGTCCGGATCGAGTAATAAAAAAGCATGGCAATGACGCCCCTGGATGTTGGATTGGAATATGGCATACACTCATTAATCTTTTACCTGACCGCTTAGTAAATAATCTGGTACTACACCACATCTCGTATTAAACACAGTTATCTAAAACTACTCTTCCACGTCTCCTTGCTATACTCAATGCATGTTCACACTCTTGAATGGTAGAAGAATCTTCTCTTCGACATAGAGTTCCGAGTGTGTGATTTCTTGAACCGCGATGGTTTCCTATTGCATTGTCATTCGTCCAAAGTGGCTAGTCGATAGAGAGATTCTGTTACTTCGGGCGCTCTCGTAGTCTGGCTTCAAAGGCTGTACTGCTTGCTCTGCCGCTGAGGCAACATCTACGATCGCACTCCCTGACAGTCTGTAATGCACTATTATCATCGACCATAGACTAAGATATGTTTTCTAACAACGAGGAGATGCTATTTGCTTATAAGTCTCTTTGGTAGTAAACAGGCTGTTATCGTTACACGTAGGAAAATTATGCTCACTTAAGCCGCTGAGATGCCGGTACGGATTTTGTATCTAGAACGCGAGGCGCTGTTTCTCCTGCGGACCAGACATCCTGGTCGCATACACGGCATTGTTTCTGAACAACGACCTTATGTTAGGGCGATTTACGCCATTGCTCAACGTTTTGAGCCGGATCTCGTGGTCCTGTGGAGTCGTCTGCACCGTGTAAGAGTTTAGCCACCACTCCAAACGCTGGAAGGCGATTGAAGGCCAGAGCGAGGGAAAAATAACATTGCCACAATGAAGACGATGCGCTCGTTGCTGGCTGGCAATTCGCTGGGGATGGACTAGAATGCCAGACGCATCAAAGTAAAGCACACCACAACTCTTCATTATTCTCGCAGCTCGAAGTGATACATGAGTGTGCATTAATGTTGTCGATATGACGTATAATTGGTCTCAGGGTCGATGGTTGCCAGGGCTCTCTCAAGCAACGGTTCAAACGTCGACTTCGAGCAGCCGATCTCTCGCGATATCGTCACAAAGACCTCATCAACCATCAAAGGCAACGAAAAGAAAAGCACTTTACGGGATCAACACGAACGGTACACGTCAGCATTAAGTATAAGTGCGTGCATTAGCGTCAGATTCAGATCTCAAGGGGATCAGAGAGCCTTCGATCTGAGATTCAACCCCCAGCTTCTGACAGGCTGTTCCTGCGCTAGACTCGTCCCTTGGAGTCGTGACGTTCATCATCGCGCGACTCCAACCTTTCCAATTTGCTTAAGGCTTGTGCTTGGGT
>Ga0265797_10008758_pt1 | contig 13369 bp, 8 predicted proteins | sample P2T30metagenome_FD_192433 | JGI IMG/M metagenome (GOLD analysis project Ga0265797, IMG submission 192433) | Plant litter microbial communities from East Loma Ridge, Irvine, California - P2 T30 | ecosystem: Environmental > Terrestrial > Plant litter > Unclassified | place: USA: California... | reverse complement strand
CCCTAGCCTCAAGCTTTGAATGAATATAGCCGATGGATGCAATAAAGCCTACACGATAGTATAGGTACAGAATATATGAAACCAGTCTGTCATACCACGACACACGAAGACGTTGCTCTACATTACAAAGAGAGTTCCAGGTGTAGACAAAGACACTAAACAGAAAGCAGTAGGCGTCTGTCGCCCCTTCCACATAAAGGCACTAAGAGCACCTCTGTACAGTAGTGCCCAAAACCGGCTTCCTACGCACGAGCATATTCTCTCTACAGCGACAGCCTGCCAAGGCCGCTAACTCACAGGCTACGCCGCAATTAGACTAGCTTACCTGAGCAACGGCTGCGATCTTGCTTCAGCAATCTACTGGGACATGACCCCAGCCGGTCTCCACAGTTCCACAAGCCTAAATTTGCGCTTTAGCGAATACGTTAGTCAGACGTTTGGCAAGAACGCCTACGCCGCATGGCAGAAAGTGTGTACGACTTTACAGCGAGTGCAAAAAGGGCTTATCAGACTACGAAGCATACGCGGAGGCTGCAACATCTACATGAATACATGTTGTTGTCATAAGAGCCATAAAAACTGTGGCTGGTTCCAATTGTTGCTAGTGTCCATTGGATTCGGCCTGTTGGCGTAGACGTCCTCGACAGGGACCATGGGTTCGCCTTCTTCTTCTTCTTCCTCTTCTTCTTCTTCTTCTTCTTCTTCTTCTTCTCCTTCTTCCCCACCTCCTCCTTCCCCCTCTGATACTTCGGACGAAGTATCGTCCGAATCGCCGTCTGCCTCACACTCGGCTTTGAAGGTAAAGGCAGAGATGGTGATTGGATGGGTCTGGCCTAGTTGAGCTTGTGAGATCTCAGCGCACGAGCTGATGAGGTGCAACGCAGATTGACGTCGACCTAGGGCTCTCAAAGTAAATGCCAGGTTGCCCATACTCGTCAGCGTGTCCGGGTGCGCTTCTCCGAGCGCCTCCTTGCTCTTCTCCATCACCTCCACCTGCAACTTCTCTGCCTCGTCCCATCGCCCTTGGTTCAAGTACGTCCCCGCCAGGTTGCCCATACTCTTCAGCGTGTCCGGGTGGCCTTCTCCGAGCGCTTCCTTGTTCTTCTCCATCACCTCCACCTGCAACTTCTCTGCCTCGTCCCATCGCCCTTGGTTCCAGTACGTCATTGCCAGGTTACCCATACTCGTCAGCGTGAAAGGGTGGCCTTCTCCGAGCGCCTCCTTGTTCTTCTCCATCACCTCCACCTGCAGCTTCTCTGCCTCGTTCCATCGCCCTTGGTTCCAGTATGTCAAAGCCAGGTTGCCCATACTCTTCAGCGTGTCCGGGTGGCCTTCTCCGAGCGCCTCCTTGCTCTTCTCCATCACCTCCACCTGCAACTTCTCTGCCTCGTCCCAACGTCCCAGGTACCAGTACGTCATTGCTAGGTTGCCCACGCTCGCCAGTGCATCTGGGTGACCTTCTCCATGCAACAGCTTATAACACTCTAATGACCTTTCTGACATTTTCTCAGCTTCCGTATACCTGCCCTTTGCCATTGCATATGTTCCACTCCTATGCAACAAATACCCTTGATGCAAGACTGCCTCTTCACCTTTCAACTTCATATTGAGAGCCACCATAACGTGTGGAAAGAATCGCTGGCAATCTGCCCAGTTCTCGTGATTGCCGGACGGAAAAGTATTGTCGAGATTCGTGATGAAGTGAGTTTTCCACTGCTCGATCTGTCCGCGTGACTTCAGCCATCTTTGAGTCGATAACTGGACTAGCCTGTGCATCTCAAATGCGGTTTCATCCGCGGTGATCGAGATAAACGAAAAGTTGCGTAACACCTGTACATCGCCTTCGAAGCTTTCCGGCTCGGTGTCGGTATTCTGGCTCGCCGTTTCATTGTCGCTGCTTTGGTAATCGTCATCTTCGTTGTCAGCGTCCTGTTCCTTCTCACGACCACCAGCTAGATTGTGGCCGCTGTAGCTGTCGTCACTTTTGTCGCGGAGCAGTGCCTCAGGGATGGCATGTCTATCGAAGAAGCTCATCAAAGACAGCAGATCGGCTGCAGACGGTCGCAGGTCAACTATATAGTCGAAGGAAATTTGCCACGTCAAAATGATTGAGTTAGTGGCTCCCAAGTCTCGTCGGAGATCTCCCTCATCAGCATCTAGAACACTCTTCCTCGACTCCTCACACTTCTCCAACTCCTTGAGGTACTGCTGAATGGAGCACCGGGGAGCTCTCTGGCGTATATATGCAGCCGCTTGTGTCAGAGCAAGCGGCATGAAGTCCAGTCCCTTCGACAGCTTGATCTCACCCTGCTCGTCGCGACATTGTCCAAGCTTGTTGTCTAGCAGCTTCAGCGCTTCGCCTTCTCCCATCCGATCTACTTGTATAGTGTCTTTCTGCTCTACCAAGCATTTCACTGCTTCCTTATCCCTCGACGTGATGAGAACTTTTCCATGATCGCACTGGGGGATGTAGACTAGCCGCGACTCTCCAGGCAGGAGATTAGCCGCAGCGCCTTGCGCTTGCTCAATCGCAGAGGGTCTTTCGAGGAGGACACCAGCATCGTCGGCGTTATCCAGTACGATAAGCCACGGTCCCCTGTTCACATCTCGAAGCCAGACGCGGAACAGCTGGAACACGTCCGCTTTCGGGTCTTTGCGTCCATGGACCTTCAGCTGATCGAGATTGTCGCGTACGCTCTGCTCAAAGCGAGCTGCGTTACTCGCATAGATCCATAGCACCCATGTCTCTGGTGATTGTTGTCTCAGCTGATGAGTGTACTCGATGGCAAGCTGCGATTTGCTGTGCCTCAGTCAGCCTGCGGACACAGTCACAAACCTGACGTCTGACTCCGCTTACCCGACCCCGCCCAGTCCGACAAGCGCGACCCTGGCTGCCGGACTAGCAAGCTTCGAGGTGATCTTATCAAAGAGCGAGCCGCGCTGGACGTAGTCTAGGTCACGCCGGAAGGGCACAGTTGACAATGGGGTTGGCGGTGTTTCTACGCGCTCTAGCATGAGGGTGACGGTTAGCTCTCACTTCAAGCGGCGTGCGAGATTGGAACGCGCAGCAGGCCTACCTGGCGCATACTGGTGTATTTCCGCGTTAACGTGACCAGTGATTACTCCCGCTTGGAAGCCATAATTGTCTTTCGCGAAGGTAGTGTTGATTGTTTGGGTAGGCGCATCGCCATGATCCGAGAAAATCGTGGAAGTCATAGCTTCCACCGACACTTCAGCTAGGAGACGAAGACGGACAGCGCGATATGAGACGAAACTGTGCGGCTTCAGCTACTGTGGGAGAATCGCGCGAGACAGCGCATAGGTTATAGCATGAGCAGGCTTGCATACGCATCCGTCTCGCCGCCCGCCATCTTGCAGATAGTGATGGACCTGCATGTTCTAGCCCATCGATAAGCGCCCGAGGCTTGTCACGCGGCTCAATCGACCAGCTCAGCCTCATTATCAGCAATACATTAGAGGGTGCGACGCAAAATCCGGCCTGCTTTCCCGATACACGTCATACATACGTATTTCCCTCTGTGATCCTAGCACAGAGGCTATCGATCACTACTCAGCTTATCCTCAGACGATAAACGAAGTTTGACAGTCGCATCCGCAACATGGCAGAGCCAGCAGGACTTGCCATAGGCGTCTTCGCTCTGGCGGGACTCTTCAATAACGCCGTCGACTGCTTCAACTACGTGCAGGCAGGCCGCGATCTCGGAGCAAGCTATGTCACCTGTCAGATCAAGCTCAGCAACGCGCAGTTGAGGTTCACTCGCTGGGGTGAAGCCGTCGGACTCCCACGTGATGCACAGGATGAGTCGCAGCTGAATCACGACGCTCTCGCGAAAAACTTCGACGAGACCAAGGTCCGCAAAGCGAAGACACGCATCTCGCACATCATAAAACTATTCGCCGAAGCCGAGAATGTCTCTGAGAAGTACAAACCGCATAGCAGTGTGCCGGATGCAGGTGCGCACTCAGACGACGATCGCAAAGCTTTAGAGCTAGCGGATCAAGTGCGCAACATGTCGCTGAAGAGAAAGAGCAAGAACACTTTTCTACAAAAGGCATCGTGGGCTTTGTATCGGGAAGAAGCATTCAAGATTCTTCTGAGTGATATCGCGGATGAGGTCAAGAACCTGGAGGAGCTCTTCCCTGCCATTGAGACTGCCCGTTAACAGCTAGCGATCAGGGAAGTTGATAGCCTAGGCGCTTCGACACAGCTGGCCTTGTTGAAAGAGGCGGCAGCCAGTGAGGAGGTGCAAGATCAACTTCTCGCAGCTGCTCTGGAAAGGAAGCTTGCCCAGACTACTGGCGGCTCGACCACAATTTACAATAACAAATTCGGCGATAACAACAATGGCTTCCAATCCGGGCACGTGAGTGGAGGAACCTTCTCTTTTGGAAAGTGAAACGATGCAAGATTGTGGCGTTCATTTGGGGGGGAGTGATGCTGTCGAAATGTTCTGGAAGCGGTACGATTGCAGGGAGTCTACGTAGTCTCCCACGCCATAGACGTTGAAATTCGCAGAGATCTTGGGACTTTGCATTTAGAAGTGACATAATGCACTCGACTGTTCGTGCGGAAGAGTCAATCGTGATGGTGTCAGTGAACGATCGTGCAGAACGGAAGCTCACAAAATAGTCCGAGGGTCGAGTGGGCCGCCGCAGAAGCCCAACTGGTGGCGTGGGGCGACCGCTTCCGTGATGGCAAAAAACTCAGGGTAACGTTAGATCTGACTTTCTACTATGTAGATCACGTCAGCGTGCCGAAAGACAACTCTGCCGAACACAACAAGCGGGGCCGGCAGTCTGCCACTCAGCGCATGCTGACCGAGCTGGACGAACAGACGGAGCGGGACCAGGGTTCGGGCCAAGGGGCGGTGTGGCGTCAAGTATACGAGCTCATGCGCTGCATAGGGCCCCCATGTCATCTAGATCCCCACTGCTGGCGCGACATCGCGGGAAAGAAGCACTACCGACTTTTGACCCGCCAACTCAAGCGTCTGGTTCGCTATAAGGAAGAAGGCAACAAGCTGGAGAACCACGATGACGTGCCGGACGATGTGCGTCAAGAGCTCTACGCCGTTGAGCAGCAGCGGTTTGAACACCAGCAGAAAACGAGAAATGTCCCGGCAAGCAGTCTGCCGCCCATACAGATCACCAACGTACTTCCTGGGCAGGGATCGACTGCAGGAGAGACATTGTCTTCCGACGTTCCCGCTCGTCAAATCGCCGAGGCAAGCTCGGAGCGCCTCAAGATAGTGGGACGGCGAGATGTAGTCGTGCAGGAATACACGAGATGGCAACGATCTCAAGTCCTGAGTGGCGATCTGAAGACGCAGTCCAGCAAAGCAGGCAACGTGGTGCTGAAGCACGGCTGGGATCTTGAACAACTGTACAGACGTAAGAACACGAAGTTCTTGGTAGACGGAGGTATACTCGAAGGTATTGCGGAGCGATTCGTCGAGGACATTAGCGAGTGGGTCCAGAGTAGACAAGGCGAGAGCTCTTGAATGGCTTGAACTCATGGACAGACATTATGTTTGGTGTTATGGTTTACTACAGATCTTTCAGTCAAGGCATATAGGTAATATCGAATTTATGGGTACGTTATTGTCAGTCCCGAATGTCTGAAGTGCCCTTCGGCACTACTTGCCCTCGAACCTACTGTCGTGAGGCGCCACTCCAGGAATTCTGCGAACCCGCTCGCTTGGTCATGCTCCCAGACGCACCATTCCTTCTTGACAAAAGCTTCGAGCTCCTCAAAGAACTCCTCGATCGGATTGAGGTCCGGTGAATATGGCGAGGCGTAGACGAGGATGACACCAGCATCGTCGCACATCTGTCTGATGTTTGGCGTGTGGTGAAACGAAGCGTTGTCCATCACCAGCACGGACTTCGGCTGAGGCCATCTGCCGCAGTGCAGCAGCAGTTCTCCGATATACTCCTCGAAGACGGAGCCATCGGTCGTACCTTCGTACACCTTCGCGTACACAATGCCATCCTGTGCGTAGGCGGGAAGGATCTGGTATCGCTTGCCTCGGCGAAAGCGAGCTACCTACACCAGTGTCACTCCTCGGGGCGACTGTCCGGTCCGTCTGTACCCCACGCGCTTGTCACAACCCGACTCGTTGACGAACACCAGCTGATACAGTAGGAAGCTTACTGGGTCATCATATGGAGATGGAAGTCGCGCATATCCGCATTTCGTTCCTGCGCCACGTGTTTTGCGTTGTTCTTCGACCGACCTATGGAGTTCAGAACCTCCTACGCTAGATCCTGCTACTTGTACTCCAACTTCTTATTCAGGAAAGCCATCATCTCTTCTTGGTATAGTGCTGGGTTTTCGAGGAGATGCTCTTGGAGTGCGGCTTTCATCGGCGGCGTGATCTTTGCTAGATGACCTCCGTTTGATGGCGCTCTAGTAGAGCCGAAATGGAGGAGGTTAGAGCGAGCGGGTTTTACTGAGCGTTCACTGCACTCCACAGTAGTCGGAATTTCAGCATCGGATATCGTGGTCAGGTTTGGCGCCACCTGCACTCTTTGCATGCTTGACACTTAGACCATCGATTGATTGATTGATTGATTGATTGATTGATTGATTGATTGTTTCATTCATTCAGGCTATTCACGGAGACCGTATGAGCCGTATCTATCGCTACCTCTCATTTGTTCCCTCTCATCTTGCCATGCTTCATGTTTAGCCGTAGCGCCCATTCTGCTAATCTCTTATCTTTCGACTCCTATCATTCTGTGTTTCTCTCCTTAGGCGTCTAACATGTTCTCGTCTGCTTCTCCTTCCTCCATCCTCCTCTCCTCTAGAGCCTTCTCCTTTGCTCTCCTCTCCTTCGCTAGCTTTTCCTTAGCCATTGCTGGCGGTAGGGTAAGGCCAAACTTTGGTTTCTCTGGAACGTGTTTCGGATGGAACCTGCACTTCCTGTCGAAAATAGGATGATCCCATCTACACGCTGGACACTTGGGACTGTCTCTCTGAGAGCAGTTCCTAGTGTTATGCGGGTTGGAGCATATACCGCATTTTGTTTGGTGGGTGCAGTTCGCTTGCTTATGCCCGTACCTATTGCAGTTGTAACGTAGGTCTAGGCTTTCCCTTTGTTCGAACCTAGAGCAGAACGCTCCAGATGCCCTGAATCTTGCAAATCCTTGTTGTAAGAGGTGTTCTGCGGCAGCCGGTGTCTTAAGCCAGATCACGAGTGATCCGACCCTCTTCTCCGACTGCCTCTTGCTTAGCCATGCTACCTTCATCGCCGTACAGTCGGTGGCGTCGATACTGTTCCGTTCCTTAAACTCTGAAAGTACTCCCGAGCCGTCGTCCTTATCGAGGTCCATTACTACGTTCTTAGCAACGCAGTCGCACTTCGCCGGATACCACTGCTCGCCTCGCATGCGCGCCTCCGGCATTGCTGCCGTTAGCCATCGTGGGTGTTCTCTTGCCCTGTCTCTGTCTTTAGCCGATGCGAAGACCAGATCTGCACTGTCCGTCGGTCGAAGCCGGATGTACTCGATCGCGATATCCTCTGTCACTTTGAATAACCTTAGACTCCGGTTCAGCGTGTCCCACATCACCGTAGTGTCTTGCTTCTCTTTCTTAACCCTTGTCGTGTTAACCGTGATCGCCGTTTTATCCTCGTTTAGTCTCCGCTCTCGCGGTGTTCCCTGGAGTACCACTTTATCGACGAGCGTCGTAGCGGTACTAGTACTGTTTGTCGGCGATGGGACTCGGTGGAGGGCATCGCTATACGACTGGTGGCTTGGCTTATCCGCCTGAACGAGAGTCTTGACCTCTCCAAGTTCAGTCGCCTGTCCTTGAACTGTCGCTTCGAGCTTCGCGATCTTAGATCATCAACCTAGAGAGTCGCAGCGAACGTGAGGATCGACACGTAGATTTAGCGCGAAAGCTTGCAGTGTAGAGAAAGGGTAGGCCCTGGAGTTTATGTTCCAGACCATGTCTCCGAGAGGCCGAACATGTTGCGACCACGTTGCAGCCCGGGTGCCTCCCGGGTGTCACCCCCCGATCAGCTTGACACTAAACTCTCATTGGCTGAGACGTACTTTATTGGCTAGGGTTAGTGTTGGGTGCAAGCTCATCACGCGTGACACGTGGAAATCAACAATTGCAGTACACTTCTGGTTGATGCTCGATCACTCTAAATTCGGGTGACACATGGGCTACAGCTAAAGGCATCATCTCCATTAATGCAGCGATATCTCAATGCCTAGTGTCATCTATGATGAATACTCGCTGCCACTAAACAAGAGCACGATACCCAATTCCAGAAAATGCCGAGTGCCACTTGAACAAGGTTAGACGCTTTTGTACCACGATCAACAATCAAATTGGGACCACGACGGGGGCGAATTCATGATGTTAAGTGATTTGAACGGAAAACAATATCATGATGCCGGCAAAAGGGTTGACAAAGCCGAATGGGCTCATCATCATCCAATCACCCAAAGAACGCCAGCAAGCCCTAGCCCCTATAGTCTCGGAAGCTACAGTACACAACTGCGACCTGACTGATTGCATAACACTCCGAGATTCCGAGCTATCACCGGATGAGCATCACGGCCTTGCTTTCCTTCACTTCTCCAAACATAACTATTTTCCAAATGTAAAGGTTCCTGCATTGACGTGCCCAACGACGTACCCGGACTGAAAGCCCATATTGTTTTCGCCGAATGAGGTATTGTAGAATGTGGTCGAGTACTCATAAGCCTGAGTAAGTTTTCTGTCCAAAGCTGCTGCTAGGATCTCATCTTGCACTTCTTCACTGGCTGCCACCTCCTTCAACACTGCCAGCTGTGTGGAAGTACTCAAGCTGTCAACCTCTCTGTCTGCTAGCTGTTGACGGGTCGTCTCAAGGGCTGGGAAGAGCTCCTCCAAATTTTTGACCTCGTCCGCAACATCACTCAGAAGATCCTTGAACGCCTCTACTCGGTACAAGGCCCATGACGCCTTCTGTAGGAAAGTGTTCTTGCTCTTTCTCTTCAGAGACATGTTGCGCACCTGCTGCGCTAGCTCCAGAGCGTTACGGTCGTCTTCGGCGTGCACACCTGTGTCTAACACGCCGACAAGGTGCTTGTACTTCTGAGACACATCCTCGGCTTCTGCGAATACCTGGATGATGTGTGCGACTCGTGTTTTAGCTTTGCGGACTTTGGCCTCGTCGAAGTTTCGGGCGAGCGTGTCGTGGTCTAGGTGCGACACATCTTGTATATCACGCGGCAGCCCAACGGCCTCACCCCAGCGAGTGAACCTCAACTGCGCATTGCTGAGCTTGATCTGACAAGTAACATAACTTGCTCCGAGGTTGCGGCCTGCCTGTACGTAGTTGAAGCAGTCGACGGCGTTGTTGAAGAGTCCCACCAAAGCGAAGACGCCGACGGCAAGTCCTGGTGGTTCTGCCATGTTGCAGATGCGATTCTTACACCTCGTTTATTGTCTGAGGAGAAGCTGAACTGAAATCTAAGATTGTTGTACGAGGATCGTAAAGTGTGTAGGTATGTACAATATGTATACGGTATCCAGGCTAGCTTTTTTGTCGTACTTCGATGTAATGCTGATAACGAGGCTGAGCTGGTCTCCTGGGCCGCGTGACAAGCCACAGGCGCTTGTTGACGGGCTAGAACATGCAAGTCCATCACCATGTGCATGGTGGCGCACGGCAAGATGGATGCGTACGCAAGCAGGGGTCTATTGCTACATCTCATGCGCTGTGTTGCGCAGTTCTTCTACAGTGCAGTAGCTGAGGCCGCACCTGCTCACGTCGCGTAACCCGGCTTCACCCCCAATTGTGAGTCTCGGTAATTCCATGACTTCTCTGGCCAACAGCAACGTCTATCCCCAAACCATCAACGCTACCTTCGAAGATGGCAATCGTGGCTTGGAAGCGGGCACAATCACGGGCCCCGTCAATGCTGAGTTCCACCACTATGCGCCTGGTAGGCCCTCCGCAAGTCCAGCCTCGCACAATGCTGCACGCTGAAGCTGACGGCAACGACAGAGCGCCCAGAGACCCCGCCAATTCCCGTGTCCACCATATTGCCCTTTGAACGTGACCTAGACTATGTTCAGCGAGGCTCGCTGTTCAAAGAGATCGACGCGAAGCTTTCGCAATCCGCAGCGCGGGTTGCGCTGGTTGGGTTGGGCGGGGTGGGGTACGCATAGCGAGATGTCCCTTCATAGATCTACTTTCAGGCTGACCGAGCACAGGAAAACGCAACTCGCGGTCGAGTATGCGCAGCAACTGAGGCTGCGGTCGCCGGAAACATGGGTGTTGTGGCTGTATGCGAGCAACGAAGCCCGGTTCGAGCAGAGTGTGCGCGGCGTCCTAGATCAGCTAAGGGTGCGCAGACGGAAGGACCCTAAAGCGAACGTGTTTCAGCTGCTCCGGGGTTGGCTATGCGACACGAGTAAAGGACCGTGGCTGGTGATACTGGACAACGCGGACGATGCCCGTGTCCTGCTTAGGAGCCCTTCTACCATTACTCATGACAACGACTCTGCTATTGGTGCGTCACCGACGGAGGCGCGCCTCGACTACATACCCCGCTGCCAACATGGCAGAGTCTTGGTCACATCAAGAAGCAGGGACACAGCGCAGGACTTGGTCTACCAAAAAGATGTTATTGCTGTCGAGCCGATGGAAGAAGAGCAAGCATTAGCACTACTCCGCAAGAAGTTGGGCACATGGTACACTGAGCAAGATGCGCCGCGGCTAGCGCAGGAGTTGGACTATATGCCGCTTGCTTTAACTCAGGCTGCGGCATACATATGCCAAAGGGAGGGAAGATGTTCGATCGAGCAGTACCTAGGCAAGATCGAAGAGAGTGGCATATCAGGAGCAAGTGTTCTAGACATTCATGCGAAAGACCTCCGACGAGACCGAGAGGCGAACAACTCGATCATGCTGACGTGGCAGATTTCATTCGACCACATCCGCGAAGCACGTCCGTCCGCGGCTGATTTGTTGTCTTTGATGAGCTTCTTCGATCGTCACGCCATACCAGAGGCGCTCCTGCAAAGGAGAGACAGGCGGAGGGCGGAGGGCGAAGAGGGCAGCTCGACAAGTGACAGGGAAGCTAGCGAGCGAAGTGATGGAAATGCGGGAACTGGTGCCCCGAGTGAACGTAACGCTGAAGACTCTGTCGACAAAGCGGAGGAGTACGAGATGGATATTGTCGTGTTGCGAAACTACAGCCTCATCTCATCGACAGCTGACAGGGCAGTGTTTGAGATGCACAGGCTAGTGCAGGTCGCGATGAAGAAGTGGCTCAAAGCAGTGAAACAGTACGACAAGTGGAGCTCGCAATGCATCCATAACCTGGAAGAGATTTTCCCCACTAGCGACTTTAACAACTGGGCTACATGCCAGTCGCTCTTTCCACACGCTATGGTAGCTCTCCACATGGAGGTGACTGACCCGGCGACGGTTCTGCAGCAAGCATCCCTGCTCGGTCGTAGTGGAATGTATGCTTTAGCAGCAGGTGCGTATTCTGATGCAGAGAAGATGGTAGAGCGATCTCTCGAAGTCCGAGGGAACGTGCTCGGAAGAAGGCACCCATACACGCTGACGAGCATGGACAACCTGGCAATGACAAACTCAAAGCAAGGTCGACTGATGAAGGCGGAGAAGGTGCAATTGGAGGTGGTTGAGGAGAGGGAGGCGGTGCTCGGAGCAGGACACCCAGATACGCTGACGAGCATGAACAACCTGGCAATGACGTACTTGCGGCAAGGGCGGTCAGATGAGGCGGAGAAGCTGCAAGTGAAGGTGGTGGAGAAGAAAAAGGAGATGCTCGGAGGAGGGCACCCTTCCACGCTGGTGAGTTTGAACAATCTGGCGTTGACGTACTTGCGTGGAGGACAGTGGGTGGAGGCGGAGAAGGTGCAGGTGGAGGTGGCGGAGAAGTGCAAGGAGGCGCTCGGAGCAGAGCACCTTTCCACGATGACGAGCATGAACAACCTGGCAATGACGTACTTGCGGCAAGGGCGGCTGGACGAGGCGGAGAAGGTGCAGGTGGAGGTGATGAAGAAGATGAAGGAGTCGTTTGGAGATTGGCATCCCGATACGCTGGCGAGCATGAACAATCTGGCGATGACTTACTTGGACCAGGAGCGTCTGGAAGCGGCGGAGAAGTTGCAAGCGGAAGTGTTAGAGAAGAGGAAGGAGGTGCTCGGAAAACACCACCCAGACACTCTGATGGGCGCAAGTAACCTAGCCATGACCTACTTAGGACAAGGACGGCAGCATGAGGCGGAGAAAATGCAGGTGGAGGTGGTGGAGGAGTGCAAGGACTCGCTTGGAAATAGGCACCCTTCCACGCTGACGAGCATGAACAATCTGGCGTTAATGTATTCGAAGCATGGGCGGCTGCACGAGGCGGAGTTGGTGCAGGTGGAGGTGCTGGAAAAGAGCAAGGAGGCGCTGGGAGCAGGGCACCCAGACACGCTGCGGAGCATGAACAACCTGGCATTTACTTTGAGAGCCCGGGGTCAACGTCAATCCGCGTTGCACCTCATCACCTTGTGCGCCGAGATGTCACAAGCTGAACTAGGCACAAATCATCCAGACACGATCGCTGCCTTCACTTACAGAGCACAATGGGAAGAAGATGTCAATTCGGATGATACGTTGCACGAGAGATTAGAAGGAGGAGGAGGGAAAGAGGAAGGAGAAGATAAGAAAGGAGAGGGTGAGGTAGAAGACGAAGGAGAAGGCGCACCGAAGGTCCTGGTGGAAGATCTCTACGCTGGTAGGCTGGACTCAAGGGAGTGCAGCAACACTTGGAACCAGCCGCAGTTTTTATGGCTCTTGTGACACAAACATAACTTATATCCTATGTGGATGGTGCAGCCTTCGTATGTCCTCCGCAATCTAATAATCCCCTTTCCACTCGCTATGAAGCCGCACACTCTTTCTGCTATGCGGCTTGCCAGACGGACTGAGCATTTCTGTCAAACGTCTGATCAGTCGTTAAGGCCTAAAGTTAGGCTTGTGGAGTTGCGGAGACCAGCTGGGGGTGAGGTCCCGGTAGATTGTTGGAGCAAGGTCGCAAGGTCGTTTGGGGGAGCTAGCATGACTCAGGGACGACCCGAGGGCTAGCGGCCTTGGCAGGCTGTCGCTATATGTCGCAGGCCGAGGCACTTTGGGAATCCAAGTCGCAGATCGCAGGACAAGCTTGCCAAGACACTAGATAGAAAGGCCCGGTCTACCAGGCCGCGCGCCTAAACAAGAACAACAATCTATCTACCCACGAATTTAGATCAACGAGAGGTCACCCTCTTGTGCAACACTATACAGAGACTGTCCTCGTACACAGGAAGCCGGTTTTTGGCACT
>Ga0265797_10008757_pt1 | contig 13369 bp, 9 predicted proteins | sample P2T30metagenome_FD_192433 | JGI IMG/M metagenome (GOLD analysis project Ga0265797, IMG submission 192433) | Plant litter microbial communities from East Loma Ridge, Irvine, California - P2 T30 | ecosystem: Environmental > Terrestrial > Plant litter > Unclassified | place: USA: California... | reverse complement strand
CGGTCGAAGCTGGCGACGATGGTGTATTTTTCGGAGGTCGTCGTTGAAGTCGCGGTAGGCCGGTCGTCCTGCGTGCAATCCACACGAGAATTCGTCGAACTGTGGGCGCTGCCAAGCGACTTCCTCGAGCGGGACTATCCGCTAGCGCGAAATCTAGAAGCGGGATTCCGAATAGAATGAAGAACCCTTGGAAGCGACGAATACTGCAGTGAGGTGCGATGGATTACGAAGTAAAACATTGTTATGCTATATTTTGCTCAGCTACGATATCTGTTTCTTCAAATTGGGCGATCCAGCTGATCGCGATGTGAAATCGGTTGTACGTGCAGCGCGATCAGACGAGGAATTCGTGCTTGTTCTACTTCTACATAGCCGACCTCCGCTGCCTTCAAACATCACACCTGACACCTACCCCCTCACCATTATTATTGGGTGGTTTCGTGGCTGCTACACAGTCAGCAAGACAGGGCAGTGAGATGCGACTTGGAGCTGTCAGACAAGCACTCTGTCCACCCATGGAACATCTCCCACACCGAAGTCGGCGTTTGCGGCTCTTGTCTTGCTATCACCGACGAAATCAATATGCGCTACAACGAGCAGGAGACGGGTAATAATATGAAGATTGACTAGAGTCCATCAACTGGGAGAGCATACTCCTTCGACTGACTAGATACTACACGTGACTTGCTATGCAACAATTTACATGATTGTATATCATGCGGTCGATCACTGCCAGCGCAGGCCGCGCGCACCGAAGCTGACAACGACTTCCATTGTCCTAAGCATAACTCCGCACAAGCTACAGCTCTCGGCGGACCAGGTACTCCTCTGTACACAGCCACTCATGCATGGTCGCAACATCGATGGTGTTTGTAGACGCTTATGTCTCTTAACCCCTAAAATGCTGCCTGAAACGCCAATGTCGGCGTGCTATTTGCCCGCTCCGCGGACCGTGGACATGTACAACCACAAGACATGCGGTGTAACTTATATACTGGTATTTGTCATGCTGCATTGGATCTCGCAATTCTTCATAGCAGTTACTTACAAGATCTCAATCGTCGACTCACTAAGCAATCATCCTCCATCCATAACATTCCAACTTTAAAGTACCGGACAAGTCAGTCATCTGAGATGGGTCCCCTTCGCCAAGTCCTCTACGAACAGATCTTTGCCACACCTGAATATCCGACGACCGATTGCACTGGTCGAACCATTATCGTGACGGGTGCAAATACAGGTCTCGGAAAAGAAGCCGCCCGCCATCTCGTCAAGCTCAATGCCGAGCGTGTGATCATCACCTCGCGCGACGCCTCAAAAGGTGAAGCAGCGGCCAAAGATATTGAGCAGACGACTGGTCGCAAAGGTGTTGTGGAAGTCTGGGATCTAGACCTCGAGAGTTACGATAATGTCAAGGCATTCGGAGAGCGCGTCAAGACTCTCCAGCGACTCGATGCTATCATTGAGAATGCTGGCAAAAACACAATGAAGTACTTTGAGGTCGCTGGCAATGAAAGCACGATAACTGTGAACGTTGTCAGCACATTCCTGCTTGCGCTGCTTGTTCTACCCAAGCTTCAAGAGACAGCAAGGATTTACAACGTTGTCCCGACCCTCACTATTGTGAGCTCTGATGTCCACTACATGACAAGTGTGAGTACATCGCTTCGACAGCCAAGCCCTCTGCATAGCATCCACTGATAACGCGCAGTTCCCTGAACGCAAGTCCGCGAACATCTTCGACACTCTGAACGATCCCAAGAAGGCCCGCATGAGTGATCGCTACAACGTCAGCAAACTCCTTGAGGTCTTCACAGTACGCCATATCGCTCGTAATCATCCTGTTCTTCAGCTGCACGTCACAGTAAACACGCTTACCCCAGGACTTTGCGAATCAGAACTGATACGCGATCACAACGTCGTCATCCGAGCCATTGGTTGGGTCATCAAGAAGCTGATCGCACGCACGACAGAAGTAGGCTCTCGCACGCTGGTCCACGGTGGTGTTGCAGCAGGCGAGGAGACGCACGGGAAGTTCATGAGTACCTGCCATGTCCTTGAAGCTGCCAAGTTGGTGGAGGGCCCGGAAGGGAGAGGATTGGAAGACAGGGTCTGGGATGAGCTCAGTCAGAAGCTTGAGGCGATTAAGCCGGGTATCACGAAGAACTTGGGCGCCTGAGCTGATTTTGGATTGTTGTATGAGTCTGGAGTGCTTATAGTAGGGCGATCTGATGATCTTTGCTGGTTAACATGTAACTCGTTCTTAGGTGCTCAGATGGTTAATTGATGGAGCTTGACAACCGTTACTAACACTGTTTTGAATTATGTGCACTGGCTACCTCTGTGCTTAGGCGCCGCGTCAGCTTCACCTTCGCCAATGTCTTATTACAAATTGTTGTTCTTGTGCTTGACATCTGCTCCTGGCGATGCTGCGATTAACAAGGCAATTACCATGTAGCGATGGATATTCGTTAGATGCCAAAGTTCATGGTTGCTATACGGTTAAGGCTCAACAGTATACAGGTCGTCATGCAATGCATGTCTCAGTAGTACCGAACGTTGCCGCCGAGCCGGTACAATATGTCATCGACACAAAGCGTTGGTTCGCTGGCTCTCACTCTCACATGCGTGAGAATTGCGTGGTTAGGTTATGTCAAGTGTCTAAAGGAATAGCCGACAGCCACCTCGTAGCAGCAGCCAATAATCCACGCGAATCTCCACGAGTCAACTGCTCAAGGATCCTCCCCGTTTCTGCGCACATGCGCCTGCTGCCCTGAAGCTCGGAAGCAGCTCTCGTCAAGGCCTCGCCCGCTCGCTAGACTGCCCATCGCGCCGCACTAACCGCAGGAGAGCTCACCATCGAGCAAGGACCCCGGTACGTAATTATTGCCAACGCTCGTCAACGCTCCCTCGCGGCCACCGCTGCTTGGAGCACTCTCCATATCCCACTACATAGTACATACTGTTTCCACGACCTTCCTTGCCCGATAAGCCCGCTGCTTGCTCTCGAGACCCGCTCTCCATGGCGAACGCTTGAACAAAGCTGCAATGATCTCACACTTCCCGCCGCGACAGCTTCCACGCCAGCAAGCAGCCGCTTACGGGCCATGTCCGGTGATGCCAACCACGCCTCCGCTGAGCCTCGCGCATCTGCCGCAGCCGACGTGAGCTTCTCCTCTTTCTCGGACGGCCGAAGACAACAAGGCGAAAGCAGCTCGTTAGCCGAAAGTCGAGGCAGTGGAGAAAGATGGAGTGAGAGAGGCGAGCGATTGAAGGAAAGGTTCCTGACGCCGGACCGGCGGAGCGAGGATGGCAGTGGTGCAGATGCAGGAAGCGAGAAGAAGCGCAGGAGTGGATTTAGGAAGTCCGGTGGAGGAGGGTTCTTAAGAGACGGAATCTTTGGCAGCAATGGAACGCCGACGAGCACTGAGAAGGGTAGCGAGCGCAAAGAGGGGAAGAGAAGGACGGAGCTTGGAGGCTCGCAGGCCGAGAACAAAAAGTTAGCTGGTAGCAGGCTATCGGGAGACTCTTCGATCAGAAGTTCGCCGCTGTCGCAAGAGGTCTCAATAAGTCAACCTACTGTGGATGGCGCTCAGGATCAGCAAAACAACTCGCAGAACAACTCGCAGAACAACTCGCAGAACAACTCCAGACCCACGACTATGGATCCGGCCCAACTTGTACAAATGGCGCTCAGTCTCAGTGAGAGTCGCAAGAGGCACGCAAGCAGCTCTCTGCCAGTGCCTATGGCTGTACCTCGTAGCCGCAACGTGTCTGGATCGAGCGACAAGTACGGCACTGTACGCACAAGAGGCGCCGAAAGGCCTCGATTGAGTTCGCAATTCAATACTCCGAGCCCTGTCTCGTCCAGCCGAAGTCGAGATCAACAACCAGCCCCGAGCGCGAACGCTATCGACGACAACGTATTGTATACCTTCTCACCAGCAACACTGGCTCGAGCAGAAAAGACGCGCAAATACTTTGAGCTTGCGAACGAGCATCGTCGCTTGTTGCAGCTTCTGCCACCTCTGAAGCCTGATGCAGAATCCGCTGCAAACTACACATTTGAAAGCAGGAGTAGTCCCGGGTACACTGCTCCAGACATCCGACGGGTTCGTTCGAACACGACAAGTCGACAAGAGCTTGGAAGGCAGTACAATCCACTGCAAATATTGCGCAACAGGCGGTTGAGGCTCAGAGAAAAGCGGCCGTTAAAAGTACCCTCTGAGAGATTTGCGGATACACAGCGGGTAGCTACTTGGCTCGATGATGTGGAAGGAGCTGCACGACGGCCTGACTACAGGACTGGTGCGGATATCGTTCAGTTGCCAGATTTTCTGCAACGAACGGATGAATTCGACAGCGAGCCCGAAGCTGGCAAAGGCCACCGCCGGACTGGGACTACTAGTACAGTAGTCACGAGACCAGAACTCGAGTGGACGGTTGATCCGACCGAACGTCTCGCCGATACCTACTGGACCGAGCAAGATGACAACAAAACACTTATCGAGAACAAAGGACGACAGACGATATTCCCAAGTCGGGTGAAATCAGCAACGAAAGATTCCAGGAAGAGCGAAGATCTGAACCGAAATGAGACCAACAATGCTCCAATGGAAGTTATGGATGAAGAAATGGAGCAAGAAAAGGCGCCTCGTAAGCACCGGCATCTACTGTCACTTCACAAACCCGATCGCATACGGCTCAACAGGTTGTCTCGACAGGGTCGATCAGCCAGTGTTTCTAGCGGATCAGATGGTGAAGGGCGACAACCAAGGTCTTCGGCTCGTGGCAATGGTGATATAGAGAGCGTCGCACCTTTGAACAAGCACATGGATTCTTTGATCGCCAGGGATCAGAGGGGAAATGTTTCGTCGCCAGATCTTGACTCGCCAGATCACTGGGACTCGAAGAACACGCCCTTTCCAACTCGTAGCGATCAACGCGGCTCCATCAACCGAGCCAACGGTTCGCTTTCTGTTGCCGACAAAGTCGCTGCACAACGATCGAAGAGTGCTGACGGGAGACTCGCACAGCTTGCAGAGGACGATCGGGCCAGGTTTTCTTTCGATTCCTCAGCCCCGGATTCCCCTGTTGCCGCAGAGTTCATGCCTTCGTTCGCTATGGATCTTTCGCCTCCACGCAAGCAAGCAGCACCGTTGTTACAGAAGCAGAAACACCGCATCCTGCCCAAATTCCACACCAAACACAAGGACAAGAGCGCCACAGAAGGCAGAGACTTCGCCTTTCCTTCGGACTCTGATCGATCACGCGAGCCAAGTGGCAATGCTAATGACCCGACACGACTCAGCGCCGAGTACCCACGACCGAACGAATTGCTCCGGCACCAAACATCTGAGAGTATAAGCAGCAGCCTGCACAGGCGTGGACCATCTCGTACACAAACACATACGTCCGAAAACTCGTTTCGAGAGGCAGGATCCACAGTTGGGCGCTTCTTTAAGGGCGGTCGGCTTGCTGAACTTGTTCGAAGCGATCGCAAAGGGCGCAAAGAACAGGAAGGCTCAATCACTGATACTTCAGCAATTCCATCAGATGCGTCCGATACTGATGGGTCTGTTGACGAGCCATCAACTACCATTGGCTCAGCGTATGATAGCGAGCCCTCACCACGAACATCGATTGACCGCGTGCGGGCGAAGAAAGGCTTGCATACGGCTAACCTGCCGACCTTTAAATCAGCAGCTGCACGAGACAAACCTGCCAGCTCGAAGCTCACTCCTGTCGCATCGCATGACGGTGAAGACAATGATCACATCAGCCGACAAGCTGCTGCTCACCGTGGCGCAAGTCGATCGCCGCGCATCGATCGCCTCTTGCCGCCACGCATCAACCTTCCTGATGACACTGATTACGCCTCGACTGCTGACATACCCAGTCAGGCGTCGGACGTCATGTTCGCAGAGCCTAAGAGGAAAAGCTATGGCTTCCTTGCGCCAAACAGTGCGACGCCATCGGCGACCAATTCGAACATATCTTTCAACACATCTAGCACTGCAAGGCCGAATGGCCACTACCCTGTCACGGGTCTCACTAAGCTCGGTGCCGACGGAGGGCGTCGCCACTGGAGCATTTCTGATCGTGGAATGAGAGAGCAACATCGTCAAGACCTTTTCAAAGTCCATCGCGTCTCGGCTCGGGATCTTGGGCGCGCGCGTGCCCTCTTGTTAGCCTCCGGCATCAAAGCACACAACCTTGTCGTCCGCGCCAATACTCCCGCCGTTCCAGCTCCGACTTTCCTCGCGGCAGCCGCGAAGACCGCCTCTGTCGACACACCATCAGTGCCGCTCCTGGAAACTCACTTGCGAGCGTCCATAATCCTGTCCTCCCACCTCGACAAGTCTCTAGAGAGCCTCTCCCAATCTCGACAGACGTTCCAATCAGACACTGGTCACGCTCTGCACACCCGCCTCGCAGATCTCAAATCCTTCGTTGCAGACAAGCTGACGCACACCGTGCACAATAGCTCCGACGAAGCAGATGCTTTCGGCGTGCGCCTGACCACGGAGCAAACGCTGCGGATCAAGCAAGTCGACGACGCGGTCGACGAGATCCTGCGCCTGCGACGTCGACAATTCCGCCTGATGAGGAGAGCGGGCTTCAAGCTCCTCGAGTGGCTGGTCCTGGGCGTGATGTGGTGGGTGTGGTTCATCGTCGTCTGCTGGAAGAGCGTGAGGAAGGTCATCGTGGGCATCATCAAAATCCTGCGATGGCTGTTCTCGTTCTAAAAGGAAACATTCGACGAACATAAAGAGAGGGGCCCCGAGGCACCAGCTTTTTCTTACTTTTTTCTCTTCCCTTATCTCTCCTATCAGTTTTTTTTTCCTCCTTTTTCTACCTTGTCACTGGATGACCAACAGTGTTACCAATTTTCCGCCCAGCAGGGTGCTTTTCTTTTTTGCTTTTTGATCTAATGTGTTGGCGATACCCCGAATCAGAGTTAGCTACTACCAGATATTTTGTTTGAGCGAGGCGCTTTGTTGGGTTATAGAAGGGGTCCTGTAGTAGTTCATTGTATATCATGTGATTGTACCATGCCACTGACATTTACCACAACGCTTAGCCACGACTTGTTGCACGACGTTCATCCGTTGGTTCAAAACACGTTGAATTTCACGAAATTCTGAGCACGTGGAGAGAGGAAAGGTGTTCAAAAGGAAAAGCAATACTGGTGGGTATACAATAAAAGAGCTGTAGACAAGGTTTTCGTAAAAGTCGTGAGCCTGCCAGCACAATACGAGAGAGAGAAACCTGGAAACCATTCCACCCCCCTTCCCAAAAACTCCGTCATTCAATGTAGTTAATTCCAGGAGATCACCTCTGCACAACTTTGGCACCACCTTTGCTCAGCAGCATGGCTTTCACCTCGCGCACCGCGCTTTCCCATCCATCGACACCACCGCTGACGGTGCCCTGCAATACTTCCTTCAACTTCTTCTCGTTCAGTGTCTCGCCGTACACGACACGCACGTCGACTTCCACGCTCTCGCTAAGAGCGAGGCCTTCTCCGATCGCGGCTAGGATGTCGAATGAAATGCGAACCTTGGTCTTGGTCTTCGGCAGCAGGATGAGCGATGCAATGCTCAGTCGCTCGTCAGACACGATGCGTGTCTCTGTCAGGCCCTCGATTGCAAGGCGGCGCTCGGATTCTGCGACGGCAAGGGCGGTGGTCCAGCCGCTGCTGACGAAGTGGAGGAGAGAAGAAACTTTGGTCGTGCACTGTGGGAGAGCATGCAGTGACGCGCGGAGGAGCTGGAGGAAGAAACGGAGGGTCGTTGGAAGAGGCTGAGTGGTACCGGTGTAGGTGAGGCCAATGGGAGCGTTTGGCCGGTTGCTTGCTTCTTGGCCTGGGTTTCTGAACGCGGACGGGTGGAAGAACAATTGGAGTGACGATTTGTAAGTCATCGTGACGGTAGGCGGGGGCGAGGTGGCAGTAGTAATAGCCCAGCCGTAGGTTTCTTCCAATGACTTGACAGAATCTGCAAATCCGTTAGCGAATCGTTTGAGAGGTTGGAAAGCTGGAACCAAGCTCACCTTTCAGCGCATTGATCTCGTCCATCGAGATCGTCCTGTACGACTCTCGCACGCGCTCAGCCTCCTTGATCGCAGCAGTAAATTCATCTTTTGTCTCACGAAGATTTTCTCCAATCTCTTCTTGCTCCTGCACGTCGTACTGTAGCTCCTCCAAGACTCGTCTCTTCTCTTCAAGCTCTGCCTCTACAGAAGTGATACGGGCTCTTGCAGCCTCGAGCTCTTCTTTCTCCTCGTCCGAGGCAGCACTCGCTTCAGCCTCAAGCTGCTGAGCTTCTTGCTGCAACGAGGCTTGCTTCTCAGTCATTTGCGGTAGTACGTGGCCAAGGATTTCCTCCCGCCCCTGCAAGATTTCATCGTCCTTGAGAAGACCTTCTGCGATGCCCTGCAATACGTGCATGAGCTCGTCTAGGAGCTGACTTCGCCAGCCGTACCACATCTCCTTGCTTCTCATGCGAGCGTGGGTCTTCATGTCCCTCAGTTGAGCATCAATGGCCATCTTGCGGTCTGAGGTGGCCGACATGTACGCCTGAATAAGTCGTGGGGTATCTTGGAATGTCTCAGCCTCGAGTTCTTTGATGGCACCTTTGCCTTCATGGATGTAACGCTTGAGTTCGTGGCAGGCGTGTGAGAAAAGCTCTTTCTCCGGTTCCGTGCATGCGGCAGCGACGACGGCGCTTTCTAGTGTGACCTCAGTCTCTGCACTTTCATCCGCGTTGCTTCTGCGTCGCTTTGAGGGAGTAGGTGCATAGGTCATTCTCCGCTTTGTGGTGGTCAGGTCCATAAATCGAATGCTAGCCGCATCCAAGAAGTCCTGGAGACGGACCTGCTGCTTCTCCACAGCAGGTTGTAGATTGAATATATCCTCACTGAGTTGTTGTGCAGGTGATTTTTGGGCTCCACTGCGAGTCTTTGGCGTAGGTTTGCCTGCCGGCGTGGGCCTTTTCATTGGCGAAACCTGTTTCTTTGGGGTGTGTTTCTTGGGAGTCAGTGCTTTGAGGGTCTCCTTCCTGGGTGTAGACATAAGCTTGATGGAGTCTGCTAGCCTTGTAACATCTTTGAGAGATCCTTCTGGGGCAGCTCTGGCTCTTGGGGTAATCTCTTGCACAGGGTTCACATGCTCCAAGGTGCCCTGAGTCTCTTGAGGTGTGCTGGGATTTGCTGAAGCATGGAGTGTTTGAGCAATTTGCTTCTTGGCAGACGCCGTCTTTGGTGTAGTAGAATCTGCATTCTTGCCGCTCTTTGGAGTTGTCGCTTTTGGAGTCACAGTCTTGGGTGTACTAGCCTTAGGCGTAGCGACTTTGGGCGTTGCAACCTTGGGCGTTGACGACTTGGGAGTTGCAGCTTTGGTGCTCAAAGGCTCCGGGGTTGCCACCTTTGGAGTTAACGCTTTTCGTGGACTTTGCGACTTGCGTTGCGGGCTTGCAGAAACCAGAGATGTTTCCACCTTCGCCGTGTGTTTAACGGGCGTGCTGCGCAGTTGCTTCTCGACGCTTGGCGATGGTTGAGGGTCTTGCAGCACAGCGAAGAGTTGTGCTCTTGACTCACCTCCGACTTGCTCTGCCTCCTGGACCAGTGGTGACTGCTGCGGAGTACTATCTTTTTGCAGAATCGGCACATCGAGAGAGGGAAGTTCTGGATAAGACACCTCGTTCTTCAATGGTGATCCTTTGGGTAGCGCGACAGGGTTCTCCTTGGTAGCTGATCTCGTCAGCCGTAACTGTTTCACCTCCGCCTTTTGTCGGACTGGGCTGGACTTTGCTGGTGAGGATGACTTGCGGGTCCTCACTGAAGATGACTTAGCCGATGCTGGCTTTTCCTCTGATCTAGAGGCTTCTTTCTGCAGAACAGGCGTCAAGGACTTCCTTGCGCCAGAGTCCGGTACATCGCGGAATCGTTCTTGGTCCTTTGGCGTGGTGTTGGCGGCGACAGCCAGTGCTGCAGGTGATCCAGGCTCCTGTGGTGTAGAAGGCAACTCTGCTGCAGCAGCTCTCTCAGCAGCTTGGACACCGCCGAAAGCAACAGTAAGCTCCATGCTGAGATCCTCGTCCTCACCCATGCTGTGGAGCGATTCTCGCTTCGAACCATGAATTCCGCCTATTGCCTGTGTGAAGTCCATGGTAGCTTCGTCTGCTTCGGAAGCCACCCCAGAGGATCTTCTCCTCGCAACACTTCGTCGTCTGTCTGTCTTCGCTGGTGATCCCGATTCTTGTACACCACCAATTGCCATGGTGAGATCCATTGTCTCATCGCCCATGGATGAGCGTGCCACGGAGGAGCGTCTGCGCTTGGATTGCTGGACCACTGAAAAGCCTGGAGATCCAGCTTCTGTAGTTGACATGCGTCTTTTCTTTGCGCTTCGCGTAGGAGATTGAGCTTGTGTGTTACCGTTGATCTTCCCTACTACCTGGGTAAATTCCATCGTTCCGTCGCCGTCCATTGGTGAACTTTCCAGATTATTCGTCCTTGCCTGCAGAATGCCTCCAACAGCGCGCGTTACATCCATGCTCATATCTTGGTCGTCGTCTTCCTCCTCTTCTTCTCCCTCTTCTTCGATTGTGGAGTATCGAGGTTTGAGCATGGCCGCTGCCGAGGCCTGGAATGCGGGCGAGAATGGATTGACATTTTCTTGGTCCAGAGCTGCGGAGAGTACGGGCTCGTCTTCTTCATCCGCGTGACGCTGCGCCCACGGCCTGAAGGCATTGGTAACCTCGTCGCCGGCAATTTCCATAGATTCGTCATCAAGGTCTTCCTCGTAGGCCTCGTCGTATTCAATTCCACGAGTACCAGCAGTATTCGCTGCCTCTCGTAAGTTTCGCTCCAGTCGTGCGCTGGACGATGTGCTCGCGTCGCTGTCAGTGGTGGAAAGCAAGCTGTTGTCTCCCATGTCCAGGCTCATTGCGGTTCCAGTAGCATCCTCATCTTCGCCTTCGCTGTCGCCTTCCTCCTCTCCCTCGCTGCCGGAAACGTCGCTGCTGCCACTGATCATGCTCGATTCCAGGTCGTCCGGATTGTTGAAGTTCATTGGCGGAACAGCCGAAACACGTCGTCGTTTCTTCTGGTGCAGGTCACGTTGGTGTGCTGGCGATTGCGCGGGCGAACTCGACTGCTCTGGGGGTGTGGATGGTGGCTCTGAGCCTGGCGAGGAACTGGAATTTCGTGTAATGCCGGACGCTCGTCGTGTGCTCTCAGAGGCCTCGGTCGAAGTGGTGTGGTCGCGCATGTATTCTATGACATCCCAGGTGTGAAGAGTGGCCTCTGGAGCGAAAGAGACGCGCCTGTTGGCCATAGACTTGCGACGTGCTGCTTTACGTTCTGCATCTGCTTGACTGGGAATGATGCCCCTCACAGCAGGCACAAAGGCGGACTTTCTCCTATTCTTCATCTCGTCTTTCTGCTCGCTCTTCTGGGTGTCATCCTCGTCTAGTCCTCCCGGACCAATGCTCTTGCTGCGTCCTTTGCTTTTCCGAGGCGACTGGCCTTTGCGCTGTAGAGGGTCGCTTGAGGTTGCGGGCGCAACATTTTCCTTGCCGGCGGTGCCAGCGGCAAGCGCCATGTTTTCGAACATTTGCGCATATGTTTGTAATTATCTGTGTGTGTGAAGAGTTGGCGGCTATCGAGTCGCGAAGCCGTGCGCGTCTAACAGACGAAACGAAGATGCGGGCTTTCGAGATGTCAACAAACCAGGCACGGACCGAGCCGTTGTCAACATGTCGCACGTGCTCTTTGCAGATCACAATGTCGAAGGCTGAAGAAAGTTGGGTCGATCACTGGACTTATGTACAAATATTCGTGGCATTAAAATACTAGGTGTTCCTATCCATCGTACAGATGAGTCGACTTGTTACGGCGTGTGCTGTAACAGAATCTGTTTGGCCCAACTTGGAGAGCGATAATGAGGAGCTTCGCAGAGAAGCTTTACCAGCTACATCAGTTCCACATAGAGACGAATACTTATTGTGTCTAGATGATATATGTGGATGTATACAGCTTCACGTCGCATTGTTCTGAGGACACGTGTATCTGTTTTGAACATGGTCTCGAACGACTTCTGATGAACATTTGGTTAATGCTTTGCACAGCATATTACTGGCGGTCCAGTTTTGTCATTAATTCCTACATATTTTGTGGTCATGCCCTGTGCTGTGTTGCTGGAACTTGGTTCGTTGCCATTTAATGGCCACCTTTAGCCACCAGAAGACGTTATATCCAAATGAATGCAGACTAAAGGCATAGTTCAATCTAAGATGACGATCACATGGAGGATCGTACCTGTTCACCTCTTCAATGCGAAATGAATGCATGTGCCTCCGATGTACATTCAATTCGAGCGAGTGTTGTGAGGGTTAGGGTCCATGCGCTGCTCACCCCATGTTTGCCTCAGGCCACAACGCTCCCACTTTACGTTGGCTTGGCTTTCGAGAGCTCCACTCTGCGAATTTCGAAGTTTGAACCTGGCGAAAAGCGCGAATTCGGGTTTGACTGCGACGACCACCACCGATTACGACAAACCCCCCGGACATCTCAACAACATATCAAAATGGCCGACAGAGGTGGATTCGCTTCCCGTGGTGGCGCTGAGCGCGGTGGTGACCGTGGCCGTGGACGCGGTGGCCGTCGTGGCCCCCGTCGCGGCGCAAAGAGCGAGGAGAAGGAGTGGCAGCCCGTCACCAAGCTCGGTCGTCTCGTGAAGGCCGGCAAGATCAAGTCCATGGAGGAGATCTACCTTCACTCCCTCCCCATCAAGGAGTACCAGATCGTCGACTTCTTCCTCCCCGCCCTCAAGGACGAGGTCATGAAGGTGCGAAATTCCCGAAAGAAGCCCGACAGAAACGCCAATGGCAGGACTTGAGAGACGAGAATGGTATGCTGACGGATTTCCCACAAACAGATCAAGCCCGTCCAGAAGCAGACCCGTGCCGGTCAGCGTACCCGCTTCAAGGCTGTCGTCCTCATCGGTGACTCCAACGGCCACATCGGTCTCGGTATCAAGACCTCCAAGGAAGTCGCTACCGCCATCCGCGCCGCCATCATCATCGCCAAGCTCAACGTCATCCCCGTCCGTCGCGGATACTGGGGCACCAACCTTGGTGAGCCTCACTCCATTCCCGTCAAGGAGTCTGGCAAGTGCGGTTCCGTTTCCGTCCGTGTAAGTTATATCCTCAAGTGTTAAAAAATCCCCATTCGACGAACGCAAACTGACAACCAACCCAGCTCATCCCCGCTCCCCGCGGTACCGGCATTGTCGCCTCCCCCGCCGTCAAGCGTCTGTTGCAGCTTGCCGGTGTTGAGGACGCCTACTCCGCCTCTTCCGGAA
>Ga0265797_10008756_pt1 | contig 13370 bp, 10 predicted proteins | sample P2T30metagenome_FD_192433 | JGI IMG/M metagenome (GOLD analysis project Ga0265797, IMG submission 192433) | Plant litter microbial communities from East Loma Ridge, Irvine, California - P2 T30 | ecosystem: Environmental > Terrestrial > Plant litter > Unclassified | place: USA: California... | reverse complement strand
GCTCCGCCAAGCAGGGCCGCGACCGCAAGTTCCAGGCGATCTTGCCGCTGCGCGGCAAGGTGCTGAACGTGGAAAAGGCGCGTTTCGAAAAGATGCTGTCGTCGGAGCAGATCACCACCCTGATCGCAACCCTCGGCACCTCGATCGGCCCGGACGAATTCAACGTCGACAAGCTGCGCTACCACCGCATCATCATCATGACCGACGCGGACGTCGACGGCGCCCACATCCGCACCCTGCTGCTGACGCTGTTCTACCGCCAGATGCCGCAACTGGTCGAGCGTGGCCACATCTACATTGCCCAGCCGCCGCTGTACAAGGTCAAGGCCGGCCGCGACGAGCGCTACCTGAAGGACGACGTCGAGGAAGCAAGCTACATGATGATGGTGGCGCTGAACACCGCATCGCTGCTGCCACGCGAAGGCGCCGACCCGATCAGCGGCGAAGCGCTGTCGGAACTGGTGCGCCAGTACAACCTGGCGAACGCCATCATGATGCGCCTGACCCGCGTGATCGACCGCGCGGCGCTGACTGCCATCATGAGCGGCGTGACGCTGGATATGATGACGTCGGAAGCGGCCATGGCCTCGGCCAAGGCACTGGAAGCGGCGATCAATGACCCGGCCGTACGCGTGGTCGTGCGTTCGGACGAGCTGAGCGAAAAGCACGCCCTGCGCATCGAGCGCATGCGCCACGGTAACGTGTACGTGACCTCGATCGATGCCGACTTCGTCGTTAGTAACGACTACGCCGTGCTGGCGAATGCCGCCGCCACCTTCCAGGGCCTGATGGGCGAAGGCGCCATCGTGCGCCGCGGCGAAGGCGAGAAGATGAAGGAATTCGCGGTGCGCGAGTTCCACGAAGCGATGATCTGGCTGCGCGAGGAAGCAGAACGTGGCGTGTCGAAGCAGCGTTATAAAGGTCTGGGTGAGATGAATCCGGAGCAGTTGTGGGAGACGACCATGGATCCGACCGTGCGTCGACTGCTGAAGGTGCAGATCGAGGATGCGATTGCGGCGGATCAGATCTTTACGACGCTGATGGGGGATGAGGTCGAGCCGCGGAGGAACTTTATTGAGTCGAATGCGCTGCAGGCGGGGAATATTGACGTTTGAGGTTGTCATCTCATTAATACAAAGGCCAATGCATTGCATTGGCCTTTTTCGTTTGGGAACACCAACCATCATTCGTAACTGGGTCAACGAACGTTCATACAACAGAAAGTCCTAACGACAGACTTTTTGTTCAATTTCTATTTGACATCATTCCGCCCGCGAACTCTACAATGTTAGGAGCTGCTTTTTACTTAGTCCAACAACGAGAGAGCTACCGTGAACGTTGCCTTCAAGCCTTCCACCACCCTTCAAATTTCACCGACTGAACAAAAGTCACCGAAAAAATATTGGTGGGTGAACCAGAATCAAACTTATAAAGAAGAGATTCTTGGGAGCTTTCTCTGGTCGCCCCAACTTAAGTCTAACGGTCACCAGAATCCGTTTTACAACTTTATGAAAGAAGTCGGGCCTGGTGATGTCGTCTTCTCGTTTTGTGACACCAAGATCAAAGCGATCGGGATCGCTACTGGCCCTGCTGAAGGTGCACCTAAACCCGCCTTCGTGCAGGGAGGCGAAAACTGGTCAAATGAGGGTTGGCTTGTTCCTGTCGACTATACGGAACTGACAATGCCAATTCGCCCAAAGGATCATATTGAGGTCCTCCGCCCTGCACTTCCCGATAAGTATTCTCCTCTACAAAACAATGGTGATGGTCTGCAATCCGTCTACTTGGCCCATGTGCCAGCATCAATGGCAAAGATACTGATCAATCTCATCGGCGAAGAATACGCGACCATTACAGACCGCGTGAGCGTTATGCCTTACACGACGATCGACTTGCAGAACGAGGCTGTATGCGACGCGCTAGAAGAAGGCATCGTCGGTCGCACCGATATCGGTGCAACGATGCGAGAGCAACTGGTGAAAGCGCGTCGAGGCCAAGGACTCTTCAAGATCAATGTTCGACGCAACGAAAAAGCCTGCCGCGTTACCGGAGTGACAGACCCACGCAACCTACGTGCAAGCCACATCAAGCCGTGGAAAGACTGCTTAGATAACGAGAAGCTCAACGGGTGTAACGGCTTCATGTTGGCGCCACATGTTGATCACTTGTTCGACAAAGGCTTTATTTCCTTTGCCGACAACGGTGATCTGATCATCGCGCCCGCGTTAGATCGCTCGATCCTTCAGCGCTGGGGAATACCTGAAGTACTGAACGTCGGCTCAGTACTTCATCAGGCAGCTTTTCTTGCTTACCATCGCGCTTACGTCCTGAAAAAGTGAGCCCGCAGCCAAACGGCATATGACTCTACTTGACGACATTGCAGCGCTGATCCGGCGCAGGCGCCTGCGCTTTAGCAGAAGCCGTCGTCAGCGTCGCCATATTCAACTGGCTTCACGCCTTTCTCCATGACCAGCATGGGATACGCCGCCCCGTCCAGCGCGACCGTCTCCCGGCCCTGCCTGACAATCTCGAAATTCCATTCCGTGCCCAGATCGTAACGGTAGTACAGCTTCTTGTGCCTTCCGAGCGGATAGATATCGCACAGCCGGGCTGTCGACGCGCCGGCATCCTCTTCCGGCTCGTCCAGGTCCATGGACCAGACCCGCTTCCCATGCGGGGTGTTCGCGACATAAAACTGCGACAGGTGATCCCGTCGAAATCGAGGACGTCGAGAATACATGCCTCGAGTTCATCCAGCGTCGATTCGGCCTGCAAAGCAAGCACGAAGCGATAGTCCGCGGCCAAATGCGCGCCGGAGACAGCGGTGATCGAGAGTGTCAGGATAGAAGACATCGCTACACCTTCCGTCGTTTGGCATGGTGGATAACGGGATCGGCCGTGTGCAGCAGGCCGGCCAGCCCAAGCAGCTTGTCGATGTGCCGATCATAAAAGGGATCGGCCAGTTCCTTCACGAGCGGAATGTTAAGAGCGGAAAACACCGGTACCCATGCATCGGCGCCATCAGGGCCTGGCCGGCGTACCGATAGCGCAGGATTGAGCTGGTAGATGCCGGTAGCCACACGCTGGAACAAGCGCCGGTTATAGGCGTAATCGCGGTCAATTTCGTTGCGCGACAGTACGCCCGAGATGGAGGCCCGCTTCTTACGTTCCGGCGCCAGCACGCTGGCCGGCATCCGTTCATAGGCGGCAAGCAGGGTGCCGGCGTCGAAGCCGCCGCGGTCGCTGCGATCCGCGTTCCCGAAACAGGACTTGAACAGCACCCACATCGTTTGCAGCATCAGGTATTCGGCGTGGCGCGCATCGATACGCACCAGGCGTTCGCCCGCCATCACGTCGATGCGCGAGGGCGCCACCAGGCGGTACACCGCACCGAACGTGCCTTTCGCGTAAACGGCGTCGCGCAGTGCGGTGGCAATTGCCCAGTGCAAGGCATTGCGGCCCAGGTGGTCGACGGCCTCAGTGTCGGCGCCGCGTTCAAGCAAGGCTTCGACCAGGGGCACGTTGCCGGCAGTCGCAGCAGCCATCAACGGCGTCTGGTTCATCGGTGTGCGATGCTCGACGCCATGCTTGTCGCAGAGCTTCAGGATGTCCTTGAAGTTGCGCGTGAAATAAGGCTGGTAGTGGCGCCGACCGAAGACGGTGCCATGCACCGGAAAAGTGCGGGCCTGTTCGTAGCCGGCTTCGTGCTCCAGGAAATAGGCGAGCACCGGTTCATCGTAGCAAGTGGCGTAATCGTAGAGCTGGCCCTTGGTCTTGCTGCCCGGCGCTTTGTCGAGAAATACCTTGGCCAGCGTGTCGCGCAGCCTGGCTTCGTCGAACACGGGCCAGGGAACAGGCTCGGTTTTCAGGATCATGCGCTCGATCGCATCGGCCTGCTCCTGCTTGCCCTGCAAGGCCAGCCTGCGCGCCTCCTTCTGCCACTCCTCCATGCTCGACGTTTGCACAGCTACCTTTTCCGGCGCGCTCAGCTGGGCAATATCGAGCAGGCGCAGCAGCGGATGCCCGCTGTCCGATTCGACCAGGTAGACGCTGCGAATGGCACGCGTTAGCGCCACGTACAAGGCGTTGACGTAGAACTTGTAGATTTCAAGCGATTTGTCGCTCTTGTCCTTGGCGCGGCTGTATTCAAGCGTATCGCTGCCAAGGTCTTCCACGCCGACTCCCTCCGCGATCGAGGAGAAAGAAGCGCGGTTATCGGACACGAAACGGTAGAGGACGATGCTCTCGTACTCGAGGCCCTTGGCTTCGTGGACCGAAAAGATCAGCGGGGTGTCGAAATGCTTGCGCGCTTCGGCTTTGTCTTCGTCGCGCAGCACCAGCACCGCAAAGCGCGTCGAGCGGCGCGTCTGCGCATTCAGGTCGCGCCGTACGGCATCGTTGTCGGCCAGCAGGCTGACGGCGCCGGCATCCTGATTCACGGCATCGACCAGGAAATTGCTTTCGCGGTCAATCGAATCGAAGCGTTTGTGCTTGATCTTCAGGAGCGTATTGGCGATGCGGGTGACTTGCTGGCCATTCCTGAAATTAGCCTGGAGTACGTGCAATTGCTGACGTTCGGCTAGCTCGGGATCGTGCCAGAACAGGCTTTTCACTTTGCCCCATGAGAAAAAGTTGGGGTGAACAATCTGGTTCGAGTCGCCGCACAGCAGGAACTGCCCCGGCTTTCTCAGCATGCGCAGTATCAGCGCCAGTTGGACTGGCGTCAGGTCCTGCACCTCGTCGATGACAATGAAATCGTAGCGGGGCCGAGTTTCTTGTTGCCACTCGTGGGCCACCAGGTTCAGGTCGAACAATCGGGCTTCCTGCAGCCAGGCCCGGTATTTTTCGAAGAGGTCGTACAGCGCGCCGCGCTCGCCGGCCGCAAAGATCGATTGCCGGGTGCCCAGCGCCAGGTACTGGCCGCGGGTCAGCACGCCGGTTGCGTCGGCGGTGATGACGCCGCGGATTTCCTCGAAAGCCTGGTGGGCGTCGATACCCTTGAATTGCTGGCGCATGCGCGCAAACCAGGCGGAGAAATCAAGCCAGCCGGCTTCGCGGCCATCCGGGATACGCAGCGATTCGAGGAATTCGCGAAACGACAGGAAATCCGTTTCCTGCCCGCCCCTTTCGAAGCCATGCGCATAGTACAAATCGCGCGCGGACTGGGCCAGGTAGGCCGAGAGCGTCACGTACAGGACGTCGCCTTGTGCCTGCTTCATTTTCTCCAGCGTCAGCGCGGTCTTGCCGCTGCCAGCACTGCCGACGATGATCAGCGGAGCGGCCTGCAGATACACTTCGTGCTGCGCATCGTCGAAGGAAATGACCTTGTCGAGCCAATGCACCTGCGGCCGACTCGGATTCAGATAGCTTACCGGCTGCGCTTCCCCAATGGCTTCGGCCGGATCCGCCTGCGGGATCTTGGCCTCGTCGATACTGGCGCCGCGCAGGAAGCGCGACTTGTCGTAGGCGTGCTGCTCGATCACTTCCAGCATCAGCGCATAGGCTTCTCCGTTGCAGCGGACGATGGAAAACAGCAAGCGGTCGGCATAGTCGAGTTTTGCGCGGTAAAACTTGCCATGCGTGAGGTTGGATAACTTCTTGACATCGGCCGCACGGAAATCGTCACGCTCGATTGCCTCGCGCACCTTGGCGTACAGGCTCTTGTTGCGCGGAGGAGAGAATTCGACGTATTCGAGGATTTTCATGGAAGACGGGAAGTAAGCGAGCAAAACAAAGCATCTTGAACAACGACTGCTACTGTCGGCTGGCTGAGCGAAAACGTCAACCGTCAAACGCGTTTGGACCACCCGGGCGAGCAAATGCTCGGCGTGATTTTGCTGAATCCCCATCCGCTTGATTTATCTGTGTCCCAGCTCGGCCGCGGCTGACGGACTTGCGCGACGCAGCCCCGCAACGCTTGTCGTGCCAGGTGCAAGCCATCGCCCTAAAGGACGCTCGACCCATCGATGAAAGAGTACGCCGGCGACCATGCTGGTCGCCCAGGCGGCACAAACCCCCATCGCTTGCAACCCGGGTTGTCGATCGATGAAGCGGGCAAAAGCGGCGTTCATGATCAGGCAGATGGGGAAGTGAACCAGAAAAACAGCGTACGAGACATTCGCAGCAGACTGCAAGAGAAACACCGCACGTGAGCGCGCTCCGGATAATGTGGAGCGTCCGAACATGAACAGGAACCAGGCGACGAGCAATGCAAGGGCAATACGCACCCGGAAGTCGACCGCGAGTGCCACTAATGTCGGGATCAACATCATGCCGAGCAAAATCGTGACAGTTTGCGATGGCCGCTTTGTATCACTCGCCCACCATGCCAAGGCCCCTAGCCCATAGCTACCGAAGAAGTACAGCGCCGAGATATCCCAACTGGACTCCCGGTTGAAGAAAAATAGCGAACCGCTGACTGCAACGACCACCACAACAGGCATCACCCAGCCTTGCAGCCGACCAGCGGCAAACCGCCCAACAGCCCACAACAGCAAGGTCATCAACGCGTAAAGCTGGAAATCAATCGCCACATACCAGGCGCCGGCAGACAAGGCCTCGTAACCAAGTACATCGTGCAGCAGCAGGGCATGTGCGCTGAACTGTGCAAAGCTTGGGGGAGCAGAGATCGATGGATGCGTCATCCACATGCTGGCCAGCGCCGACGCACCGATCGCCAGCAGCATCGCCGCCAGGAACGGTGGCGCTAATTTAAGGTAGCGTCGGTATATCGTCCGCAGTGGATGCTCAATGCCAGGCAGACCGTTCGGCGACAGCGATTTCGCAGCCAGGAACCCGCCAATCACCAGGAACACCTGCACCGCAATCCGTGCATCATCCGCCAGCCAATCGAACAATGCCGGCGCCAGCACCCGCGCATGATCCGCCATCGGCCCATAGAAGGCCAGGTGATGCAGCACGATCAGCTGCGCCGCCACGGCCTTCAGTAAATTAATCAGTACATACTGTTTATCTTGCGCCCCGTTCGAACCGGACGCTGCTGCCACTGCTCCACGCATAAGAACTCCACCGCTTACCTTCAACAATTTCGCTCGACGTAACCCAAGCAAAAATGCTGTCGATACTGCCGGCCGTCTGCAATCATAGCCGAGCTTGCAACTTTGTGTCGGCGCTATGGATGAGCTTGCAATACTGTTGCCAGTAAACGGGCAAGGTCGGGTATTGCGCTGTGTTACCCTCGCCAGACGCGCGTTGTGCACGCATCCAGTGCACACCAGGCACGGCAGCAAGCCTGCGCATTGTGTTCGTTACGAGGGCTTGGCGTTACCTGATGAAATTTGAAACCAAGATCAAAGCCGCGGCCGCTGCCATCATCCTGGTGATGTCGACGGTGGCCATCCTGCCGATGATCGTGAACCGCCAAGTCACGGTCGTGATGGAAGAGCTCGACAGCGCCGCCAACGTCGAGCGCCTGCAGCTGACCTTGCTGGAGATGCTGCTGAACACCGAGACCGCCCAGCGCGGCTTCGTCATCACCGGCAGCGAGCGCTTTCTCGAGCCCTACTATTCCGCCATCAACGCCATTCCCACTACCCAGGCCGCGCTGCGCCAGGAAATGACGAGCAGCGCGGAAATCGCGCGTGCCGAGGCCATCGAACAGGCCACCGCCACCAAGCTGCGCACGGTGGCGGAAACCATCAACCTGCGCCGCGACCCCGGCTTCGATGCGGCAGCGGCGTTAATCGCGTCCGGCCGGGGCAAGGCGCAGATGGATGTGCTGCGCAAACTCATCGGCGACGAACTGGCTCTGTATGCGAAGCGGCGCAGAGATCTCAGCAGCCAGCTGCGCGCCACTTCGAACTCGGCGGCAACCGCCAGCCTGGTCGCCACCCTGACGAATATCCTGTTCCTCGGCGGCATGCTGATCGCCGGCCAGCGCGTGCTGCGCCAGCGTAACGCGGCGGAAAACAAGGCCCAGGCCGCAGCCGAGCAGGCGCGTGTGACGGCGCAGAGCATCGCGTCGCAGAACGATTTGCTGTTCCGCAGCGCCGAGCTGATGCATTCGCTGGAGCTGGCGGAGTCGGTCGACGAATCCGCCGGCATCATCGCCAGCTACCTGCCGCGCCTGCTGCCCCAGCTGTCGGGCAGCCTGTATTTGTATAACAACTCGCGCGACATCCTCGAACTCAAGGCGGGCTGGGGCAGTTTCGAGGGCGAACCGGACGTCATCGAGGCGCTCGACTGCTGGGCGCTGCGGCGTGGCAGTCCGCACCTGTTCGCGGGTGGCGACGGCCTCGTGTGCCGGCATGCGGCCGATGCCCAGGTCGACCGCCTGTGCCTGCCGCTGGTCACGCAGGGCGACGTGATCGGCTACATTACCGTCACCGGGCGGGAACTTGCCGGCAAAGAGGAAAGCCAGCGCGCCTGGATCGGACAAGTGGCCGAGCAGCTGGGCCTGGCGCTGAGCAACGTGAAACTGCGCGTGTCGCTGCGCCAGCAATCGATCGTTGATCCGCTCACCCAGCTCTACAACCGCCGTTACCTGGACGAAGTACTGAAGCGCGAGCTGGCCCGTTCCAGCCGCAGCGGCGCGCCGCTGAGCGTGCTCGTGCTCGACCTCGATCACTTCAAGCGCATCAACGACACCTATGGCCACGAGGGCGGCGACGCCATCCTGCGCAAGGTGGCGCAGGCGTTGCGCGAGAATATCCGTTCGGGCGACGTCGCCTGCCGCATGGGCGGCGAGGAGATGATCGTGCTGCTGCCCGAGTGCGACGCCGAGAATGCCGTCAAGCGCGCCGATGCGCTGCGCCTGGTGATTGCGGCGGGCGATGTGCTGCACAATGGCCAGCGCATCGGTGCGACCGCGTCGATCGGGGTCGCCTCGTATCCAGCGCATGGGCACAACACGCAGACGCTGGTGCATGCGGCCGACCTGGCGCTGTACGAGGCCAAGCATGAGGGGCGTAATTGCGTGCGTGTGGCGCAAGCCAGTGCATTGCTTGAACTGGGTGCCCAGGAGTCTGCCGCGGACAATAAAGAGCGTCGATCCAGCTAAGAATTTTCTTACCTCGGCAGGAATTCAACAGTAACTGCTAGCGTCAAACCGGCGAGCTATTCAATCAGCTCGCCGTCTCTTTTTCTTATCCGCTCATCAAACTCTCTAGCAATTGCCAAGCGCTCTCGGCGTTGACCTTCCTTAACGTCGGCCAGTAATCCTGGCTCCACAATCTCGGCTGTTCGAATCGCTTGCAGTGGCCTGCTCGCGTTCACGAGCACACCATTTAACAACTGGATTGGAGCGAACATGGCTATCGATGCGTATCTGCAAATAGACGGAATCAAAGGTGAGTCCCAGGACGACGGACACAAGGGATGGATTGAATGCCTCGATGTGGACTTTGGCGTGACGCAGCCGCGCAGCGCAACGGCATCCACGGGTGGCGGCCACACTGCGGAGCGTGCCGAGTTTGACGACATCCTGCTGTCGAAGATGACGGACCTGTCGACACCCATTCTGCTGCAACACTGTGCGATGGGCAAGACCATCCCCAAAGCGAAATTCGAATTCATGCGCGCGGATGGCGACGGCAAGCCGATCAAGTATTTCGAGATTGAGCTTGAGAACGTGCTGATTGGCATGTGCAAACCGGGCGTTCAACCCGGCACTGGAATGACCGAGAACCTCTGCCTCAAATTTTCGAAAGTGAAATGGAAGTACACACAGCAGAAAATCGCTGGTGGTACGGGAGGCAGCACGCTTGGTGGCTGGGACTTGGCAGTGAATAAAGTGGCAGCGTAGGGGTATACATGCCGCTCGATACCGAAAAACTCGCGAAGCATTTGCGCGACAAGGCGGTGGAAAGAAGTCGAGGCCAATGCGCGTACTACGTTCGACTTGCTTTACAGGCTGGTGGTGCGAACCTGGAAGGTCATCCAAAACATGCTAAAGACTACGGACCTACCCTGCGAAGAATTGGATACAAGGAAATCGCAGTGGCGAACCCGGCAAGTTATAAATTCATGAAAGGCGACATTGTTGTGCTCCAGCCCTACGCGGGAGGGAATAAGTCCGGACACATTGCAGCATATGACGGAACGCAATGGATTTCGGATTTCTTTCAAAAGGACTTTTGGTCCGGTCCAAACTATCGAAAGCACAAACCCAGCCATGTATTTTACCGTCCTTAGCCGCCTTGTTTCGGCAGCCACTCTGGCGATGGCCACGGCCAGTTCAGTTGCAGCACTGCCATCTCCTCGTATCCTGAGCGAACCGGTCCTGGGCCTTCGCTACGAAGCGGCTCGAGTGAAATTCGAACCACTGCCCAAGCATGTAATTGCGAACTGCGAAAATATGGACGGTAACGCCGAGTGGCAAAGTGTATGGTTTATTTATGCACAAGCCACGACGCCATCAGGCAGAACGTACTACGCTACCGGCGGCTATGAGGTTGCCAGGAGTTCATCTGGCAAACCTGGCTTCACAACCGGCGATGCGGGTCTTATCTTGTTCACGGACCGCGGCACCTGCACTATCCTCGAACAAGTGCGCGACACATTCGATGCCAGATTATTCGATGACGAGATGACGGAACCTGTTCTCAAGCTCCTTGCAGGAGACTATGCGAAAAGACTGGAACGCGCTTTTGGAAGCAAGGCAAAGGTTCGAGCAGAAATACGGAATCAACACATCGACGAAGAATCGCTGTCGATCGAGCTGAAACAGGCGTTACAACCGTATTTTTCGAAATAGGACATCACATTCGCCGCTAGGGATTTACGGCGAATGGGCCTCAACGGGGTGATATCGGCAACGATACCACCTTTTTAACCAACTTAGCAGCAACTTGGCTACGGCTCCTTCGCCAGCATCCATTCTTCCAGACTTACCTAAAGCTAAGCATAGTTAACTTTTCGCTGGATTCCTGCTTCACAGGGGCCGGTTTCACTCTGCGCATGGAGCACAGGGCCAGCGCCTTCCCCTCCACAGGCCGACACGGTGGAACTCACCGCCATGTTTCTCAGGTTGATTGCCGCGTTGACGTCGCGGTCATGGTGCGTTGCGCATCCAGGGCAGGTCCAATGGCGTACGTCGAGGCTGAGTGCATCGAGCTTGTAACCACAGCACGAACAGATCTTGCTGCTGGGGTACCAGCGATCGATGACGATCACCCGTCCACCGCGACGCTGCGCTTTGTACACGAGCTGGCGGCGCAGTTCGGCAAAGCCCATGTCGGCAATCGCCCGTGACAGGCACCTGTTGCCGAGCATGCCCTTGACATGCAAATCCTCGATGCCGATGACGTGAAAGCGCCGGGTGATACTTGCGCTGAGCTGGTGCAAGCCGTTCGCACGCACGTTGGCGATCCTGGCATGCAAGCGGGCCAGTTTGGCTCTTGCTTTCTTGCGATTGCACGAGCCTTTCACCTTGCGCGACAAAGCGCGTGACAGGCGGCGCAGGCGATCCAGCAAGGTTCGCAATGCCTTGGGTCCAGCAACTTTCTCTCCAGTCGACAAAGTAGCCAGGTGCGTCACTCCGAAGTCGATGCCGACCGCGCCTCCGTTTTCAGCTGGCGGCAGTTGTGCGTCAGGAGTGTCGATGCTGATGCTGGCATACCAGTGGCCGGCCGTGCGTGAAACGGTCGCAGAGACAATCCGTCCGGTATAGCGCAAGGTCTCGCGCATCCTCAGCCATCCGAGTTTCGGAATACGGATGCGTTTGCCATCGACCTGGAACTGGTCGTTGGTCAATGTGAACCGGTCGTTGATGCCTTTGCGCCGGAATTTCGGATAGCGTGCCCGCTTTTCAAAGAAGTTCTGGAAAGCGCGGCCCAATTGCATGATCGCCAGCTGTGGCGCATTCTTCGTCACATCCAGCATCCACGGGAATTGTGTGCGCTTGATGGCGTTGAGCTGGCGCCGCAGCCCCGCCTCGTTTGGCTGGGGCAAGGCTGGGTTGCGTTTGCACGCTTCGAATTGCCGTCCCCATTCGGCCAGTGCCCAGTTGTAAGCGAACCGCGCGGTCCCGGCTGCACGCGCCAGATATGTTGCCTGCACCTTGTTGGGATCGAGCCGAATTCTATGGGCCAGGATCATCGCGCCTCCTTTGCCCATGTTCGACACTGTCGATCAGCTATTGGTTCCGATGACTACGGCTGCCATCGAGCCTTACAGAAACATAATACAAGTGCTTTATTGAGAGTAGCGGCTGTAAAAATATTATCAATTCTTAATAAGATTGCATATATTTAGACAAGTTACCGATTATCTGTTAACAACCCTTCGTCTTCCGGCTGATCACCTTTCCCGCCACCATAAACTCCCCCGCCCCCGTGTAATGCAAAGTCTCCGGATGCTTCGGCGAGCGCGCCACCCTGGCCGCCACCACTTGCCAAATGAAGAAGTTGTACTTCTCCACCAGGCTATCGTCATGCAAGCGGCAAACAAAATTCGCATAACACTCGCGAATCACCGGCGCCTGCGCATCGACCCCATCTTCGACCGTCAGCCCGAAGCGCTCGAACTTGTCCACCTCGCTCCCCGAACAGGTGCCGATCCCCACCACCGCATCCACCAGCGACGTGGTCGGCACATTGATCACGCAAGCTTTGCTCCGCCGCACCAGCTCGAAACTATGGTTCGACGACGCGATCACGCAGCCAACGAGAGAAGGCGAAAACTCCATCACCGTATGCCAGCCCATGGTCATCACATCGCGTTCGCCCTCGAACGCCGAACTGAGCAGCACCACCGGCCCCGGCTCCAGGTAGCGCCGCACCTGCTCCAGCGGCAAGTCCACCTTGTCGAAGTGGCGTGTCATGCCGTCGCCCCCTCGCTACGGTCCAGCACCTGCAGCGACGCCCGGTCACTCATCACCATCACCAGTTTCAATCGGGCCCGCGTCATGCCGACAAACAGCTTACGCAGCACCAGCTCGTCCATCTGTTCGAAGTCGATCTCGGTAAAGATCAGGCAAGGCGCGCTCTGCCCCTTGAAGCGGTACACCGACTCGGCCAGCAAGCCGCCCTCGCGGAACACCGGATTGCCGAACAAGTCGTAGGCGCCGGTAAACGAACGCAGCGTATGCGAGTCGCTCAATTTGTCCATGTTCAGGATGGTTGATTTTTCGCGGCCGCGGAACGAACAGATGGCAATGTCCTGGCGCTGGAAGCCGGCCTGCAGGCACAGGGTCACCGCGCGCCGGGTCTTTTCCAGCATCGCTTCGACGTCGCCCTCGGGATAGGTCAGCTCCTCGATGTCGGCGCCCTTGAACGGGCTACCCGCCTCCACCGGCTGGCGCGCCGCGCCGAGCGACTGCAGCATGCTGACGATCTGGCGCGGGCTGCGGTAGTTGGTGTTCGAGTGCAGCACCACCCAGCCCGGCAACGGCACCATCGCGCGGCCGTACA
>Ga0265797_10008755_pt1 | contig 13371 bp, 12 predicted proteins | sample P2T30metagenome_FD_192433 | JGI IMG/M metagenome (GOLD analysis project Ga0265797, IMG submission 192433) | Plant litter microbial communities from East Loma Ridge, Irvine, California - P2 T30 | ecosystem: Environmental > Terrestrial > Plant litter > Unclassified | place: USA: California... | reverse complement strand
GACTTTCGGGGCTGGAATGCCTTTGCCGCCATCCAGTTTGAATATTCCCTATTACAGCGTACACCAGAAAGAGATTTAATTCCGATGGCCAAGGCACTCGACCTGGCAGTGACGCCCTGGGGAACCATTGGCGGAGGTGCTTTGACGGGGAAATATTTAAGAGATGAATTAGGAAGAGTGCCGGAAGACAGTCCGCGCAGAAATGCACACAGCAGTAAAATTGCGCAGACCGTAGTCCAGGTAGCAGCAGAACTGAATGTAACGCCCGCGCAGATTGCAGTGAATTGGGCAAGACAAAGACAACAGGTAATGATTCCAATCATTGGTGCTTCAAAAGCGGATCAGCTGACGGATTCTCTGGGCTGCCTGACATTCCGCATTCCTGATGAGCTTATGGCTAAATTAAACGAAGCCAGCAAAATAGAACTTGGTTTCCCACACGAATTCCTTAAATCAGATGGTGTGAAGGAGGAAACATTTGGAGGGATGTTTGAGAAACTGGACAATCACCGATTGTAATGGTTTCAATTTAGCAACGACAGCATTGTTCAATCCTGTCGTTGCTAATCATTATTTGCCCCACTGATCCGGGCTAATTCTCCACTGATTTAGACTTTCGAGCTGAGATGCACTGACATAGTTATGCTCCAGAGCAACTTCTATTAATGCGCTGTAATTACATATCGTGCTAAGCTTCACCCCTTTTTCGCGGAAATTTTGTTCTGCAATTTTGAAACCATAAGTAAAAATCGCAGCCATACCCGCTACTTCAATCCCGGAGGAGCGAAGCACGTCAACGACTTTAAGCGAACTTCCACCTGTTGAAATTAAATCTTCTATGATGATCACCGACTGGCCTTCTTCAAGCCGGCCTTCAATCTGATTACCCATTCCATGCTTTTTCGGCTCTGGGCGAACGTAGGCGAAAGGCAGTTCGAGCATATCCGCAACCAGTGCACCTTGTGCAATACCACCGGTTGCAACACCAACCACAGCCTGGACATCAGGATATTGCCGGCGGATCATATCAGCTAATATTTTTTTAATATAAGTTCGTGTGTCCGGATATGACAGCGCCACCCGGTTATCGCAGTAAATCGGTGACATCCAGCCTGAACTCCACTGAAACGGTTGTTCAGGACTTAATTTAATCGCTTGTGCTTCCAGAAGTAGTTCTGCTACACGTTTGCTTGTATTTTGGTCGTTTGGCATCTTATTCCTCCGTCTCTTCTATTTTTTTGTTTATAATAAGCAATTTGTCAATGCGGCTCCGGTCCATGTCTACCACTTCAAATTCAAAATGTTTCCATGTAAACTTCTCTCCTACTTTCGGTATATTTTCCAGAATATGAAGTACAAATCCGCCCAGTGTATTAAAACCATCCAGTGAACGTCTTTCCGTTTCCTGCATATTGAGACTGAAATATTGCAAAAAATCATCGAACGGGAGTTGTGCATCAACCAGGAAGCTGCCATCGTCACGCTTCACAATCTCTGATGCTTCTTCAATATCCTCTGAAATATCCCCTACCAACGCATCCATAATATCGTGCATGGTAATGACACCCAGCAAGCCTCCGTATTCGTCGACAATAATTCCAAAATAAACCCGCTGCTCCTTAAATTTTTCAAGAGCCTGATAAGCCCGGTTGCTTTCAGGCAGATAAACAGGCTCACGGATAATGGTATTGATACTGGCAAGCTGTTCTTCAATATTTGTAGCGATCAGGTCCTTTACATATATCAAACCGACAACATCATCCACCGTATCGCGGCAAACCGGATATATAGAGTGACGCGATTCAAATATCTTGGCTTTGTTCTCCTCTACGGAATCTTCAATATCCAGCCAGACTATTTCCTGCCTGTTTGTCATCAGGGAAGTTACCCTCCTGTCGCCCAGCTGAAAAACATTATGGACAATTTCCTGTTCGATTTCTTCGAAAACGCCACCGGATGTTCCTTCCTGAATCAAGCTTTTAATTTCTTCCTCTGTTACCGAATTTTCACTCTGCTTGATATTTAAGACCTTAATAATCAAGTCACTGGAAATACCAAGCAGGCTAATGAATGGCGCTGTTACTTTTGAAAGCAGATTCATCGGCGTTGCCATGAACTTTGAAATAGCTTCCGGATTGGCCATCCCAATTCTTTTTGGCACCAACTCTCCCAGTACCAGCGATAGATAGGTAATAAAAACAAGTACTGTACCAACGGCAAGTGTGTGGCTGTAAGGTTTTAAAACAGCAAAGCCAGTAATGAAGGCTTCAAAATCGGCTGTGATGTTATCACCACTGTACATACCCGTCAGCAACCCGATGAGTGTGATACCGATCTGAACCGTAGAAAGAAATCTGGTTGGTGAATTCGCCAGATGAAGGGCAGCTTTGGCGCTGGAATCGCCATTTCTGGCAGCAGCTTCCAGCCGGGACTTTCTTGATGAAACAAGTGCGATCTCAGACATGGAAAAAATACCATTGAGAATCACTAATAGCAAAATGATTAGGAGTTCCAAGAACAGTTTATTTATTAATACCGCAAATTTATCAATAATAATCACTGTCTAAACTAAACTCTTTACTTAATTTTACCCGGGATTTAACATAATACCTTCTAAATGATTATTTTCTTTGACGATCGTCCTTTTAAAATAGTAAGGACAAATCAGCTTACCGAAGCTGAAACAGCACAGTTTGACCGTATTGTAGATTTAAGACTGACCAAACTTCAAAAGAGTATTCTGTCCGGCCACGTTCTTTTCCTCAACACAACGTCATCCACCGCTGTTCAACTTATTGAGCAACTGGAAAAGGAAATGCCTGTTGATCTGCTTTCAGTCACCATGGCCACCCGGGAAAAGTCAGACGTTGAAGAGAAGATCAAAGGTATGTTTAAGGTAATTAAAGCAGCCGGCGGGGTGGTAATCAAAGATGGAAAATGGCTGTTCATGCTTCGCAGAAAAAAATGGGATCTGCCAAAAGGAAAACTTGATAAAGGTGAAAATTCAAAAGAGGCTGCTATCAGGGAAATTATGGAGGAAACCGGTGTAAAAGCAGTTATTCGTGATAAAGTATGCACAACCTGGCATACTTACAGTCTGAATAATAACAGAATTTTAAAACGCACAAAATGGTATGTTCTGGACTGTAAGGACGATTCCGCTATGGCTCCTCAGGCAGAAGAACAGATAGAAAAGCTAAGCTGGCTTACACAGGCAGAAGGACAGGCGGTTCTTATTAATTCTTTTAGTTCTATCCGCTATGTGGTTGAAAGTTTACAAATAATGCAGGGCGTGAAGGAAAAGTAAAAAGCAATCTGTTTGTTTACTGAAAAAGTGATCGTTCTATATTGATAAAATAACCAATGAACTTCACAACCCTGGTCGGAAGTTTATTGGTTATTTTATTTCAGAGCAAAATGAATGTACAAATTTCAACTTACAGCTCTTGGTTCAGCTTGTTAAGTTCGGATAATGAATATGGAAGGAAGTCATCTACATCCTGCCCATAACGGTGCAAATCCCGGATAATGCTGGAACTGATTGGTGCAAGATTAGGTGATGTAATTAAGAATACAGTTTCTATTTCTGCATAAACGTATCGGTTCACCTGTGAAATACCATTTTCATACTCAAAGTCCGTGGTATTTCTAAGCCCGCGAAGCAGAAAAGTAGCACCAAGCTGCCTGGCCGTATGGGCGGTAAGATCATCATAAGTTATGACCCTGACATTCTTCTCCCCTTCAAAGGTCCGTTCAATCAGCTCCTTCATCACTTCCAATGGAAAGTAACGTTTTTTCGTTGCATTATTACCTATTCCAATCACCACTTCGTCAAAAAGGCGCAGCCCCCTCAAAATGATATCTTCATGTCCTTTTGTAAACGGATCGAATGATCCCGGAAATAATGCAATACGCTTCATAAAGCTGATTTATAGGTCGTTAAGCTGTCTTTTACAGGTAAATGCAGCCAGGCAATTTCAGGAAGATACAAGATATGTGTTAAAAAGACCAAAATATCTGTGTCCGGCGATCTCTGCACACTGCGGGCTGTACTTCAAAGTAGTCGGGCTCTGGCCAATCTGAAGGTTTGGAAAGAACTTGCCTAATTCATTGTAAAGATCAGACTTATTTGAAATTTCACCATAAGCAAGTACCTTGACTTCTTCCTGATGAAAATTTAACTGGCTCAATGTAAAAAGCATAACGTAGACCAGTTCCTGCGGCTGCGTAAAGCGGAACTTATTACAAAGAATCAACTGCTCTCCTTCGCTTACAATTAATGTAAAATAATCTTTTTCGAAAAAAGCAGATACAATCCTTATTTCCTGCTGCTCAGCATGACTGACCAGTGAACCGATGATCAGCGGACTGGTGAGATGATAAAATGTAATGTTGGAATTCTGAAAATGATTGACCATCCAGTTGTACCATAGCTTTGGAATACTGAAAACATTATAAGCATGCACAATCGGAATCTCATGATAAAGCACCTGCTCATCGGATGGCAACTCGCTGCCTAATGCAAATTTTAAGTAGTCGTTAGCCGAATTACTGTCAAACACCAGCTTTGGTATCAGGCTGAATGCATTAGAATTAACAGCAATACGGACATTTTTCCAATGGTTTGATGACCAAAGCAAATGTCCCGTAAAAATTTTCTTTAAGCGTTCCGATACATCATTTTGACTCAAAACCATATCAAAACTATAATCTTCCAGCCAAATGCACTCCATGTTTTCGTCCCGGACTATACAAAACCGGATACGCCTTTCGTCGATCTCGATACAAAGCGTACAAAACGGAATCGAATCTGAATCAAATGAATTATCCCCTACCAGAAGCGTAGGTATAATTTCAATTGCCTGGTTATCTGCTTGCATTAGAATTAGTATTTTGAGATAATACCTTTAAAATTAAAGATATCATCCAATGACTTCAAACGTTGAAAAAGAGCATGGACAGATGTCTCCGGTAAATGGAGAATTTCTTCAAGACTCATCAATTTTACTTCCTTAATAATCTGGTCGCTGTCCGAAAATTCAGGATCAGTTCCGGCCAATGGTTTTCCCTGCGCAGCTGTAACATTAAAAAAAAGTTCGATCGCGTGTAAGGGCGGCTGGATAAACTCGTTAATGAAAATCATTTCACCCACTTCAACCTGCAATCCTGTCTCTTCTTTAAATTCCCTTCTCAGACCCTCAGCAGCCGTTTCTCCAAACTCAATTCCTCCTCCCGGCGGTGCCCAGAAATCTGTTCCGTAAAGCGCATGGTTTACAAGTAATATTTTATTATTAGTCAGAAAAATTCCGCACGTGCGAACACGTACTTTATTTCCATACAATGCAGATACAGCCTGTGCCGGGGACTTCAAGTGATTTCTTTTAAATGACAAAGATAATCAACCGGTATCATCAGACAATAAATATCCTTCCCAAACCTGGATAAAAGATTGGGGATTTTTTAATTTAAATGTTCGGAAATAGGTTACTAATATACCAGGTTTATGAATAAGGATTACCGGATATGTAGCTTTCAAGCGATTTGATATGATCCTTCTGTTCCCTGATAATGGCAGATACGATGTCACTGATCGAAATGATCCCAACCAATTCTCCGTTCTGGTTAACAGGTAAATGCCGGATATGTTTGTCGGACATAATCTGCATACATTCCTCAATTTTCTGGTCCGTTTCAACCGTGATAACCTGACTTGTCATTACATCACGGATCAGTGTATCCCTGGATGCTTTGTTTTTCAGAATCACCTTTCTGGCATAATCCCGCTCGGAGAATATCCCTATCAGCAATTCATTTTCGAGTACCAGTACAGCACCAATATTTTTTTCTGCCATTAGCTCCAGCGCCTCGTAGACAGTGTTATCCTGGGTGACGGAGTACAAAGCATTGACAGGCTTGTTGCCCATTACTTGAAATACTTGCATAAAAGTTCAGGTTACTGGGTTAGAAAGGATAACTCAAAACCTAATATAGGAACTTACAATATTAAAATGCAATTATTCCAACAATATTTTTGTGACACTGCACAAACTTTGATATTAGTTTTCGTTAGGTTAGTTTCGTTGTTATGGAAACAAATCAACTCCTGCCTTCCCAGCTTTTAACCAAGCGTTTTCCGTTCAGGCCGACAGAAGGGCAACTTCGTTTCTTCCGGCAAACGGATGATTTCCTGATCGAAGAAAGTGGACTGGAACGTTACAGAGATTGCTTTTTACTTAAAGGTTATGCCGGAACGGGTAAAACTACGATCATCAGCACGCTAATTAAAGTGATCAAAAACTATGGCTATAAATCTGTATTGCTGGCACCTACCGGACGGGCTGCCAAAGTAATGTCTAATTATGCTGATAAAATTGCCTTAACCATACACAAGAAGATATACAAACAAACCTCCGACGCATATTCAGGTAGCCTTACTTTTCAGCGGCAGAAAAACTATCATGACAATACGTTATTTATTGTTGATGAAGCGTCGATGATTACCGATGAAGCTGAATTCGGTAACCGTAGCTTGCTTGCAGATCTGATCGATTTCGTATTTGAAAATCCGGGAAATAAACTGATGCTGGTGGGCGACGTAGCGCAGCTTCCGCCTGTTGGCCAGGAATTAAGCCCTGCTTTGGACAGAGACTACCTGGAAAAGAAATTTTACATGTCTGTTTTTCAGGAAGAGCTCAAAGAAGTCATGCGGCAGGATGAACAGTCGGGTATACTGTTCAATGCAACTGAACTTCGTAATCAGCTTGCCGAAAAGGAACCTGCCATAAAAATTACCACCAAGTCTTTCCGGGATATGTACCGGATGACAGGTGAAAAACTCGAAGAAGGATTGAGGTATGCTTATGATAAATTTGGTCAGGAAAACACCATTATCCTCACGCGCTCCAACAAGTCGGCGGTGCAATATAATGAGTACATCCGGAGAATGATCAATTTTTCGGAAGAAGAACTTGATGCCGGCGACAGACTTATGGTAGTGCGGAACAACTACAATATTTTAGAGGAGGACTCTCCTGCTGGTTTTATTGCCAACGGAGATTTTGTTGAGCTTCTTAAAATCCGTAAGATTCAGGAAATTCACGGGTACCGGTTTGCCGATGTCGTTCTGAGGCTTTCCGATTATGAAAAACAGCCCGAATTTGATGCGAAGATCATTCTTGATACGCTTCACTCCTCCTCGCCTTCCATGACCAATGAAGAAAACAGAAAGTTATATGATAGCGTTCAGCAGGATTACTTTGATATTAAATCAAAAAAAGAACGGATGGAAGCCCTTCGTAAGGATCCGTTTCTGAATGCGCTACAGGTAAAATTTGCCTATGCCTTAACAACACATAAATCCCAGGGTGGACAGTGGAGTGCCGTTTTTATTGATCAGGGATATCTGCCAGATGAACAGGTAAATAATGAATTTATACGCTGGCTTTATACGGCTATTACAAGAGCAACAGATGAAGTTTTCCTGATGAATTTTCACCAGTATTTCTTTAAATAAAGGTCAATGTGCAGCTGCCCTTTTAAGCCGGTCGTTGATAGCAAGCCCTAAACCGGATTCCGGCGCTTTTTCAGCCCATATTTCCTTGATATCGAATAAATCAAGCTCTCTTAAATAGGCGAACAGATTTCTTGCAGCTTCGTGTAAATCACCCTTAGGACTTAAAACCCGCTGGTATTTCACCGCATCATTACTGATTTTTTCTTTAAATGATAACACTGCAATATCACTTCCGGCTGATTCCAATTGGCTTCGGTTTTTTATAAAAAATGGCTTTCTGGGTGCATAATGGCTTTTTAGCATTCCGGGAGCCTGTGGGTTTGACGAAGAATGTTTCATAACCCTGACTTTGCCTACTACTTTTTCTATTTCATCAACAGAAAGTCCGCCCAGCCGGAAGACAGTCGGAAAGCCATTTACAAAGCCGATGATCGTTGACTCAATACCTACTCCACAAGAGCCTCCGTCCAGAATATATGGAATCTTATCGCCGAGCTGTGCATTTACATGTGATGCTTCCGTAGGACTGATATAGCCAAACGGGTTGGCGCTCGGCGCAGCCAGAGGAAAATCAATCTGACTGAGCAATTGCAGCGTCAATTTGTGGTCAGGTATTCTGACGGCCACCTGATCCAGGCCAGAAGTTACCAAATCCGGAATGTTGATTTTCTTAGGCAGCAGAAGTGTTAAAGGGCCAGGCCAAAAGACTTTAGCAAGCTCCAGAGCCTGGGCCGGAATTTCGGTAACAAAATCTTTTACTTTTTCCAAAGCATCCGTATGTATAATCAACGGATCAAAAGATGGACGGTTTTTAACTTCAAAAATAGAAAGAACTGCCTTTTCATCAAGCGCATTTGCGGCTAAGCCATATACCGTTTCGGTAGGAATAGCTACTAATTTGCCTTTTAAAAGAAACTGTCTTGCAAGCGAAATATCTTTACCAATAATAGCCAAAATAACGATCGGTTAAAGGTGCAAAGGTATGGAAAATCAGTTTTAAAAATGAGTGGAAAATAATGAAATCAGAACGATGTGAACAATGCATCTGCTTGTAATATTAGATTCATTTTAAATAGCTGTAAAATTATTTGGTAAAGTACCTGCTAATGAATCTGTGTTTATATTTATTGAAAAATGGTATTTAAATTAACCCTGTTTTATGTTTGAAATCAAAGAACAACCGGCTGTTTTTGATGTCGTTATTATCGGCTCCGGAGCAGGAGGCGGAATGGCAGCATATCAACTTGCAAAAGCCGGTGCCAAGGTAGCACTTCTGGAAGCAGGCGGATATTTTGATCCTGCTGATCCTAAGTACATTACACAACTTAAATGGCCTTGGGAATCTCCGAGAAGAGGAGCTGGAAATCATCGTCCATTTGGTGATTTCGATGCAGCCTGGGGCGGATGGGAACTGGATGGCGAACCGTATACCCGCAAAAGCGGCACCCAATTTGACTGGTTTCGGTCAAGGATGCTTGGCGGCAGAACCAATCACTGGGGACGTATCTCACTGCGCTTCGGACCAAAAGATTTTAAACGTAAAAGCATAGATGGCCTCGGCGATGACTGGCCAATTGGTTACGATGATGTTAAACCATATTATGATCAGGTTGATAAGCTGATTGGTGTTTTTGGAACTATTGAAAACATGGACAATGAACCGGATGGAATTTTCCTTCCTCCGCCAAAGCCGCGTCTTCATGAACTATTCCTGCAAAAGGCCGGAAAAAAAGCAAATATCCCTGTTATACCGTCACGTCTGTCTATACTTACAAAGCCGATCAATGACCAGCGGGGCGTTTGTTTTTATTGCAGCCAATGCAGCCGATCCTGCCAGGCTTATGCAGATTTCTCCTCTTCGTCCGTGCTCGTTATTCCGGCTGTTAAAACAGGAAATGTTACGCTGATCAATAATGCGATGGCACGAGAAGTACTCACCGATCCAAAAACCGGATTGGCTACCGGCGTTTCTTATGTAGACCGTAATAAACTGACAGAACATACCATAAAAGGAAAAGTGGTTGTATTGGCAGCAAGTGCCGGAGAGTCTGCCCGCTTACTTTTAAATTCAAAATCTGAAAGACATCCAAACGGACTTGCTAATTCCAGCGGCGTTGTGGGACGTTACCTGCACGATTCAACCGGTGCTTCCAGAGGAGCATTCCTTCCGCATTTGATGGACCGCAAACGCTACAATGAAGATGGCGTGGGTGGTATGCACGTGTACACTCCCTGGTGGCTTGATAATAAAAAACTTGATTTTCCCCGTGGTTACCATATTGAGTATGGCGGAGGAATGGGAATGCCCAACTATGGTTTTGGTTCAGGTATCGAAGCAATGAATGGTAAATACCCTACTGCTGCCGGTGTGATGAAGCCTGCCGGTGGCTACGGAGCTTCACTGAAGGAAGATTACCGTCGTTTTTACGGGGCTTATATTGGTATGGCAGGAAGAGGTGAAGCTGTTCCTAACTACGACAATTATGCAGAAATTGATCCTACGGTAGTGGATAAATACGGTATCCCGGTTCTCCGGTTCCATTACAAGTGGACTGATTATGAGATTAAACAGGCCAAACACATGCATGATACTTTTGAGGAAATCATTCATTCGCTGGGTGGTGTTGCAAGCGGAACCAAGCCTGGTGCTGATACCAATTATGGAATTGCTGCGCCGGGACGGATTATTCATGAAGTAGGTACCGTGCGCATGGGAGATGATCCCAAAACTTCTGTCCTCAACAAATACTCTCAGGCACATGATGCAAAAAATGTATTTGTGGTAGATGGCGGTTCATTTGTATCCCAGGCAGATAAAAATCCAACCTGGACAATCCTTGCCCTGTCGTGGAGAGCTTCAGATTATATCATAGATCAGACTAAAAAGAAAAATATTTAATCATCTGAAAGTTAATTTCAATCAGAGAATATGAAACGCAGAGATTCATTAAAAGCATTAACACTCAGTTCACTGGGACTTGCAGGTATGAACCCGCAGGTTGCAATGGCTGAACAGAGGGAACTGGAGTCGCCACCGGAAACGCCTGTTAAAATTCCGGGAGGAAGGCAAAAGGAAGAAGCGATACGGGATGCCAGGTTAATGAAGGAAAAGTTCTTCACCGCACCTGAACTTGCGACTGTAAAAGTACTTTGTGATATTATTATTCCCAAGGATGCAAAATCAGGAAGTGCTTCTGAGGCAGGTGTACCGGCATTTATAGAATTTATTGCAAAGGATATGCCGCAAAATCAGGTCCCATTGCGCGGTGGTCTGAAATGGCTGGATATTGAATCAAATAAAAGGTTCAAGAAAATATTTACGCTTTGCAGCAAAGAACAGCAGCTCCAGATTGTTGACGATATTGCCTATCCTGAAAAAGCAAAACCGATGTACAGCCAGGGTGTTGCATTTTTCAACCTGATGCGAAACCTCACTGCTTCCGGTTTTTATACAACAAGGATCGGAATTGATGATATTGGATATGTTGGGAACACACCGAATGTTTGGGAAGGGCCACCGGCAGATGTGATTAAACAGTATGAGAAGTATATTGTCTAAATATAAAAAAGCTACCAAAAAATTTGGTAGCTTTTTTAATTTCTATTTGCCAGTAAAATGAAAAGATACTTATGTACGCTAACATTATTTTTTACTTGCTGTATGCTATCGTCCTGCCATTTAGGCAGAAAAATAGTGAGGGAAAATAGCGTTGAAAAAGGTTATATGAATGTTTATTCAAATACACTACTTCATACACAAATTTCTTTTTTTGGAGATTACAGGTTTAAAGCACGGTTAGAAAATGATCAGAAATATTTCAGGGAATCACCCTTCTGGAAACTTCGCATCACAAAATTATTTACCACTAAGACAAACATATCTCCTTTTATTAACTGCATTGGCTACGTACTTCCAAAAAAAGAGATATCATTTTACAAAAATTATGGGTTTGCGGAAATTGCTAGCAATATCCTGAAAGCAAAATCAGCATCAAATGTTCATTTGGTGAAACAAGAATATATACTTGCGGGACCATTTTATGATATATGCATGATATCCTGGACCAATTTAAATGAAAACGCGGCTGATTTTAAAGACATCAAGCAATTGTCAGAAGTACTAGATGATGAAATGGATAAAATCGCTAAATCTGTTAAGTATGGCGATCTGAATAAAAATCAAAATCCATTTGACATTGCTGAAACGCTCTTCCATTCCAAAAATACAGGAGATTATCTCTCACCAATTTTTACATTAAACAAATTGAAAGAGAGGTATTATAAGGATTCTGCCTATAAAGATTTGTATCTACAAACTTTGGTCACCTATTATTCTTTCCTTGGCGATGAAGAAGCAGTCCTCCGAAACTTGGATCTCCGATTTAGTCCGGATTCTGTACAGGAGAAATTTCCATTAAATGATTTTGATATTTCAACTGATTGGAATGACTTGATCAAACTGATGGGCGAAGAAAGAGTTACCATGTTCAACGAATCACATTTTCAGCCAGCACATCGCCAGATGATCTCGTGTCTTTTGCCTCAGCTAAAACAAAAGGGATACAAATATCTTGCAATAGAAGCCATTGAGGAAAAGGCAAAGACATTGACTAAACGTGGCTTTCCCACACTTCAATCCGGATTTTACATCAGGGATTTTGCGATGTCAAATTTAATTCGTCAGGCAATCAGTCTTGGGTATATTCTTGTAAACTATGAAAGTAAAAATAGAGAAAAGAACCGGGAATTCGAACAGGCCACAAACCTTTATAAAAATACGATTCTGAAAGATCCTCGATCGAAAGTACTGGTGCTTGCAGGCCACTCGCATATTGATGAGGCAGGATTAACCAATAGAAAATGGATGGCTGAATATTTTTATGAGATATCAGGAATAAATCCACTGACAATTAATCAGGAAAGATTCTCTAACAAAAATCTAAAAGCAGGATTGGATTCGTCCACTTTTATTGTCATGAAGCCGAAGAACAAGTTAGTGTATTCAAACGACATTTACTTAATCAATAATTACAGAAACATAGATAATGGATTAATAAAAAACACTGGACTTCAAGTCAAAATAAATCTGGATTTTATAAAAACCACTACGCCTGATTTTCTTTTATCAAAATTGTACGTTCTACAAGAATATGAATCGGTAAAAAATCCATCTCCGTGTTTTGTTTCCTTTAACTCAGGAAAATCTTTGAACTTAGTTTTATCTGACGGCCAATATGTATTGGTCATAATTAATAATGACATAGTAGTTACCAAAAAACTAGATATATCAGCAGGAAAGGTTTTGTATTCCGACTTATAAATAGACAAAACTAAAAATTACATTTTTGACATAAAAAATGGCCGACAAAAATCTGCCGGCCTAATATTACGCTTTCTATATTTCTTCTAATACAACTTTTGACGCTGAGCTTTCACAGTTTCGTCTTTCAGGAACTCGTCATAACTCATCAATTTATCCAAAATTCCTTTTGGTCCTATTTCGATGATCCTGTTTGCAATGGTATGTACAAACTGGTGATCATGTGAATAAAACAACAGGCATCCTGAGAAATCAATCAGACCATTGTTCAGGGCTGTAATCGATTCAAGATCAAGGTGGTTAGTCGGATCATCCAGTACCAATGCATTTGCACTGGAAAGCATTGTTCTTGACAACATACAACGCACTTTCTCCCCTCCTGAAAGTACTTTTGCCTTTTTCAAAGCCTCTTCTCCTGAGAAAAGCATTCTTCCTAAAAAACCACGAATAAAGCTTTCATCTTTTTCTTCTGAATACTGACGCAGCCAGTCAACCAGATTCATATCCACATCAAAGAACTGCGCCGGATCCTTAGGGA
>Ga0265797_10008754_pt1 | contig 13372 bp, 15 predicted proteins | sample P2T30metagenome_FD_192433 | JGI IMG/M metagenome (GOLD analysis project Ga0265797, IMG submission 192433) | Plant litter microbial communities from East Loma Ridge, Irvine, California - P2 T30 | ecosystem: Environmental > Terrestrial > Plant litter > Unclassified | place: USA: California... | reverse complement strand
ACATTTATACAGTATCATGGCTTCGTCTGGTCACTGAAGAGAAGCAGCATGACGCAGCAGCGCGCAGCTAGCACTGATTACACCGCTGTTCCATCCGATTTTCCACACGAGCCCGGTGGTACGCACTGGAATCGCTGCGTGACTTGGAATATATGCGAGGAACTTGCACTGCACCTCGCGAGCGAGTGTGCTCAAGTCCAACTGGAGTCGGATCGGTCTGTCAGGCCGATTGACATACTATTTAAGTCATATCGTCTGGTCGAGGCGCTTGGATGGGGCGAACCACCCTTATTACGGTGGGTAACCCGGCGCGTTGCCGGCTTGCTGAACTGGCCGACGCCAGACATTGCCAAACAAAGATGAGCAACGCGCCAAGCCTGGCAACAATTTTTATTCAAAGAGGATTAACGATGAACTTCAACTTGAATTTTCTGGAACACAACGTCTCGATTGCTGAGGACACCTGGACTGCATTAGTCACGACTGGCAGCGATACCTCACTTGCGAACGTTCGGGATACCATCTTGGGCGTTCTGGGGCGGAACGGCACTTTTACGATCGAAGACAGCAATGACCAAGCCGTGCGCCGCATCGAGACGGCTGCTGAATTTGAAGGATTCATGCAGGAAGTCGAGATGCAGCGCACGCAGTTTCAATAGGATCAGGTTGTATAAAACCCGGTCTCGATATGCGCCACAGCCTCTATGGCAGGATGACGTCGATCTCGACCAGCGCGCTGCCTTTCGCCGCATAGCCAAGCTTGGCTGCAGCCACGTACGATAGATCAATGATCCTGTCAGAGAGAAACGGCCCGCGGTCGTTCACGCGAACGACTACCGTTCGACCGTTCTCGATGTTGGTCACCCTGACATAAGAGGGGATGGGAAGGAGCGGGTGCGCAGCCGTGAGCTTCATTGCGTCGTATGGTTCACCGCTTGCCGTCGGCAATCCTTGATAACGGGTTCCGTACCAGCTTGCCACACCCCGCGCATGGTAGGGCGCTAACTTGTTCATCGGCCGGTAGCTATTTCCCATAGCAACATAAGGCTTGAGCGTACCGGAGACAAACCGCTCCGTCCGAGGTACTGGCTCCTTGACTGCATCAATCTGCGCCTGCGTTACGCCTTTTGGTGGGCCATCGTTGAGGTAATAGCGCCCACCAGCTTTCCTTGGCTGAACTTTTGTTGTCGAGCAGGCTACAAGAGACAGTGCCAACACAGCCACCAGCCCTGGTCTTGAACAGATAGGTAAAATGCTTCTCATTGTTGCTTTCCACACGTTTTTCCATCGCGCCCGAAGTCCACAGACTTGTCACCATTTCGGGTGACTTGCCTCAACATTCTTTGGCAAACACTGCAAGGCTTAAAGCCGCGTTTGTGGATCATACATGTGGTACAGCAGAACAGGAAAATCGTTCGGTCACGGTCTTGGAACGGCGAAGGTCCGAATCGACACGCTGCAGCCTGCCGACTCGGCATAGGTGGCTACAGTAAAAATCCCACAAAGTGTCGTAGACAGCTTTTTATCAACCAGCGCACACGTCGTGGTTCAGTGATGCATGCTTCGTCCGGCAGGGGAGATATGCGTTGTTCTGTTGGCGCCATCGTTTTCTCCGCCTTTCAGGTCTGCTTCTGGCCCGATAGCAACCGTGCCGCGACAAGCAGACCGCCATCAGCCTCGACGTCCCGTTGTGGCAGGCTCCTTCAGATATAGCGCACTCAATTATTTCGCCACAGCAGAACAATATTTGCCCGCGTCGCGCGTCTATACAGGTATGGAAACCAGCCGACAACTCGATGCAGATGGCGATGCGCCGCACAGCGATGCCGTGGCGGACACCGTACGACGCGAGCGGCCGCGGCTGCGGGCGTGGCTGCGCCGACACATCCCCGATCCGCAGGATGTCGAAGACATACTGCAGGATGCGTTCTACGAATTGGTGCTTGCCTCCCGGTTGATCGAGCCGGTACGCAATGCCGGTGCCTGGCTGTTGACCATCGTGCGCAACCGCGTGACCGACCAGTACCGCCGGCGCGGCCACCGTCCCGTGGCGCTAGCGGGAATCGTCGGCGCAGGGGATGACGATGATGCGTCCGGGTCGCTGGCGGACCTGATCCCGGACACTGATGCTGATCCGGAGCGGATTTTCGTGCGCATGCGCCTGGTGTTGGCGCTCTAGGACGCGCTTCGGGCATTGCCCGAAGACCAGCGTGCCGTGTTCCTTGCCCATGAGATCGACGGCGTGTCGTTCAAGGCCATGGCGCAATCCAGTGGCGACAGCATCAATACCCTGCTGTCGCGCAAGCACGCTGCGGTAAAGGCGCTGCGTGCGCGCTTGCAGACGGTTCATGACGAACTGGCGGGCAACTGACAGCCGGCCAGACTTACCTGATCATTTTTATTCACGGAGCTGACATGAAACATCGCGCACAACGACTGACCCTGTTGATTCTCGTCTGGGGCACGATTGCCATCGCCGGCTTCGGCTCAGCAGTGTGGCAGTTGTGGAACCTGCTGGTGCCGCCGCTGTTCCACCTGCCTGCCATCGGGTTTTGGCAAGCTGTCGGCCTGATGGCGCTGTGCTGGCTTCTTTTCGGCGGGTCGCGCGGCGCGGGCGGACTGCATACCGGCCGGCGCGGCGCGCGTGGTCACATGCTGACCGACCAGGAGCGCGACTATCTGCGCGCATCCATGGCACGCGACGGTCGCTAAGCGATTGTGTCGAACTCGGACGTTCAAGTCAGGACAGTGGTTTGCGGCCGAGAAGTGGATCGACCATGAATGCGTCTATCCGCGCACTACGCCTACCAAGCCGCGCTGGAAGCAAGCGCCGCATGAACAGAACGGTGTTGCCGACTGGCGACACCAAAACGATAAATCCGGAAAAATTAGAAAATATTGCGCTGTGGCATTACACTGGATCGTATTGACGTTGTCCGCCGGGCGACCTGCCACTGTAGAGCCATGATTACTCTTGCCAGCTTCTTTGAAAACATCCGTCTTCCCACGATTTCCGAGGTGGCCCACGCCTTGATCGCCAGTCTCGATGACGAAGACGTCTCTACCAAACATATCGCCGCAATCATCGCGCGCGACCCGGCCCTGACCGCCAAGCTGATGCGCTTGGCCAACAGTGCACGCTTCGGCGCCAGCCGCGCCATCAGTTCGCTCGACGAAGCCATTGCCTTGACTGGCATCGCGCACATCCGCACGCTGGCACTGGCTGCCTGCTTTACCGAGGCATTCCCACAGTTGCCCGGACTGGATACGAAGGAATTCTGGAACAGCAGCATGACGTGCGCAGGCTACGCCCGCTGGCTGGCCAAGGGCGCCAGCGTGGACGGTAACGATGCCTGGCTGGCTGGCATGATCCTGCGACTCGGCGAATTGTTGATCTACCAGGTCGCGCCGTCGGCATTTGCCGAGATTGAACAACTGCCGCACCTGCCGGGCGCGCGTTGGGAACGCGAATTACGTCTGCTGGGCCTGTCCGAAACCGCGATCACGGCCGAGTTGGCGCGCCGCTGGAATTTCCCGGCGCGGATCGTGACTGCGGTGGAAGGGGCTTCGATGCCGATGGACACGCCGCGCTTCTGCCGTCTGGCCGGCGTCGTACACTTGGCAAGTCTGCTGGCCGACACGCCCGACGACGATCCCGCCGTCGTCGACACATTGCCAGCTGACGTGGTCGACAGGGTAGGCGTCGACATGGCCTGGATGCGCTCGCGCTTTCCGTCGCATGCGTCGTTCGTGGCATACGGCTGACACCGGAGGGCGCCGAGTGCGGCGGCGAGCCCATCAGCTCACCGTCCGGCCCGCAAACGCCGCCGCGAATGCCATCCCGGCGGCCTGCACCCGCGGCGCACCCACATCAAAGCTGCAATGCCGCAGCACCGGCACCGGGGCCAGTCCGGCGTCGGCCAGCATGTGCTCGGCGCGCAAGGCCCCCAGCATCCCGTCCAGCATGACCACCTGCATATCCAGCCCGGCGTTGTCCGTGTGGCCGGCATCCAGCACGCTGGGTGCAAACGCCATCGAAGCGGCGCCGAAGCGGATCGCCTCGCGCATCGCGACGCGGGTAGCGCGCCGCAGCACCTCGCCATCCAGCGCGGCCGGGTCGCCCAGCCCGATCACCAGCAGCGCGCGCGGCGCCAGGCCGGGCGGCGGCAGGGTCACCAGCAGGGTTTCCATCGGCTCCGCGCGGAAGGCGCCCGCCGCGCGCAGGCGCGTCAGCTGGCCGCCCAGCGCCCGGTCCAGGGCCAGCAGGCCACCGGCCATGACGGCACCTTCCACCTCGTGTTCGAACATGCAGGCCACGCTGACATCGACGGCGGCCTGCGCCGGTCCCCAGGCGACGACGTCGAAGGCGACGCCGTCGGCGCTGCCGATCGCCAGCCGTATGGGCGGGGTGTGTGGGGTATCGGTCATGGCGAGTCTCCCTGAAAAGAACGAAAAAAAGCCGGGACAACGCCGGTGGCGCGGTCCCGGCCCGGGCTGATGCCGATCAGCTGCGCAGGAAAGCCAGCAGCTCGGCGTTCAGCTTGTCCTTGTGGGTGGTTGGCAGACCGTGCGGGGCGCCTTCGTAGACCGACAGGCGGCCTTGCGGCAACATCTCGACCGCGCGGCGGCCGGTGGTGGCCAGCGGCACGATCTGGTCGTCGTCGCCGTGGATGACCAGGGTCGGGATGGTCATCTTTGCCAGGTCTTCCGAAAAGTCGGTTTCCGAGAACTGCTTGACGCAGGCGTAGGCGCTCTTCAGGCTGCACTGCAGGCCCTGGATCATGAAGCTCTGGCGCAGGCCTTCGGACGCCTTGGCGCCGTCGCGGTTGAAGCCGTAGAAGGGCGTCGACAGGTCGAGGAAGAACTGGGCGCGGTCGCTCTTGACGCCTTCGCGGATACCGTCGAAGACCGACATCGGCACGCCTTCCGGATTGGCCGGCGACACCACCATCTGCGGGGTGACGGCGCCGATCAGCACCGCCTTGGCGACGCGGTTGGTGCCGTGGCGGCCGATGTAGCGTGCGACTTCGCCGCCGCCGGTGGAGTGGCCGACCAGGGTGGCGCCGGTGATGTCCAGGGCTTCCAGCACGTTGTGCAGGTCGTCGGCGTAGGTGTTCATGTCGTTGCCGTGCCAGGCCTTGCTCGAACGGCCGTGGCCGCGGCGGTCGTGGGCGATGACGCGGTAGCCGTGGTCGGCCAGGAACATCATCTGGTCTTCCCAGGCGTCGGCCGACAGCGGCCAGCCGTGGCTGAACACGACCGGCGTGCCATGGCCCCAGTCGGTGAAGTAAATGATGGTGCCGTCATGGGCGGTCACGGTGTTGATGGTGTTCTTGGTCATGGTGCATCCTTTCAGGAGGAGAAGGCCGCGCCATACGGTGATGATGCGGCGGCGGTACTGCGTTGAAAAAAGCGGTTCAGAAGGCGAAGCAGCTGCAGCCGAAGGCGCCCCAGAAGCTGGAGAAATCGGATACTGGCACGGTCGATTTGCGGGCGCGGTCGTGCGCGTGGCCGTGCACGCCGCAGGCGCTGCGGCACTGGTGCGGCAGGGCGGCGACCGGCTGCGGCGGCGCGCTACGGTAGTGGCCGCCGACGGCCCGCACCGGCGACCATTCCGGCAGCACCGGGATCGGTGGCGGCGCGACGGACGTGAATTCGGCCTGGCCATACACGATCTTGCCGCCGACGACCGTCAGCACCGATTCGATGCCCTTGATCGCCTCTTCGTCGACGCGGAAGAAGTCGCTCGAGAGCACCGCCAGGTCGGCCAGCATGCCTTCGCGGATGCGGCCCTTCTTGTCTTTTTCGTTGGAAAACCAGGCGCTGCCGTTGGTCCAGAGTTCGAGCGCGGTGTCGCGCGACAGGCGCTGGCCGGCGTCGTACAGGCGCAGGCCGCCGACGGTGCGGCCGGACACCAGCCAGTACAGCGCGGTCCAGGGGTTGTAGCTGGCGACGCGGGTGGCATCGGTGCCGGCGCCGACCGGCACGCCCATCTCCAGCATGCGCGCCACCGGCGGCGTGGCCTTGGCCGCTTCGGCGCCGTAGCGTTCGACGAAGAATTCGCCCTGGAAGGCCATGCGGTGCTGGATCGCGATGCCGCCGCCGAGCGCGCGCACGCGTTCGATATTGCGCGGCGTGATGGTTTCCGCATGGTCGAAGAACCAGGGCAGGCCGTCGAAGGGGATGTCGCGGTTGACCTTCTCGAACACGTCGAGCATGCGCGAGATCGATTCGTCGTAGGTGGCATGCAGGCGGAAGGGCCAGCGCTGCGCGACCAGGTGGCGCACCACCTGTTCCAGCTCGTCCTCCATGCCGGGCGGCAGGTCGGGGCGCGCCTGCAGAAAGTCTTCGAAGTCGGCGGCCGAGAACACCAGCATCTCGCCGGCGCCGTTGTGGCGGTAGAAGTCGCTGCCGTCGCCGGGTTTCACGATATCGGTCCAGCGCTGGAAGTCGCCCAGTTCCTTGCCCTTGTTCTGGGTGAACAGGTTGTAGGCGATGCGGATGGTCAGCTGCTCTTCGCGCGCCAGTTCCTCGATCACCGCGTAATCCTCGGGGTAGTTCTGGAAGCCGCCGCCGGCGTCGATGGCGCTGGTGACGCCCAGGCGGTTCAGTTCGCGCATGAACTGGCGCGTGGAATTCACCTGCAGGTCGTGCGGCAGGCTCGGGCCCTTGGCCAGGGTCGCGTACAGGATCATGGCGTTGGGGCGCGCGATCAGCATGCCGGTCGGGTTGCCATCGGCGTCGCGCACGATTTCGCCGCCCGGCGGCGCCGGCGTGTTGCGGTCGTAGCCGACCGCGCGCAGGGCGGCGCGGTTGAGCAGGGCGCGGTCGTACAGGTGCAGCACGAATACCGGCGTGTCGGGCGCGCAGTTGTTGATTTCCTCGATCGTCGGCATGCGCTTTTCGGCGAACTGGAATTCGTTCCAGCCGCCCACCACGCGCACCCATTGCGGGTTCGGCGTGCGCTCGGCCTGCGCCTTCAGCATGCGCAGGGCATCGGCCAGCGAGGGCACGCCTTCCCAGCGCAGCTCGAGGTTGTAGTTGAGGCCCCCGCGGATCAGGTGCAGGTGCGAATCGTTCAGGCCGGGGATCACGGTGCGGCCGTTCAGGTCGATGACCTGGCTGTCCGGCGTGCGGTGGCGCATCACTTCATCGGCATCGCCGACGGCGAGGAATTTGCCGTCCTGGATGGCGACCGCGCTGGCTTGCGGATTCTGCTTGTCGACGGTGTGGAAGCAGCCGTTGAACAGGATCAGTGGCGCGGTGGATGTGGGCGATGACATGGACGGTCTCCGTGTTTGTGAATGGTGTAGTCAGAATGGGTGCAGCAGGCCGCGCTGCTGGGCCACGCAGGCCGCCTCGGTCCGGCAAGAGACGTTCAGCTTCGACAGGATGTTGTTGACGTGGTACTTGACCGTGCCGACGCCGATGCCGGCGTCGCGCGCGATCAGTTTATTGCTCTTGCCCGCGCTCAGGTGGGCCAGGATGTCGAGCTCGCGCCGCGACAGGGCGCTGCCGTGGATGCGCAGCGCCAGCTTTTCGGCCAGCTCGGGCGGCAGGTAGCGCCGGTGGTTGGCCACCTGGCGCACGCAATGCACGATCTCGTCGAAGCCGGACTGCTTGAGCAGGTAGGCCGAGGCGCCCGCCTCCAATGCGCGGTGGATGTTCTCGTCGCCTTCGTAGGTGGTCAGGATCACGATCTTGGCCTCGCCATGCGCCTTGCGGATGCGGGTGATGGCGTCCAGGCCGCCGCCGGGCATGTTGAGGTCGACCAGCAGCACGTCCGGCTGCAGGCGTTCGTATTGGTCCACGGTCTGGTCGGCGTTCACGGCCTGGCCGAGCAGCTGGAAACCCGGCTCGGATTCGATCAGGGCGGCGATGCCCGCCAGGATGAGGGGGTGGTCGTCGGCGATGACCATCGAGATTGTCGGCTTGTCCATGTGCTTCCTCATGCTGTGACCGCCTGGCGCAAGGTCTGCTTGGTCGGCCACGGCATTGTCGGCGCACCATCTTTTGCGGTCTAGGTATACCAAAGGATAGGCAGCGGGCATGACCGCCGCATGACGCGCGCCACCCGATGCGGCGGGAAAAAAAACTGGCCGAATTGGATGGGCGCGCCGGGCGCCGCTGCACTAGCATGGAAAAAAGCGCGTGGTGGACCGGGGCATTCCAGACCCGGCATCGCGTGCTAGACAGGAGAGTGGCATGAGCGAGCAAAACCATGGCCGGTTGCAAGGCAGCGCACTGGGCTTTTTGGCGGGGTATGTCGACACGCTGGGCTTTCTTGCCTTGTTCGGCCTGTTCACCGCCCACGTGACCGGCAACTTCATCCTGATCGGCGCTTCGCTGGCCGACCCGGGCCACGCGTCCATCCTGCTCAAGCTGCTGGCCTTCCCGGCCTTCATCGTCGGCGTCGCGCTGGCGCGGGTGCTGGTGGTGGTGGTGGAAAAGCGCGGCGGCGCCGCGCTGCGGCCGGCGCTGCTGCTGCAGCTGGTGCTGCTGCTCGGCTTCATGGGCTTCGGCATTGCCGCGTCGCCGATGGGGCAGGAGGCGGGCGCGCTGGGCATGGCGGCCGGCCTGCTGGGTGCGGCCGGCATGGGCGTGCACAGCGCCACCAGCCGCCTGCTGCTGGGCCACCTGGCGCCGACCTCGATGATGACGGGGAACGTCACCCAGATCGTGATCGACCTGGTGGACGCCATCCGCGGGTCCGACGATCCCGGCCTCAAGGCGCGCTGCGTCAAGTTCATCTGGCCGCTGGTCGCCTTCGCGCTCGGCTGCATCGCCGCCGCATTCGCATTTCACCGGTTCGGCTTTGCCGCGCTGGTGCTACCCATCCTGATTCTGGTCGGCTTGCTGGTGGCGGAAGCGCCGGCGCCCGCCGGGCAGAAGCAGGCCAACGCATCGTAAGCGCCGTATACCTTTGGATACTGTTTCCAGAGGCGGCGGCGCCTTACGATATCCACGGCAGCGGCGGCTGCACACGGCGCCTGGCGCCGGCAGCGCCGCACACATACTATATAAACGAGGCATACCATGAGCAATCCAAAACTTGAAGTCCTGACCCCGGCCAACTGCCAGATCATCTTCATCGACCAGCAGCCGCAGATGGCCTTCGGCGTGCAGTCGATCGACCGCCAGGTCCTGAAGAACAACGTGGTCGGCCTGGCCAAGGCGGCCAAGGTCTTCAACATCCCGGCCACCATCACCACCGTCGAAACCGAGAGCTTCTCCGGCCCGACCTTCCCGGAACTGCTGGACGTCTTCCCGGGCAAGCAGATCCTCGAGCGCAGCTCGATGAATTCGTGGGACGACCAGAAGGTGCGCGACGCCCTGGCCGCCAACGGCCGCAAGAAGGTCGTCGTCGCCGGCCTCTGGACCGAAGTCTGCAACACCACCTTCGCCCTGTGCGCGATGCTGGAAGGCGAGTACGAGATCTACATGGTCGCCGACGCATCGGGCGGCACCTCCAAGGATGCCCACGACTTCGCCATGCAGCGCATGATCCAGGCCGGCGTGGTCCCGGTCACCTGGCAGCAGGTGCTGCTGGAATGGCAGCGCGACTGGGCCCACCGCGATACGTATAATGACGTGATGGCCATCGTGCGCGAGCACTCGGGTGCCTACGGCATGGGCGTCGATTACGCCTACACCATGGTCCACAAGGCGCCTGCGCGTTCGGCCGGCACGCATGAGGTGCTGGCGCCTGTCCCTGTCAAGTAAGTTTGCCGGATAAGCGAGCAGGCCGGCCGCGAGGCTGGCCGTAGAGAAGCGGGCAAGGCATGCGTGGAGCACGCCTTGCCATTTTTACTTGCGCATCAGAGGGTGCACCGGGTCGTGCATCGAGGGGACGCCATGAAGATCTATATCGTTTCGCTGGCCACCGGCGTGCTGGTGGGCCTGATCTACGCCTTGCTGCAGGTGCGCTCGCCGGCGCCGCCGGCGATTGCCCTGGTCGGGCTGCTGGGCATGCTGATCGGCGAGCAGGCGCTGCCGATCGCCAAGAAGATGTTCAACAGGGAGCCGGTCACCGCCAGCTGGCTGCGCACCGAGTGCGTGGCCCACATCACGGGCGTGCCGCCCAAGGCCAAGGCGCCGGCGTGTGCCGAGGCTGCGGACAAGGCGGCGCCGGGTGACCGTACCGTCTAGAGCGCGGCCCCGGAGAGCGATCGAATAGACAGGAGACCGGCATGATGAGTTGGCAGGAGAGCGGGGACGAAACCAGCGCGTACGAAATCGGCGAGAACGACAGGCCGGCATGCATCTGCGTGGTCGACGACGACGCGGCGGTCCGGCACGCCATGGACAACCTGCTGGAAGCCGGCGGCTACCGGCCGCTGTCCTTCGACTCGGGCGAAGCCTTCCTGGCGTCGCCCGACCTGGACGGCATCGACCTCGCCGTGTTCGACGTCAAGCTGCGCGGCATGGACGGCTTTGCGCTGCAGGAGCGCTTCGCGGCGCTCGGGCTGGCTGCGCGCATTCCACTGCTGTTCGTCAGCGGCCACAGCGACGCCGAGATGGAGCAGCGCGCCCTGCAGGTGGGCGCGCTGGCGCTGCTGCGCAAGCCGATCGACCCCGACGTGCTGTTCGACCACTTCGAGCATGCGCTGCACCTGCGCCGGACAATCGCTTGAGCGCCGCCAGCGGCGCGCGCCGGCGCGATTTGCCGGAATCCCATTTGATCAGCGTGCTGGTCCTGTGCCGCCAGTCCGGTGAGCAGGCCGAAGCCGGGGAGGCGCAGCAAGCCGCGCGCCGCCGGCGTATTCTGCACCACATCGGCCAGCTCGACGCCGCTTCGGCCGACAGCCACGCCGCCGTCGCCGACAAGCTGGCGCTGGCCCAGGGTGCACTTCGCGAGCTCGACGGCGACGCAGTGGCCGCGCTGGCGGACTACGAGCGCGCCGCGGCGCACGCGGCGGCCCAGGGTGTCGAGCATATCGCCGGGATCGCCCACGAGCGCGCGGCCGCACTGGCCACGCGCCGCAATTTGCCGACCACCGCCCGTGCGCATGCGCAGGCGGCCTGCCGCGCCTATCGCCGCTGGGGCGCGCCGGGACTGGTGGTGCGCCTCGAGGAAGCCCTGCGCAAGGCCGAGGCCGAGCTGGCCGATGGCGCCGCGCTGGCCACGGTCAGCCAGCTGACGGCGGCGATCGCGCACGAAGTCAACCAGCCGCTGATGGCGATTTCCACCAACGCCGGCGCCGGCCTGCGCTGGCTGCGGCGCGAGCCGCCGCGGGTGGACCAGGTGAGCGGCCTGCTGCAGGCGATCGTGGCGCAAAGCCAGCGCGCCGGGAAGATTATCCAGACCCTGCAGGCGCTGGGGCAGGACGGTTTGCAAGCCGGCAGCGTCGACCTGCATGCGCTGATCCAGTCCACCCTGGCGCGCGCCCGCCCCGAGCTCGACCGGCACGGCGTGGCGCTCGCGCTCGACCTGGCCGCACCGCACAGCCGGGTCGAGGGCGATGCCGGGCAATTGCAGCAGGTGCTGTGCAACCTGGTCGAGAATGCGATCGAGGCGCTGGCGCCGGTGCAGGGCCGCGCGCGCCTGCTGCGCATCAGTACCGGCGCCCATGCGGACACCGGCGGCGGCATCGAAGTGCGGGTCGAAGACAATGGCTGCGGCGCCGGCGAGCCGGGCCTGGACGCCATGTTCGAGCCGTTCGCCAGCAGCAAGCCGGACGGCATGGGCATGGGCCTGGCGGTGTGCCGCTCGATCGTCGAAGCGCACGGCGGCACCATCCGCGCCCGGGCAGGCGCGCCGCATGGCTGCAGCCTGGTCTTCAGCCTGCCGGGCGGCGTGCCATGACGTCGGTCGTCTTCATCGTCGACGACGACGACGCGGTGCGCGCCTCGCTGCTGAACCTGCTGGCGGCCGAGGGTTACGATGCACGCGGCTTTGCCGCCGGCGCCGCCCTGCTGGGCAGCCTGGGCGGCGACCTGACCGGCACGCTGTTCGGCAGCATAGGGCCGGACACCCCCTGCTGCCTGGTCTGCGACGTCCACATGCCCGGCCTGGACGGCCTGGAAGTGGCGGCCGAACTGGCGCGCCAGGGCGCCGACATCCCGGTCATTTTCCTGACCGGCTTCGGCTCGATTCCGCTGTCGGTGCAGGCGATGAAGGCCGGCGCCATGGAATTCCTCACCAAGCCGGTGGCGCCGGAAGCCCTGCTGCGCGCGGTGAGCGACGCCCTGGCCGCCGACGCGGCGAATCTGGCGCAGCGCCACGAGCTGGCGGCGCTGCGGCAGCGCCATGCCAGCCTGACGCCGCGCGAGCGCGAGACCATGGAACTGGTGATTGGCGGCCTGCTCAACAAGCAGGTGGCCGATGCGCTGGGCGTCAGCGAAATCATGGCCAAGACCCACAAGCGCAAGGTGATGGAAAAGATGGGTGCACGCTCGCTGCCGGACCTGGTGCGTTACGCCGAGCGGCTCCACATCGTCAAGACGCGCAGCCGCTAGTCCTACGTCGCTCCGGCCTTCGCCGGAATGACGCGCTCGCTGACGGCTCAGAAATTATGGCGGATACCAAGTGCGCTGCCGCTGAGGGTGGTGCCGGCGGCCGGATTCAGGCCGTTGATCGCGAAATCGTAGACGCCACGGCCGTCGTTGCGCAGGCGGCTGTAAAAGGCGAAGAGGGCGGTGCGCTTCGAGAGCGCGTAATCGTAGCCCAGGGTCGCGTGCAGGGCACCGGTGTCCGGACCGGCCTGGATGAAGCCCAGCCGCGTTCCTGCGCTGCCGCTGCCGTCCCTGGCGCGGGCGACGCCAAGCCGGATGCCGTGGGCGCCGATCTGGCGCGTCAGCGACAAGTAATATGAAACGCGTTCCAAGTCGCCGCCGGCGGTCTGGTAGCGCAGCTTTTCGGCGACGGCCGCCAGCCGCGTGTTCTGCAGCAGGACGCCGGCGCCGGCGCCGAACTGCCAGGCGGCGGCCAGCTTGACTCCGAGGTCGTCCAGGCCGGGGCCCTGGTACTCGTGGTGGCGCTCCGCCGCCAGCGCCGCGTACAGCGGGCCGCGCTCCAGCACCAGCGCCGCCGAATCCAGCGAAGGCTTGGCGCCGTTCGACGGCGACTCTTCATTGAAGCCGTGCGCCAGGCGCAGCGTGACGCCCTGCCACGACGGCGACCAGTAGTGCACGCTGTTCTGCTGGCGGCGGTCGAAGGAGGTGGTGTCGCTGACGTTGTTGACGCTGGGCGCGGAGCCGTTGCCCATGATGCTCATGTAGCCGGCGGTGGTGGGGTAGAAGGGATCGAGTCCGGAGGTGGCCGTGTTGTAGGGCGTCGGCCAGTTGCCGCCGAACAGGCTGCCCCAGCGTCCTTCCAGGCCGATGCGGGTATCGCGCGCGGCGATGGCGCCGGCGCCGGTGTCGGGCGACA
>Ga0265797_10008753_pt1 | contig 13372 bp, 18 predicted proteins | sample P2T30metagenome_FD_192433 | JGI IMG/M metagenome (GOLD analysis project Ga0265797, IMG submission 192433) | Plant litter microbial communities from East Loma Ridge, Irvine, California - P2 T30 | ecosystem: Environmental > Terrestrial > Plant litter > Unclassified | place: USA: California... | reverse complement strand
CACCACCGCCCCTCATACCACCGCCCCTCATACCACCGCCCCTCATACCACCGCCATTACCCATACTAGACATACCAGCATTCGAGTCCCTGTACCACACATCATTAGCCCCCACCCACCAAGCCTTCACATCGAACTCACCTCGCCGCCCTATTCTGCCGATGCAACTGCCCCTCATGCAAATCGCCCTTGAGCTCCTCCTTCTCGTCACGCTCCTCAGTCGTAAACTTGAACGTGTTCCACGCGTGGACCTGGTTTTCGAGACCGCGCGGCGCGCGGCCCTGGCGGATCGTGATGGGGCCTTGGGCGTAGAGGGCGGCGTCGCGGTCCGTGGCTTGCGCCGTGTCGTGGTCGAAGCGGTCGCGACCGAGGTCCGCGAGCTCGGTGGAGCCGTGGAAGAAGGTGTCCTGGTTGGCCATGGTGAGGTAAGGTGATGGGGATGTTGGAGATGAGTGGGATGATGCGTGAGGGCTGTGGATGTGTTGGAAGTGTCGTGTGTATGTTGGATGGCACGAGAGATAAGCGAGCCAATTGGAGTTGGGGGGAAATTGGAGTGAAGCGAAATTGGTCGTTAACTTGACAGTCGCTCTTGCCTGCCCAGGTGGTCGCGCGTGATCACGTGCCGAGAACATGTTCGAATTTACTACTGCAGCTGACAGTCATCGAGCCTTAAAAGTCACGTGTCCTACGTAAGCACTCCACAGTAGTGTGACGGACTTGTGGTGGGTTGGAATAATACTGGACGCGCTCGTGAGACTATTGTCAGGTAGTTTTAGTCATTTCCGACTTCCTGCTGCATTGGAATCGTACCAGAACAGGTCGCGCAGACGGTAGAAGCCGATAGAGATGGGTTCGGAAAGTTGTGATACTTGCGAGTACTGTCACAACGAGCCCTTTACTGTCGTTGTACGGTCACCCGCGCCGTCGCCTGTTATCCGTCTTTGTGTGGCTTTCCGTCCTCACACGTCGGTAGCGGGTGTTCCTCTGTATGTCATCGCCCCTTAGTATGAGAACGACTCCTCGAAAAAGTCAATGTCTCGTACGCACAAGCTCTTCCGCACGGCTTCTCTGACGCTGCTGTTGAAGCTTTCTGGTCCGCATACGGTGACTGCCATGACTCCATCTTGCGCCAGTATCTCTCCGTTCAGCACCTCTGTTGGGTCGCATCTTGCTTGTCGAACGTCGAGATACGCTGGTGTGGGTTGCGTGCCTGGACATGCTCTCGAGACGTACACATGTATCCGAACGACATTGCCAAAGTGCTCCATCTCAGCGAGTTCTTCCAGCCAATGCTCGACCCAAGCCAACGCTTCCATGCCGCGGATGCACCAGACTAGCAAAATTTGTTGCGTAGCAGCCGTGCCACTCGTGCGGCCTGCCAGTAGTTGTCGCACGAATAGTAACTGGTGCGTGATACCGACGCCGGCAGCGAAGAGCACAACCGTGTCGTACGAGTCCAGCGAATGGAAGCCGCCATATGGCCCTTCGATAGCACCCCACAACGACGTAACAGTGTTGTCCGAAGCACGCTCGAACAAGGTACGGGTCATACCTTTGTGTGCGCGAATGAGACAAGACACTGTACTAGCTCCTGTTCCGACCTCGAAATACTGTGCGCTGGATGGCAGTTTCTCCGAATCCAGCCTGGTGTAGCCTGTTTGTTGAGACTGTGACCAAGCGATCGAGAACGGATGCGACGACCACAATGACATTGTGGGGAGATAGACATGGACATGCGAGCCCGGTGTTGCGTTCCATGATTTGGGTAAAACGAATGTGGCACGCGTTGCTTCTCCGGGTAAGGCTTCCAGCGTGACTTGTGTCCAGAAGCGGTGTTTCCAGGACCAATTGTAGTACAGGATTCGGCAGACTCGAATGATTACTTCTCCAGTAAGAAGTCCAGCGATGACATAGACCCATGAAAGTTGCGGTAACGCGTGTTGGGCGAGATGGAAATAAAGACCAAAACCCGCGACGAGAACGCCGAGTCGATGAAGGGTGATGAATGTGTCGTAGGAAGCGTGGCGCAGCGAGCCGACCGAATGTACCACAAGCAACAAGAAGGTGATGAAAGCCGCGAGGCCTGTACGATAGGACAGGGAGTGTTGAAGGATCCACGATATACTAGCCCAGCCGGAGTGACCTTCGTAGGCCACGTTGTAGGCATTGAACGCGAAGGCGCCGACGTGAGCAACGGATTCCAAGACCACCAGTCTCGCCACCCAGCGATGGAAGAGGTTAAAGGTGTCGTAGCTGATATGTAGAATGTAGATGAGGGGGTTATTGCGCAGTGCAAAGAGGACGGTGAAGATCAAATTGAAACTGGCCAGTGTTCCGCATCGTCCACGTATCTGGGCAAGCTTCTGGGGTTGAGATTGTGATGAGATGGCGGTGCAATATGCAATATTGCTGATGACGTAAATGACAATTGTGAGGAATTGGGGTTGGCTGAGTGGTCTCTCGCTGCTGCGAGTGTTGGTACTGGGTGCTTCTTCGTCCTGCTGAGACGTCCAAGATGGTGCGTAGAGGAAAGATTGCTTAATCGAGGTCCAGTATGCATGATATCTGTGCCGGTGTTGGCTTCGGAAGCGATGCAAAGCACTGCCCAGAGCGCGACGCCTACGGTGTTGGTTCACTACGAGGATTCGATATGCTAGGGCCAGCAGGAATAGAGCAGAAGCGGTTGCGAGGAGGATATGTACGAATAGATAATTTGAAGATTGATCGACGCCTGTGAGCCCATGGCTAAATTTGAAAGGATCTTTGTTGGCCAGTGAAGCATTTGCGTGAATATTGTCAATGTTCGGAACCTTCTTGGACGAAGTCGCGTCTCCGTTGATGTGCATGGTCCGAGCAGAAATTAGGCAGTCCCCGTTCCTCCATGAAAGCCGATTGTCGGAAGTGGCGTTGGTCGAAGAGATAAGTGTTGCGATCGATGTGTCGAATATGCGACAAGCCAACGTTCTAACCCGCAAACCCTATGGATGCGGGCCCACACAGGAGTTAAGGAGAAGTCGGACCCTTCACAATATCGGGAACGTTCCAGCTCTTGGGGCGGATTTTTACAAACCCGAGAGAGCGGGTATGTCTGTGCTTTTGAAGATGGTGAACTGGGATGGAAGTTCTTTCTCCAGTCTGACATTGGGAGGCGTACATTGATCAGCATTGATGATGCATATCAACGGAGGATTCGTCTGACGAGATACACGCTGTCTGACATCTAATGGTTGCGATGATTTCGACGACCAATGATCAGCCATCACAACGCGGGTGCTCCGTTACTGTGCGACATGTGTCGAGTGCTGCCGAATCGGCATCGAAACTGACCAGTACTAGCAGAGCCGCTAGGAACTTCTTTGAGAACGCAACATTACCCAAGCACATTCCATGCTAAGACAAAGTGAATTGGACATGTTCTTGAGTGGTTGCGACGTGACACAGAGATGATCGAGTCGCGGAAGGAGGCCAGCCACAGATCGTGATCGCTAGCAGCTTGTCAGAGCATGCTGTTTTTCATCAGTAAGAACGGGTCTGAGTGATGTTCGGAGCAATGCAAGAGTACTCGAGATGGAATGTGCAATGATGCGATGGGAAAAGAGTGGTCAGATCAGATGGAAAAATCCAGGTGGTGCTGGTGCATGACTAATCAATCAATCTCCGCAAGTTCCTCCGTCACAACTCCAACACGTTTGACAGCCACACGACGGGAGGCAATCTTTCATCGAAGGTATCACAGCCCCACAGGCACTCCCAAATCTATTGTGCTCTCATATAGCACCTCGAACACGGGCCCTCTTCCGTCGCCGCTCCCTCCACGCAACCTTGGCCAGTTTCGCATACATCGTTCGCCCTGAACTCTGCACTGCGAACCACGCGGTTTGCTCAAAATCGTCGCGATACACCACAAAGCCCTCGATGTGAAGTGCTACCTTCGCACTTGCATTTGGAGATTTGCTCACGAAGAAAGAGCTGCTCTGGGTGGAAGATGGGAGCATACCCGACAGCAGATCCAGCAATGCTGGAACAGTCTGCGGTGGTGCTGGTGGTGATATCCCATAAAAGGCTTGGATATGGCCTAGAATGTCCATACCTGACGCGATGATCCGCGTTTGACTATCCTCGCTTGAACGTAGTGGTACTCTGCGAATGCTGTCGCCGTTACCGCCTTGCGCTACACTTCAGTACAGGAAAGCGTGCTACTCCATCACAATGCTGCTCGGGTGGATGTTTGTAGTTGTGTACGACGGGATGAGTTATAGTTTAGTTCCTGCGATACGTTGCGTACGGTCTCGATGGCTGTACTGTCATTGATCATTCAAGCAGCCTTCCGTACAGCGTGCCAAAGTAGACTTCTATTCGTTCTCCGCTACGGTCACACTCAAGAGCTGACCTTGACCGCCATCACGATTATCTAGACTTGTTCGAATGATGCCTTGACCGGTTGCCAATGGCGCGGTGGTTCATACTGTATCAGACAAATTGGTGTCGAATTCTACATCGTTTACGTGCTCAATCTCTCATCCTTCAATCTCTTCTGGACCTTTCGCTTGGCCACTCTCCTGTTGAGCGCCTCGCAAGTACTGATACAGATCCACCAGAGCATGAACATTAAGCCGAATCCGAGACTCCATCCGATTGCTTCGGTGCTAAACCATATGAACACCCCAAGCGATCTTTTAAGCCCTTTATTATCCGTCTCCCAGAGCTGTTTCGCCGCTAGAATGACTTGCATCGCACTTAGCATGACACTGAACAGCGCAAAGATGAAGAGAACGGTCGGGAAGTATCGAGAGAAATACGCCGTGTATCGCGATTCGAAGCGGTTTAGATGCCAGCGACGTCGGAAAAGCATGGAGTGGAAGTTCAGGGCGTCGAGCTGGACGAGCCCGTAACGCCAGCGCGAACTGATCGCGCTGTCTGGAACGGTGTCGAAACAAGCGATGAATCTGACGAACTCCTCGAATGATGTGTCATTGAATGAGCCGAGTAGGTCGTGTCGTCGCGCAAGATTGAAGTCAGACCGATGCTTTATCAAGCTCGCGTAGGTCTTCAGGAAGCCCAAAGACGTTGCGATCAATTGCTTTCGCTCTCCAGGATCGATATCGGTATTAGCTTCGTCCATCAAGTGTTCCCAGAATGCGGATGATGCCAAGTATGCTGGGAGTGGCTTGACGAAAAGGATAGACTCGAATCCCACCCAGAGCAGATGCATTGACGGGTCCTCAGTAACTTGAATCCTGCGATCAAGGACAGTATGTTGTGTCAGTGATACTATGTCCGGCGTTGGTCCAGCATGCCATAGCTTCTCGCCGAGCGTGTTCATTCCAGGTGTGTCTAAGTCTTGCAGACAATGTGTGACGACTTCTGACGAGCGGTCTGCTCGTACACGCGGTGCATCGGGCAAGGTGGGTGTCGCTGTGATGTTTTGCAGACGGCCTGGCTTTTCATGCTCGCGGGTATACTGTAAGTCTTTGCATAGCTCCTGTAACTTCTCGAAGGGCAGTCTGGTAATCCTCCGGGCCTCATGGTCAGCGGTATTGGCGCGTGATAATGATGCGACACAAGTGGATGATCGCGACACCGCGCTCGCGGGCTTTTCTGATGCCATGCTAACGACTACGAAATATGAATGGAGGTAAATGCCTCGTAATCAAGGTCGTGAGGGGTTGCAAGTCGATATCGCGTGACACTGGGGTGTCAGAACGATAGGCATTGTCATTGGACGCCACGCTGGCAATGCCACCACCGTATTGTCAGAGCCTTCCCCAACACCGCGTACGACTGCTGATTCCACAAGTAGGATCAACCAATCGTGTACGAAGGCGCTCGTATATTGCGTCAATTTTCAGGACACACTGAACGGCAAAACATCAATACTCAGAGGAATATGAATACCGTCACAACACTCAGAACGAGTGCGAAGACGCTGTCAACGATGTGATAGCTACCTAGTTCGAAACCTTCCTCTGTCCTGAACCTTCGCTCTTCTTGATCATTACACAACAAATACAAAGACCCAAATAATAAGGATGTAGAAACTATTTGTAGACCTTCGCAACCAATACAACTGGTTCCTAAACTCTCTACCATTACAATCAACACATCCTCGACGACTGTTCTGTCAGCGTTGAACAATGTGTATAAGAACGACGCTACATAGCGCGAGCCAACGTTGGCAGGAATCTGCGCGCTGTCACGATGAAGATAGATAGCAAGAGTAGCTTCTTACTTCTCTAACTATTTGGGATCACAGACCACGAGAAACGGCGACATAGCAGCTAGAAGGCGTTAGTGTGCTCCAAGAACACGATCAAGGTACTTACCTCCGATGAATAGCCTTCCAGTCTTTGCGTCGTGCCTTACGGTCGTTGCGCCGCTGATGATCTTGCCCTCCTTGTCCTCAATCACTTTCTCGACGCGGTAATCGACGCTCCGTACTCCGTCAGGGCCAGCATCTACGGTCTTCCGGATTCTGAAAATAGTAGATGGCGCATTCTTATTCCACGGATCGCTCAAAGCCTTGAGGGTTGGAAGGAAGCTTGGAAAGCCAGGGACGTAGAGATCGCCCGTGGCATCCGGCGAGATATTGTCGAGTGGCATGCCCGTGTGAATCGTGTCAACTAACTGAAGCATGTTGTCGGTGTCGAGGGCGTACACACGGACCTGTCCATCTGTACTGCTAGGAACGTAGTACAAGCCATCGAAGCCCCGAGTGAGCCCGTTCGGGAATCTCAACTTAGTCCTAGGAATGAACGCAAGAGCCTTATCGAGGTACTCCTTGTACAGTGGTTGATCCTTGGTGGGGCTGGAGGGCAAATCTACTTCCTCGTCGCCTTCGACGGCGATGTGACATTCCCCATTCGATTTGCAGTAAGCCACATTGCCGCCTCCGATCACCAAATCGAGTTCGCGTCGCTGTAGCGAGGTTAGCGACAAGTTCTTCTTGAAGATTCATGCAACTCACCAGACCAGTCTTCGTGGAGTGATCGTTCACAACCAAAAACGCTCCACCGCCCAGGACAGAAACTCGGTTAGGGGTATGTACGTTTGAAGAGTGGACTGTTCGTAGATGACGCATGGTCTCTTCACCTCTTCTCATCTCAAAAACATCAACTGTAGAGTTATCTCCAAGCACGGACGCGTCGATGTAGTTGTTGAATGGACCGATTGGAGGGCGCTGGTTGATGAGGTAGAAGTTGATTGTGTCACCATCAAGGATTTCGGCATCGAATCCTAGTAGATCTAACGATGCGTCGCCCTTAGCGCCAGTGTATCCTATGGGCTTGATTGCGCGAAGGTTGAAGAGCCCGTCGACTCCAGGGTCATCAATATCAAGAGCGATAAGTTCTGAGCCTTCAGGACGACGGCCTGTAACGTTCAATTTCCCGATTCTGCTATGTGTTAGTAGTGACCGACAGATAACCTCCTATTTCAAGAGCCATCGATAGAGACCCAGCCAACGACCATGGAGAGTATACGTACGCTTGATTCCAATGTAGCCTCGATTCCGTACCCGCACAGGCTGCATACAGCACTCGCGCTTCATTGTCGAGCCACAGATCTTCACAAGCCTCAAGTCGAGGATGCTCAACGCGGCGACAGGAAAAGGGAAAATCCTCGATAGGCTGGATCACGCGACCAATGCCGAGCGATGTGGAGATGAAATCCCGGAGGCAGAACTGGTAGAGAGATGCGCCCCATGCTACTACGAGCGCATAGTAAATTGAGGTAGACGTGCTAGGCATTTCGAGTTCGCACAGAAATCTGTTTCAGCTATGATTGCAAAGGGGGATGAAAGGAAACGAGTCGAGCTGACAGCGAAGACATTTGGTGTTTGTGAGAAGACGCCCCATCAAGGCCAGAAGAGGTATGGTCGCATCGGCTCCTGCCTTCCGAGTGGTCGTGTTCAAGCACGTGGGTCTTAGCGTAATCCCCAGCCTCATCTGAGCGGCACAGCTGAAAAGCCAGAACAAACATTAGCAAATCTCTGCCAATATCATGGTGCAGCCAGCGAAAGGACCCGCCTCAAAAGAGTAGAAGACGATAGCCCGTGTAGATGCGTCTTGAATACGGAAAAGTCGTTAATCTCGGAGCAGCCCGAGAATCCTACCAATCAGCAGAGCTTCTGTACGTCGGGACGATTTGAGAGGCTTCGGGCACTGGCCAAACCGTGCATTACTCAAACTCAACGACTTGAGAAAGCTCCGGCGACTCGTTTGCGCATATCATACTACTCGTACGAATGCACCGTGTGATTACGGACTCAGGGTCGAGCCAAGATGTTCGCGGACATCAAAGATTACTCATCTACGACCTTGAAAGACCAGTCGTAGTCCACAAGTAGGAACACACCGTAAGAGTGCTGGTAGTACTGCATTGATTACAATCAAAATGACCACATATACGTCCAAAAAGTCGCGTTTGTATCTTTTGACGTCGCAAGTCATCATTTATCAGCAGGTCGTTGTTCAGCATTGTTCTGCACTACCTTGACCGACAAAGCCTACTGGGCATGCGAGTCGGAAATGTTTACAATCCATCGCAACTTTCTGCAAATCAGTATAAGGTTTCTCTATTCGACATTACTCTTATCTCTCATCATCTCCAGCGTTCCCGGCTCTCCAGTTCTTTATATATATCAACTCTAGCTCAGTCACCACATTTCCCTCAATTTTGGCCAAGAATCTCGAAAATGGCTTTGCAAACCGCGGCAGTTGTCAAGAATGTTGGCGAACCCGTCACTTCAATTTCCAATTGGCCGATACCGCAAGCCGGACACAGTCAGGTCCAGGTACGCGTCACCATTGCTGGTCTGAATCCCCACGACCAAAAGGGCCGCGACATTGGACTCTTCGTCAAAGAAAGCCTTCCTGCTGTTCTCGGAAGCGATGTTGTTGGCATCGTGACTGCTCTTGGTGAAGGCACAAGGAGGTTCAAGATTGGCAATCGCGTCTTTGGCCAAGCTTCTATAGCACCCGGATCTACGTCCAAAGGACTTCAACAGTACGCAGTCCTTGATGAAGACTTCATAGCCAGTGTTCCGAATGGCATCACCGAAGACGAGGCCGCAACGCTGCCGACAAACCTTCTCGCTGGTGCGTAGTACCAATGATTGCAGGCTGCTATGACAACATTATGTATACTGACAGCATCAATTATAGGAGTCATTGGGTTCTTCGATTGCGAAGGTCTTGGCCTTCCGGCGCCGTGGACTATCCCGGAGGACCACGCTGAATACTCAGAATTGTCGATTCTGATCATCGGAGGAGGAAGCAATTGCGGCCGTTTTGCGACACAACTTGCCAGCCTTGTAGGCTTCGGAACAATCATCGTTGTTGGCGGCAAAGAGACGCAGCTTAGGAGCTTTGGGGCAACCCATGTCATCGATCGTCACGGTGGGGACGACGCTGTACTCCAGCGTGTTCGCGACGTCGTTGGGGACGAGCTACTGTATGCTTTCGATGCCTACAACGCCCCAGATGCCCAACATTTGGGGATCAATGCGCTTTCTAACTCACAAAAGGGCAAGTTAGCGCGCTTGGTCTGGTCTCGAGGCAGTGTTCGAGAAGAGAAGTTGCACCGAAAACGTGCTGGCTATGACTTGAAGAATGTGTTGGGCATCTCACATCTCAAGCCGGACATTGCAAAGCCTTTCTGGCATCACGCATCGGATCTCTTGGCCCAGAAAAAGATCATACCGTTGGAGTACGCTACAGTGCAGGGACTTGATGCCCAGAAAGTTAATGAGGTCCTGGACAAGTATCGTGACGGGAAAGCGGTGGCTCAAACGCACTTCAAGGTCTCCGAGTAGCGGTTGAAAAGACGGCCGGATGCTATGAAGCTCGATCTCTACATAGAAGTACCTAGCTCCGATGTCATTAGGTATAGCCAGTTGCTCCGGATCCATGTCATTGGTTTTTCTGTGGATTGTCAAGACTCGGCGATAGTTCGGCTATGAAAGTAAGCTTGCAGTTGCTGACGTCAGACCTGTATTTTGAATGCACCGAAGGGTTGCGGCTTGTTAACACCCAAACTCCCACTCTCACATACAATGACAAAATCAATTTCCTTTGACGTTATCGGCACTTGTTTTGGGTTCAAGGAACCCATTGAAGCTATCCAACAACGCCTCGGCCCGAAGCTGTCCACCGCAGCCGTCGACCCAACGACGCTCTTCTTCTCCTGGTTCTATGCTGCGCAGCGTGACTTCACGTATGCCAGTCTGACTGGCTCATATAAGCCCATCGCGGAGATAATCAAATTGACCCTGCGGCGTGCTTGCCTTGTCGTAGATCTACCGGCCGATGCCGTGAGCGACGATGACATTGACGTCATTATGAAGGCGTTCAAGAGCATGGGACCAAGAGATGGATTGAAGAGATGCTTCGATGGACTGAGAGAGGCGGGTTGGGATGTGTATGGCGTTACGAATGGCGGCAGCGAAACCTCGCTCAACTACTATCACGCCGCGAACATCGACCTGGACAGTGAGCACCTGCTCAGCTGCGACGCTCTGAAGATCGCAAAACCGGATGTTAGGGTCTATGAGAATGCAAGCCGCCATGTCTCAGCCCGCGGAAGTGGAAAAGACGAGCAATGGTTTGTCGCGGCACACGCATGGGATTTGACGGCAGCAAGGACGGCGGGGTTCAAGACGGCGTATCTGGATTTTGAAGAGCATGACCCGGTCACGGAGGTGTTTGGCAAGTTCGATGTCTATGCGACGAGTATGGACAACCTGCTGGAGAAGATGAAGATAGTCAGATGAAAGCTTTGCAGGTTTGCAGCAGGAGCATGAATGACGCCTCAGGCAGACAAACTAGCTCAAAGTTTACATATACATGGTGTGCTTTTGCTCGCGAGATAGTTGAGCCTATTACCCATATTAATTACCCGGTACCCAGCACCCGAGGTGCCGTGTTTTTTGGGTCAGCCCTGCAATGGATTTTCAAACCTCGCGCCCAAATGATGATTTGTGCATACTACGACTGATTAGAAATGTTGGAGTGGCTCACGGAGCCTGTACATTCGTGCAGCAAGGCGGAATGGCAGCTGCCTTGATTCGGCAGCTTGTCTCAGTAGGATTCTTTGTAATGTTTAAGCTAGCCGTGGCTTTACCCAGATCGGCATCGAGACTACATGAGCAAGTTCTTACGATGAGTGCGGAATCCTTCTGAGTATACATTGAAAGAGCCTGCGAGTCGAAATCTTAGAGTTCGCACGTCTTGCAAGACCAGCTTTGCATCTTAGCCTGGTTATCATGGCCTTCGTGCGATTTGTCCTGTCCAGCATTCTCGCCATTCAAGCCGCTCATGCGACCACGTGTTTAAATGCAGACACCACATCAGGGTTCGTCCAGGGCTTTATCGACACAGCACACCCAACTGTAGCACAGTTCCTCGGTATACCCTTTGCAGAGCCGCCGACCGGAGCGCGCCGTTGGCTACCACCTTTGGCCAAATCGAAACAGAACGGTACCATCAGTAAGTATATATGTACGAAGTGCATGTGAGACATATACTGACTTCGTACCTACAACTCTCGCAGACGCGACGTATTTTGGACCATCGTGCCCTCAATACCTAGGTCTAAGTGATCCGCCTCCTCCGCCAAATGCGTACACCGCAGATGTCCCTCAGTTCAATCCAGAACCTCTGGAATATCAGTCCGAAGACTGTCTGTCGCTGAGTATCTGGGCGCCGACAGAGAGCGTTGGAGATGAGGCTCTACCGGTGCTAATCTGGCTGTACGGCGGAGGCTTTGGTGGGGGCGGTACGAATGTACCGTATCAGAATCCTGCTCCATGGGTCGAGCGGAGCAAGAAACACATTGTTGTCAGTATCAAGTGAGTAGTGTTTATCTGAACCGCATATACAGTGCTCATCTCCATAGCTACCGTATAGGTATTTTTGGCTTCCCCAATGCAGCCGGCCTCGCCATCGAAGATCAGAACGTGGGCTTTATGGACCAGCGCCTCGCTGTAGAATGGGTGCGCGACAATATCGCCAATTTTGGAGGTGACGCAAACCGGATCCTACTTTGGGGCCAGTCAGCTGGCGCAATGTCAGCCGATGACTACAACTTCGCATACCCCGACGATCCGATCGTCTCTGGGCTCATCATGCATTCAGGTACCTCGACGCTCAACTTCGTATTCCCCGACTACGAACAGACCAATTTCACGTACGTGGCCCAGCACTTTGGCTGCGTAGAATGCGATGCGAAAGCAGAGCTGGACTGCCTGCGCAAAGTCAATGCATCGAGCATCTTTTCATTCCTCGAGGCGTACTTAGCCAACGCATCTTCTGGACCAGTGGCCTTCTCTCCTGTTGTGGACAATCGCTTACTTTTTGAGAATTACACTGCGCGCGCTTTGGCTGGTAACTACTCGCGCGTACCAGCTCTCATCGGTAACACAGCTGACGAAGGCAACTCCTTCGTGTTGCCATATAACGCGACGTACGGGCCGCCCAGAGTTGAGGCCGACGCCACGACAGTCGGATTCTTCATGTGTCCAACGATACAAACCTCGCATGATCGCTATGCATCAAACTCCACCACTTTCCGATACTTATACGCTGGGAACTTCTCGAACGTATCACCAAAGTGGTGGCTCGGCGCATACCACAGCTCAGACCTGCCAATGGTATTTGGCACGTATGATATCGCGAGGGGAAATGGGACGGCGTTCCAGAAACAAGTTAGCGAAAAGATGCAGGACTACTGGTTGGCGTTTGCGGAGGATCCGGTGGACGGGTTGCCAAAGCTGGACTGGGAAGCCTATCAGAATGGCAACGGCAAGGGTATAATGTTCGGAAAGGACGACAAGGTCGAGCAGAAAATCTCTGAAAGTAGGCTGGACGCGCCGTGCGACGGACTAATGCCAAATGGCCTGCCGCCACCGCCGAATTGAAACAACCTCTGAAACGAAGGACAGGGTGGACAATCGACAAGTTGTACAAATGAATAAAGCTGATAGCTGAAACCGGCTTCGAGAAATATGGTAGGGCTTTACGCCATGCTTGCTGAACGTTACAACACAAAAGCCTCTCCAATTCTTCATTGACTGTTCGCTCCGATGCCCATTGCCATGTAACTCATGCTTTCGATGCATTGGGTCCAACTCCACGGGCGCAGCATCTGGTGCCCTGAATACCGGCTGTCCATTGTCCGCCTTCATCGCGTACTTGGTCGCACCCTGAGTGCGCGAAATCATCCTGGTATGGTTGTGCAACCTCTATGCCTTGAGGTTTCGAGTAGTATTCAGCGTTCTCATCTGAGCCCCTGGACTGCAATTCAGTTCCTTTTCGCTTGTTGCGCCAGACCACCTGAGCAGGAAGCCGACAGCGAAAACCAGCAATCACACCAACAG
>Ga0265797_10008752_pt1 | contig 13373 bp, 14 predicted proteins | sample P2T30metagenome_FD_192433 | JGI IMG/M metagenome (GOLD analysis project Ga0265797, IMG submission 192433) | Plant litter microbial communities from East Loma Ridge, Irvine, California - P2 T30 | ecosystem: Environmental > Terrestrial > Plant litter > Unclassified | place: USA: California... | reverse complement strand
ATCCAAAAGCTCCATCTAAAACCAAATCATGACCCTTCTATACCCAGTAAATCAACATATTCATCGTCATCGCTAATGCGTTCATGCTAGCCCTCTCTCTCTAGTACGGGGCGTCGTTGTTCTTGTTGCCATCGTCGAGGGTAGTGGCAGTGTAGCTGGCAGCGCAGACAACCTTGAAAGCATCGTCACCCGCCCAGTAGCCAGTGTTCGTTGCGTAGCTAGAGGGCCAGGACTGCGTGTAGAGAGCGCAGTACGTGCCGAGCGGGATCTCGTTCTTGGTGAGGATGTAGGCAGTGAAGAAGTTGCAAGGCTTGTAGTCGCCGTTGGCGTCAGCGAGGTGCTGACGGTCGAAAGCAGTCTGGGCGTCGCAAGCGGCGGCGCAGAGAGAAGGGTCGAAGGGCCCCTCGTTGAAGAGACGCATTCCGTTGTAGGTGTCGTAGTTCTGGCCGTTCTTCTGGATGTAAGGAGCGAAGATGGCAGCCTGGAGGTTCTCAGGAGCGTTAAACTTCTGAACAGCGGGTGCGGCCTTGCAGGTGGGTGCAAGCTTGGAGTAACCTTTGACATGTTAGTGATGAGCTTCTCAAGTTGATCGTGGGATCTTACCATTGCTACCAGCAACGACAACCTCGAATTGCTCCCGTCCCTGGCCAGTGTTGGTAGCTGAGCCCTTGGCCACCGGGTAGCCATAGATGGAGCACTTGACGTTAGTGATAGGCTCCGAAGTCGGGCAGGACGGCGCCGGCTTGTACTTCGGGTCACGCTCGAAGAAGATGTTGAAGCCAAGGCAGAACTTCTCGCTGTCGCAGAAGTCGGCACACTGCTGGACGTTGTAAGAACCATCTGCAATGACCTTGTAGGTCAGGTAACCAATCTGCTCAGTGGATCCGGTAGCGTCGGTGAAGGACTTGACATAGCCAGCAGGAATACCGGCGTTTCGAGCGGCCTTCCTCAAGTCACCCTCTTCATCGGTATAGGCACCAACAGAGCCGTCACCTGGTACATGACCGAGACTACATGCTTCGTTAGTATGATGCCAGTGCTTTGCTGCGTCGACTCTTACCCGTCTGGCTGGAGAGCGCAGTCATCGTTGAAGTCCCTCTTCTTCAGTGCATCCGTCTCAATGCCTCCAGTAGCGACGGCAGCAGCCGCTGACTTTGTAGCCGCAGCCTGGTTGTAGGAGATTGGCAAAGGGGTCGCGATCTCGATCTCAGGCCCAAGACCTGCAGTGGGAGTGGGCACAGCCAAGGCAGCCTCGATGTTGATCATCTGAGGAAGAGCGGCGGTGAGGCCGCAGAGAGCGGAAGCAGCAAAGATGGTAGAACGCATTCTGACAGGGGTATCGAGCAAGAAGGCTAAGAAGCGTGAGAAGATGTAGACTATTGGTCTTGTAGTGAAGCGCGAAGATGTGTTGGGTGATGATCGTCAAGTGATGGGATGTTAGCCTGTACTTATACACTGCGTGCTACCATACCAGTGCCGTGCTCTCCACGATATGCTAATCACAATCGCGTGGAGAGCTAGATGCCAGGTACTGCCGCAAGCCACGAAGCCTCGCGTAGACTGGCTAGAAGGCTTGGACAAACTGGCAACGAGTGTAGAGTGAAGGCTTCGAGCTGAAGCATCCTGTAGGGCCTGACTTGGTGTACATTGCGGCGGTCTGAGGCGACCTGACAGCCAGGAAAGGAAACATTGTGGACATCGGTACGCTTACCCCGGGCTGCCAGCCTCTGCACAGCGTTGACAGAGACGGCCTGGCCGTGTCTGAGAGATCCAGAGACGATGCGTTGAGTGGCTCCACAGCTAGTGAGTTGCTATGCTCGTAGTGCCTGGTAGTCAGTCAGGCAGTGGCTTTTTGTGAAGGCGTCGAATGGCTGCATCGCGAGTCGTGAAGAGAAGCGGGAGACCGACAGAGCTAAACCTTAGACTGTGACTTTGCCCTTGCCCTAATGTAGTTCTTGTGGCGTCACTGGTGGGAGAATCACTTGGAGACACGGCAACGGTTAGCGTAACGTGGCTGGCACGACTTGCACTAAGATGCATTTTCAATAGCTCTTAGCCTTTTTGGACTTGTTGTCATATCTGGCGATAGACAAAAGTTCTTTTCCATTGAGACCTTCTTCAGGAATTGCAACGAATAATGTCTTCGAAAGGTCTTTCTCGATAAGTTGCATGAAGCTGAAGTAGCTAGCAACTAGTCTAACGTGCAGTCGTCGTCACCAGCAGAACCGCTGCCTGTGCAAGCTCAAACGTTGACTAGCCATGCCAAACGAACGGACTTCAGCACTACACTGATTACAGCCAGGTCATATGATGAAGATTCTTGTGGCCCAATTCACATTGACGTTTTGTCATCAGCTACGACAACGGCGACTGTACCGTGATACTGTTGCCTCGCACACTTAGTCTGGACAACACACTCACTGCACGTGTTCGTGTACCCATGTGCGGTACCTGACAGCGCAGGCGAGGCTTCGTGTATTCAGCTCGGCTAGGAAGAGGCTTCGATAAAGCCACCATCCATTCCGGGCACTCGGAACCCGTTTTCGGAAACATCGCACCTCAAACCTCCAGCCTTACAGCTGACGATCCTCTTTTTGGGTACAAACAAGCGAGAAAAACCCTGGCATCACCGTCGTCTCGGGCCTCGCGAACGCGCCATTGCTGCGGGCGCGTGACAGGCATGTATTCACAGCTCTCCTCTCTCTCCACGTGCTAGCCCTGCGAAAAAGGACAAGCTGCGCGATGAGAGACCCACTCTCTTATCGGGAGTTTGTGAGCGAAGTACCGGTGCGTGGAGAGTTTTCCGCTTGCAGCTCTGCATGCTGGACTCTCGCATCCTTGTCCGGCGCGGCCGTCGTGGTCTGATTCGAGTTGCTGCGAGGCTGAGCTACTAGAATGTCAGTACCTACTCAAGACGGCATCGTCCTCGTCAATACGACACGGCACACAAGCCTCTGTTCTGATAGGTCCAACTATGTATGTTCAAGAAAGGAAATGTGTGTTCCAGCCACACAACGTCCACATTGTTGTGCGCAGTCCACACAACGTCAGGCCCACAGTCTATTTCTTGTCACCAACCATTCATATGCTCTGCCCCGGATTCTTTTTCCTTCGATTCTAGATCCAGGTCCTTCAGCCACCATGTTTGGCTTCTCTTTCCTTAGTCTCTTTCGCAGACCGGTGAGTGAGCCTGAGGTCGACCCACTTGCTGGGTCTTGCTGCATCTGCTTTCGTACTTACAGCGCAGGCCCTGAGCCCGAGGACCCGATTCAGCTGGCTTGTGGGCATGTCTTTGGTACCTCATGCATAGACACGTGGGCTGAGACTAGCGGCACATGTCCGATGTGCCGTGCGAAGCTGGACTTTGCGGACGACAGAAGTAGCATATACGAGGAAGCGTCGGCGACTCCAGCACGCTTTCCTACTTCCCGCTTCAGCCACAATGCGGACTTCAGCTGCCGTTCTGGAGCACTGCTAGACGGTGACTCCGACTCGGACGTTGATAGTCAAGCCGGCTCCGAGGAGGGTGACATCTGGCTCAGTGCTCTCGAGGACATCAGTACACTGGAGCAACCCTTGATCACGCCTGATCAAGTCTCCTTCAGTCCTACTGAGGGCATCTGGATCACTGCTCGTCATGACCTGGTCACACCGTGGCCAAGTCTTCAACACACATCTAGTCCTCTGTTCGACGAAGAGGAGACCGATGCTTCCGACAGCTTCGATGACCTTCAATAACTCCACAGTCAGTGGATGGCCGAAAGTCTCGAGGAAGAAGAAAGTGATGACGAAGACGCCATTGGCTACTTTGACGTCTTCCCGTATTAACTCACAAGCAAGATCTCGTCGCGCTGCAGGCCAAAAAGCTCATTTATATCAACTCAAACTATTGAACCTGAAGGTAAGAACATCACGAGGGTACTGACACAAGTCAGACTGTAGGTCAGTTTGCGTCCATTGCGCAGCTCAATACTTCTCCTCAAACCCTCAAATTAAGTAAATGCCATGCCGCGAAATCGTTTCTCCTAACACAATTCCCCCCTCCATTTATCTCTCCCTTTATCCCCATCGCCACACTACCACCACAAGATTAAAAATGCTATGCAAATTCCAAGTCCAATATCCTCACTCCAATCTCACCCCTCCCTCATCCTCCCTCCCCCCAACAACCCTTGCCCAACTCCCCACCCTGTCCCCAACCCTCCCCCTCACCTCCCCCTCATCTTCCCCACACGTCGCCCTCCCCAGCACCACACTGACTCCACCCAACTTCACCCGCGCCGTACACGACTCATGCGTGCAGCGCAGTAAATCCGGTGTCCTGGCACTAAAAGCGATGATGCTGATTCCGGTTGTCGGCGCGCGACGGGGAAGACTAGTGGTGAGGGTGTGCGCTTGGAGACGGTTGGCTGGGGTTGGAGGAAGGATGTGCGCTTAAGGACGGATGGTTTGTTGATGAGAAGGTGTTGGAGGAAGGATGTGCATGCGGTGCAGGGGCAGGAGATGTTGAGGGCGGTGGCGGCGGCGAGCATGGTGATGGTATGGTTTTTTTTTCCCCACGGAATGGATGATGAGATGTGAAGATTGTGTGGTGTGTGGAGGTTGGAGTGCGCATTGTGGTGTATATGTGGGCTTTCTTTGTTTGCGAGGGGGGACAATGGGTTGGGAGGGTTTACATTGTGGACAAAGAGGGGGTGCGGACACAATGAATTCACTGGGCGCAAGGAAATTAGATGAGGGACGGTGGGGGAAGCTAGAGGAGGGAGTTAGTGGGCGTGTTCGGCGTGGGTCGAGAAGTACATGTACATGGGTGATCACAAAATGCATGAAGTGAGGTGAAGTTTCGCACTTTGGTCTCGTACTGTATGTATTTACCAGATCCGTGAACAACACTTTGGTTGGAGAGCCGAACTTTCCAACCAGCATCGGCATCGATAACTCGAGATTTTCTACTTCAGTCGATAGTGATTAAGCTCAATCCATACTCGCAATCTCCTGCATCTAATCAGACACCTCAAAATGCGCATCCACCGGCTTGCCCCCGTTAATCGTCAGTACATCCTGTGGACACGCACTCATAACGACTACAACATCGCGCATAGCCTCGAGCACCACATAATCCCCCTCTTTCGTAACCGGCGCTTCGAAACTCACGCCTCGCTTTGCGCCCTCGCCGTCTTGCGTGATGGGTATGTTCATGAAGAGGTTAAACGGGTCAGGCACCTTGCCGCCTAGCTTAGCTGGGAAGTCTTTAAGCTCCGGGACGGAGGCCGATAGGGTATCGAGAGCGTCCCAGAAGTTATCCGTACAAGACTCGTGGTATCCTTGGACGCCGAGCTCGCAGTAGCGCCACCGGTCGCAGGCTGCGATGAGCGTGTCGTGCACGCCTGGGGACGTGTCTTCGAGCAGCTTTACCATGGGATGGCGCTTCTGGCTGACCATGACGTCGCCAACGGCAGGCGTTATCTTGAGCAGTGAGGCGCGGCAGTGGCACATGCTCATGTATTCTGGCGCCGAGGCCGCGGCATTGGCGGCGGAGGAGTATTGGGAAGGTGAGGTGGATGTGGCGTTTGGATAGAGGGGGGCTTCGGCTTTGGAGAGGGATGTAGAGGGAAGAGCTATGGCCCAGGTGTCGACGACTTGGTTGCCGTGGGTGTTGATTATCTTGAGTTTCTGGTGGGCGCGGACAATGGTCGCGGCGCCACGACGAGCTGGGACGGTTTGGGTTGGCATTGTTGGAGCTGTGGTAAAGCAGTAGTTCGATTGGAGGGAAGGGTAGAGGCAGTAGTATTCTGGAGAGATGAGAGAACTTGAGATGACGGAGTAAGAATGGGACGGGGATATGCTTCTACCTACCCCTCTATGCTTGGTCGAGAGGGATGATACGTGGGGAGATAGGATGATTGGAGCCGTGTCAGTAGCTGTTAGTCAGGTCACGAGAGGTGAAGCTGTGGCGCTCAGTGTGGAATAAGTCCAAACGCCACAGCTCTTGTGATGCGCATGGTGAAGGCGTTCGCTTCAAGCTGCTTTCGCTGGTGTTGCGGAGATGGAGACGGAGGAGCAGTGAGGTCATCCATCAGTCGCGTGTGTACTGTGTTTCTTGCAGTGAAGCAAGGCGGCGGATGCGTGCATGTTACGATCGTTTGTGTGAAGGCTTTGAAAGCGTCAGGATAGCATGCGCGGGGTGGTCGTGTTAAAGAGACATCCATCAAGGTAAAGGATTTGGTCCAAGCACCCTGTCACGTGCAAAGCCCGGAAGAGCCCATCTGGCCGCAAAGCAACACACCCACGCCCACCACTTGTCCTGCAGCCCACCTCCTTTCGCCGAACCGAACCCATTACTACTTCACCTCCCACCATGGCCCTCGCCACCAAGACACAGTCGCAGAACATCTTCGCCAAATTGAAGCTGAAGCCGGCGAACAAGGTACGCTCGCCAAACAGGGAGGGAAGGGTTGGTCAATGGCTGCTAACAGAGACATTCAGATATGTTTCGACTGCGGCGCAAAGAACCCGACATGGAGCTCGGTCCCCTTCGGCATCTACCTGTGCCTCGATTGCTCGTCGAACCACCGAAACATGGGAGTGCACATCTCCTTTGTGCGCTCCACCAACCTCGACAGTGCGTACATCTAGATATATACGCGGGACACGTGCTGATAGCGAACAGTATGGCAATGGGATCAACTGCGTATCTTCAAGATGGGCGGCAACGAAAGTGCGACCAAGTACTTCCAGTCGCACGGAGGCTCAGCAGCGCTCGCGAGCAAGGACCACAAGGCCAAATACACCAGCAATGCCGCCACAAAGTACAAGGAGGAGCTGTCCAGACGGTGCGCCGCAGACTCTAAGCTGTACGTCACAGTCTCCTTGTAGCTTATATGGGACAATGCTAACAAAAGTAACAGCTACCCCAATGAAGTCGTAATAACAGACGCCCCCGATGCATCCGCGAGCGACGGTGCCAACACACCGGCCGGCGAAGACGACGACTTCTTCTCCTCCTGGGACAAGCCCACCATCAAGCGCCCTTCCAACCCGCCCTCACGCACCGGCACACCCCGCACAGGCTCGCCCTTCCTCAAGCCCGGCGCAAACGGCAACGCCACAGACCGCCCCAAATCGCCCTTGGTAGGCGCCCCTGAAGCCAGCACACCTGCCGCCGCCAAGCCCGCTGTCGCACGAAAGACAACCGCCGGCGCAGGTCCCAAGAAGAACATCCTCGGCGCAAAGAAGAAGGGCCTCGGCGCGAAGAAGGTCGTGCCTGCAGACGGCGGCCTGGACTTTGAAGAGGCAGAGCGCAAGGCCCGCGAAGAAGCAGAACGCATCGAGAAACTGGGCTACGACGAGGCCGCCGAAGCCGCCGAAGCCGCAAAACCCAAGCCAAAAGCCGCAGAAGCATCTAACATCGCGTCACCAACACCCGTCTCGCCGCCACGCGGAGGTTTCGGGTCTACGGAGCGGTCGAGTGCGGACGTGGACAAGCTGGGCATGGGCGTGCAGCGCCTGGGCTTTGGACAGCTCGCTGCGAAGAAGCCTGCTGCTGCGGCACAACAGAAGACAAGGGGTGGATTCGGCAGCGTGGGCAACAAGCCCGCGCAGCAGGATGACAGCGAGAGATATGCGCGCGACAAGTTTGGCACGCAGAAGGGCATTGGGAGCGACGAGTTCTTTGGCCGCAATGCATTCGATCCAAGTGCGACGACGGCGGCCAAGGAGCGACTGTCAGGTATGTTTCCTCCCTCGTTCCCTCATCCACGTACTAATATATGATACTAGGCTTCGAAGGCGCCTCAGCCATTTCCTCCAACGCCTACTTTGGCCGCCCTGAAGACGACCTCCCCGAAGAAGACTACGGCGACCTCGAGACCGCTGCCAAGGACTTTGTTCGCAAGTTTGGTATCACGGCTGGGGATGACCTGGAGAATCTGACGAGTATGCTGGGCGAGGGCGCGACGAAGCTGCAAGGGGCCGTCAGGAACTATTTGAACTCGTAAAGGCAAGACTAGAGAGATGAAATGAAGTAGGCGTGGTGAAGGGAGTAGAAAAGGGGGGAGGAAAGCATGGGTTGAGGCGTTACGGTGTGTATGGTATTGGGTACGGGTAGGGATACGGCGGTGTAGCAGTTTGGCATATCAATTAGACACAGCAGCAATAAGAGCATCAATTGCATTGCATATGAAACCACTGTCATCATTCCTCGACTCCAACACAAGCATAAGTTAATGCTCAGAAAGCGTGAATACATGAATGACTAATATCAACGCTATCGAAACAAGAAAAGATTGACCGGCAGCGTTGAAGAGCCAGTCGGGGTATCTCAGAAAGCTCCATCCATGCCCATCATCATTCCCTCGTCGTCCCTTTGCCCGCCATTACTTTCGATTACGGTCGTCAGGTTGAATAGACGCCATCTAGATGCTTTTTGCCGCGTCTTTTCCTGAACGCCATTGTGTGAGGATAAGAAGGAAGATTGTCCGAAAATGCGCTTGTTGAAGTGCAATAGGTTCAAGGGAGCTGAATAGCTCTTGGGGTCGTCGAGTTATATTACCCAAACACCCGGTCTTTGCGTGTTGAATGCAGTAAGATCGTAAGTCGTGACTCTGATCGTGAGTGTGTCTAGTTTGCGCCGTTCGTGACCTCGATGGCGGCAGATTGCGCGGCGTGGAGTAGAGTCGGATCCTGCTTCTCGTTGCCATACGCCTCCTTCGTTTCGCCGTTTGTACCGTTGGTGCCTCGCGAGTCGTCATGGCCGTTTGTAGTTGGGACATCGACGCTCGGGTTGTGAAGAGGCTTGTCGATGTCCTTGATTTCTAGGCCCTCGAAGATGGGGAAGATACCGCTCGTGACGTGGAAGTCGTTGTGCACTATTTAGTTTAGACAAACAATTGACATGATACCAGGGACATCAGCGACTTACCAATGTTAAGGAGGTACCATGTGTCCACAACGTCCTGGATAACATAGCGCGACGGACTGACAGACGCGTGGCAATTTGCCCACTGCTGGCCCAGACGATAGAACTCATCCTTCCACGCAAGGAAGCTGACGGTCTCGACAATAGTCGGCTGCACAATCTCCTTGCCTGGGAAGACACCCCACGTCACGGCATTGGGGCCCTCGTTCGGCGCATTCGTCTTCAGGTCGCCGTCCTTGTTCACAGCGTAGTACGTAAACTCTGGATCACGCTCAATGCGGGTAATGATCTCGGAGATGTACTCTGGCGATACGAGCACTTCGAGGTAAGCCTTCTGGTACACGTATCCGTTGCGTGGACCCCAACCAAAGACTTTGTCGGAAGACTTGGCCCCGTTGACAGCTGGCTGAGAGTTGATGGTCAGGAAGCCTCGGCGATTGAGATCGATCAGGTCGGCCTGTATAGATGATGCTTCGCCAGTGATCGGCTGTTCGCTCCACGGCAATGCCTCAAGCTTGCCTTCCATGTAGCGCACAAAGAGGTCGGAAAGGTCCTTGATAGATGTAGGTGTGCCCCAAAGCTTGATGTTCTGCTCGTTGGTGCCCTTGAGACCGATGCCATACGAGTCCAACTCGCCGAAAGCCGGAGAGCGAGAATCTCCCCAGCGGCCATTGGGGAACTCGTCCCAGTCTTGTGTGCGTGCGATGTACGAGCGGTTTCGGTTGCGCCAGAAGATCGGTCGAACGTTTTCGTCACGGCGGTTGAGGCCAAGGGATGGCCGCCAGGGAAGAGGCTTCTCGAGCGGGGACTGCATGTCTGGCAGGAGGTCTAGCTCTTCGAGAACCATGCGTGTAGCTTGTGCGAGGTTCATGGTGTAGCTTCAATGGTTAGTAGTACTCTGCGCATATCACAAGATCCACTCACAAATGGAGATGGGTAATGCCAGCCTCAATCAGCCTTCGGCACATCTCTGCAACAAGACCTTGCCCAACCCTTCGCACCTCAACATCGTCGTTCTTGACTGGTTCGAGAGCATCTGTCCAGTGCTGTGGTATGTTACATCTCGTCCATTGTGCCCTTCGCAGAAATGCGGCATGTGTGTGAATAGGCATGATGCCTGGGATGATGAGGGCCTCGACGCCTTTTGCCCGAACCTTCTTGACCCAGTCCAGGAAGATGTCTGTGTCGTAGAACATCTGCGTGACGATGAATGTGGCTCCAGCGTCGACCTTCTCCTTGAGGTGGTCGATGAGCTCGTCCACGTCATCATTGTCGTCGCTGCCTTCCGAGTAGCCTGCCACGCCAATGTCGAAGTGGTTGCCATATCGCTCTTTGATATATGTCACCAGGTCCTTCGCATAACGGAAGCCTCCAGCCGTAGCCTCCCACTTTTCTCTTTCACGGGGAGGATCTCCTCTCAGTGCGAGTATATTCGTGCAGCCGGACTGGTAGGCGTCTCGGAGTGCTTCGTCGAGCTTCGACTTCTCCATGTCGGTACACGTCAGGTGCATACATGTTTCGAGTCCGTATACTGTTTGGGCTACTTTGACCATTTCGCAGGTCAGCTTGGAGTGGCGGCCGCCGGCGCCCCATGTGAGGTCGATGAACTGTGGACCGAAGCCATGCATGCGGTCCATGCGGTCGTAGAGGTTCTGAACACCCTGGTCGATGTTAGCATCAAACGGCTTGGGGTCTGCTAGATATCACGACATACCTGTGCTGTTTTTGGAGGAAAGAACTCGAAGGAGAAGGTCGGCTTGCCCTCGGCCTTTGCCTGGGCTATTTTCTGGGAGAGATGCATGGTGGCGGACTATAAGAAGAGAGTGAAGGAGAAAGGCAGAGCTCCTCTGAGAGCGTTCCTGCTCTATGTCAGCGCTTTCCGGTGTATTACTCCAGCTGCACCCCACGGCGTCTGATCTTACAGGGATGGCAAAGATTGGTTCGGTGTTTTTGCTGCACCCCGCGCTATGTGCAGATTGACTTCACCAGCAGCTATCCAAGGTAGCGTTTGCGAGCCCAGCGATCAACGAGTACCCGCGACATAAACCACGGCTGCTGTCACTATGTTGGCGTGGTGTGAAAGACTATGTGTTGGCGTGTATGACGGTGAGTAGTTTTCCCTAGATCATGTTGCTTGAAGGCTAGTGCGGCCGGTTCGGAGGTGCTGCCCTGCCAAGATGCAGTGCAGTGCATGGAGACGGGAAAACGGGGTGGATAAAACGCGCTGTTGGCGTGGGACGCAAACGACGGAGTTTGACACATCTTACGCGCATGGGTAGATAGTCAATAGCAGTGAATGAATGCTGTACGAAGTACGAAGTACTTATTAGAGATGCCCCGCAAGATGCCTGTCACTGCCAAAGCCCTTGCTCTGCCCCACCGGATTTCCCCTTGCAGTAGTTCCGACCGTCTCTAATAGCATGGGACGTTCACAATACAGGATCTCTCCTGCTACTGTAGCCATCACTCAGATCTCATTATAATCACACGATCCAGTTACACGCACGCAATACGTCAAGATGCCTCCAATCACGCGTCCCCGCCGCATCGTGGGCGTTTCGCTCAAAATGTACTTCGATCTCCCCAGCACACTGTCCTACGTGCGCGGTGTCCTCCAGCTCGACGGCGAGGCCTGGAACTCTCGAATCGATCTTTTTGTGATTCCCGACTTTGTCTCGCTCACAGAGTCTGCGCGCATACTCGAGTCCTCATCCATTATGCTCGGCGCCCAAGACACCTTCTGGGAAGACAAGGGCGCATATACCGGTGAAGTCAGCCCGCTGGTTCTACGGCAAGCAGGCGCAAAGATAGTCGAGATTGGACATGCAGAGCGGCGAGCGCAGTTCGGTGAGACTGACGACTGGGTTGCGAAGAAGGCTGGCGCCGCAGCACGCAATGGCCTGATACCGCTGGTCTGCATTGGCGAGCGGACACATCACAGTGTGGCTTCAGCCGCCGTGGGTGCGGCAATTCAAGAGTGCAAGCCCCAGGTCATATCTGTGCTGGCTGCCGTGCCTGATGACACCGAGGTCATATTGGCGTACGAACCCGTGTGGGCAATTGGTGCGAAAGAGCCAGCAGATCCTGATCACGTTGTCAATGTCACGAAAGAGCTGAGGAAATTGTCTTCTGGACGAAGCGGTGTGACAAGAATCGTGTACGGAGGCAGCGCAGGGCCTGGGACCTTTGCGAAGATATCGGACGGCGTGGATGGTCTGTTTCTGGGGCGATTCGCGCACGACATTGGCAACCTGAAGAAGGTCATCGAAGAGGTGGGAGGGGCATGAAAGCTGTCCTCGATGTCGCTTCTGTTCGATCTCTCCGCAATGAATATTGCTTTTGGTCCATCTTTCCACAACGATGTTGCTTTGATTCGAGCTTTCAGCAACCCATGCTCGCTCAATCTTTCAGCAACGCATGCCGCTCGATCTTTCAGCGATGGGTATTGCTTTCGCTTTCAGCAATGGATGTTGCTTGAGTTCGATCCTTCAACAATGATTGTCCGACAACGAAATGCAGCCCCCAAGTTTTGACACCCAGTATACCAGGCAGTCGCAACGCGTTGCGCGAGGATTATCAACATCTCGTGCCACTCCACAACGTATGTAACAGGTCAGCGCCTTGGCCCTTGATGTGTCTTACAAGAACCCACCATCTCCAGTGCATGAAGATGGACCGCCGTTCAATCGGGATCTACCATCTCTCCTCCTTCCAAAGCGGCACATCGGCAACGAAGCAATCGTGCTTCTCCGCAACGCCGATCCTCAAATCCGGCTACGAAGGCTTCCAGAACCGGCTCGTGAAATGTTCCCACAAAACTTCCTACAACGATCCACAGAATGATGGGTGTGCGTTTGGACAACTCGAGCACTCTTCAGAAGGCCATCTTTGCGGTACATCACCTCACTTCTTGTGATGGCTTAAGTTGTAGAGGTCGAGGGCACCATCACAGTAGTCCAGCAAATCAGGGCAAGCGCCACAACCACAGCGGAACAAATCCGCACTCCTTTCCGAAACTACGTCGGTCGGATGGGCGCAGAACCGGCACCAACACTTCACCTTGTGACAGCAGCTGGAGGCGGGCAAGCCCATGCCGGGAGAAATGGTACCACAATTTGGAGTTTGGAACAATTCTTCTTGCTTGCCTTTTTCGCCCTGCAGTTTGTAGATCGTACCGAGCATGCCGGAGCTCTCATACATCACAGGCAGACTACCTTCGCGCCAGCATCCCCGGTACTTGAAGTCGGTCAGTTTTTGGCCGGACAAGAAACCGACTAAAAGACACACCACGCTCTGACCATGAAGCGCGACTACTGTATATCGAATCGCGTGTGCATCTAGATACACACGCCCTCATAATTTCTCGTCAAACTCAACACAGCATACACATTTCACAGCTCAGCTACGTTCCAGCCGCTGACATGACGCTGTTTCCCGAGAACGAACGTGGCATTAC
>Ga0265797_10008751_pt1 | contig 13374 bp, 9 predicted proteins | sample P2T30metagenome_FD_192433 | JGI IMG/M metagenome (GOLD analysis project Ga0265797, IMG submission 192433) | Plant litter microbial communities from East Loma Ridge, Irvine, California - P2 T30 | ecosystem: Environmental > Terrestrial > Plant litter > Unclassified | place: USA: California... | reverse complement strand
CCCTAGCCTTCTTCGGAGCAACTTCGGCCTCTTCTTCCTCCTCGGCGTCGTCGTCAACAGGAGCGGCCTTCTTCGGGCGGCCTCTGCCTTTCTTTGCGGGAGCTGCCTCTTCATCATCGGCGTCGGTAGCCTTCTTGCCACGAGCCTTCTTCGCGACGGGCTTGGCATGCTCTTCATCGTCGTCGTCATCTTCGTCGGCAGCCTCATTCTTGGCGGGACGGCCGCGTTTCTTGCCAGTAGGCTTCTCCGAGTCGCCGTCCTCAGCGCGCTGGGAATTGTTAGAAATGTGCGACGATCAGGAAACAATAGCACTCTATTAGTGCAACATACCTTCAGCGCAGCCTTGTCCGTCGCGGAGAGGAACATGCTTTGTCTTGACTTGCCAGTATAGCGGTTGCATTCGACGTCCTGCGAGGTAAGTTGTCAGACGTACAATTCCGAAAATCAGTGAGCGACAAGTGGGAAGAAAAATCATACTCCAGCGAAGTCCTCATCGTCGACATGGCCTTGCTGCAGTGCGCGCTTGACCTGTTCCTGAACTTCCTCGGGAACCTCGTCAAGGCCGTCGATGCGTTCGTAATCGTGCTCGGCCTCCTCCCACCAGTTGTGGATGACCGTAGGCGTCACACAGCCCCTGAGAATCAGGTCAGTCGTGAACAGCAATGAATGCAAATCACTGTGAAATGCCCTCTTACCAGTGACGCCACTTCATGGTTTGGCGGTCTTGGATCGTGGCCAGGACTCCATGACGGACCTCGCCCTTCGCAATCTTGATATCTGCTTTCTTGCACTGGGGAGCTTGGCAGCCGGCTCTGCCAGTGGACGCAATCTCTGTTCAAGTCAGTCAGCTGCTTTCTCAAGGTCATCGTCTCTTTATGTCAGCATGTAGACGCACCGACACGATAAGGCATTTTGTATGTTTAACGCGATCCGACGCGACGTGACGAGTTGATGGAGATTTTAGGGCGACGATTGGCCGTTAGTTCTACGAGTGCAGATAAGACGAAAGTGTCTGGTGGTTTCTGCGAAAAGGTGTTAAGTGAAGAAAAGAAATGGCGTTGTTTGTCGCAACAGAACAGAACAGGACAGGACAGGACGTCAGGCAGCTAGGCAGCTCTCGCGTTGGACGCGCTTCGGCGATCGGTTCACGCTCGGTCTTCCCCATTCGGCGTCCTTCCGTCATTGAACTTGCAGTGAGCGAGCCTCAAGAAAATTGTGGCGAGCTTGGGTCGACATCTTCGTCGCTACAACATGCTTCACTAATATACAGATGATACACGGTGCGCTCAGGGATGGGAGACGAAGGGCTGCCAATGCTCCATCGACCAAATTCTCTTTCATTTGTTCGCGACCAACAGCATGGCCAACACGAGCCTTCACCTCCTCCACTGCTCAGGGGGCCTTGGCCAGCACTTCCGCCAAACCAGGCCGCAGCAGGTCCAATGACACACTGAACACTGGAACCAACCAAGGGCCATCTAGCAGCAAGATCACTGCGCATCAAAAGCAATCGCTACAGTACCCTGCTCGTCTGGACGCGTTGTTGCCGCCCCACCTGCGAAGCAATGAAAATGCATTCGATAGCAGTGCCAGCGCTTTCACCCCGAATGCGCGGGAGATGGCCAGGCTTGCTCACGATGCGGACAAGCATTTCAACAGCTTCCTGTCTTGGGTGGCGATCGATCAGGGACGATGGAGAGCCGCGGTATGGATAGTGAAGCTACTGGTTGAGCATTTCCATACCAAGTCACCGCTTTCGGATCGACTTGGCCACACTATTCAAAAGTGGAACCTCGAAGGCTCATTGAACGACGTTGTCAAAAGCCCTCTTTACTTAGTGCCTAAGCCTGGTGAACAAGCTGCAGCGCCACACATTCAGGCCTCGTCTGCACCAAGTTTGCACGAACTCACAGACGACAAACCCGAGAGTCTGACACGTTCGGAAGTTCTGCGACACGACATCCTGGGTTTGGTCTGGCGTGACATCGGGCGTTTGATCTTAGCTTGCGCCTCTGATCACAATATTGCTGGTGGAGAGGTGAAGCCCGACGTCCTCGAGATGATTGCTCTACTCCACCACTACGAGCTCATGCCGGAATCAATCTACACCTACGTTCCTGCAGAGAGTCCGGATGCCATCCAGCAGCCGCCAACGCTTCATTTGCTTTCATCCCGCATCTTCACAGCTTTGTCCGATGCCACTTGGAGAGCACGCGAGATGTCGGCCCTGGAAGAAGCAAAGAGGAAAGGAGGCGGAGCTGTGGGCTTGGAAACACGAGGTTCATCTTACCGTGTCCGCGTCTCTGGAATCAAACCCGAAATTTGGCTCGAGCTTATCCTCTGGTCATGCTTACATGGCGGTTGGATCTCGGACGGCACTATCTTGCTCCGTGGCGTCCACCGGTCAAAATCACAAAAGCAATGGCAATGGAAACCAATCTCATGGCGAGACTCTCTCAACGCGATCACGCCATCCGGTCCAAAAGACTCACTCGACTGGGACGGTATGAAGTTCATGTTCGACAACCGCTCTAATGCGACCATGGATGGCGTTGACATCGCTGAGTTGCGTGTCGATAAGACTGTCAGCAGCGAGATTGTCAACGCGTACATCGATGCCCTGCTTACCATGGTCAGCACAGGTGTCGGCGCCCGTGGCATATCGTTGAACGTCGTAACACGCTCCGTACGTTTCCTCCGGGAGTTCCTCCAAAGAGCCAATCTGAACCTTGGCGGTGGTTCGTGGGATGCTATGATGATCCGCTTGGTGGAGTCTGGCAGCATCGATGTCGATCGTAACCCGTACGTCGTTCAAGAGCTGATCGGCCTGTCGCCACGCATAGGCGAAGAACTCCTATCGCGCCGCTCGCAGGTGATTCCGGCGTACGTCTTGGATGGCAGCGCAGCAATCCTTGGCCTCCTTCACCGCGCACTGTACGCCGAGATCAAGAACAGCAACCTTGAAGGTGCTCTGAGAGTCTTCAAACTTCTACAGGAAAGAGTCGATGACGACCGTAACCAGTCTCTCAGCGATTTCTTCTCCCACAAGTATCCATTCTCCACAACGACCGACACGAAGTCGAACAAGCGTTCGATCGGCAGCTTCTCTGGCATCGACTACCCCTCCTTTTCTACTCAGATACCGCCTGCGACTCTTGCCGCTTTCCTCGAACTCGTCACGAACAACAGGTACTTTGATCTTGGAAACTGGATGCTCGGCATTGGGAACACCGATATTGATGGCCCGCTGATTCCTGCCTCGCTGTACCTCAACCCGCTCATATCAGCCGCCATCGTTCATCACGCCACTGCGACAAACAACACCAAACTACTCGAGGATGTCACAAAATCAGGCACCCTACAGGCCGAAGAAGGCAACGAAAATGGTCCAACGATTCCACGAGAATTACTGCAGGCCTTTTTCAACACTCAGATCGAGCTGAAGCGCTGGGACTCGGCCGTAAAGATCTTGGAGTACATGCACGACACGCCAGACTTCGACTGGAACATAGGGAATGCAGCGCGTGTGGCGAAAGCGATGATACTCGCGAAACATCAGGTCACAGCCCCATCCGACCAGTTGGGACCCTTGGCCGACCGTGCTGAAGACATCTTCACGTCCATGCTTCAGGGCCAATACGGGAGGACACAACTCGAGGCACCCAACTACAGGTACATCGCACGCGTCAACACGCTGTGTGTGGTCCTGTCCTCCGTCTCGCCCCATTTCGCCGCACGAGTGCGTGCGATCAGACCTTTGCCCAAGCACTTCAACTTCACGTTGGGCGTGAAAGCTTTCAATGACATCCTGGAAGCCGTCGTCGCCACCCAAGGAAGTGAGGCCGGGCGTGCGCTCGTCGATAGGTTCGCCATCCAAACCGCGCCCACCGAAATCGAAAGTGAAAGCAAGCGCAACAACGACGTCGACGTAGAAGACAAAAAAGACGACGACGAACCCACACCCGCCACCGAACAACGCAACATCGCTGCCGACTCCTCGCCGCCGCCTCTCTCAATGCCCCGCTTCCTCCGCGACGCAATCGAAGCCGACAAACTGCCCCGAGCCAGCATCCCCATCCCGGACGGAAAAGACAGCCACCGCAACATAGCAATGTACGGCCGCTTCCAGAAACTCGGCCCCACGACCGTGCGCATAATCGTGCGGCAAGCAGTGCACGAGCGGCGCGATCACAAATTCAAGTCGTTTGCAGCAGCATCGCAGGATCAATCTCAATCCCCCCACAGCAGCGCCAGCACAGATCCCGGCCGGAATACACCTTCGCTCGAGATCTTCGCCTGGGCGCTCTACACTCTCCGCCGCGCTGGACACGAGCAGGCCGTGGTGTGGAATGAACTGGCCGAGAGCAAAGTCCTGACTAGCGAGGAGATGTCTTTGATCAAGGTGCGGGCTGGTGAGATGTGGCGGCGGGGTCTGAGACGCGAGGGTGTAATTTGACCAATTTTTTTTTTTGGAGGCTGAGATGTTGTACAGTGTAATTTCTTAGCGCATAGTCTTTGATTTCCGTGTACCGGTATGTAGATCATCATGTAAAAAGTAGAATTTTGTAAAAGCTGGTTTCAGAAAGAAAATCGGAATGCTACTTCTATCTGATAGATATACTTTCGGATTGACCACGCGGGCTCACTGATTACTCAAGCGATGGCGGCGTGTGATCTGGATGGAAGGACATTTGGTATTCAATGCTTGTCCTGTTCAGTAATGATAGCTATTTGCTGCTTGCTTCCGGAGCTGCTACATGATTCTGTGTGGTTGTTGTTGTTGGAACAGAAGATAAGGAATAAATAAGAATTTCGAACGCCAAACATGTATCCTACACGATCACCACCTTTCCACAGTTTTGATCATTCTTTTATGATTCTCATTGCGTAGCCTCCCATCGCCCTTCATTGACGTCAACGTCCAAAGCGCCCTTGGCTTCAATGGAAGCAGTGTTGTTATTGGGGACAGACTCGATCGGAACAGGGCGGATGGCGTCGTCGTCGTCGTCGTCTTTGCTGTCCAGCTTCGCATCCGGGATCGAGGTCGTCGAGAGGTAATTGGGAGGCGGAGCGGAAGAGGAGCTCTCGCCGCTGTCTCCCCTTCCTCTGCCGGGGGTTAGAGTGGTGGCTTGGGGAAGAGGCAGAGCAGCGTGTTCGATGTGCTCGCCATTGCTTTCTGACTTCGACGATCGGCCTTCGATTTCGTCTTCTTCGCCAATCATAGCGGCTAACGAGCGGAAATTGAAATTGGGTTCTGCGGGTGGGGTGTCGGTCCCACTTTCGGGATCTGCTCCTAGTCCAGGAGTGTGCGTGGTGGAGTCATCTCTGTCGGTGAGGGAGGATGCACCAGAAGATGTGCTGGTGGCCGGTGCTGAGATCTGAATTGCTGTGGGCAGAGGAAGAACAGGTGGGTTCGGAGAGACGGGGCGAACTTGGGGTTGGTTTTGGTTCCCGGTCAGGTTGGCGCGTGATTCTTCTAGATGGCGAGCCCCGGCGTTGTCGCGAACCTCTGTGTTCAAAACCGAAGTCGACTCCGAGGTTGATCTGTAGCCTGCGAAGTCCTGTGCAGGAGCCTTGCCTTTGCCCTCCATTTCTTCGGAAACTTCGGCTATACTGGCTTGCTGCTGGCCCAGATTACTCGTAGACCTCGCCATTGCGGTACTCGTGCTTGAAGAAGCGTAGCTATCATTCGATCCGACCGGATAGAGAGAAGAGCTCGAAGTGCTCGCTGACGGCCCACTGTTCTTTCGCGCCGCCTTATCAGCAGCCTTGGCCTCCTTTTTGGCCTCCTTTGCTATCTTTTTGCCTTCCTTCCGCGCTCCCTTCGAAGCCTTCCTAACCCTATCCTCCTCGGCAGCGAGTGAAAGGCGGATAGCTTCCACCATCATAAGATCTTCCAAATCCTGAACCTGTGCTCGTCTACTGCCGCGAGCGGCTGAGCTCGTCCTTTCGCCTCCGGTTGGGGTGCCACTACCACTTTCGCCGGGGCTCTCGCCGAACAACGTCCTGCGTCGTCGGCCAAACGTTGTGCGTGAAGCGGCGCCGTCGGGTTGTGCGCTACCAAGCATATATGCTGCATTGTGCAACGCCGTTGCAGCTGCGCCTCGTCGCAAAGCATGTGATCGTGCGTCAGAAAGCTTCTTCGCCCAGTCTGGCCGCACGCGATCCGTGGTAATAACGCGAGATGCCGTAGCTGAAATGGAAGTGGTTCGCCGCCTGCCGGTGGCTGGTAATGAAGTTTGTGAAGACGTGGGCGAATTTGACTGGGCCAAAGGATTGTTGCTGTTTGCGATGGATGTGGAGTTCCCAGGCTGCTTTGAATATGCTAGTCCTCGTCGGAAAGGTGGTGGGTCGTAGGTAATACCAAACTCTGGTTGCTTACAGAAAGGACACGCTGCAACTTCTGATACCAGCATTTCTGCCTCTTCCTCCGGCGGTCTCTCCTGGCCTGGCTGTTCATGCTCAGGCGGGTGAGGGTCTGGTCGCTTGATTTGCACAAAACATTCCGAGCAGATGGGCTGGTCGCAGCAACGGGTTTTGTTCAAGTATGGAGGGTAGGCGAGGAAACAAATCGGGCACTCGAGAGGTTCGCGGTAGAGATATGCCTCGATCGGTAGGCCACTGACATAGGGATCATGAGGAAGACGAAGCTCGGGAGGTGCGCCATTCTCCCCAGAGGGTGACGAGCTCTTCGATCCAGTAGCGAACGAAGCGAGAGTTTTGGCGCGGCCACGGAAAAGCTGAGTGGCACTGGAAAGTTCTTGACGGCCGTTAGCTGATTTGTCAGATTGGAACGACTGTGAGCGCGAAGTGATAGGGACTGTCAAACTGTTGATGAGGTTGACATCCGACCCGCGTGGATTATTGCTCCCCGAGCGAGCCATCTCCGGCGGGATCTCGTCCGCAGCAGGAATGGGTAGACCCCGAGCTGCGGCCACTAGCTGATGCTCAGTCCATGAGCTGGAGTGGTCATCAAGACCCTTCCAGAATGGAGCCAGCCTTCGTTCGATCTGTACAGCACACCTGTTAGTGTCGTGTTGTCATGCTCCGTGCAATTGGTCTTCACGCACCTGTAATTGCCGTACTACAGGCTTGCTGTAATCCTCCGGTCCAATGTATGTGCCCAGCGTGACTAGATAGCCTCCGTCAACGCCCTCCTCTTGCATACTCCGCTCGCGCTCCTTCAATCTGGCCTGTCTCTCGCGTTCCGTACGCCTTGCTTCCTTCTCTTGCCGAGTCTCGCGTACGCGCTCAGGCTGCGGTTGCTCCTCGCCGCGACTCCGGCCCAGATGCAGGAAGGACAAGTCATGTCTGCTGCCGCGATGGCTTCGGTTGTTGTCGCTGGGTCGGGGGCCGTAGATTTGGTTTACGATGCGGTCATGATTGGCTTGCGAAGATGGTAGAGTTGGAGAGGCAGGCTCACTACTCCTGCGGGCGGTGCGGTGCGAGCCAGAGTCTTTGGACGAGCTGTTGCCCATTGTGGGTGGTGGAGAGGGAGGGAGAGGTGCAGCGTGGATCGACGGTCTGCAGTCAAGGTGGATTCGCTTGATGATCAGGTTTCCTGGGGCAGAACCCCAGAGTGGGGTTTGGCGCAGTCGGTCGGAGCAGTGAGGAGTCGTCGAGGAGGGACAGACAGCCGGGCCAGCAGCATTGGGCTGCGGGTTGTATGTGTGTTCGAGTGAGAGAATGTTTTTGACTAGTGTTGGAGTGCTGGTGTTGTTTGGTGGGTTGGGAAGCAGTGGTCGGGAAGTAAGGTAGAGAGTGGAGGTGGAGGTGGAGGAGGACGAGAGAGCGGGTCACGGACTATGTGCGGGCTGGATAAGCTTGACGACGACGTAAGTACAGTAGTGACTTATTGATGTGCTCGGGTATTGGCGGGATGAAGGGATGGAACAGTGTGAGAGAGGTAGGTAGAGAAGAGAAATGTAAGTGATTGCTAGATGTATGGATGGGTGTATTGATGTCTACAACAACAACAACAATTGCTTGCTTGTGCTTGCCATGCCATGTGATGCGGCAAAACCAAGGTCCAGCCTGCTTTGGCCTCACCCTCTGCCCTGTAGCTACCAACTTTCTTATCTCTACATACTGACTGCTACACCGCCGACATTTTACACCATCTCGAGTCACCTCAATCAGTAAAGATATACTCTTACTGTGTGTCTCATCGCTGACACATAAAAGAAACAGAAGTACCCGACGAGTCCAACATCATCAACAATGCAAACATGACAGCATGACGTGGCCCATGTCATCCTCTCCATCAGACCTTTCACCATCCCCGTCGCACATCGAACTCAGTTCCCAAACTCAATCCCATTCCAGCCAAAGCCTAACCGCAACGAGGAAAAGCATATCATCATTTCATATCGTAAATCCGTAGTTCTAGGTCTAAAACTTGCAAGGGAAAAAAATAGGAAGAACAAGAACAGACCATGTGTATGCCCAACCCAACGCCGTAAACGATAGACCAAGGAGCTTACCACCCAAACTTCTCCACCGCAACTTCGACCTTCTTGCCTTCGCCCGCCATGTCCGCACAACAGTTCCTCGCTGTACGGTTCATAGAATCGGGTCCAGAACACATGACTCCGACCCTGCAGCGCCCAGCATTATCTGCCGCTGTCAATCCTTCAATGGTGCCGCGCACGAGTGCCGCAACATCTGGTCTGCCAGCCGTCCGAGTGGGAGGCGGTGTGATGATCTGTAAGCCCAATGATGCCAACTCATCTAGCCGCTCCTGCCCAAGCCAGAATCTATGGTCTGCCTGGTGAACAATCCAGATCAGAGACACTTTGCGGCGAGGAGGCTGAATTGGTGGAGCCGCCGCTTCGACATCGCTGTTCCCACTGCTGCTTCGGCTTGAAGGGGTTGGTTGGAGCAAAGCCCACAGCATCGGGTAAGCAACCGCAATACCCGAGCCACCCACCACAGCAACTGCAACATCGCTCGAGCGCAGCATGTTGAAAGCATGGCTAGAGCCGTACGGACCGTCTAGTCTGATACTGACCGAGGAATGTGTTTGGGCGTAAATGAGAAGGTCACGTGTTAACCCATCCAGAGCCCGAATGATGAGATTAAACCAAGCATGCTGTTGCTCGCTTCCTGGTGCAGCAGAAGCAACGGTGAAAGGATGTGCCTGGAAGACGTGTTTGCGAGCCAGAGAAGGGATGGTGAGGAACACGTGCTCTGCTGGTGCCCAGCCCTGGTGCATATTCTGGCTGAACAGCGCGGTCCAGACTCTAGAGAGCCTGGGTGCAACCGGCCAGTTGGCTGACAATAGAACCGTGTCGCCATCGGGCATGACTTTAAGATACGCCTTGAATTCGCGGCTCTTGATCAGTAGGCGGAAGAGAAGTCGGTCCAGTAAGAATATCGCCAGCGTGACGCGCACGTAAGGTTTGCTGCCGCGGTGGTGGAAGTAGAGGAACCCAAGCGCAGCTGCTTGGAAGCCCACGTGCAGGCCTAAGAATAACTCATACCACCACTTGCGGAAACTCGCCAGACTAGTGGCGTACAGCATCTGGTAGCAGAATAGTGTGATGAGGCCGAGATACACGGTAGACTCCGTCAAAAACCAGCTTAGAGACCTCCCGACCGGCAAGAAGAAAGTGTACCAGACGACGAACATGCTGACTGTGTGCACTATTGCAAGGAAACACAGCCACTCGCCTAGCCGCCGGTGGAGGATGTTCAGGTGTTCGTACGAGTGGCCTGTAAGTAGCCGAAGAGGTTGGTTCTTCGCACCGAGAATGTAGAGCCATGGCAGGTTGGCGGCGAAGATGAGGGAGACGCGGTCCGAAAGAACGAGCGTGAGAGGAAGTTCCCACACGATGCCGAACACTGTGTAGAACACGTTGATGGCGAACAGAGCGAGTATGAGTAATGTAGTGGCGTTCTCGGGGAGAGTTTTGTTGAAGAATGGCATGGGTGGCGGCTGGTACATGAGCAAAGAATGTATCCTCGAGCTCATAGATGGCTTTACGCTCTGCTTTGATAGTAATGGCGTGCGATCGTCGGCCTTCCCAAATACGTTTGGACCGCAGTTATCTCCGATGAGCGTGGTGCTACTTCCAGACGACAGAGAACCATCGCGATTTCGGCGTCGTTCCCAAAGTTTCCCTTTCAGTGCAATATTCAGTTGTGCTGTTCCCTTCGGCTGCCGGACCAGCTGGGCTGCCCTTTTCGATCTCGAGAGCTTGTCGATTCCATTCCAGACGGTGAAGATTACTACCACGCCCACTAAAGTAGCCTGATAATGATATATGGCCCATTTCGTAACCTGTATGCCTTGAATCATCTTCCTGATAATCTCAGCCCTGCTCTCCTGGTCGGCAGACGTCGCGGAGACATGGTCCGACTGGGCAATTATGCGGTCCAGGATCATGGTGGTCTCACGGGTGGCACCAGGCCTGTACGACTTCGATAGAATACGCAAAAGGTCTGCTCGTAGGTGGGACAGTAAATGTCGGACATGGCGAAGGATACAAACGAGCAAATCGACTCATTCGCGTACGGTCAGGCGGCCGCATAGGCGGCATGCTAGGTGGGTAGTCGGGCGGCAAGGCGAGGTTGGTCAGGTTTGCAAACGTAATCTGATCATCAGATAAGAACTTTACCGAGGCCGTGCGCCTGATTGACTTAAGTGATGTACGAGTGATAGAAAATGCGACCATCTTGACATCTCGAGCCATATGGGAAGTGTTGTCACTAAGCACCAAGGTGAGGTACCTCTAGCCAGCACGAAAGCAGTCCTGATCGTGTATCTGTCGTGTTCCGATTTCCCACGTCCAAATGTTACAAACGTCTCTGATTGGTCGAACGGTATTAAGCGCTAACGAATGACCCAGAAAACCGATAGTCTCGAGAGCATTATTCAACATCTTGGAAGTCGCAAGTCACGTAACTCGACCAAAATCGATCGGATAAGCACCTCGTTTGATGCATCTTGAAGCTGGGAAGAATTGCTTTGACGCTCTCTGTTCCAATTTTTCCGAATATGTTTGTATCATTTCCGACGGAAGTGATACGATCACGTGACTCAATGCTTGCGAAGCGAAGCGACGGGACCACCGAGATCTTGAAGCGCGCAGGACAAAGCGCATGTCGATAAGGACGGAAAGTAAGATATTCAAGATTGAATATGCATATCGAATCCACGAAACAACCAGGCCATCTCAGCCACGTGCCCTTACGGCCGTCCGCCCACTCGGGGCGATTTATCTCGCCTTGCCAAACTGCATCGCTGCCCGGACCCTTCCCTATCAGAGACTGGAAGGAATTTAGAATGTTATCCAACCAATGGCAACACCCGACCCCTGCGGCGTGGATCATCTAGATCTATGGCGTCAGCTTAGTGCATTTCACGCGCCCATCGACTAATTTATGCTCCGGTGGGTGAGTGGTGAGAAAGTGGGATGTCCATGCGCATTTGTCAACACGCCAGACATATCATGGCGTATGCTATTTTCATGTGGGAGCCTACCTCATTCGGGTGTCCTCGAACCTGTTGCCAACTTTCTGCAACTCACACACTTTTCGCCGTACCATTTCCCGTTGGGATCACATACTTCGCGGCTTGAATCCGATCCGAGACCTACACCATCGCAATCCTCGGACCGATAAAGAAAGATCCAATCTATTGTGAGCGGTCGAGTTGGTGACGATCAGTATCGACGCGCAGGAACAAAGAAATAAGGAAGATTATTCCTCGAGCATCATTATTCTCCAAGCAACAAAAAGCGACCGACCCTACACTAGCCGCGCAATCATGGCTCAATCACCCAAACTTAGCAGCATCCTGCCTCCTCTGATCTTCGGGTGAGTCGGAATGAACACAACGAAGACAGCGAACGATTGTGAAGCTAACGATATCCCAGAACGGCCACATTCAACTACCAGTATAACACTGACCCGTACGAGCTCGACACAACAGGTCTCGTGCAGCAAGCCCTGGAATATGGCATCCGCGCCTTTGATACGTCGCCCTACTACGGCCCTTCCGAAGAGATCCTCGGCGCAGCCCTCGACACACCTTTCGTGCGCGCTAATGTCCCGCGAGAGCAATACTTCCTCCTCACTAAAGTCGGTCGCATCGCCGGCGACGAGTTCGATTACTCGAAAGAATGGGTGCGCCAAAGCATCGCCAGGAGCTTGCAGAGGCTGAAGACCGAGTACCTGGATGTGGTGTACTGTCACGATGTGGAATTCGTGACGGAAGACGAGGTCATGGAAGCCGTCAGGGAGTTGAGGCGGATACGAGACGAAGAAGGCACAATCAAATACATCGGAATCTCCGGCTACCCACTCCCGGTCCTCTGTTCGCTCGCGCACAAGGTCCTGGCCGAGACTGGCGAGCCACTCGATGCCGTAATGTCCTACGCAAATTTTACGCTACAGAACGAGCTGCTGGCGACGACTGGAATCAAGCAATTGAAGGCGGCTGGTGTTGACGTCGTTCCCAACGCTTCCGTCCTCGGCATGGGTCTTCTCCGCCGTGAGGGCGTCCCAATCGGCAGCATGGGCAACTGGCATCCCGCCAGCAACGAGTTGCGCTCTGCCATCCGCCGGGCCTCCGACTTCTGCGACCGCCACGACGAGAAGCTCGAAGTTGTCGCCATCCGATGGGCGCTCGAGACGTGGCTCCGTACTGGCTCCACCGTCGGATCTCGCGGTGACCCTGCATCAGGTGTACCCTGGACGCCAGAGCCCATTACCTCTCTCTCAGGCAGCGACAAACTCGGCGTTAGTGTCATGGGTGTCTCCAAGAGCAGCGAGCTGGAGAAGACAATGCAAGTGTGGCGTTCGATCCTCGACGGCTTGGAGAATGGCGAGGAGACTGCGCGTCGCGCTGGCCGCTGGACGAGAGATCACGAGTGGAGTCTGAACCGCCAACGGGCTGTGCAGATTCTGGCAGACGGTATCCGCGAGCATCTCGATGAATGGGTTGACTTTGCCTGGGCCAGTCCTGGAGAAGACTACGTCAAGAAGAAGGCTGTAGAACGGAAGCAGGAAGGCGGTTTGGCACCACAGAACTTGGCAGAGCCTTGGTTGACACCTGCGCAAAGTCCCCAGTCGCTGGCCGAGGACGTGGAGGAAGAGGGTCTGCCATTGAGGTAGGAGTGACGGGTCGGGAAAAGAAAAGAATCTTTTGATGATGTTATGACTGGGATTTGGCTGTTTGAGCACTCCTTTTTGTGTGAAAAGCTCGCGCCTTATCAATTGCACTGCACATAAATGTAGGCAAGCTTTTGGAATTCGGACTATACGTCGTTTCTGTTTAATGCTTAATCATACAGGCGACTCATCTCTGCTCTGCCCAAAAGCACGATTGTTCAGGAATCCGATTTTAATGCTACTGCTCCAGTCGTGAGT
>Ga0265797_10008750_pt1 | contig 13376 bp, 13 predicted proteins | sample P2T30metagenome_FD_192433 | JGI IMG/M metagenome (GOLD analysis project Ga0265797, IMG submission 192433) | Plant litter microbial communities from East Loma Ridge, Irvine, California - P2 T30 | ecosystem: Environmental > Terrestrial > Plant litter > Unclassified | place: USA: California... | reverse complement strand
AGTCTCAAACAAGCTGCACAGTCGCTGCATCTGCAGCCTCCATCCAAACGCCTACCTACCCCCGCCAAAGCAAATCAGCGGCCCAGAGTCCTTCGCGCCCTCGTGACCCCCCGAGGCCCGTCGAGTGGAGCTGGCCCTGCCCCTGCGCTGCCAGCACATCAAGCGCAGCAGCATGCTGTCAAAAACAGCCATGCAACATGCTGCACGCCAAAACTCAGCGTCTGGCGTCGCGCCCTGCTGTGAACCGTTGTTTATCCCACTTCATCTCGCAGTGCATCGCTAGCCATGCACCCAAATCCCCAGATCCTGACCGGTCAACCATGGGTATCCCCCCGTCTGTCCAATGAGCCGCATCCTCGCACCGCATGCTGTGCTTTCTGCAGCATTTCCTGCCTCGAGCTATCGCTGCGGCTGCTGCGGAGCTTTGTTCCTTTTGCATGTTTGCAGCAGCAGCAGCAACACGTGTAATGCACCTGCAATTGCCCTTGTGCTGCTGCTCATCGTCGACATGGCCATGCCAATATTACGAAATTGAAACCTGCCCCACTGCTATCCCCAACCGTTACATTGCAACATGTCTGTACAGGTCGGTACATACAGTAGTCGACTCTACCTGGGTCTCGGACCTGCCAATCCATCTGCCGGTCGCGTGCAAATACCCCGCTACCACAAAAAGTGCCGGCTCACGGCAGACCGCTCCTTGATCAGGTACCCACGCCTACTGTGCATACCTGCTGTACCCAACAGAGAGCCCTTGGGCTGACCCTCGTCGTCGCCCAACCGCTGCCATCCGCCCGCCTATCTACACTACAATCCAAACATGGAGAACCCAAGCTAAACTTCGTCCCGCCCCCTTGTTAGCCTGGGCGTATCGCTCGGCCATCAATGCCCATGGCTTGCTGCGGCAAAACAAACCATCCCTTTTGCTCACCCGTGACTGCATCACAGCTTTGCTGTCCGGACAACAAAGTCAGACCATGGCTTCCCTAAGCAAAGGCGCGACGCGCTTGCGGCTATGCTGTACTTGTCGCTGCCACCAGATCCTTCTCCACTCATTGCCGCTGTCAACATGACTGGCTCCCTGCCACTCTTCGAGCCCTAGTTCATCGCTCGCCTTGGTGGCAAACACCTTTGCAGCTGATACCGCGCTTTCGCTGAATGCCCAGAGAAGAAGCTCCCTCTGAAATTCCCCGTCCGAAGACGTCGACGTGGTCATTACCGAATACAGGTCCAGGTCACGCTGCTTTGCAAATTTTTCTAGAGCCCCCAACAACGCCTCCCACGGCTGCGCGCTTGCCTCGTCACCAGCTTTGCTTTGCAAAAAGTCTATCGATTTGACGACCGAGCTGATCCCGAGCTTGTGGCCACCCTGGTCCCATTGCTTGTAGTCCTTCCGAAGTATGTCTTGCAGCTTTAGGCTGCCAATGTCCTTCTTTGCTGCATCAATCTCCTTGTAGAAGCTGGCACGATCAAAGGTGCCAGCTAATTGCGGACATGGCATCATCTTGGCTTCCAGGTACTCGACCGCCTGTCGGTCGTGTTCGGTAGTCTTGCTTTCGTCCTGGAGATCCGCTGTGTCGATGAGGATACTGGCCAAGCCTAATTGGGCAACCTCTGCATCCCAGCGTTGGACAGAGGCAGCGTCGTTGGACAGGCTGTCACCCTGCCCAAAGGCTGCGCCAGAGGACATGGCAGCTGCAGAGAGCGTGTCCCACAATGGCCGGCAATAGTTTGCTACCAGGCTAGTGCAGCTTCCACTCTTGACAATAACACGTGGCTCGTCGCCAGTGTCGCTGGGCACTTTGCCTTCATCGTCGTGGTGGTCAATGACGCCAGCAACGCGCCCGGAATAGACTTTTCCTAGTTGACCTTGGAGAGCGTTGTGGTCTACGAGGATCCACTTTGTGTTTTCTGGTGCAAGCTTGGACTGTATGTCAGCCAAGGCAGGCAGGTCATCAAGCGTGATCAAGTGCTTAGGCTCCATGTTGGCGTGCTGGAACACGGCCAGATACTCGGGTCGCAACTGTACATCGGAAGCGGGGATGTTGGTGATTGGCACATAGACTGGACTGAAGGCATTCTTGGGTGGTGACATGGACCGAAGGTATGCGTATAGAATGGAGCACGACATGGAATCGAGATCTAGATTTCATGAGCATGTACGGCCCCCGTTGCAAGTCGGAGTCATGCTCACCTGCGGACTCATTGCCAATGACAAATGTAATCTTCTCGCTGCCATCAATCGCTTTACGAAGAACGCCTTTAGCGTGGGTGAGAAAGCTCCGTAATGAGTTCCTCGGTACCGCCATGGTGATTCGTAGCGGTGAGACGGCCAAGGTAAGGAAGAGGGTGAGGTAGACGAGCGAATAGTGGTTGCAAATGACGTACTGGAAGCTCGGGCCACAACACGTGCATGAGAAAGATTGGAAGAAACAATGGTGAGCTTCCGGAGAGCGGATTAGATGGGATTAGGAAGCTTCCGTAGCTTGACATGTTGATGGAGCGAGAAATTTTCAGCCTTGGAGATGACTACCTGGGCCGTAAACCCGCTCAACGACTGCTACAGTAGACTGCGCAGCCTGCGTAACCTCGAGTTGCCCGTTTCGCTACCTACCCAGCACTTGGAAAGGTCTGGTGGGTTTATGACGATGATGGGAGAAGCGCATGGCAGTCCTGGGCGGCACACCGTGTGCTTGTGGTCAGCGGCGTGCTCAGGAAAGCTCGACACTGCCTGCAGGCACACCCCTCATGCTCCGCAGCCTGCGAGCAAAAAATTGCATAATGGGCATCATCTCTTCGCGGCTACTAGGCATACCGTCTCCATTCCTTTTCCACTCTTTGATCTCCACGTATTCAAAGGCATCTTTGAGCTTGGAGGTTGCACTATCGGTGATTGCAGACTTGTTGCTTGCTTTGCAGATCAGCACAGGAGTCTTGCTCTTCTTCTCCAGGGCTCTAAGCGGCACTGATTGCGACAGCGGGCCTCCGACGCTGACGATCCCGCCCAGCTCCTCACCCTCGAGTTCGGCGGCAGCCTGTAGTCCGACCATGCCGCCTTGGGCGTATCCGAAGATGATGATTTCCCGCGGCCTGTAACCACATTTCCCAATGAGACCCTCCCTGATGACCTGGTCTAGCACTATGCGCATCGACGCCTTGAAGCCAGTGTCCATGTCCATCTCGCCCGTGGTCGGATCGAAGGTCATGTCGTCGCCCCAGTGACTCCCGCCCAGGTCAAACGGCAGCGGGCTCGGTGCCTGTATGGCGATGCATGCTGTCTCTGGGAGATTCAGCTGCTGTCCGAGCTTCGTGAAGGAAGCATTGGTGTCGCCGAGGCCGTGCAGGAGGATCAAGACGTTGGTCGGTGGCTGCGAAGTGGGCGCTGCACTCGTTAGCCGGCGCAGATGCGAACGCTGGGCAGGTGACTTACGGGCAGTAATGCTCAAGTTGGCCGATGGGGGAAAGTCGGCTTTGGTGGGGAGTCGGCCGGGCATGTTGTTGGTGTGGTGTGAATGGCAGGCTGGATGTGTGGCTGAGTTGGGGCGCATTGATGGCTACGTACATGGTCGATCAGATTCGAGGCAGGCGGCCTGGGGTGAATCCCGGTAGATTTTCGCTCGCTAAACAGCTAAGCCTTGCCTTGGAGATACCCGAGTTCTGCGACGACGACGACGACCTTTCCATCACCAGAAAGTAAGGAGGAAGGCGAGCAGAAAAAGAGGGATATCCTTCATCATACCTCATACCTGATTCAAGCTCCAAAAGGATGCCCCTCGCCGCTCCCTCGGCGCCGGGGTCCAGATGGTTGGTCATGCAAGGCTAAGCTTTACCAAGGAAGCTTGTTCAGTTTGCCGTTAATCCCGCGACACCCTGCGCCATTACGCACGCGTCTATGCCTCATTGAGCCGGCCTTCATGCTCTGAGCCGACGTGTGGTCCACTAAGAGCGATATACGGCGTCTGTGGCGCGTCAATTGGCGCAAGAATAAGCTCAGGATAGCTACGGATGCTTCACAGCTGTGCCACAAGTGGTCCCTGAATGGCTGAGGAAAGTACCGGAGAGGGGCACCATCGGCCCTTGTACGTTGATTCGACGTTTCCAACAAGCCGCCGTCTCAGCGCTGGCTGATGACGCTGATGGAGAAGTGAGCGTGCATCGAGGTCGGCGGGGTACTTAAAGGCGCGTCAAGTACGCTGCCTGGGAGCATCTACATTCACCATCTTCAATCCAAGTCTACTACAGCTCTCACGCTTCACACAACAATCTCCAATTAGCAACTAAATCGCCACCATGGGTTTCTGGGGTAAGCTACTATATCCCTGTCTAGGTGTGCCCCAGCCAAATCCAAGATACTAATTTATGCCGTCCAGACAAGAAGGAAGACAACTACGACCAGGTCTACAACAACGACAACTTCGAGGAGAACAAGTCTAGCTTGGGCCATGAGGTGATTGCCGGAGGAGCTGCCTTTGCTGGTTTCAAGGCGTTTGAGGACCACCAGCGCAAGGAGGGCAAGCCCGTGTCCCACGCCTTTGCCAAGGAGCTGCTTGCTGGCTTTGCAGCTGCTGAGGTATATACATCCCATGGTAGCATTTCCATTAGCCGCATGGCACTAACCTGTCCCAGGTTGACAAGCTTGCCGAGACCAAGGGCGAGGACTGGTTCGACCGCGAGAAGGCTAAGCACGAGGCCAAGAAGCATGCCGAGCAAATGTACGATGACCACTATGTCGACAACCACGGCGCGGATCAGTACGACCCCAACCAGTACAGCCGTCCTCAGCAGTTTGACAACCGCGGATGGTAGCCGAGAGAGAGAGGTGGATGCAACAAGGAAGGCTGTGATTGGTGTACCCCTACACAAAGTTTAACATGAACCAATGAGCTACTAGCTTACACATACGATCCGTGCCCATTGCTGTGCTTAGTCTGCAAAACAAAACGTGGTCGTGCACATCACAACGGCGTGTGTATAGCCAGGTACCATTTTGTGAACCGTTGCCCATGAACGAGCTGGTAGTTTTCTTGCGTGTGTTGCCGGGATATGACGTTGTGCCAACCTGCCAATGGGCGGGCCAAGCGCAGTGGAGTCATGATTCGTGCGCCTCTTCACCAAAGCAGACCAGCATCTCCGGCCTGCCAGCTATCGCGACGTCGTTCAGCCGCTGCGCTGTCGCACCACGACCACCTTTACGTCCGCTAACCCAACCTCCCCCCCCTCATTTTCACGTTTACGTAGTACTACCTTGTCGCCCCATGTGTCTGCGAGGAGCTGCGCTGTTGTGCAATTCTTCCGTGTCTCGGTATTGACGCGCCGAGTAGACTGTTATGAAATTTGCAAAGTGAGAGTGCTGCTCCAGCCGTGGCAACAATGACACTGACGACAATGACAGAGAGCTAGAGCGTGATCTCGTGCCAGAGTGGCGGCTCAAGTATCTAGACTACAAGGTATGCCGATCCATCCACTAGCTCAATTCCTGGTGCTGTTGGTCTTGGTCGCTGTCACTGTCACTGACACCCCGCCAGGTCGGCAAGAAGAAGCTCAAGGCCATCAGTCGTGCCCTCCGCAATGTCGAGTCGTCGACGCCGCGACCCCGCCGACGCCGCGGCAGCAACGTGCTGCCCTCGCCCTTTGACGCGGCACCCAAGTACACCTACCTGAACCGCGACCATGCGAGACATGGCGAGACGACCAGCGCACGCGAACCAGACGACTTGCGTGCCCTGGCCATTACAAACAGCCGGACCAGGCAGACGAGGGAGCAGGGTAGCCAGCTTGGACGCACACCAGAAGAGGAGCCATTGAATCAGAGCAGGAGCGAGCGATCAGGATTCGGCAACAACTATGGCAGCATTGTTGGAACCCCTCCCAGCGGTGGACGGAAGAAGTCAAAGTCAAAGGCCTGGACACCGCCGTCCTTGACCCTCCCAGGCGCAGCCCTCGATCCCGACCACGCGGGTTCGTCGCTCCACAAGCAGCAGTCGGTCACGCTACCCCCGCCTGCAGAGCTCGACAATGACAATGCATTCGAGGTTGGCAAGACCGTCTCTCCCAAGCACCACAACTCCCTGCCAGCCAAATACAAGAGCGTCTTCACCCCCAAGCGCATGAACTCGAATCCGAGTCCCATCGTTCAGCCTCACTCACGCCCTTCGATGCGCCGCATCTTTTCACTAAACAGCAAAAGCCCTCCGGCAAGTCCCGGCGACGTCCCACTTGAGGCCTACCGAGATCTGGACTTTCGGCAGGCAGAGTTCTTCAGCTTCCTCGATGGCGAATTGGACAAGATTGAGAAGTTCTACAAGGAGAAGGAGGACGAAGCCACTCAGCGCCTGGCTGTGCTGCGCGACCAGCTCCACATCATGAGAGACCGCCGCATCGACGACATCATCCAGAAGCAAACCGATAAGATCAATGCAAAGTCGCACAAGCATGATGGCAGCCATGCTCTCAGTGGAGGTCAAAACACCAGCTCGAGTGACGAGAACCAGCGCGTCAACAAGTCTACAGGAGGTGTCCTTAGGGATACGTTTTTGAACCCCATAGACGCAGCATTGGAGGCCATTAATGCAGGCAAGTACGGGAAGAGCACAAAGAACATATCGCAGCTCGCAACACCAGCAGCCCTCCAACCCCAGGACAACGTTGACAGTCGCCGTGACTTTGCTCGACGTCCCGAGTTGCCAGATGTTCCCTATCAAACTGCGAAGCGGAAGCTCAAGGTAGCGCTCCAGGAGTACTATCGAGGACTGGAGTTGCTCAAGTCATATGCCTTGTTGAACCGGACTGCCTTCCGCAAGATCAACAAAAAGTACGACAAGACTGTCAACGCACGGCCATCCTCGCGTTACATGAACGAGAAGGTGAACCATGCCTGGTTCGTCAATAGCGATGTCATCGAAGGCCATATTCGCACAACTGAAGACCTTTACGCCAGATACTTCGAGAAGGGTAATCACAAGGTTGCCATTGGCAAGCTCCGCATCAAGATTGCACGCGCAGGTGACTACACCGACAACACCTTCCGTAACGGTCTATTGCTTTCGGCTGGTGTTATGCTCGGTATCCAAGGCATCATCAAAGCCGCCACTATAACTGATCTAAGTGATACAGACGATAGCACTCTTGCCATGAATACCAGCTATCTGTTACAGGTCAGTCGAAACGGGCGCTGGGTTGCGCTGTAACCTTGCTAATTCATACAGATATATGCCGGGTACTTTCTTGTCAACTTTCTGGTTCTTTGCTTCTGTTTGGCATGCCGCGTCTGGCATGAGAACAAGATCAACTACGTTTTCATCTTCGAATATGATACCCGCCACCACTTGGACTGGAGGCAACTTTCAGAGGTACGCACAACATTCCGCGTCATTGCGCCCCAAACTAATGCGTGACAGCTCCCTTGCTGGTGTCTATTCATGCTTGGCCTCTTCATGCAGATCAATTTTCACCAAGTTGGTGGAGAGGATGTCTATTTGTATTACCCGGTCATTCTTATTGGGCTATCAGTAGCTCTTCTATTTTGTCCTTTTAAAATCTTCTATTTCCGTACTCGCATGTGGCTGTTGTACTCTTTGGTATGCGTCTTGAGCACTGCCGACACGGCTGTTTATCGCTAACATGGTGACAGTGGCGCTTGTGTCTTGCTGGCATATACCCCGTCGAATGGCGCGACTTCTATCTAGGCGACATGTTCTGCTCTCTGACATACAGCATGAGCGTAAGCAATGTCGATGTTTGTTCTGATACATGGCTAACTTTTACAGGGTATTGCCTTGTTCTTTTGTCTATATGCACACGATTGGAACAACCCACCGCAGTGCAACTCGTCCCACCTACGTGTTACCGGTTTCCTTAGTACGGTGCCTGGTATATGGCGGTTGCTGCAGTGCCTCCGGCGTTACAAAGACACTGGAAACAAGTTTCCTCATCTGCTGAACGGCGGAAAATACATGGCCACTATTCTGTTTTACGCCTCCTTGAGTATCTACCGTATGGACAACAGGCCATCAACCAAGGCAGTCTGGATCTTATTCGCTACCATCAACGGAATCTACACGAGCTTTTGGGACATTTACTACGACTGGAGTCTGGGCGACCCGCATGCCAAGCACCCGTTTCTGCGAAAAGAGCTGGGATACAAGAAGGTTTGGTGGTACTATACTGCCATGTGCATCGATCCCGTCTTGCGGTTTAACTGGGTCATGTACACTATCGTACCTCTCCAGCTACAGCACTCGGCATTAACCTCCTTCTGCGTTTCGCTCAGCGAGGTTTTCAGGAGAGGAATGTGGTCAGTCTTCCGCGTGGAGAACGAGCACTGTACGAATGTGGGCCGCTTCCGTGCTAGCAGAGACGTGCCATTACCGTACTACGTGCCATCTGGCGAAGTGGAGGTGGAAGACCACACGTCTGGTATTCCTCGTGCACCTCAGCGCATCGACGAAGAACAGCCAGACGAACAACATCCTTACACTCCCACTGCATCTCCGACGTATCCCCCGCCCAACCGCTCTGCTACAGCGTCGGGCACAGACCTCGAAAGAGTACAATCATCTGTCCGCAAGCGTCGCGCTCCTCAAGACGAGTTCCGGCCCTCTCCCCTTCAGCGTGCATTCACCCATGTCGGCGACATTTTCCGCGATGCCCACGCCGAGGACTTTGAACGCAAACTCAAGCCCGAGCTCGGCCGCGATCCACGCGATGCGAACAAGCTGGTCGTCGACGACGACGATAGCGACGACGAGTCGGATAACGACGAAGAGCCATCGGAGATTGCGAATGCGAGCGGCAGCGGTAGCGATGGTGTGCGGAGCAGGCAGAGTGAGATGGAGGCCGAGGTTGTGGCAGAGGCCGTGGCTCAGGTCGACAACGAGGCTGGAGATGATGAGGCATTGAGTGCGTTGGACAGGATACGCGAAGATTTAAGCTTGGGGGTTAGAGATGCGAGGTCAGATTGTACGCATCAGGAGTGAGGAGTTTCCCTGTGTAGTTTTGTGGCGTGCTTGATTTGGCCGAGCTCACTCTTCAGGTTCAAGGCGGTGCCAAGCTCCAAAAGTAACATGTAGAGAATGCATTGCCAAGGACAAGAGGATTGGAGTTATGCATTGGCATGTGCTAATGGCAAAACTAACAATCCCATGCCCCGTCTGATTATCCCATCAAGTCGCAGAGAGACTTTCTTTTGGAATACCCTAGTGTTTGGGAGGCGCGCTCGGGTCGAAGCGAGTCGACTAAGCCGCATTGGGCCATGTACCTGCATGGGTAAGGGCAGTCATCTCCGTCACGACTTTTTTTTTTTAAATATCTGAAGCGCGTTGTTGGATGAGGTGGAGACGTGAGCGAGGCCGTGAGACAGCCGATGCAGTGGAGTGTCGGACACTTGATGATGCAATTCGGCGACAAGTGAAAGGGTAAGGAGATGCTGGCGCAGTGAGCAATGCCACTACTAGCATCAAGATTCAGCGTTCTCAACGAATCAAGTCGAAGCCGCGGAGCACAGAAAAACACTCGACCGTCTCCCTTGTACGTATATCCACTTGTGGTGCCAGGGAACAGAGATGGGAAATGAGACGGACCGCTGCTCATCTCGCGCGCACGGAAGAGACGGCCGTGGTGATGCAGTCGATAGGCGAGTTTAGTGCGCAATGGGTTCCGGTAGCAGTATGTAGTGCATGCCATGCTGGTTAGAAAGAAAGAAAAAAAACACAAAGCTGATTGGACGTATCCGTGCGAGCATGGGTGCAACGCGATATCACGTGAGCAGGGCGCCGCGTGCGATGATGGGATTCACGTAGCAGTGCTTTGTCACACCGTTGCTTTGGGGTTTGTGAAACCCACCATGGGCGGGGTAAGCGAACTACGTTAATTGCAAATCGATCTCGTGAGCGTGCCCGATGACGCATGGGCAAGGCGTCGCGGATGCATGTCATCTCTAGCACATGTCATTGGCGCGGGCAGTTGATGGGATCCGGGCGACTCTGCAGCGAACATGGCGACAACTCGTCTCTGCCCACGGGCTGGTGTTTGACTGCTGAACGCCTCGTGATACTCGGTGGTGGCGCCACCTAGGCCCGGTGTACGGCGTGGGCTTGCTCTGGCATGTTACTCAACAAATTTAAAAAGAACCACACTCGATGGCCCAAGGTCCCGACTGCGGCTTGGAGGCTCGCGCCCAGGCAGTGTTGATAGGGCGGGCAGTGCTCCATCCGGATGGAACAAAGCAAATGGAAGCGCGGCAGCCGTGCAAGCGATGAGTTCTGGTGGTGGAAAGTACGGTGAGCAAACCAATGCTCGAGACAGGGTTGGCCGTCTTCAACTTGCAGCACCGCTTGGCGGCCAAAGTCACCATGACGTATACGAGGATAGCCAGGGTAGGTGGGTAGGGGGGCCGTGTTTGGCCTCGCCGGACTGGGAGATTCCGTCTAGCAGAAACGTCAATTGGATAGATGGTCTTTTGCAAAGCCCAAATCCGCGTCTATCAGGTTGGCACCTCGGTCCCAGCGTCTTCGGTCCCAGCCTCTTGTCGGGCTGCTGCAGTGCCCAAGCGACTCCAGTGCGCAGACCCCCCCAAGCAAACGGGCGGGGGATTTGCAAGCCAGCGGTGCAGCAAGGCCCAGCGCGCGTTCATCGTCAAAGTGGCAAAGGACTAGGTAGTGTTGGGGCACAGTGTGCCAGGCAGGCATTGAGGGGAATTGTCGGCCCGCTTGCTCTCACCCTAGCGCGCTACGATAAGCTCGACCATGCATCACTTGCCGTTGCCCTGTAAAACCTTGCCTCCCATCGCTATTTGAGCATGCGAGCCTCTTCACCCTCGACCCATCCCCTTGTAATCGTAATACCGCAAAAATGCCTCCAGATCCAAAAGATGCCCCCTTTCCGATGAAGCAGCTCATCATCATCGGTATGTCCATGTCCATGTCCACGTCCACGTCACGCTGATTGGACCAATCTGACCGCCCGCTTAGGAATATGCCGATTCTCCGAGCCTCTCGCCTTCAACTCCATCCTGGCCTACTCGTCAGTAATGGTGCAGGATCTTGGCATCAGTAGGAGAGATGCCTCCTTCTACGCCGGCCTGCTGGTTTCCGCCTACGCCATTGCAGAGGCTCTGACGGCGCCGCTATGGGGGCTGATTTCCGACAACTACGGCCGAAAGCCCGTTGCGCTCATCGGCCTGCTCGGCGTCGCCCTGTCCAGCCTTGTTTTTGGTGTTGCGCAGACGTACTGGGTCGCCCTCCTGGCACGCTTTGTCGGCGGTGCGTTGAACGGAAATGTCGCAATCATGCAAACCATGGTGGCAGAGATGGTCAAGAACCCAGCGCACGAGCGTAAGTAAATCGCGCAGACCCGCATGTGCTACATGAAGCTAATGCGAGATAGCGCGCGCATATGCTACTCAACCCTTTGTCTGGACCTTGGGCAGTATCATCGGTTCGGCAATGGGTGGTTTTCTGGCACAGCCGGCAGTATTCTACCCACACGTTTTTGACAAGCATGGCCTCTTCGGACGCTACCCGTATCTTCTGCCCAACCTGGTGGCAGCCCTTGGAATAACGCTCGCCATCATCCAGGGAATGCTCTTTCTCGAGGAGACTCTGGTCCGTGAAGAGAAGCCCGAGGGCGAGAATGGCATTGCCGACCACCACGACTACCATGACCACCTCGACACCATCAACGAAACGCCCACTAACGAGCGGAGCCGTCTTCTTCCGCCCCCAGCAAACCACCTGAACCGGGATCGCGAGACCCGAGGCTCGACTGCTGGCTCCATGCGACACCGTGCTTCCATTGCCAGCTTCACGCGCGATCGATTGGCCTCAATCTCCGTTTCAGGCAGCATCCGACACATTCGAAAACGTGCGTCGTTCATGGAAGAGGGCATGCCCACGCCATTCGATCAGCGATTCGATATCCGCCGCTCTTCTTTTGGAACCATGCATTCCATCAAGATCCAGCAGGATGTGCTACCCATTCGCGGCGGTCCCACCCCGAAGCCCCGGCATACCTTCAACCGCACTGTTCTCATGATCATCCTCGCAATGTCCATCTTTGCCTTTCATCAAATGGCCTTTGTCTCCATTCTCCCAGTCTACGTTCTTGACCCGCCGACTTCGACAGGCCTGGACTTCAAGGGTGGTCTCGGTATGGACCTGCACGACGTAGGCACCTTCCTTATCATCAACGGATTCATTACCCTTTTCGTTCAGGGATTCATCTTTCCCATTTTCGTCGAATGGGCCGGCGTATGGAACTCGTTTACATGGATGATCATTCTCTACCCGACTACCTATCTGATCGTACCCTTTATCAGCGCCCTTCCGATGGAATTTGAAACTGCGGGCATCTACGTTTCGCTCTTTCTACAGGCCTTTTTCGCCATCATCGTATTTCCATGCGCTCTGATCCTAATGAAGAACGCAATTCCTTCACCGCTCGTCCTCGGCCGTGTCAACGGGCTAGCCATGTCTGCATGCTGTTTGGCGAGGACGATTTCCTCTCCACTCATTGGTCTCATCTACTCACTCGGAGGATCTGCCGCAGCCTGGTTCGGTCTTGCTGCTGTGGCCATCTTTGGCGTGATGCAGTTGATCTGGGTACCCAAGGAGGACGTTGGCCCGGTCCAAATCGACAACGGCCTCAAAAAAGTTATGCATCACGACATGGACGAAGATGCTGTTGATGACATTTCAATCATCGAGTCTGTGCGATAACACAGCTCACGACATTTACAGGCGCATAGTTTGCCACGGGGGGACCTCATTTTACGACGGCGGATATGGGGTAATAGCTTTTAGAGGGGCTTGATGTTCGACGGTTGCATGGTCGTTTGGCGTTTTCGGTCTTCCTCCGGATCTTCTCGAGGGTTGGCGTTTTCCTTGGCCATGACCCATGCTTGCATTTTACTCATATCTTGCATAGAGGTTTACAAAAACTCACCATCATTCGTGATCTGTTCTTCTGACCAGTCTCTTGACGCGACGCTTTCTATTCGTTTGACTGGGCTAATTGTGACTTGGACTAATAGCGCACGGCTAGGTCGATCTGGGAAGATCTTTATTGGATCCGCAGTGGGGCTACTACCTCCCGTGGAGATGGATGCTTCGATAGTGCGGCCGAGGCTAGACACAGCAGCATTTACTGATATCGTGTTTTTGTACGTTTGTGTAGCAAGCATGACCGGCATCTTCCTAGATCTCTTGTAGTTCCTGTTACTAGACCATGCTCGAATCACGTCATACCCTGAAATCAGGCCGGATGTTTTGAATGTATGCAGGGTTAATCCCGTTTCTCATGCCACTACTTGACTCTCCAAGGTTCTTTGGAGCCATGTTGACTGTCAAAGGCCTTGAAAGGGTGTCGGTGGCTGACAGGGG
>Ga0265797_10008749_pt1 | contig 13376 bp, 9 predicted proteins | sample P2T30metagenome_FD_192433 | JGI IMG/M metagenome (GOLD analysis project Ga0265797, IMG submission 192433) | Plant litter microbial communities from East Loma Ridge, Irvine, California - P2 T30 | ecosystem: Environmental > Terrestrial > Plant litter > Unclassified | place: USA: California... | reverse complement strand
ACACGGCAAAGCATAGCGTAAACGCTTCGAAGAAAGCTCACACATTCTCATGCCTTCAAGCATCTGCTTCTCGCTAGTCTCGGCCGTTTGCGAAGGACCGCTATTGGGCCGATAGCGGACGCTCGGCACTGCTCAGTGCACTCGGCTGTTGTCTGCCGAGCAATCACAAGCTTATGTCAGGCGCTCTAATAAGGCGCTCAGGCCTGGCCGAGCGGGACCTGGGCGTCGGCTTCGTCGGCGGCCAGGCGCGCGATCAAGGCGCCCAGGTCTTGCTCGAGGCGCGCCAGCGTGGCAGGGTCCAGGCTGGCAAGGGCATCGGGCAGCACGCCGGCAAAGGGCTGCGGTGCGCGCTGCAGCACCGCATCGGCGGCGGGCAGGGCACGCAGGGCCACACCGCGCCGGTCCAGGCCTTCGCGCGCGCTGGTGATCAGGCCGCGGCCGGTGAGGGTGCGCACCAGGTTGCTGGCAGTGGACTGGTGGATGTCGAGCGCACGCGCCAGTTCGGTCACGCCGATGCCGGGCGAGTGGGCGATCACCGACAGCGCCCAGAGCTGGGCGCCGCCAAGGCCCGCGTCGCGCTCCACTTCGCGGAAATGGCTCTTGATCGAATTGAAGACGATGCGGAACTGGCGCAGCACCCGGGTTTCGGCGGCGAGCACGGCCGCTTCGCCTTTATTGTTCTGTTGGGACATACCCTTATCATAGCGGAAACCGTTCTAATTTCGGTAACATTAGCGGCGCGCCGTTGCGCGCCTGTCACTCCTGCTCCGTCGGCTATACTTGCCGCATACAGCAACGCCATCGTGCAAGGACATCAGTGGACCAGGAAGAACAACAAGAGCGCGCACAAGAACGCGGCATCCGCCGGCAGGCGGCAACATTCCTCAGCAGCGCAGGCAACAGGGCGCAGGTGGGCCTCCGGCATGCCCTGGGCATCCTCGGCGGGCGGCCGCGCTGGCAGCAGGCGATCCTGGTCGGGCTGTGGGCCTTCGCGGCGCTGCTGCTTGCGCTGCTCATCTATCTGATGATCCTGATCCCGCTCACGCCGGGCATCGACGACCTGAAGCAGGTGAGCAGCGCGCGCCCCAGCGTGATGGTCTCCAGCGACGGCAAGGAACTCGGCACCTTCGAGCAGGGCCTGCAGGAGCGCGTAAAACTGTCGCAGGTGTCGCCGCACGTCGTCACCGCCCTGATCTCCACCGAGGACCACCGCTTCTACGACCACCACGGCGTCGACTTCACGCGCATCGCCGGCGCGCTCGTGGCCAGCCTGAAGGGCGATGCCCAGGGCGGCTCGACCATCACCCAGCAGCTGGCGCGCAACATGTTCCCGGAAGAGATCGGCCGTGCGCGCAGCATCAACCGTAAACTCAAGGAACTGATCACCGCGATCAAGATCGAGAACACCTACAGCAAGACCGAGATCCTCGAGGCTTACCTGAACACGGTGCCCTTCCTGTACAACGCGCGCGGCATCGAGATGGCGGCGCGCACCTATTTCGGCAAGCCGGCCGCGAAATTGGATGTGCTTGAAGCGGCGACCCTGGTCGGCATGCTGAAGGGGACCTATTACTACAACCCGGTGACCAATCCCGAGCGCTCGCTCGGCCGCCGGAATGTGGTGCTGGGCCAGATGTACAAGCATGGCGCCTTTGACGAAAAGCGCTTCAAGGCGTTGACGAAACGTCCGCTGCGCCTGCGCTTCGAACGCCAGCTCGACCGCAGCGGGCGCGACAACCACTTCACGGCCTACGTGCGCAAGTGGCTGCTCGAATGGGCCGACGAGAACGACTACGACCTCCAGCTCGACGGCCTGCGCATTGAAACCACGCTCGACGCCGATCTGCAGGCGGCGGCGCTGCGCGCGGTGGAGCGCCAGGCCGGCGCGCTGCAGGCTGTGGCCGACGTCGAATGGGCGAACCCCGGGCTGCCGAATTCCAGCAGCACCGGCATGTACACGGCGATGCGCCCGAACATCAAGCCTTTCGGCTACTACTGGCTGTCGCACGCGGCGCAACTGGACGCTTTTGTCCGTGAAAGCGGCGACTTCAAGCGCGCGGTCGATGGCGGCGAGGCGCCGGCCGCGGCCCTGAAGCGCCTGAAGGGAGACCGCGACTTCATCAACGCCCTGAAGGAATCGAAGTCGCGCCTGGAAGCGGGCTTCGTGGCCATGGACCCGGCCACAGGCGAAGTGAAAGCCTGGGTCGGCAGCCGCGACTTCGCGCGCGACCAGTACGACCACGTGGCCCAGGCCGCGCGCCAGCCGGGATCGACCTTCAAGCCCATCGTGTATGGCGCGGCGCTGGAAAGCGGGATTCCGCCCGAGCAGACCTATGTCGACACGGTGATGGAATTTAAAATGGGCAACGGCAAGGTCTGGCGCCCGACCGACATGTCGGGCACCAGCGGGCGCCAGATCACGATGCGCGAAGGCCTGGTGCACTCGAAGAACACGATCACGGCCCAGGTGATGCAGGACGTCGGCCTGCCGTCGGTGATCAAGCTGGCCAAGGGCATGGGCATCCGCCAGAGCAAACTCGATTCGGTGCCGTCGCTGGCGCTGGGCACCAGCCCGGTGACGCTGCTGGAAATGGTGAACACCTATTCGACGATTGCCGCCCAGGGCGAATACCGCAAGCCGGTGTTCGTGCGCCGCATCACGGACCGCGACGGCAAGGTGCTGGCCGACTTCGCCGCCGCCGCGCCGGAACGCGCCATGTCGCAGGAAGCCAGCGCGACCCTGATCGACATCCTGCGCGGGGTGGTCAACCGCGGCACCGGCACCGCGGTGCGCTACCGCTTCGGCATCAACGGCGATGTGGCCGGCAAGACCGGCACCACCCAGAACAACGCGGACGGCTGGTTCATTTTGATGCACCCGAACCTGGTGGCTGGGGCGTGGGTGGGCTTCAACGACAACCGCGTGACCATGCGCAGCAATTATTGGGGGCAGGGCGGGCACAACGCGATTTTGCTGGTGGGCGACTTTTTCAAGACCGCGCTCGACGACGACAAGATCGACAGGGATGCCTTGTTCCCTGGCGGGCGCAAGCCGGAGCCGGTGCATCGGCGCGCGGAGCCCGAGGAAGAATTCATCGATGAGGATGAGCTGAACGAGGGCGTGCCGGCGGACGAGGCGGTCGAGGTGACGGCGCCGGTGGAGGACGAGGCGGTGGAAGTGGAATCGGCGCCGGAGGAAGAGATTCCGCCGCCACCGCCGCCGCCGACGCCGGTTCCGGCGCCGGAATATTAATCGCATTTCGAAGTCGCCAGCGATAACTGTACGGTGGGCACGCTGTGCCCACGCGGAACGTCGCGCCATGTTGACGTGTTCTTCAATCGAAATGCAAGCGCCGCGTTGACGCTTATTGATGCGTCAACGCGGCGCTTCTTCTTCGATTATCTCAAACGCCAATATGATGCCGGCTTCCGCGTGGGCACAGAGTGCCCACCGTACGGTCAGCGCTACGGGCCGATGCGCGCCTTACAAAATCGGCGTCCCGCCCGTCACCGCAATCCGCGCGCCGGAAATATAGCTCGCCTGATCCGACGCCAGCATCACATATACCGGCGCCACCTCCGCCGGCTGCCCCGGCCGCTTCATCGGCACCTGCGAACCAAAGCTTTCCACTTCCTCCGGCGGCATGGTCGACGGAATCAGCGGCGTCCAGATCGGCCCCGGCGCCACCGAATTCGCGCGAATGCCCTTGTCCGCCAGCAGCTGCGCCAGGCCGGCCGTGAAGTTGGCGATCGCGCCCTTGGTGGTGGCATACGCCAGCAGGGTCGGCTTCGGTTTATCGGAGTTGATCGAGCTGGTGTTGATGATCGACGAACCCGGCTGCATATGCTTCACCGCCGCTTTGCAGATGTGGAACATGGCCGTGATGTTGACCTGGAAGGTGTAGTCCCACTCTTCGTCGGGAATGTCTTCGATCGATTCGCGCGTCATCTGGAAGGCGGCGTTGTTGACCAGCACGTCGATGCGGCCGAAGGCCTGCACCGCCTGGTCGACGATGGCGCGGCAGTGGGCCGGGTCGGCGATGTCGCCCGGCACCAGCACCGCCTTGCGGCCGGCCTCCTCGACCAGGCGCGCGGTTTCCTTCGCGTCGTCATGCTCGTTCAGGTAGGCGATCAGCACGTCGGCGCCTTCGCGCGCAAAGGCAAGGGCGACGGCGCGGCCGATGCCGCTGTCGCCGCCGGTGATCACGGTGGCCTTGCCATCGAGTTTGCCGGATCCCTTGTAGCTGGTTTCGCCGTGGTCGGCCTTTGGCGTCAATTCTGCTTCCGTGCCGGGTGGCTGCTGTTGTTGCGTGGGCTGGTTCATCGAACAATCCTCCTTGCGTTAATCGGTCAATAAAACGGCATCCTGCGCAGTTCAGATGCCCTCAGGTACCCTTGGGCAGGCTGCGCAGGGCTGCCGGTGGTCGGACCCGGCCCTCGGCCGGGAGTTCGGGTGCGGCGTCCGCCAGCGCTTCCTGCAGCAACAGCTGCTGGGCGCGCGGCGCGGTCGAGATCTTCAGGTCGGCAAACATCTGCATCGACGCCAGCAGGATCGCCTGCTGGGTGTTCATGAACAGATCGTAGTCCGCGGTCTGCATGGTGTAGACGACTTCGTACTCGATGAAATTCTGGTCGTACTTGCTCAGGTGGGCGCGGCCGAAGCTGACCTGGTCCATGCCCTCGATGATGCCCTTGACGGCATCCGGCACCCTGGCCGCCAGGGCCGCCGGCGTGTCTGGATGGGCGCGCAGGTTGAACACCACGCGGCGCGTTTGCATGCGCTTGAAGTTCGACACCGTGTCCTTCAGCAGCGAGGCGTTCGAGATCACGATCTGCTCGCCGCTCGAGGCGCGGATGCGGGTGGTCTTCAGGCCGACCTTTTCCACCGTGCCCGAGATGCTGCCGGTGGAAATGAAGTCGCCCACTTCGAAGGGCTTGTCGAGCGCGATCGACAGCGACGCGAACAGGTCGCCCAGCACGTTCTGCACCGCCAGCGCGATGGCGATACCGCCGATGCCGAGGCTGGCCACGAAAGTACTGACGTCGATCCCCATGTTCGACAGCAGGGCCAGGGCGAAGATGACCCACACTGCCGTCTGCAGCACCCAGATGATGAGGGTGTGGGCGATGGTTACCTGGCCGTCATTGCCGTGCTGCGAATGGGTCTGGAAGTAGCGGCGCGCGGTGACTTTCACCGCGTTGTGCAGGTAGATCGCCAGCTGCAGGCCGAGGGTCAGGAACCACAGGTGGCCGACGCGCGCGTTCCAGGGCGGCGGCAGGTCGAGGGCCGAGAGGCCGATCAGGATGGCGGTGGCCAGCACCACCAGGTTGCTGGTGCGCGCCAGGGTGCGGCGCAGCACGTCGGCCACCGGGCGGTGGGCGGCTTCGTCGCTCAGCTGGTCGAGGCGGCGCCGGAACAGCACCAGCGCGGTATGGATGGCAAGGAAGGCGGCCACTGCCAGGCCGGTGGCGAACAGGGCGTTCGTCAGCGAGATGTCGAGGGATGCGATAAAGGCGCGGATATCCACATTGGGCTCCTTTCAGGGAAGAGGTGGCGCAAGGGCGCGCGGATGGACAACGACGTGCGCAGCGCAAGAGCAGCTGCAAGGCATCGGCGGCGCAGGGCCGCCTGGTGCGCTGCCGCGGCTGGCGGATGTGGCGCCCGCCGCGGCATGGGGTGGACGCGCGCGGCGTCCGAAGGGAACGCGGGGCTTATTGCTTACCGAGGTGTTCGCGCACGGCGCTGACCGAGGGACCGACGGCCTTGACGGCCTTTTCGAGCTCTTCCTTGGATACGCCCAGGGCCTCGGTCCAGTGACGGACTTCGTAATCCTCGTGCACGTTGATACGGGAACGGTCTTGTTGGCCGCGGTTTTGCAGATTGTCGGACATGATGGCCTCCTATTGACGAGTTTGTAACGAATATGCCAGCGAGCCCAGGCGTGGTCGGTTAAGCACTTCACCTTGTGCTTGCATTTCTTTTAAGCAGCTCTACCGCAGAAGTTCCCGCAGATCAGGTACGAAGTTTGAGCAAGCGCATCGTCCATGCGATCTGCCTGCGATCCATTTCCAACCAGACTCAGCAGTAAGTTTGGCGTAAGAAGCGAGCCTGAGCATCGTTGAGTCGCCTGCGCACCACTTTGGTGCAATTGGGCAACTCATCCGGAGGCTTACATGAAGAACCGAAACGGCTTGCCGCAGTCACGCGTTCGTACCGCCCTGGCCGCCGCTGTCGGCGCCGCCTTGCTGTCGGCCTGCCAGTGGCCCGGCGGCGCGGGCGTCGACCAGCTGAACGACCTGCGCGGGCCGACCCGCGACCTGACCGTGGAACTGCGCGAAGGCACCAACATGGCCGCCGCGCCTTCGCCCGACGGCAAGCGCATCGTCTTCTCGGCCCAGGGCGCGCTGTGGGTCATGCCGGGCAGCGGCGGGCGCGCCGTGCGCATTACCGATTACCATCTGGAGCCGACCGCGCCGGTGTGGTCGCCGGACGGCAAGCGCATCGCCTTCCAGAACTATGCGCCGGAAGGGAATTTCCACGTCTGGACCATCGCGCCCGACGGCCAGGACCCGCGCGAGATCACGGCCGGCCCCTACGACGACCGCGAACCTGCCTGGCTGCCCGACGGCAGCGGCCTGGTGTTCTCTTCGGACCGCAGCGGCGACGGCCAGTACAAGATCTGGAGCGTGGCGCTTGCCGGCGCGGCTCCGGTGCAGCTGATCACCGGGCCCGGCGCCGAAAGCAATCCGGCCGTGTCGCCCGACGGCAGGCGCCTGGCCTACGTCGATGGCGCCAACGTACTCACCGCGCCGATCACCGGCGGTGCCCCGACCGTGGTCGCACCCGGCACGGCGCCGGCCTGGACGCCGGACGGCAGCGCCCTGGTCTACCAGAACGCGGCGCGCCAGCTGGTGGTCGGCGCAAATCAGGTCACGCTGGATGAAGACATCTTCCCCTTCCCGGCGCGCTTCCTGCCCGACGGCCGCTTCCTGTACACCAGCGACGGCAAGATCCGCACCCGCGACGCGGCCGGCGGCAACCGCGCCGACATCGACTTCCGCGCCGAGCTGAAGCTGCGCCGTCCTGTGTTCAGGAAGCCAAAAGACCGTGGCTTCGACAACCTCGCTGCACGCCAGGTGGCCGGCATCAGCGCGCCGGTGCTCTCGCCGGATGGCCAGAGCATCGCCTTTATCGCCCTCAACGATGTCTGGACCATGCGCATCGGCGCCGATCCGGTGCGCATCACGAATGATCTCGATCGCGACGCCAATCCGCAATGGACGGCGGACGGCCGCGCGGTCTACTTTTCGTCCGAGCGCGGCAATGCCGGCCAGCTGGCGGTGGACCAGGTCGACCTGGCCAGCGGCACGCGCACCCGCCTGGCCGCGATTCCCGGCCGTTCGATGGTCACGCCCAAGCTGTCGCCGGATGGCGGCCGCATCGCCTACACTACGCTCTCGGGCCAGCTGGAGATCTGGGACCGCGCGACCAACACGCCGGACACCATCATTGCCTCGAACAGCACGCAGGTCAGCACGCCGCAGTGGACGCCGGACGGCCGCCGCATCCTGCTCGTCGATAACGAACGCATCAACAACCGCTTCCGCGAGGGCTACAACAAGCTGCGCGTGATCGACCTGGCCAGCCGCACCGGACAGTTTTATCCGGTGGCGCCGGCGCCGCAGCAGATTGCGGAACGCGACGAAGGCGCGGCCAGCCTGGCGCCTGACGGCAGCAAGGTCTCCTTCATCATGGATTCGCGCCTGCACGTGATGCCGCTCGATGCCAACGGCGCGCCTACCGGGCCGGCGCGCCAGGTGACGGACGACATTGCCGACCTGCCGGTGTGGGGTGGGGATTCGCAGACCATCTTGTACAAGTCGGCCGAACGCGTGCGCACGGTGCGCGCCGACGGCACGGACGTGCGCGACATCCCGATACGGCTCGAATGGCGCCAGCAGGTGCCGCAGGGCCGCACGCTGATTCACGCCGGCGCGCTGTGGGATGGCGTCGGCGCCGGGCTGCGCCACGATGTCGACATCGTGTTAGAGGGCAACCGCATCGTCTCGGTGGCGCCGCACACGGACCACGAACCGGGCGCGCGCGTGGTCGACGCCAGCGGGCTGACCGTGATGCCGGGCCTGATCGAGACCCACCTGCACCCGCTCACCCTGTACCAGGGCGGCCAGTTCGGGCAGATTGCGCAATTGATGCTGTCGTATGGCGTGACCACGGCGCAGTCGGTGGCCGGGCCGCTGCACCAGAGCGTGGAGATGCGCGAGGCGCTGGAAGCGGGCAACCTGATCGGGCCGCGCCTGTTCATCTCACCGCCGCTGTGGGAGGGCAACCGCCTGTTCTACAGCTTCGCGCGCACCCTGCGCACGCCGCAGATCGCCCAGCTCGAGATCGACAAGGCCAAGCGCATGGACGCCGACTTCCTGAAGAGCTACGTGCGCGCACCGATCCCCATCATGGAACGCATCGCACAGGGCGCCCTCGACCTGGGTGTGCCAAGCGGGACCCACATGGTGCAGCCGGGCGCGGCCACCGGCCTGCTCGGCACCACCCATCTGTCGGCGACCCAGCGCATGGGCTATGGCTGGTCGAAGTCGCTGGCGCGCCTGATTACCTATCAGGACGCGGCCGATGTGTATGGCAAGGGCGGCTTCAATTTGATCGACACGCTGTTCTCGAGCAGCGCGCTGGCCGGGCTGGACCCGGGCATCGCCCTCGACCCGCGCTTCATCCTGGTGCCGCCGAATTTTGTCGCCGGACTGCAGAACGCCACGCCACCGACCGCCGCCCAGATCGCCACCATCGTCAACGACGCTACCCAGCAGGCGAAGGTCAAGGCGGCCGGCGCACTGGTGGCCAACGGCACCGACTCGCCGCTGGTGGTGCCGGGCATCTCGCTGCACCTGAATCTGCGTGGCGCGGCCCTGGTGCAGGGCAACCTGGCGGCGCTGCAGTCGGCCACGCGCGACGCAGCGAAGATCGCGCTGGTCGGCGACGATCTCGGCACGGTGGAGCAGGGCAAGCTGGCCGACCTGATCGTCGTGAACGGCAATCCGCTGCAGGACCTGAAGGCTGCGGCCGACGTGCGTCTGGTAGTCAAGAACGGACGTGTGTTGACGCAGGACGAGATCCTGGCGCCGGCGCGGACGAAGGAACAGGTCGAAGCGCGGCGCCTGGCCTTGCAGGCCCAGGAAAAGCTGTGCCGCGAGCTGCCGCATCACTGCGAAGAGGAGGAGGGTGGTCATGCACACTGAATGAAGCATTGCATCCCCAACTCTTCCTTGGTGTTTTGAGGTACGCTTGTCATATCAACACCACGGAGGAGACAACGCATGACCTATGAAACGACCCAGCCGGAGCGCAGCGCGATCGACGCCGCCTCCGGCGTCACCGCCCTCGACTTCGGCACCAACTGGTGCGGCTATTGTCGCGCCGGCGAGCCGCTGATCGACGCGGCATTGAAGGACTATCCGCAGGCGAAACACATCAAGGTCGAGGATGGCCCTGGCCGTGCGCTGGGCCGCTCGTTCCGCATCAAGCTGTGGCCAACCGTGGTGGTGTTGAAGGACGGCGTGGAAGTGGCGCGCGTGACCCGTCCGGCCGATGCCGATGAAGTCAAGGATGCACTGGCCAAGGCGGCCAATCCATGAGCGCCGCCCCGAAAAACCGCGCGCGCACGGTATTGTTCGCCAGCCTGATCGGCACCACCATCGAGTTCTTCGACTTCTACATCTACGCTACGGCGGCGGTGCTGGTCTTCCCGAAGCTGTTCTTCCCGGGTTCGGACCCAACCGCGGCCATGCTGCAGTCCTTCGCCACCTTCGCGATTGCCTTCTTCGCGCGGCCGATCGGCTCGGCCGTGTTCGGCCACTACGGCGACCGCATCGGCCGTAAAGCCACGCTGGTGGCGGCCCTGCTCACCATGGGTATTTCGACCATCGTGATCGGCCTGCTGCCGACCTATGCCGCCATCGGCACCATGGCGCCGCTGCTGCTGGCCTTGTGCCGTTTCGGCCAGGGCCTGGGCCTGGGCGGCGAGTGGGGCGGGGCGGTGCTGCTGGCCACCGAGAATGCGCCGCCGGGCAAGCGCGCCTGGTACGGCATGTTCCCGCAGCTGGGCGCGCCGATCGGCTTCTTCCTCTCGGGCGGCACCTTCCTGCTGCTGACGCAAACCCTGAGCGAAGACCAGTTCTTCGCCTGGGGCTGGCGCGTTCCCTTCCTGGCCAGCGCGATCCTGGTGGCCGTCGGCCTGTACGTGCGCCTGAAGATCACCGAGACCCCGGACTTCCAGAAGGTGCTGGACCGCGGCGAGCGCGTGAAGGTGCCGGTCGTGGCCGTGCTGCGCGACCATGGCGGCCCGCTGGTGCTGGGCACGCTGATGGCGCTGTCGACCTTCGTGCTGTTCTACCTGATGACGGTGTTCGCGCTGAGCTGGGGCACGACCAGCCTGGGCTTCTCGCGCACCGAGTTCCTGTTCATGCAGCTGGGCGCGGTGGTGTTCTTCGGCCTGACGATCCCGCCGTCGGCGCTGATCGCCGACCGCTACGGCCGGCGCGCGGCGATGATCGCGGTGACGCTGGGGATCATCGTCTTCGGGTTGACCTTCGGCCAGCTGTTCGTGTCCGGCCACATGGGCACCGTGATGCTGTTCATGATCATCGGCCTGGGCCTGATGGGGCTGACCTACGGACCGCTCGGCACGCTGCTGGCCGAGCTGTTCCCGCCGGCGGTGCGCTACACCGGCGCCTCGCTCACCTTCAACCTGGCCGGCATCCTGGGCGCTTCGCTGGCGCCCTACATCGCGACCAAGCTGGCGACCGAGTACGGGATCGCGTCGGTGGGCTGGTACCTGTCGGGTGCGGCACTGCTGAGCCTGGTGGCGCTGATTCTCACCACCGGCAAGGCGCGCGAGCACGTGCGCGAGAAGGCGGTGGCGGAGTAAAGGACGCGGCGCCGTGCATCACGGCGCCGCCAGGTTGACCTGTAGGGTGGGCCGGGCCGCGCTAGGCACTTGTGCCCACGCGGTCGTACTGCGGTATGCCGCGACGTTTGCGAACACCTGCGTACGGTTGCCTACCGGGCCATGAACCGCTTTTCGATATGCCCGGGTGCTACCGCGTGGACTCGGGAGTCCACCCTACGAAACCCAAGCCGCACCGGCGCAGCCATTGACCAATCAGAACGAATACACCAGCGTCAGCGACGTCTGCGTATCGGTATTCTTCTTGTCCTCTGGGACGTTGGTGTCGTTGCGCGCGCTGAAGGCGGCCTTCATCTGCATGGTGTCGTTGATCTTGGTGCTGAGCGCCGATTCCGCGATCGAGTGCACGTTCGAGGTGCCGCGCTCCACGCTCACGGTCTGGACGAATGCCGCCGAGGGGCTGACCTGCCAGCGGAAGCGCGCCGCGCCGCGCACGGTGAAGCCGTTCTCGGTGTCGCCGCTCTCGCGCTGGCCGGTGAAGTAACCCGGACCGATTTCCACGTCGAGCGCCTTGGTGTCGGTGTTGAACAGCTGCGAGCCGTGACCGACCGCGAACGAGGTATAGCGCGTGTAGGCGCCGAACTTGTCGTTCACGTGCGAACCGAGCACAAAGGCGCGCGAGCCTTCCTTCATCAGCTTGTAGGCGGCCTTGGCCGACAAGGCCCAGCGCTCGGCCGAACGCTGGCGATAGCGTTCGCCGTCGTCGTCGGTGATCTCGTCTTCCTTGAAGAAGCCGCTCAGGATGTATTCGTTGCTCCAGTCGGCGGTCTCGTGGCGCGCATCGATCTTGCCGGTCACCGAGGTGCCGGTGGTGTTGCCGGTGGTGGTGATCGCGCCCAGCTCGGCCGAGGTGAACCAGCCGCCTTCGGGGATGGTGTCGGGTCGGGCGACGGTCAGGCCGTTGTGGATGTTGCCGATGGTCGGGAGCTCGTCGGCAGCGCCGCCGGCGGCAGTGGCGACGCCGTGTGCGGATGCCAGCAAGGCCAGCGCGTACAGGGGAAATGATTTCATAAGCATCGTTGCATCAAGGCTGTGCGGCCCGTGGGCCAGCACCTGCCGGTCGTTCATTCGTTCGAGGGAAGGAGCGCCGGTGCACGCCGTGCGGCAGTGGGGCTCGGCGAACATTGTATCCCAGAAGCAGCGGGCGCACGCGCATCCGGGCCGAGGAAAGCCGTCTTGCGACGCATAAACGACTCAGCTGTCGCGCGGCAGGCAGCAGGCCCGCCGGCATTGACAGGCCGCCATCAGGTGCCGATATAGACGATCTTGAAGATGAACAGCGCGGCGATGATCCAGACCACAGGCTTGACTTCGCGGGCGCGCCCGGTGGTCAGCTTCAGGGCTGCATACGTGATGAAGCCGAAGGCGATGCCTTCCGCAATCGAGTACGTGAACGGGATCACCAGCGCCGTGATCGCCGCCGGGATACTCTCGGTGGTGTCGCCCCATTCGATGTCGCCGAGGTCGCGCAGCATCAGGCAGGCGACGAACAGCAGGGCCGGGGCGGTGGCGTAGGCCGGGACCACGCCGGCCAGCGGCGCGATGAACAGGCAGGCCAGGAACAGCACCGCCACGGCCAGGGCCGTAAGACCGGTGCGCCCGCCGGCCTGCACGCCGGCCGCGCTTTCGACGTAGGCGGTGGTGCTGGAGGTGCCGAGCACGGAGCCGGCCACGATCGCGCCGCTGTCGGCCAGCAGGGCCTTGTTCAGGCGCTCCATCTTGCCCTCGACCAGCAGGCCGGCGCGGCTGGCCACGCCCATCAGGGTGCCGGTGGCGTCGAACAGTTCGACCAGGAAGAACACCAGGACCACGTTCAGGATGCCGGCCGAGAGGGCGCCCGGGATGTCGAGCTTGAACAGGGTCGGGTCGATCGAGGGTGGAGCCGAGAACACGCCCTTGAAGGTGTTCCCGCCGAAGAAGAAGCTGAGCACCGTGACCACGATGATGCCGATCAGGATCGCACCGCGCACCTTCAGGCGGTCGAGCGTGACGACCAGGATGAAGCCGATGATGGCCATCACCGCCGGCGGGGCGTGCAGGTCGCCGGCCTTTACCAGCGTCGGCTCGCTGCCGACGACGATGCCGGCGTTCTTCAGCGCGATCAGGGCCAGGAACATGCCCAGGCCGACCGTGATCGCCACCCGCAGCGAATGCGGGATGCCGTTCACGATCATGCCGCGCAGGCCGAACACCGACACCAGGATGAACAGGCAGCCCGAGATGAAGACGGCGCCGAGCGCCGCCGGCCACGACACGCCCATGCCCAGCACCACGGCGTAGGCGAAATAGGCGTTCAGGCCCATGCCCGGCGCCATGGCGATCGGATAGTTGGCGTACAGGCCCATCACCGCCGTGCCGAGCGCAGCGACGATGCAGGTG
>Ga0265797_10008748_pt1 | contig 13376 bp, 11 predicted proteins | sample P2T30metagenome_FD_192433 | JGI IMG/M metagenome (GOLD analysis project Ga0265797, IMG submission 192433) | Plant litter microbial communities from East Loma Ridge, Irvine, California - P2 T30 | ecosystem: Environmental > Terrestrial > Plant litter > Unclassified | place: USA: California... | reverse complement strand
CTCACCAATGACACCGACCTCAGCAGTCACTGCAGCCACAGGAGTCACAGGAGTCACAGGAGTCACACCAGTCAACGGAGTCACAGCAGTCACGGTGATTGACTTGACACACCACCTGTGTCAACTTGATATCTTCGAGACACGCCGTCCGAATCAGGCCGACGGCGCGCTCGCCCCCCGAGACTCGAGGATCACCGCATGAACGACAGCCCGACGACGAGCGCCTTCGGCCGCATCGACACAGCCGGTGACGACCAGCGTGCGACCGGCAAGATCGCTCGCTCCATGCTCAACACCGTGCCGATCATGCTGGTCGGCTCCATGGCACTGGGCCTCGGTCTCACAGGACCGATCTCTTCGCTCGACGACTCGGGCGACAAGGTGAAGAAGCCCCAGGCCGCTCCCAAGCCGGTGCTCCCCGCCATCGAGACGGCCGGGGCGACCGTCGTGGAGGAGGCCGTGGTCGAGCTCGCGTCGACCCGCGCCTCGGTCATCGCCCCCTCCTCGTACACGGTGAAGAAGGGCGACACGGTCGCGACGATCGCCGGGTCGTTCGGACTCAGCACCGCTTCCGTCCTGGCCCTCAACGGCCTCAGCTGGAAGTCGACGATCTTCCCCGGGCAGAAGCTGAGCCTGACGACCGCGGGGTCCGGTGCTCAGCCGACCCGCGCCTCCTCGGGAGCCGCCCGCAGCTACACGATCAAGCGGGGCGACACGCTCAGCTCGATCGCGGGGGCGCACGGCGTCGGCACCTCGGCTCTCCTCGCGGCCAACGGCCTCGGCTGGTCGAGCATCATCTACCCCGGTCAGAAGCTCACCGTCCCGGGCGGCTCGACGCCGAGCACCGCCGCACCGCAGAAGACCGCGACACCTGCGCCGTCCACGTCGTCGGCGACCGGGTCGAAGTACACGATCAAGTCGGGCGACACGATCGGTCGCATCGCGTCGGCGACGGGCACGAGCGTCTCGGCGCTGCTGTCGGCGAACGGCCTGCGCATCACCAGCACCATCTACGCGGGCAAGACCCTCACGATCCCCGGTCGCGGCGCGACCTCGGCCCCCACCACCACGCCCGCCGCCACATCCGCCACTCCGAGGCCCGCCGGCACGTCCCTGAGCGCCGAGCAGGAGCGCAACGCCCGGGCGATCATCTCCGTCGGTCGTCAGATCGGCGCGAACGACCGCGCCATCGTGATCGCCCTCGCCGCCGCCGCACAGGAGTCGAGCCTCCGCAACATCGACCACGGCGACCGCGACTCGGTCGGGCTCTTCCAGCAGCGTCCGAGCACCGGGTGGGGCACCCGGGCTCAGCTGCTCGACCCGACGCACGCCACGAAGCTGTTCTTCGGCGGCGCGACCAACCCCAACAAGGGCTTCACCCGGGGCCTGCTCGACATCAAGGGATGGTCGTCCATGTCGCTGACGAGCGCGGCGCAGGCCGTCCAGATCTCGGGTCACCCGACCGCGTACGCCAAGTGGGAGTCGTCGGCCGCCTCCTGGCTGGCCGCTCTGGGCTAGGCCGCACGATCTCCCCGCCGGGCGACTTCGGCTCCGGCCGGTGATTCGGAGCGACCGGCGGCCCGTAGCACCGTAAAATCGGCGCCGTGAGCGTGAACCAGACTGACCCGATGATCGGCCGGCTCATCGACGATCGGTACCAGGTCCGTTCACGGATCGCGCGTGGCGGGATGGCCACCGTCTACCTCGCGACCGACCTCCGACTCGAGCGCCGCGTCGCGATCAAGATCATGCACGGCCACCTCGCCGACGACGCCTCGTTCAAGGAGCGCTTCATCCAGGAGGCGCGCTCGGCGGCACGCCTGGCGCACCCGAACGTCGTCAACGTCTTCGACCAGGGCCAGGACGACGACTCCGCCTACCTGGTGATGGAGTACCTGCCGGGCATCACCCTCCGGGAGCTGCTGCAGGACCACAAGGTCCTCACCCCCGAGCAGGCGATGGACATCATGGAAGCCGTGCTGGCAGGTCTCGCGGCCGCGCACCGCGCGGGCATCGTGCACCGCGACCTCAAGCCCGAGAACGTCCTGCTCGCCGACGACGGCCGCATCAAGATCGGCGACTTCGGGCTGGCCCGGGCGGCGACGGCCAACACGGCGACCGGGGCCGCCCTGCTCGGCACCATCGCCTATCTCTCGCCCGAACTCGTGACCCGGGGCATCGCCGACACGCGCAGCGACATCTACGCCCTCGGCATCATGCTCTACGAGATGCTGACGGGCGAGCAGCCGTACAAGGGCGACCAGCCCATGCAGATCGCCTACCAGCACGCCAACGACACCGTTCCGGCGCCCGGCATCGTGAACCCGTCGGTGCCCGTCGAACTGGACGAGCTCGTGCTCTGGGCCACGGCTCGCGACCCCGAGCACCGTCCCCGCGACGCGCGGGCGCTGCTCGACCAGCTGCTCGACGTCCAGCGCGCGCTGGCCGACCCCTCCGGTCCCCCGCCGAACCGCACGATGGTCCTCCCCTCCGCCGCGGCGACGGCGGTGCTGCCGGGCTTCTCGGCGGCGGGCGCGACGGGCGACACCGAGGTCGTGCCCAGAGCCCGCCACCGGACCGGACCGGTCGGCCCCGCCACCGAAGACGGCAACGCCGACCGCTTGCAGGCTCTCGCCGCCCGTCGACACCGGCGCGGGGCGATCTGGCTCGTCGTCGTGGTGGTGCTCGCGCTGCTCGCCGGCGGTGCGGGTTGGTACTTCGGCTCCGGCCCCGGCGCTCAGGCCCAGGTTCCCGATGTCTCGGGGAAGGACCCGGCGGCCGCCGCCGCGCAGCTCATCGACGAGGGCTTCACGGTGGCCCCCGACAACCGCAGCGACTTCTCCCCCGTGGTGCCGGCCGGCCAGGTCACCGCCACGGACCCGCAGGCGAGCACCGCCCTGCAGAAGGGGTCGACGGTGACCCTCGTGGTGTCGCAGGGCCCCCGGCAGATCGCGATCCCGGAGGTGCTCGGCGCCACCCTCGACGCGGCCCGGGCGGCTCTGTCCGACTTCTCCGTCGAGGAGCCCGTCCGTCAGTTCGACGCCAAGGACGAGGGGACAGTGATCGGCATCGCCGGCGTCGGCGGGGACGGGAACGCGGTCGGCCTGTCGGCTGGAGCCGAGTACGGCGAACAGCAGCCGATCACGCTGACCGTGTCGCTCGGCCCCGTGCCCGACGTCGTCGGCCAGACCCTGGAAGACGCCCAGTCCGAGCTGACCGGGGCCGGTCTCGTCGGCACGCAGTCGGGCAGCGAGTACAGCGGCGAGATGGAGGCCGGGTCGGTCATCCGCGCTCAGCCGACGGAGCAGGGTCCGGTCACACCCGGTGACACCATCGACCTGGTCGTCTCCGACGGCCCCGCTCCGGTCACCGTCCCCGACGTCACCGGTCAGACCATCGACAACGCCACCGCGCAGCTCGAGAGCCTCGGCCTCTTCGCCGACTTCGACGACTGCCTCAACTTCACCTGCGCCTTCTACGACTGGAAGGCATCGCTGCCCGTCACCGCCACCGACCCGGCACCCGGGAGCGTCGTGGCGGCAGGGTCGACGATCAGGCTCAGCTACCGGGTCGAGTGAGACTCCTCGGCGACGCGACCCGCGCCTCCTGAACCGACGACGGGCCCCTGCCGGGAATCGACAGGGGCCCGAGGCGACGAGGAGGTGCGGGTCAGTTCGCCGCGAGCTCCTCCGCCACGAGGAACGCCAGCTCGAGCGACTGCATGTGGTTGAGGCGCGGGTCGCAGAGCGACTCGTACCGCGTCGCCAAGGTGGCCTCGTCGATGTGCTCGGAGCCGCCGAGGCACTCCGTCACGTCGTCGCCGGTCAGCTCGATGTGGATGCCGCCCGGGTGCGTGCCCGCGGCGCGGTGCGCCTCGAAGAAGCCCTTGACCTCGTCCATGATCTCGTCGAAGCGACGGGTCTTGTAGCCCGTCGGCGTGGTGAGACCGTTGCCGTGCATCGGGTCGCTGACCCAGAGCGGAGTCGCATCGGCCCGCGTGATCGCCTCGAGCAGCGGCGGCAGGGCGTCGCGGATCTTCTTCGCCCCCATGCGGGTGATGAAGGTCAGACGACCGGGCTCGCGCTCGGGGTCGAGCTTGTCGATCAGGCGCATCATGTCGTCGGGCGTCGTGCTCGGCCCGAGCTTGACCCCGATCGGGTTGCGGACGCGCGACAGGAAGTCGACGTGGGCGCCGTCGAGGTCGCGGGTGCGCTCGCCGATCCAGACGAAGTGCGACGACAGGAGGTACGGGTCGCCCGTGCGGGAGTCGATCCGTGTCATGGGGCGCTCGTAGTCCATCAGCAGCCCCTCGTGGCTGGTGTAGAACTCGACGCGCTTGAGCTCGTCGAAGTCGGCCCCGGCGGCCTCCATGAACCGGATGGCCTTGTCGATCTCCTTCGCCAGGTGCTCGTACGCGGCGTTCGCGGGATTGGCCGCGAAGCCCCGGTTCCAGCTGTGGACCTGACGGAGATCGGCGAAGCCGCCCTGGGTGAAGGCTCGGATGAGGTTTATCGTCGACGCCGAGGTGTGGTAGCCCTTGACCAGTCGAGCCGGATCGGCCCGACGCGACTCGGGGGTGAAGTCGTAGCCGTTGACGATGTCGCCGCGGTAGGCCGGGAGGGTCACGCCGTCGCGCGTCTCGTCGTCGCTGGAGCGGGGCTTCGCGAACTGACCGGCCATCCGGCCCATCTTGATCACGGGCATCGAGGCGCCGTAGGTGAGGACGACCGCCATCTGGAGGATGGTCTTGACCCGGTCGCGGATCTGGTCGGCGGTGGCCCCGGCGAACGTCTCGGCGCAGTCGCCCCCCTGGAGGAGGAACGCCTCGCCGCGCGCCGCCGAAGCGAGCCTGGACCGGAGGGTGTCGACCTCGCCCGCGAAGACGAGCGGCGGCAGGGTGGCGATCTCGGCGGAGGCCGCCTCGACCGCCGCGGCGTCGGGCCACGACGGCTGCTGCTTGATGGGAAGGGTGCGCCAATAGTCGAGACCCTCGACGACGTCGGTGTCGGACGTGGCGAACGGTTCTCTGGGCTGGGTCACGGTCTTCCTTGCGAGCGTAAGCGGGCTCGGGGTCGAACGACCCCGACGAGCGAGCCTACCGCGAAGACCCCGAGCGCTTCTCTTTGACGCTGGAGGCGTACACGTCGGCGTACTCCTGACCGCTCAGGGCGTTGAGCTCGTACATGATCTCGTCGGTGATGGAGCGGAGGATGAACCGGTCGCCCTCCATGCCCTCGAAGCGGCTGAAGTCCAGGGGCTCGCCGAAGACCACGCCGACCCGACGGATCTTGGGGATCTTCGTGCCCGTCTTCATGACCTTCTCGGTGTCGATCATCGCCACGGGGATGACGGGCACGTGGCCCTCGAGGATCATCCGGGCCACACCGGTGCGTCCGCGGTAGAGGCGACCGTCGGGGCTGCGCGTGCCCTCGGGGTAGATTCCGAGCTGCTCGCCGCGACTCAGCACCGAGAGACCGGTGGCCAACGACGCCTCCGACGCCTTGCCGCCCGACCGGTCGATGGACAGCTGACCCGTCGCCGTGAAGAACAGCCGCATGGCCCAGCCCTTGACGCCCTTGCCGGTGAAGTAGTCGCTCTTGGCGAGGAACGAGATGCGTCGGTCGAGGGCGATGGGCAGGAAGATCGAGTCGACGAACGAGAGGTGGTTGCTGGCGAAGATCACCGCGCCCGTCTCGGGCACGTGCTCGGCGCCCCGGACCCAGGGCCGGAACACCGAGAGCACCAGGGGTGTCGCGATGAGTGTCTTCAGGAACCAGTAGAGCATCGATGCATCTCTCGTCGGACGATGGTGCGGTGGGCGGTTCCGGTCGCGGAGCGACCGGTTCGGATCAGAGCCCGGTGGCGTGCAGCCGGGCGAGGTCGGCGGCGCCGACGACGCCGGCGTCGTTGACGAGCTCGGCGATGACGAAGTCGGGCTCGGGGTGATACCCCCGCGCCGGGAGGTGCGCGAGGTACGCCTCGCGGACGGGAGCGAGCAGCAGCTCCCCCGACTGGGCGACGCCGCCGCCGAAGACGAAGACCTGGGGATCGAGGACGACGGACAGGGAGGCGGCGGCCTGACCCAGCCAGCCGCCCAGCTCGCGGAGCGCCTCGACCGCCCCCGGATCGCCCTCCTTGAGGAGCTCGCCGACGTCGTGACCGGTCAGCTCGCCCCGGGACTCGCGGACCGCTGCCAGAGCGGCGCCGGCACCGGGGCGGTCGGCGACCTCGCCGGCCATGCGGAGGAGCGCCCGGCCCGAACCGTACTGCTCGATGCACCCGCGGGCACCGCAGCCGCACGGGAGACCGTCGGGGACCACACGCAGGTGACCGAGCTCGCCGCCCGTGCCGAAGCCACCGCGCAGGAGGCGGTCTTGAGCGACGATCGCCCCGCCGACGCCCGTGCCGATGGTGAGCATGGTCATGTCGCTCGCGAGTCGCCCTGCGCCGAAGCGGAACTCGGCCCAGCCGGCGGCGTTCGCGTCGTTGTCGATCGTGATGTGCAGGTCGAGGCGCTCGGACAGCAGCGCCCGGAGGGGCTCGTTCCGCCACGCGATGTTCGGCGTGTAGTAGACGGTCGACTGGGCCGCGTCGATGAATCCGGGGGCGGCCACGCCCGCGGCGACGACGTCGCCGTGCTCGGACTGCAGCGACGTGATCATCTCGACGACGGCGTCGACGATGGCCTTCGAGTCGCCCGCCGGCGTCGGCACCCGCCTCTCGGCGACGATCTCGCCCAGCTCGGTGACGACGCCACCCGCGATCTTCGTTCCACCGATGTCGATTCCGATTGCCTGCACGAGGATCGAGTCTATCCCCGGCCCCCGCTCGGCCAGGCATCCCGCTCCGACGGGCTCCCCGCTAGGGTGTGGGGACCATCGTTCGGTACCGAAGGAGCTGCCGTGAACGAACACACCGTCCCCCTCGCCCTGGAGCCCGACGTGAACGCCAACGCGACCGACCTCTTGATCGATCGCGCCGAGGCCACGCCCGACGCAGCACTGTTCGCCGTCCCCGACGGCGTCGGAGGCTGGTCGGACGTCACGGCCGCGGAGTTCCTCGCCCAGGTCCGCGCCCTCGCCAAGGGTCTGATCGCCTCGGGCATCCGCCCCGGCGACGCCGTCGGGCTCATGTGCCGGACCCGCTACGAGTGGACTCTCGTCGACTTCGCCACCTGGTTCGCCGGAGCCCTGCTCGTACCGGTGTACGAGACCTCGTCGCCTGCCCAGGTGCATTGGAACCTGAGCGACTCGGGGGCCGTCGCGCTCATCCTCGAGACGGCCGACCACTTCGCCCGTTTCGACGAGGTCCACCCCGAGCTGCCCGAGGTCGCCCACGTCTGGCAGATCGATCTCGGAGATCTCGACAAGCTCGCGGCCGCAGGAGTCGACGTCGCCGACGACGAGCTCGAGCGCCGCCGGTCCGCCGCCGGGCCGAGCGATCTCGCGACCATCATCTACACCTCCGGCACCACCGGGCGGCCGCGGGGCTGCATGCTCACCCACGCGAACTTCGTCGAGACGAGCCGCAACGCCGCGCACGCCATGTCCGACGTCGTCGCACCGGGGTCGTCGACGCTCCTCTTCATCACCACCGCGCACGTCTTCGCGCGCTTCATCGCCGTGATGTCCGTCCATGCGGGCGTCCGGGTCGGTCACCAGGCCGACACGAAGCAGCTGCTGCCGTCTCTCGCGTCGTTCAAGCCGTCGTTCCTGCTGGCGGTCCCCCGCGTGTTCGAGAAGGTCTACAACTCCGCCGAGCAGAAGGCCGAGGCCGGCGGCAAGGGCGCCATCTTCCGTCGTGCCGTCGCGGTCGCCATCGCCCACAGCAAGGCGCTCGACGAGGGCGCCGTGCCCCTGGGGCTGAAGCTGCGCTTCGCCCTGTTCGACCGACTCGTCTACAGCAAGCTGAAGAAGGCCATGGGCGGGAACATCAGGTACGCCGTGTCGGGCTCCGCGCCGCTCGGCACGAGGCTCGGACACTTCTTCCGCAGTCTCGACATCCGGATCCTCGAGGGGTACGGACTCACCGAGACCACCGCGCCGGCATCGGTCAATCTCGTCTCGAAGTTCAAGATCGGCACGGTCGGCCCCGCGCTGCCCGGCGTCTCGATCCGCACGGACGACGACGGTGAGATCTCCGTGAAGGGCGAGAACGTCTTCGCCGGCTACTGGAACGATCCCGAGGGCACGGCCGAGGTCCTGTCGGACGGCTGGTTCCGCACCGGCGACCTCGGCTCCCTCGACGCCGACGGCTATCTCACGATCACCGGCCGCAAGAAGGAGATCATCGTGACGGCGGGCGGCAAGAACGTCGCACCGGCCGTGCTCGAGGACCCTATCCGCGCCAACCCCCTCGTCGCTCAGGTCGTCGTGGTCGGAGACCAGAAGCCGTTCATCTCGGCGCTGGTGACGCTCGACACCGAGATGCTGCCCGTGTGGTTGAACAACGCCGGTGAGGCCGCCGACATGCCGCTCGCCGAGGCGGCGGAGCATCCCGCCGTGATCGCAGAGATCCAACGGGCCGTCGACGAGGCGAACACCGCGGTCTCCCGCGCCGAGTCGATCCGCAAGTTCATCGTGCTCCCCACCGAGTTCACGGAGCAGAGCGGCCATCTGACGCCGAAGATGAGCATCAAGCGCGCCGTCATCGTCAAGGACTTCGCGCCGCAGATCGCGGACCTCTACACGGTGTACCCCAGCACCGACTCGGTGCGGACGGTCACCTAGCCGAAGCGCTGAGTCGTGCGCCCGGCCGGCCGATCGGTCGGCCGGGCTCCTGATCGTCGGTCAGGCTCGCCACCAGTCGCTCATGCGGATCTCCCGCAGGGCCTCGCGTCGCGTGGCCGGCTCGAGCGTCATGACGTAGAGCGTGCCGTCGAGGTGATCCGTCTCGTGCTGCAGGGCCTGGGCCATCAAACCGGTGCCCTCGAGCACGACCGGCTCGCCGTCGAGGTCCACGCCCTCGACCCGGGCGTACGACCAGCGCGGAGTCGGGAACCAGAACCCGGGCACCGAGAGGCACCCCTCGTCGACGAGCTCGCGCTCACCCGACGTCTCGACCAGCACGGGGTTCAGCACGTAGCCGACGTCGCCGTCGACGTTGTAGCTGAACGCCCGGAGGTTGACGCCGATCTGCGCCGCCGCCACACCGGCACGGCCCGGCTCGCGAACGGTGTCGAGCAGGTCGGCGACGAGCGACGCGAGCCGCGGGTCGCCGATCGTCACGGGATCGGAGGGCGACCGGAGGACCGGGTCGCCGAACAGACGGATGGATCTCACGCTCACGGCGTGCACCTCCAAGGTGGGAGTGGCAGGGGAATCGAGGTCGCCGACGTGGCTTTTAGGTGCTTCAACAGTAGTGAAGGTATCGTGTGGCTCGTGCATGTACTCAGCGTCAGCTCTCTCAAGGGGGGCGTCGGCAAGACGACGGTGACGCTCGGACTCACGTCGGCCGCCTTCGCCAAAGGCCTCAGAACCCTCGTCGTCGACCTCGATCCGCAGTCGGACGTCTCGACCGGTCTCGACATCACCGTGGCCGGCCACCTCAACGTGGCCGACGTCCTGGCCTCGCCGAAGGAGAAGACCGTCCGAGCCGCCATCGCTCCGAGCGGTTGGACGAAGGGCAGCCAGGGCAAGGTCGACGTCATGATCGGCAGCCCGTCCGCCATCAACTTCGACGGCCCGCACCCGTCGATCCGCGACATCTGGAAGCTCGAGGAGGCGCTGGCCAACGTCGAGGCCGATTACGACCTCGTCCTAATCGACTGCGCACCCTCGCTCAACGCGCTCACCCGCACGGCATGGGCGGCCTCCGACCGCGTCACGGTCGTGACCGAGCCCGGCCTCTTCAGCGTCGCCGCGGCCGACCGCGCGCTCCGTGCCATCGAGGAGATCCGTCGAGGTCTCTCGCCGCGCCTCCAGCCCCTCGGGATCATCGTGAACCGCGCCCGGGTGCAGTCGATCGAGCACCAGTTCCGCATCAAGGAGCTCCGCGACATGTTCGGCCCGCTCGTCCTCAGCCCGCAGCTGCCCGAGCGCACGTCGTTGCAGCAGGCGCAGGGTGCGGCCAAGCCGCTGCACGTCTGGCCCGGCGAGAGCGCCCAGGAGATGGCGCGGAACTTCGATCAGCTGCTCGAGCGCATCATGCGGACGGCCAAGATCGGCGACTACGCCGAGCCCGCGACCCGCTGATCGTCGCAGCCGGCGGCGCCCACCGCTGACACGAGAAGAGCCCCCACCGGCCGGTGGGGGCTCTTCTCGTCATCTGGCCGGTTTCGTCGGTCTCGGACGACGCACGGGCGCCGGGTGGGTCAGCTGGCGCGGGAGTCGCGACGGGCCGCGAGCTCGTCGGACGGGTCGGCGGCCGGCGTGCTGTCGAGCTCGACCAGGCTGGTCTCGACCTCGCGCAGCACCTTGCCGACGGCGATGCCGAAGACGCCCTGGCCGCGGCTCACGAGGTCGATGACCTCGTCGTCGGAGGTGCACAGGTAGACGCTCGCACCGTCGGACATCAGCGTCGTCTGGGCCAGATCGCTGACACCGGACTCGCGGAGCTGGTTGACGGCGGTGCGGATCTGCTGGAGGGAGATGCCGGTGTCGAGCAGTCGCTTGACGAGCTTGAGGACCAGGATGTCGCGGAAGCCGTAGAGGCGCTGGGAGCCGGACCCCGCCGCGCTGCGGATGGTCGGCTCGACCAGCCCCGTACGGGCCCAGTAGTCGAGCTGGCGATAGCTGATGCCCGCGGCTCGGGCGGCGACGGTGCCCCGGTAGCCGCTGTCGGCGTCGAGGTCGGGCATCCCGTCGGTGAACAGCAGCCCCAGCTCGTAGCGGGACCCCTCGGGGGAACCTGACTCACTCATGCCGTTGCCTTCCGCTGTGTTCTGCCCAGACCCGGAACGTTCAACGTCGGGTTGATGGTTTGACCTGGACCCACGGTACCCACATGGGAACCTCGACCAGGCGACATTCGCGTGGAGACCTCGGCGTGTCGAGGATATTCGCCGCGCGGCCGCGCGTCTACGTGTCGAGACGGTCGAGGGCCGACCGGACGAGGGAGCGGCGGACGACGTCCAGCTGCTCGGCGAGCTCGCGCGACAGCTCGGCCACGCGGGCTCGACCCGCGGCGTCGCGACGCCGGGCCACCGAGGCGACGGCCGACTCGATCAGATCGAGCTCGCGTTCTGCGGCGACCCGGACGGTGCGGAGGTGCCGGGGCTCGATACCGGTCTTCCGCAGCTCGACGAGGGCGGCGAGGACGGTCACGGACTCGTCGCCGTGGTGCTCGACGGCGGGGATCAGCGACGCGGCGACCGCGTCGTCGAGGAGCGCAGGGGTCGCCCCGGTGCGGGCGATGAGCTCGTCTCGCGAGAGTCGCCGAGGGGACGTGACCAGCGACACGCCGCCGGCCCCCGGGGGCAGTGCGGTAGGACGACCGGCGTCGAGGTCGGCCAGGTGCTGCCGGATGACCTTGAGCGGGAGGTAGTGGTCGCGCTGGAGGCCGAGGATGAAGCGGAGACGCTCGACATCGGCAGGTGAGAACTTGCGGTAGCCGGATGGGGTCCGCACCGGGGTGACGAGCTCTCGCTCTTCGAGGAACCGCAGCTTGCTGTTGCTGAGATCGGGGAACTCCGGCTTGAGTCGCGACAGCACCTGCCCGATGGTGAGGAGATCCGTCTGCCCGGTCTGCGGCGACCGAGCGGCGGCGGGTCGGGGCACTACTGGATCGCCAGGTGCGCCAGGTCGACGCGCGATGCGTAGAACGTCAGACGGAACTTGCCGACCTGCACCTCGGCACCGTCGCTCAGCAGGGCCTCGTCGATGCGGACGCCGTCGAAGTAGGTGCCGTTCAGCGAACCGAGGTCGACGACGCTGAAGGAGGTGCCCTGGCGACGGAACTCGGCGTGCTTCCGACTGACCGTGACGTCGTCGAGGAAGATGCCGGCATCGGGGTGGCGACCGGCCACGGTGACATCCGAGTCGAGGAGGAAGCGCGCGCCGATGTTCGGGCCGCGACGGACGACCAGCAGCGCCGAGCCGGACGGGAGCGCCGCGACGGCATCGCGCTCGTCGGTCGAGACGCCACCCTCGAGGGCCGCCAGCTGCGCCTGGAACTCCTCGTTGAAACTCAGGGTGGTGTCGACCTCGCGATGGGCGCCCTGAGCACCGGGGTGCTCGCCGGGTACCTGATTGGCGTGCTCTGCCATCGTGGACCTCCTTCGGCCTCCCAGCGTATCGGAAGTCGGGACCTCGTCCGCAACGTCGGAGGCGGAACGGCTCTCGCGGAGGACGGCGTCATCCCGGAGACGGACCGGCACGCACCTCCTGGGCTGGTCCTCACGGAACTCCCCACGGCCTCCGAGGTGGGTCATAGGGATTCCATGGGAACGGGAGCTTCTCTTGTCTCACCGCACCACCACCGCACCTGGAGGCACCCCATGAACGACCACGAGAGCGACACGACCGACGGAACCGACGGCGCACCCGGACGCCCCACCGACGACGCGACGACGACGCCGGCGCCGACGCCGACAGCCCCGGCGGACGCCCGCACGCTGCCCCACGTCACCGGATCGTCGGACGCACGCTACGTGAACGCGCCGTCGTCGACGGGCGCGCACGACACGGCCCACCAGTCGTACGACGCGAGCTCGGCCGCGGGCCCGACCACCGCCTCCGGGACGGAGTCGGTCCCCGCCGCGTTCGCACGCCCTCGGGAGACCCGCCGCCCGAAGCGCTGGATGCTGCTGACCGGCGCGGCCGCGGCCCTCGTGCTCGGCGCCGGCGGGGCGGGAGGCGCGGCCTACGCCATCGGGCACACCGCCGGCATCGCGGCGGCCCAGGCGGCGTCGCAGCAGCAGTCGATCGAGCTCGCCCCGCAGTACACGTCGCCCGAGGGCGGGACGGGCACGTCCCCGTTCGGAGACGGCCGGGGCAGCGGCGGGACGCAGGGCGGCACCGGCGACGGAGCGCAGGGCGGCACGCAGGGCTCCTCGGGCGGCGCCGAGTCGAGCGCCACCGCAGCCACGTCGGACGAGACGGCCGGCGTGGTGACGATCGTCTCCACCCTGAACTACGACGACTCGTACAAGTCGGCGGGCACAGGCATGATCCTCGACGCCGACGGGCTCATCCTGACGAACAACCACGTCGTGCAGGGCGCCACGAGCATCGAGGTGACCGACGAGACGACCGGGCGCTCGTACACCGCCGACGTCGTGGGGACCGACGCCACGAACGACGTCGCCGTCCTGCAGCTGCAGGACGCCTCGGGGCTCACCCCCGTGTCGTTCGGCGACTCCGACTCCGTGTCGGTCGACGACGCCGTGCACTCCACGGGCAACGCCGAGGGCACGGGCGACCTCGTGACCGCGGCGG
>Ga0265797_10008747_pt1 | contig 13377 bp, 10 predicted proteins | sample P2T30metagenome_FD_192433 | JGI IMG/M metagenome (GOLD analysis project Ga0265797, IMG submission 192433) | Plant litter microbial communities from East Loma Ridge, Irvine, California - P2 T30 | ecosystem: Environmental > Terrestrial > Plant litter > Unclassified | place: USA: California... | reverse complement strand
TGTAAAGTGACTTCTAGAGTGCTTTGGAAGTGCGTTCGTGTCCAGAAAGTGGGCCAGACGGGTCTCAGTTGCATTATCTCAATCTTGCTACACTTTCTCGAACTTGTCGCCACAGCCTCGCTGCAGATGGCGTGTCAAAGTTACACATCACACCAGTCATCCAAGTACAAAAAGCGCGATCCTTTTCTAAGAGTATAAACAATGAATTATTGGAGCATTACATTAGGACAACAATCCAGCATCCATCTACCAAGCTCTCACAGCCCCCAGTGGAATCTCCTCGCGATCAACCCTCTCACTCGCCAACCGGGCCCACTTCAAGATCGTTCGCTCAACGTCCTCCATGCCCCGATCAGCGTTCACGACAACAACATCATTTTCTTCATCTGGATGCCGCCACATGACTTCAAACAACTCCCTGACCCGCGCTTGGAACTCCGTCTGCTCGTACTTCTCACCTCCATAACCTCCCCTCTGCGCTGCCGTCTCCGGACTCACATCAAGGAAAATACACAAGTCCGGGCGCGGCAGACCTACATCGGGATGGCGAGCCCACTCCAACCCAAGGCCTGGGATGGCTTTGGCAGCAGAGTAGACGCAGCCAGAGTAGTAGTAGCGATCGACAACGACGGTGACGCCTTCCGCAATCCAGCGCGATATCTGAGGTGCCATCTCCCAGCGGTTTGCAGAGAAGAGTAGATGCACGACGTGATCTTCCACTTCGCTTTGTCCGCTGAGGTAGGCGTTAAGCATTTGCCCGATGGGCGTGGAGCGATTTGGGAAACGCACGTGCTCCACACGGTCGCCGCGAGAGAGCAGGTGCTCGACTAGGAGAGCACATTGAGTGGATTTGCCGCTACGGTCGAGACCTTCGAAGACAAGTAGCTTGCCACGTTTTGAAGGATGAGCAGAAGCAGGAGCGGAAAGTGTTTGGGTAGAGAGGCGGTATGGGCCTTGTTGGGGGCTGCGAGTTTGCTGTTGCGGTTGCTGTTGGCTGTAGTTCGAGTGTTGGAGTCGACCCGGAGCGTAGCTGGAGACGCGGTTCGGGTGGGCACTGCTTGGTGTCGACTGAGTCGTTGTGGCGATCGACTGAGCATCCAGCTCATAGACCTTCTGCGCATTTGGATCGTTTGTGTCATCCATGGTCGCGGCGTGGAGTATAGTGCCTCGTGGGTTTAGTGGCCCAGTATAAAGTCTGATTTCCTCTGTTAGTTGTCATGGCTGCTAATCGTTACGATCGCAAATATTTTCTCACCTTGATCAGATGAGATGTGAGGCTGAGTAGAGCTGATGGACAAGAGCAAGTCGGCGATGGCGGCGAGATGAACGCCGGCTTGCATTTGGCGGGGTGATCTCAAAAGTGAGCGAGACGGGAATCACACGATTATTGAAAGTGATCCTTCGACGCTATATTTACATTTGACTTCGCCAATACCTCCTACTGCACGTCATGCGATAGCTCAGACACCACAATGGCCAAATCAACTCCCGGCCTCTCCCCTGCAGAAATGTTCACTACCATCAAGTCGACCGCGACCACCATATCACCACGTCTCGCCCGTCTGTCTCTCCCTGGCCGCGATGTGATCGAGACACCCCACTACCTAGGCCTGACCTCTCGCGGAGTAATCCCTCACCTTTCGCAAGATAATTTTGCCCAGCAATCCTCCATCAGCGGCGTATACGCAGCGCTCGAAGACTGTAGGTTCCTAACAATGTCCATCCCTCCCGCGCCAACGCGCTGACAAGTCTACTTACACAGCGGTGTGAAGTCATAGAACGAAAAACGCCGCCTATATACCTGTTACGTCCTGCTGATGGATCGGGCCCGCTCCGACGCTTCATCGCTCTCCCTGAGCCGACTCTACTGGTCCTAGGATGTAGACGGACGCCGCCTGTGGCCGCACCACCTGCGACCAGCAACACCAACACCTCCATCGCTGTCTTGACATCTGTGGGATTCAAGCAGCTGAAGGCAGAGGAGTACGCGGACGCCGTGGAAGGGCTGGGAGCGGACATTGTGATCGGTCTGGGCGATGTGCCATATGGGAGGTCGTTGGGAAGCAAGAGGGTTCAAAAGGCGACGGATCGCAGCATTGACTGGCTACAAGATCATGTTGCTCGTCGGAGGAAGCATGCAGAGGCGCCCGAGTTTAAGGGCCAAGCACAGCTATTTGCGCCGCTTCTGCCTCTTTCCTGCGCCAACCAACAATTCTACATCGATTCCCTGGTCGAAGACGTGCGGGACGACATTTCTGGACTGGCCATCTACAACGCGGACACACTGCAGGATCTGCCAGAACAGCTCGCGAGCCTCCCACGACTAGATTTCACAGAACCAGAAACACCACTGCAGGTCCTGCGCCAGATCGCAAATGGTGTTGACATCGTCACACTCCCTTTCGTCAGCGTCGTGACAGACGCTGGCATCGCGCTCGACTTCACGTTCCCCGGGCCCTCGACCGTTACATCTGAGCCTTTGCCACTTGGCATAGACTTCTGGACCGCAGCCTGTGCCACGGATCTCGGCCCTCTGCGAGAAGGCTGCAGCTGCTATGCTTGCACTAGTCACCATCGTGCTTTCCTGAAACACCTGCTTGCTGCCAAAGAAATGCTTGGTTGGGTCCTCTTACAGATTCACAATTATCATGTCATTGATCAATTCTTTGTTGATATCCGTGCATCAATCAACGCTGGCACCTTTGAGGCAGACGTGGAGAAATTCTCGCGCTGCTACGATGCCGAATTTCCCGAGAAGACAGGCCAAGGGCCAAGGTAGGTGATTTTGAGATGCGTGCATTTCCCAGTAAAATGATCTCTTGCTGACGGCTGAATAGAATCAGAGGCTACCAATTCCGCTCCGAAGGTCCGGGAGAGGCGAAGAAGAATCCTTCCCCATTCAACGTGTACGACAATAGTGGCGTCGAAACCCCTGTGGCACCAGGAGCTGGTGAGGATGCTGGTGAGCTTGAAGGCAAAGGTTTTGCTGAGAAGCAGGGTTGATACCGTGTGACCATCAATTGGTTCAAGCGTTGGCCAAAACGCCTTGGCTATGAAGCCATCGAATCAGATGCGCCTTGCTATACACAAGTAAGCAATGTATAGAAAGCAGTGCGTATATGTTCCGGACATCCCTCATGAAATATGGGTCTGCAGACACCACCATGATTGCAAGGGCCAGAAGTAGCCGCAATACCTTCAAACAGACAGCAGTACCTTGTGCTTGTGATGTGATTGACATGATTTATCGTCTCGTCCCGATAAGGATAAGAAACCCCACCTCTCTGACGCTCAAAGCAAGTGCCGGCCGATGTCGACTCAGACTTTCTCCATCGTGCACGTCAACTTTGCCCATTGTCATGTGCCACCCACCACCACCCACTCTTCCTCCCAAACCACTCTCTCTTTGCAGCGACTTGCTGCAAACCCCCACAATCCGCGACAATGGATAGGATCCACGACAAGATCGCGGCCCTGCCGCCCAATGCAAACTACTTTTCCCTCGAGTTCTTCCCGCCCAAGACCGCCCAAGGTTTCGCAAACTTGCACGCCCGTCTGGAGCGCATGGCACATTCGCTACGCCCCTTGTTCGTCAACGTAACATGGGGTGCTGGCGGTAGCACCTGCGACAAGTCGCTTGCGCTGGCAGAGCTGACGCAGCGTTCGCTCGGGCTCACGACTTGCTTGCACCTTACCTGCACAAACATGTCTCGTAAACTGATCGACGAGACCTTGGAGAAGGCGAAGAAGCTGGGCATAAGGAACATCCTGGCGCTGAGAGGAGATCCGCCGAGGAGCGAGGAGTACAGGGACGACAGCTTGCCTGGAGCTGGCGAGGACGACAGTAACAAGGACTTCACATGGGCTGTGGACTTGGTGAGGTATATCAAGAAGCAGTATGGAGACTACTTCTCCATTGGTGTGGCGGGATACCCGGAGGGACACTCGGATCAGTCACACCCGGAGCACCAGTCTGTGGGCAACGATTTGCCATCGCTGGTTGAGAAGACGAAGGCTGGAGCGGACTTCATTATGACACAATTGTTCTACGATGTGGACGCGTACGTGCGGTACGAGAAGAAGCTGAGGGACCACGAGAGTGGGGTGTTCAAGACGATCCCGATCATTCCTGGCCTCATGCCTGTTCAGAGCTATCAGATCTTGCGCCGGACAACAAAGCTGAGCCACGCCAACCTGCCAGAGGATATCCTGTCGCGTCTGGATGCAGTCAAGGGAGACGACGACGCTGTCAAGAGAGTGGGTGTTGATCTTCTGAGCGAGATGGTCGAAACAATGAAGACGTCGCTTCCAGACGTCGGACCTCGTGGCTTCCACTTCTACACCCTCAACTTGGAGAAGGCCGTGGCTAAGATCCTTGAGCGTACCAACCTTATTCCTCCTTACAAGCACACAATCTTGGGCGCGGACAAGATCGCTGCTGTCGAGCAAGCGATTGCTGAAGAAGAGACCGACGGCTTCATGATGGTCGAGAACAATGTACCTAGGCGCAAGAGCCGACGCCTTTCCTCGCAGATTAACGCTCAGCCTGGCAACCGTGTCGTTGTTTCACGCGACAGAGCATCGTCGTCCAGCTCCAGCCGCCGCGCCGCATTCGAGGCACCCGAAGACGAAGCTGGTGTGCCTGCCGAAAAGGTCGACTCGCGTGTGCACACACTTGCCATCTCCGGTGGTCAGGGCGAACTTGGACGTGAGGCAACTTGGGACGACTTCCCTAACGGTCGCTGGGGTGATGCGCGCTCACCTGCGTTCGGTGAGATTGACGGCTACGGTGTCTCTTTGCACGTGAGCATTCCTGACGCTACGCGCTTGTGGGGCTACCCTGTCGATACTGGAGACATCAACACCATTTTCCGCCGCCATTTGGAAGGTCAAATCGACGCCATCCCTTGGTCCGAGGAGGGTCTTTCGCCAGAGACTCTCACTATCAAGCCACAGTTGCTCGCCCTCATCAACAAAGGCTGGTGGACCGTTGCGTCACAACCAGCAGTGAACGGTGTACCCAGTAACCACGAAATCTTCGGCTGGGGCCCGAACAATGGCTTCGTCTTCCAAAAGCCTTTCGTCGAATTCTTCCTCCCAGCCTCAGACTGGAAGCGTCTGAAGCCGATTCTCGAAGCCGACGACCAGGTCACTTACTTCGCGTCCAACGCTTCTGGCGCTTTCGAAGCCACAGACGAAGAAGCCGTCAACCCCGTAACATGGGGCGCATTCACCGGCAAAGAGATCGTGACGCCTACTATCATCGAGGCTGTCAGTTTCCGGGCGTGGCGAGAGGAGGCCTTTGGCATTTGGGCCGAGTGGCAGCGCGTGTACCCTGCTGGCGGCGCGACGAGCAAGCTGCTTGAGAAGGTCAGGAAGGATTACTGGCTTGTGAGCATCATCCACCACGGGTATCTGGAGAAGGGAGCGCTTTGGGATAGTTTGATTGCTGCTTAGGCTGCTTGGCTTTGGATGACTTGAGATGAGTATGGCGTTTATGGGGAGGGGCATTGGGCATGGTTGAGGTTCACGGATGGAAGCATTCAGCGTTGGCGTTTGAGATTTTAGAGACGGGGGTGTCTTGCGTGATCGAAGTGAATTGATTGGAAGGGCATGAGATGCGCATGAGTATTGACATTGACAATTCTCTGGGCTACAGGTATTCTGTCAGGAATGGACCGGGACCGTGTAGAATCACTAGATCAAATTCGAACATAGCAGTGATTTATGGCCATCATCAAGATTCCCATCTTGAGGTCGTCTCAGCTACAGTCGCTGCGCATGAGTTTCCGTACAGAAATTCTAGTCCATTCAGAGGTAGTATCTAAATCTGTGGTTTTACAACTGGCTGGACTGCCGTTGAGATACTACTACAGATAGGTTCGTATCTCTATGTCCATTATGCCACTATAATTCGTTCTAATTGAGAAAATAACTATGATTGCCCTTGAGATACTACTGAGCTGTACGCAAATTCGTGCGCAAGAACTGTACCTTAACCATACTTCTTTGTAGCAGTGTGCAAATCCACACACACACTCACACACACTCGAGGCTTATCTGTGCAAACCGCACACCGGGACAAGAAGCCCTTGAGCTATTGGCCACCTGGTATCGGCTTGCAGCCAGGTGCATCCACTGTCGGTTAAAGCAATTATTGACGTTATGGAGCCTTGATGTGCACGAGCTCAGCTTTTGTGGTGTAGTGCGCCGCCTGCTAGCTGGCTCGGATAGCATGCTCGACTGTTTGGTACGGGCAGATCGCCAGCACAGCTAGCTACCGGTCTATTGGGGCACAGCACGCCACAATGCCATCGATGCATACCGGGCGGAAGTATACGCCTGCACGCGTGGCGTGGTCGACTTGAAGCCGGGGGATTTTGAGACAACGGGGGGCTTCTAGATGATGGAGACAATGCAGGGGCACGTTATACGAAGGGTCTGATTTAGTGACGCGGTCGCGGCGCAAGGATAAGACGGGTTCGTGAACAGCAGTCCAAACACGGCTTTGAAGGATGTAGAGGGGAGCCTTAGGAGATGAGGACCATCTGCGTCCATTTTGGGCCTAGTGAAGCTCGCCTCGCCTTCTAAGCGGTCGCAGCTGAAAGATAGACCTCAGCCTCACCCACCTCTTGTAGCTTCATCTTGTGCCTACTCCCATCAGGAAATCACGCGCAACGCGATCACAAGGCAGCGCTTCATATGATGGAAAAAGAAGCTGTGCGCTGTCCTGTCTTCAGTTCATCATGACTGCAAATTTTCAAGGGCTCAGCACGTGTCTGAAACCAAGATTGACTCGCTGTCAGTCTAGCAAGGCTGAGTGCGTGATCCTTCGGCACACAGACGCCATGCTGCCATCCGCGTGTCGTGCTGCGCTGGTGAGCTGACCGTTCTCTCGTCTACACATGCACAGCCGCCCAATAGCCAGCCTCGCTCAATCTTGGTCCATTGTCGGTCGATCAGCCCTCAGTCACGCCAACACGTCCCCTCATCCGTGGCCCGGAGAAGCAGACATGGATGTATGCATTAGCTCAGCGAAGGATATCCCTTCTTGTCGACTTTCACGCTTATTATAGCCATACGGCAGGATCGTAAGCCCGGCCCACGGTGCCCTTCTTCTCTGTTTGCTGCTGATACCCGACCCGACCGCCACATGTCTCTCCTGCACACCCCGTCTTTCTCTTTCATCTATTCCTTTATTGTGACAAAGTACTGCTAAACAGGCTTGTCTAAGCGCCGGGACTGCCAACCCTCGATAAAGCCGCCCGATCTCTGTTACACCTGGACCATCAAGCTCATCGACGTGACTCAAGATGCCTGGCATCAGGTGTGCGTGGCTCCCAGCACTTTGTCTGGCTGCGCTCGCAAGTTTTGCATCTGCGCAAGAGGTCAAAGGCGCCACAGGAGCAATCAACGATACAACACCTACATCAACCCAGGACGAGATCACTGTACACACCATCTTAGTCAGTAACACGACGCACTACTTCACGCCAAACAGCATCAACGCTTCGCCAGGTGATATAGTTCACTTCAAGTTCTGGCCGGGCAATCACTCGGTCATCCGCGCCGAGTATGGCTACCCATGCGTTCCGTACGAGGACTTAGACGGCAACGAAGACGGAGGATTTTACAGTGGCGTCCAATCACCTAACGAGACCGATGTTGAGCAGGGAAATGTATACAGCGGCGCCGAAATTATTGAGGTTGTATCGAGACTGACATGCATCGCAGCTCCCGACATGGAATTTGACCATCAATACTACTGCGCCAACGTTCTTCTACTGTGGTGCTCCGGGCAGCTGTGTCACCTGGGGCATGCTAGGCGCGATCAATGCGGACGCGGAGCATCCCATTGCCACACAACTCAAGCTCGCAAGAGTAAGACGGCAGCACATCATAAAATCTTGCGCGCGAGAAAATCCACTGACACATTCTTTTACTTGCTTAGGAAGCGGCCTACGCTCTGACACCAGGCCAACCACTTCCGGCAGACGTAAAGACGTCCATGCAAAGCTTTGCGGAGACTGCCACAAGCACTGCTGCGAGCACCGAATCGACGTCCAGCACAACCGCAACGGCTGCAGCTGGCGAAGCCACAGAAACGAGTAGCTCGGACAGTGGTGGAAGTTCTGGCCTGTCGACAGGGGCGATCGTGGGAATAGCTGTTGGTGGCGCAGCGCTTCTCGCTCTGGCTGGTGGACTTTTCTGGTACGTCTGATCGAATCTTTGCTTGAAAGGTGTTGATGTGTACTGACTTCTTCTTAGTAAGTTATTGCAATTCGTGCTCGCACCGAGGTATTGGAGTGGAGCCTGTGAGACTCTACGGTCTCAACATACTTCGGAATCCACTTCCATGCATACTAGCAGTGGCCGATCAGCCGCTACATCACACAACCAGATGAAACAAGATCAACAACTGACTTTTTCACAGACTTCTTCGGCCGTAGCAAGACACTTTCAGAACAACTGCGCCACTCTAGAACGCCAAACCCAGGCAACGCACCCAACGTCGATCCCAGTTATGGTTTCGGCGGTGTAGACAGCAGGCATACCAGCGTCTTGCCGCCTTACGCACAAGTCACACCTCACTACGCTCACGAGGGCAAGCCGCCAAGCTTGACTGAAGCAGACAGCAACATGGTCGGCGGCTACGGACACGTCCCACCTCAGGCGATGAGCCCCGAGATGAGACATTCGGACACATTCACTGGCTTCTCGTACCCGGACAGTCGGCCTTCTGTACAAAACATGCAGATGAGGTATGTGTTTCCTAAATCACTCAAATTGTAACCAGGTCTTTCGCTGACACTCATGAAGATACTCGCACACATCGGACGTTTCAAGACAGGCATCGCCGCCACCGCAGCCGCTGCAACCGCAACCTGTTCACGAAATGCCGACTGATACGAACACAAGCCCGAGAGAAGGCAGAGGACCTTTCAGAGAGATGATATAATTGTTGTTGATGTGCGAGAGTGTTTATGCTGTACATAGTGATTCCCCGGGTGTCAGAATTTGGCTTTTGGATCTTGGATATAGACTTCTTCTGGATTGTAGGGACGAGAAACCATATACCCTTTCAATTTGCGACAGACTGTGCGCTTGATCTACGCTTCTTGCACGTCTCTCGCCTCAAGAGACCGTTTTAGTAACAGTAGAATTCACCACCGCCGCGGTCGTGGTTTGTGATTCCACATCATCATCCGACCCTTTCAACTTGCTCGTGCCCATGCCAATACCTATCCCAAGACCAAACACCACCACAGCACACACCAGCAATATCCAGAAAATCTTAGCCCGTATCCCGCAGATCAGTTTGGGCACACTGCGGCCGCTCGAAGGCGCGTACCATCCATCCGGGAACACTGGCGTCTCGAGCAGTTCTTTCTCGGATGCCGCTTCCGTCGCGGATCGGCAGCTTTCTTTGCAGGCTTGGACTGGTTGCTTTTCTTCGATGTAGACTTCTTTGTCGTCGCCTGGAAATGGAAGGGCGACTTCGAGATCTGCTGGCAGGAGGGCGAGAGAGTGTGGGATGTCTGTGTCGCGATGGGGGTCCTGCTTTTCGTCGGAGATATCGTTGACGGGATCGTTGGGTTGTGCGGTTCCCATTGCTTTTGAGTGCGAAACGGGTGAGGGGTTCGGCTGCTTAGCACATGGACGGGATTATGTTTGACAGTTGTGCGGCTGTGCGAGTTCATGCTGGCTACACATACGTGCTTTTTTGGTTGCGTCACTGTCATCGTCGAGGAACGGTCAGCGCCTGGCACACTGCTCTCGGTGCCAAGTGCTGCGTACATATACGTGCGAGCCAATGGATGAACATCTGGCCGGCTGACGAGATTACAGACTCTTGTGGCCTATCGGAAAGAAGTCCTCCAATGGGTTTCCACGAAGGAGTTGCTCCCCCGTCGACTCGCTTGTAGGCGAGTCCTATGGTCCTCTATCACGTAAGCCGGATTCCAAATATATGCACGAACAGCTCTCGGCATTGGCGTCTCACTGGTGACCCAACAAACTTCTGTGACCATACCCGGAGGTACGAGTTGATGTGATGATTGGTTGATGAGAGGTCGCACATGGCGTCTCATGCGCGATTGCGGAGAAACCTAGTATATGAGTCGATGTGCTGGGTGATAGACTAATTCAAAGCCTGCACTTGGCGTTTCATTGGTGGTCCTGGAGAGTCGTGTGACTGTGCTTGTGGGTGGATAAGAGTCGATGTACTGGAACATGTCTAAAGCTTACACGCGGCGTCTCACTGGCGATCCCGGATAGTTCTGTAACTATACCTAAGGGTATGAGTTGATGTGCTAATCCGATGTTCAAGCCTACACTTGGCTTCTCACTGGATATCCTAGATAGTTCCTGTATCCGTGCCTGAGTATATGAGTCGATATGCAAAAAGATTTTTTGAAGCTTGCACGTGGCGTCTCACTGGCGACCCCGACAATTTTGTTCGCCGTCTATGAGGGTATGAGCCCAGGCGATGGTGGGATGTTGGGATCCCTCCGATGCTCGCTTTACGGTATTTTGATTACTTTGTTTTTTGTCTGTGCCTGATGGTAAGCGCAGAGAGATCGCGGAGTTGAACAGTCATTCGAGATTCAAATAAGGCCTGGCCCGAGGTACTGTTCGCGTGCACAAGAGTATCAATACGAGTTGGACCAGCGAGATTGTTTGTCAAGCTTGTACATTCATATACAGTACTATCTCTCTAATGTGTCACACGCCATCGCTAAATCCGGCAAACACCATCACCGGCATCACAACCAAAGTAAACCTCAAAGTAAACCTCCTTCTTTAAACATTAATCTCATGCATCCACACCTCCTGCTCCGCCCTAGCACTGTACGTGCTCACCCGCAGAATATCCTGCATCTGCGCATTGCTCACGAAAAGAATGTTCCGCGCGATGAAGAACCTGATCCCCTCGCGGCAAGGCGGGCTCGTCAAGCTGCCGCGGTACGTCCACATCTCTCTGAAATCACCAGCTTCGCGCAGCGCCAGAGCAGGCGTCGAAGTGCCGTTCAAGCGAATGTCAGCATTGTTGTAGTTGGGGAAGCGCTGGTCGGCCGCAGAGACGGTGGCGTTGCCTTCGACAGTAGTAGCGGTGCCGTTGGAGCTGGCGAAAGGCGCTTGGGCGAAGAAGGCCGAGTAGCTGAGGATTCCCGGGTCGACACGAATGGCCAGCACGGCGCGCTCGGAGCCGTTGCGGTCAACATGCACGAGGTGCAGTTCGGCTTTGGAGCGGTCGACTTGCACACTGTGGTCGGCGGGTGTGTGGACATGCCAGCTGACGAGGTAGACGGTTTCGTCGACGCCGTCGTCTTCGAAGGTGAAGTGCGGGGCGTTGAGGTCGACGGGGCAGTCGATTGCTTGCGAGCCTTCGGTGCAGCGGGCTTTGGCGAGGCCGAAGGCTGGGCCGTAGCCCCAGTTGTAGAATTGGCCGGGCATGTCGCCTGTGTAGTTGAAGCTGGGGAGGTGGGCGGTACTGAGGCCTTGTTGGAGGTTGAGAGGGATTGGGGCTTGTTGGGTGCCGGTTTGGCAGAGCTCGTAGTCGGGGGAGAGCATGCCCCAGTCTTGAGACTCGTCGTATGACCATGCTGTTTGTGTTGTTAGAGTTTGGGGTGTGATAATGGGGATCAATGGTTGGGGGGATCAAGCATACCGATGTCTCCGTCGGCTCTCTTGTGGTGTTGATAGGTAGGTCCATCACACGCGTACGCTGCGACTCCGAAGAGCGCGGCAATGCTTAGCAGTTTAGAAGACATTGTGTTGTTAGCAGTCTAAGTAGAGGTGATGGATTACTGAATGTGAGCCACAATGCACGAAGACGCGAGAGACAGCGAGTACTTATACCTTCCAGCAGGCCATGAAAACATCATCTCTCATCAACCCCATCCGAGGGTATCAGACGCAATCATGCTAGGATCCACGAGTCGGACTGAGCGTATTGTCGCCTTGACGCCACGTTCTTTGCCAAGGACGAGACCGCGGACGAGGAAATGATGACTGCGCCTTGATGGCTTTCGTGGACTCCAACATTGCATAGAGAGATGCCAATGGAGAAGAGTTCTTGGCGCTTCAGACCCGCGATATGCATGCCCGTAGCCCGTGGAGACTTGCACCTAGTTGCTTAAGCTGCATGGTGCTCTAGGCCTTTTACGTCTGTTCGTCTTCGCCGCCGTTACTTTTCTCCTTGAGGGCGCAGACTGCGGTCGAATGGTCATCGCAGTCTCTTGCAGACACCTTTTGTCCAAGACACGCAGCCATGACCATGTGCCTGACGATTCCAGCCCTAAAACCTTACAATATGCAGCGAGGCTATGCAAATGATGATGAGGTCGAAGATGTTTGAAGTCCAAGCAAGGGCTTTAGGCTTCCCCTCTTGGCTGCGGGCCTAGACGCTGTGACCCGGAAGGTTTCTCGAAACAGACCGTTGTAACTTTACCTTACAGCAGTGATGAGTCCCTGAGCGTTCGCAGCATGATGTTCCGTGGCAATTGTTGCAGGACCCGCAGGGAGAATGTTCCAAGGCGCTAGGATCCCGTCCGCACCTCCAGCCTCCCACGGGAGTGGATGTGGACATGGTGGAGAGATGCCAACGCAAAGGCAAAAACATCTGTAGGGAAAAACAACGACCCCGCGTTCTTCCGAGCAAACAGTTGTTTGCCACGACAACTGCAACGCTAGAGAATGACCTCTGCCGCAGTAACATCGCCAGTGGAGGCATCAAGGCGCCAGCAGGTGGGTGCCGTGCGTGTTGTCTCCAGGCTGGTGGGTACAGGCACAGACGAGACCGCAATCTACCAACTATCGACACCCCGTGGGGAACCTCACCCTCGCACTCCTCATCATCACCAACACCTTTGATACATCCTGGCAAGCCTGGCTGGTTATGCCTTGGCGCGTGGCTGTGACTGACACGCCAAGTATTCGGGCAGCACAGGACCCGGACCAATTCATGTCGTTACCGTGCGATTCTTCACTTGAGAGTTCAAGACTACGCGCTGTGCACTGGTTGTGCTGAAAAGGTCCGCTCAACCGTGCTCTGCGGCAGTTGCATCGAACCTTCCTACAGGCATTTGTCCATGCTACATGCTATGATGAAATACTTGAACCTTCACAGGACCATGAAAACGATTTACTGGACGGAGATTTCCGAGGCCGTGACAGGTGCCAGCGTTTCTGTTGTTGATACTCCGCCCGTACGTTTCTTGCTTGTAGTGTATGTGTGTGTTTCCGTGAACTCTTTGCTCATACCGTTGGGTTAAGATATGGGAAATGGTGACCATGTACCATCGAAACACCGCCAGGAAGATCTTGACCCTTTAGCGATGCTGTGACTGTTACCTTCAAGTATGTGTTGTGGTG
>Ga0265797_10008746_pt1 | contig 13377 bp, 9 predicted proteins | sample P2T30metagenome_FD_192433 | JGI IMG/M metagenome (GOLD analysis project Ga0265797, IMG submission 192433) | Plant litter microbial communities from East Loma Ridge, Irvine, California - P2 T30 | ecosystem: Environmental > Terrestrial > Plant litter > Unclassified | place: USA: California... | reverse complement strand
GAATCTGTGGCCCAGCACCTTTCACATGGACATGCTGCCAGGAGGACCAGCCGTGTTGGCCATCCCCCGGCGACTGCAGGCCCGCAGCTGCTCCTCTTTTCAGCAAATACACAAACGTCCCTCCGAGGCCAGGTTGATCTGTACAAGACCTACGCCCGCGACCACCCGGACTCCGTTCCTGACCTCGCGTATACTCTCGCCATCCACCGAGAACGGCTGTTCCAGCGGGCATTTGCCATTTGGCAAAATGGCGAGCTCGAAACATCCAATCTCTCGAAGGCTCCCACTATCCCTCCGGCCATTACGATGATTTTCAGCGGCCAAGGTGCCCAGTGGGCAGGAATGGGGAAGAATCTCATTCAGACGGATGCGAGCTTCCGGCATGACTTGGCCTCCATGGATAGCATCCTGCAGAAATTCAGCAAACCCCCCTCTTGGTCGATACTTGGTATGTTGGCAGGTTGAACTCGACCATGGCTCCTGACTAACTGTGACCAACTAGAGGAGCTCCAGAAACCAGCCGAGAACAGCCAGATCGACCGGGCTGAGATGGCCCAACCGCTTTGCACTGCATTGCAAGTAGCACTTTTCCACCTGCTCAAACGGCTCGGCATCAAACCCACGGCAGTTGTCGGCCACTCGAGCGGTGAGATCGCGGCCGCATACGCCGCCGGGCACATCACGCTCGAGTACGCCCTTGCGGTGGCGTACTATCGCGGATATGTCACCAAGGATGGGGATCGTTCTAGTGGCGCCATGGCAGCCGTCGGACTATCTGCTGTCGATGTGCTGCCATTTCTGCGTGCTGGTGTGTGTGTTGCTTGCGAAAATAGCCCGAGCAGCACGACCATCTCTGGCGATAAGGAAGCTCTAAAGGAGGTCTTGGCCAACTTGAAGGAAGCAAAACCAGATGTCTTTGCTCGTCTCCTCAAAGTTGAGATGGCGTACCATTCTCGTAAGTCGGCAACTCTCTCCTTCGAGTTCTCGTCTACTGACATATTTGCAGATCATATGAAGCCCTTGGGCATAGAATACTTGGAGCTGCTCCGTGCGGAGAACAATTTTGGCACCCCACGTTCTGAAGACAAGGCTCTGTTCCTCTCAAGTGTCACATGCAAACCCGTGGATGATCCTACCTCTTTTGGTCCGGAATACTGGGTGGACAATCTGACCTCTCCCGTCCGATTTGACTCCGCCATAACGAACCTGAAAGTAAGTGGGAGCAATGTCTTCCTGGAAGTCGGCCCTCACTCGACACTTGCTGGACCCCTTCGCGACATCTGTTCAACGCTTTCAAAACCCTGTAATTACATCCCATGCCAGATCCGGCATCAGGACAGTACCACAACCTTCCTGTCTGCTGTTGGCAAGATGTATCAGGAGGCTTTGCCCATTGATGTTAAGGCTCTCTTTTCAGAGGACAGACAAGCCCTTGGTGGACTGCCCGTATATCCTTGGGACCACAGCGGATCATACTGGTATGAAAGCCGCCTGTCAAGCGCCTGGCGCCAACGTCCATTCCCCCATCATTCTCTTCTCGGAGAGCGGACAGTCGATTCGCCTGATTTCTCACCGATATGGCGGAACATGCTTAGTCTAGAAGACGTGCCCTGGATCGCAGACCATAAGATTCGCCAGGATGTCGTGTTTCCTATAGCTGGATACATTGCGATGGCGGGAGAGGCCATTCGACAGACTACCAGAGTTGACACGGGCTACCGTCTGCGGGACGTCGAAGCCCGTAAGGCCCTTGTGTTGACCGACTCCAAAGCAACGGAGGTAGTAACCGTATTGCACGCGCACACGGGTGGTGCAGCAGAGAGCCCCTCTTGGTACGAGTTCTCAATCGCTTCGTGTAACGGTGATACCTGGTTGATCCATTGCACTGGCCAAGTATCACCGTTGGCCGAGAGTCAGACTCAAAAACTCTCTTGGGAGCCCGAGTCTGCCGCTGTTAGGAAACTGTCTCGAAAGCTCACGCCCATGAGATTTTACGAATCCATGGCACGGGTCGGAGTCGTTTTTGGGCCGGAATTTCAGCGTCTCGTGGATATCACGTCCTCCGCGAAAGATCCGCTGGCAGAGGCTCAAGTCGTGAGCCCCGCGCCGCTGGACAACAAGCGGCCATTTGCCTTACATCCTACGGCCATCGACGCATGTATCCAACTGCTGATTGTCGCAGCTGCTCGAGGCTTGTGCCGCAACCTTGATCAGCTGGAGGTACCAGTCGTGGTTGGGAATGTCGAGGTCTTCAGCGGCGCGACCAACCTGAGGGCCCGGGCACACGACTTTAACCAAGGCGTGGAGTGCGTGACCGAAGACAGCAAGTTAGCCTTGCGGATGTCGGGACTGCAGCTGGCTCCTCTGACGACGGAGGCGGCGGATGTGGTTGATGTTCATGCTGGCGCCCGCTTGCAGTGGCTTCCTGACGTCGACTTCGTGGATCACAGAGGCCTTTTCGACAAGCCACAACGTCCGTCATTGGAGATCGAACTTGAAGAGCAACTGATCCTGCTCTGCGTGCTCGAGTCGATGGAAAAGGTGGCTAACATCCCGCCGTGCCACCCACACTTGGCCAAATACCTTGAGTGGCTCGCACTTCAGGTGCGCAGGGCGGAGGCTGGACAGTATACCCTTGTCGAACATGCCAGAGAATGGGTCGCACTACCTCGCGTTGAACGGCAAAAACTCATTCAAGACTTGTACGCAAAGATCATGGATCTTCCCGGCCGACACGCTTACTCGGTGGGCATCAAGCGCATCTGCGAGCATGCAGACCAGATTTTCACTGGTGAAGCCGACACACTGGAGTTGCTAATGCAAGATGACATCCTCTCCGAGCTGTACGACTCGGTAAGTTTTGGATACGGCGACTTTGTGCGTCTGCTCTCTAACAACCGACCGAACCTTCGCATCCTCGAAGTTGGTGGGGGCACCGGCGGCACAACCGAACGAACCCTTCGCGGTCTGATTGACGGGAGCAGCCTTCCCCCCTACTCTGTTTATACCTTTACCGATATCTCTGCGGGTTTCTTTCCGCAAGCCAAAGAACGGTTCGCCTATGCGCCCAACATGGAGTTCCAGACCTTCGATATTTCCCAAGACGGTCTTGCCCAGGGCTTTGAAGCCGCGTCCTACGACCTCATCCTTGCCCCTAATGTTGTTCACGCGACCCCATCCTTGAAGGAAACGCTATCGAACCTGGAGCCACTGCTCAAACCCGATGGATTTATCATCCTAACCGAATTGTGCTCCCTCATCCAGTCGCCCAACTACATTTTTGGCAATTTCGTCGGATGGTGGCTGGGCGAGGCTGATGGCCGAAACTGGGAGCCCTATGTCCAACCGGAGAGGTGGGATGTTGACCTGAAGGCGGCCGGCTTCACCGGTGTCGATGCCGTTGTGCCGGACCACGACGTACCTTCCTACCGGCTTGCAGCCACCATCATCTCTCAGCCTGCGCGAAAGGCCCATGTGCCGGGGATCGACCGAGCGGTAACCTTGCTATGCCAGAGCGCAGATGCGGACATTGTGAAGCGACTGCAGTCGTATCTGCAGGATAGTGGCTGGCAGGTCGAGAAGTGTCAGCTGGGGGAGGAGATGCCGCTCAAGGGCCGGGACATCATCGCCAGCGTCGGATTAGAGAGCGACTTCTTCGGCGAAGACCTGACGCCTGATCGGCTGGCCGCATTCCAGGCCCTGATCCGACACCTAGATGCCGAGAAGGTTCTATGGTTGTGTCCGCCATTCCAGGTGCGGTGCAAAGACCCACGGTCTGCCCAGACGCTCGGCGTCGCTCGAACGGTGCGGACAGAGCTGTCCCTCCCGCTATTCACCATGGAGATCGACATCAACGAGAGCCGGTTCGAAGAACTGGTCCACGGTGTCTTGCAGAAAATTCGGACCACCAAAGACGAGGCAAGCCTCCATGCGGACAAGGAGTTTGTGGTCACTGACGGCCAGGTATGCATTGGCCGTTATCACCCGTTTGAGCTGAAGAAGGAGCTTCCATCGCGAGCCTTGACCCTGGACTCCGCGGCAGCTTATCTCATCGTCGGAGGTACAGGTGGTTTGGGTCGATCCATGGCTACTTGGATGGTCGAGCATGGGGCCACCGATTTGATCTTGCTTTCCCGACGCGCCGGCAAGGACGAAGAAAGTCAGAACCTCTCGCATGAGCTCGAGCAGATGGGATGTAGCGTCCACTTGGTGGCGGGAAGTGTCGAAAATCCCGATGATATTGAGCGGGCTATTGCCAGTACAAAGAAGACGATCAAGGGCGTCTTCCAGCTAGCCATGGTGCTGAAGGTGAGTTTGCTAAATGACCTTAACAATTTTATTCAACTGACATGGCGGTAGGATGCGCCACTCTTGGAGATGACGTTCTCGGATTGGGTCGATGTCAACCGCCCCAAGGTGACCGGGACGTGGAATCTCCATCACGCGTTGAAGGATCAGCCCCTAGACTTCTTCTGGCTGGCCAGCTCGATTTTGACGGCCGCGGACACACCCGGCCAGGCCAACTACCTTGCTACGGGGACGTTTCTCGAGGCGTTCTGCCAATTCCGGCATTCCCTTGGACTGCCCGCCTCGGTGCTGAACATCTCCCCCGTGGAGGGGGTCGGGTTCGTCGCCGAGAACCCGCACGCCAAAAAGAACTTGAAGGCGCAAGGGATCTACATCTTGCGGGAGCGCGAGTTCCTCGACTTCTTGGAGCTCAGTCTCATCGAGAGTAGTCCGTCCGCTGGCGGGAATACGAGTCCAACAGCCATCCCCCCAAGCCCATGGGTGAACCGTTCTCAAGTCCTGATGGGATTGCGCTCAGAGCAGGGCCTGGACGACCCGCACAACCGGGCCACCTGGCGCCACAATCGACGCATGGGGCTGTACCACAATCGACGGGCGCGGGAGTCGGAGAGCACTGGGGACGGTAAAAGCGGCGCGAAGGCGAGCGCCCTGCAGGCCTTCCTAGAACGGGTGCGCGAAATTGGGGATGAGAGCCTCCTACGCGGTGAGGGGGTGGATTTCCTCGCCGTTGAAATAGGCAAGAAGATCCACGACCTGATGCTCAAACCGTATGAAGAGATTGAGATTGGCCAGACGCTGGCGCAGATCGGGCTCGATTCGTTGATGGCGATTGAGTTGCGGCGGTGGATCAAGCAGGTGTTCGGACTCACGATGAGCGTTTTGGAGATTATGGGCTCTGGATCGCTAAAACAGTTCGCAGGGGACATATCGGCCAAGTATGCTAAGAAGATTTGGGAGTAAGCCGAGCATATCCTCTAGATAGAAACGAATAAGACTATTGATAGCCCTAGAGTAAATCTTGTCACACAATTAGATTCTAGATAAAGATATAACGTAAAGTAATACTAACTCACTAAGCTATTTATTTATACCTAGTTAGAACTATAGATTTATAGACGTAATTCAGTAAGGATATTATAAGAGTCTAAAAGAAGTAGTAGTCTTTTATACTATACGTTCTAACTAGTAAACTTAGAATAACATTGCTATAATCTCTATTTACCATTGTGGTTGCTTTGCGATACGCTATAATCGTTGATAGTGTCTTGGCAGAGTGACCGCTCGCTCGTGTGGCCGACTTGCTCACGGATGACGTTGTCGCTCAATTTAACCAGAGAATGCAGGCGCAGCAAGGCACCCCACTCCGCCATGTCAGACGCATGGCTGCCTTGAGGCCCTATAGAGAATTGCTACCCCGACCGAAGCACTCGATGTTTCGCAAAGACGTATAATCAATTTCAGATCTTATCTTTGTTCTCCCTTTCGCATGGACTTTATCGAAGCAACTTTTGGCGGAGAAGGTGTGGAGGTGCCCCTTGTCACCTCGACGGTGATACGACCAGGCGACGATATATGCATGTGGTACCACAACCAAAGATCACCCGTCCATTATCCCACTAGGCTAGACATCTCCAGTTTGCAAGGTTCCATAGCTACGTTCATCCAAGAATGGCTTTATTTTGGGCTCCTCGCGGTTCTTTGCGATATTACTATCAGAGGATGTGACTTTTCGACTCCTGGAAAGCGCCAGTTTGGAGTCGTAAGCTCGGAGCTAGTTAAATCGAAACTCATTAATATGCAGCTTAGCGTGCTGCAACTACCAGAGAAAGAGCGCGCGGACGTACTACAGCGACATGGGATGATACTTTTGGAGGCGAACAAAGCAGTTCATTGGGTTGAGAGTCATTTCAATGTGCACTCGAATTCCAGCGATCTTATCGACTTGATAATCTTATCGGTCAAAGTACTAATTGGGACGATCTCTCGTCCTTACGATTGGGCACGTGCCCAAGATTCCTGGCCCCCAAGAGCAATCGGGTTGGACTGGTTCGATGTCGCACATAGACAAGGCGATCAATTGACCGCTGCGGGTCGAGCTATTGAAGTCAAGATGGTAGAAAATGGATGGTGTGTGCATCAGATACATAAAGTACTTTCCACCTACAGCTATCAGACAGCTTATTACTTCGCAAATCTTCCACGGCCAGGAAGCACAAGAATTATGCACGAGACCTGCTCTAAGAAATCGTGCAGGGGCTGGAACTCCCAAACTGGCCATACCAGCGCTCGTCATGCTACGGATACATGCGCTTGTCCAACTATCAGCATCTCGTCAGTAGATATAGCGAAAGTCATTCAAGGCGGCTACATTCCACTCGTGTCTATCGAGGAAGATGTGCATGGGAGCCTTTCGTTCAGACTTCACACTAAGAAATGGTATGCATAGCTCTGCGTGTACATTACGACTGTTACGTGTGGGATGTTTTCAAAAGAGAAGAATTCAACAGCTTCCTAGGTATTCGAGATATGTTGCCATATCACATGTATGGGCTGATGGTCTGGGAAATGCTTTCGAGAACGGTCTGCCAACTTGCCAACTTCGTATGCTTCGAACATACATTGCACAAATTGCCAGAAAGGGGCCGAAGATATCCGCGTTCACGATGAGTATAAGTAATACCCTCTTTTGGATGGACACATTGTGTATCCCGACGCAAACGTCGCCTCCCGAAATTCCTATACCCGAAAAAGTTCTTGAAGACGTCAAAAGGAAAGCCATTGACACGATGAACATTGTCTACTCGTCTAGTAGTCATACACTTGTCCTTGACGCAGAGATGAGGATGATACCCATGGCAGCCGATCACGCGACCAAGCTTGCTTACATCCAGTGTTGTGGGTGGAAAACCCGATCTTGGACTCTGCAGGAAGGCTGTTTGCCTCCTTCGATCGTGTACGCTTTCTCCGACGGCATCTATTCTCATGAAGCTGCACGACTCGCCGTTCCCCAATGCACAATGCCTGTCCGTTGGTTTTGTGGTCCAAATCCCGACTTTGTAGCACAACAATTCGACTCATTAGTGCAGCGTGAGATCTGGACATCATTATCAAACCGATATTTCAGCATCTGGAATCCATTTAAGCCAGATCTAACAAGACTCAGGAATCTCCTAGTGCGCGACAGATTTGCTGGAGTCTGGAATGAGCTACTTGATCGTGTTTCGAGCTTACCTGCTGACACGCCAGCAATATTTGCCAATCTGCTTGGTGTGAGTGCTTACGAGGTATTGAAAAGGAGGACAGAACAGGAACGGGTAGCTCTGATTATCCGACAGCAGAATGTGTTACCTATAGAGCTACTTTCCAACACAGGACCGCGCTTACGAGGAGGACTGAGTGCGCACGGTTCCGAGTTCCACGCTGGTTCACAAACACTGCAGCGCGTTACAACTCAGGAAAACATACCAGAGGAATGGATCGAACTACTGGAGTTGCCAGAGCTTCGAACGCAATCTTTCAAGAATGGTTGGGTGCCTGCGTCGATAAGAGGTGACAAATGTTTCCAGCCCCTCGTAGCGAAGTATTATATACAGGTCCTCGGACATTGTCTCCAGATCCATCACAACGGAATTGAGGCAGTTCCCTACATGTACACAACTGTAGGTCCTCTTATTCCGACGTCTACCTTTGTGTTAGACTCTCAATGTGGCGCGGTCAATGGCTATGTTACGGCAAGCACAAGCCGCACATTTATCGCTATACACAGATTGGTCGATGAATCGACACACAGCGTCGAAGATGGATTAGAAGAGAGGGTCCTCGGGCACTGCTTCATATATGACCCTGGTTTGATGCGGGCCATGTGTCATGGCCGGGTCGATGATGCTCCAGGATGCCATCTTTTAATCTTGCGACAGTCTGATCGACGCATTACTACACGCTACAGCAGCCCCATTCAGCTAAGTCGATGTACAGAGGAGACACAGGCCTTGAAAAGAATTCCAACACTTGAGTGCAAATGTAGATGCCCCTATTGCCCTGGCATCAAAGACTACATCGACATACTGTATGGTGAGTTCAACATTTTCGTTTGTTAGCTTCTGTTCGCACTCCAACACAGCCAAACTAACGTACTAGACAGATGCTGACGACTTGGGGCCATTACTTACCACTTCTTTGGAACCGCCCGAACAGCTCATTCAAAAATATTGGTTCAATCCAGTTGCCATATTTGCAGCGCATTATAGCTTTTGGACTGCTCTAGCACCCTATATTGGTAGTAATCGGCCGCGTTTCATCACAGCTGCATGTTTCATCATGCCGCTGGTGGTTTATCTCTATCAAAGCGTTGTCTTGCAACAGGCAGCGAAGCGACTATTCCTTGATCCAATCAACTATCGAGGGCAACCAAGTTGGCCCTCTAGGTTTGAGACAAGGAAACTTCGACGTCGTATAGATTCCGCTATGGTCGCCCACTGGTCTATCATGCTCTTCGGACCTGCCCTTGATGGACTATTCTGGATCGTACTGAAAGGATCTGAAGGAAAGTATTCTGTAGTAGAGTTCAAATTCCACTTGCTCGCAACCCTTGCAATGGTGGCGCAGTGGTACCTCGCCCTTGGGACTAAAGATCCGAGGGTTTTCTTAGGCAGAGCCACACGATGGTTAAAGATTTGTATTATGATATTCTGTTTCGCTGGGGTATCGTACGACTTCTATACTAATGGGCTGACGTGGGACGTGTGTCTACGGTACTTTGAGCTTTATCTACAAGTTGTTATGGCGAGGTCGGTTATCCCGTTTGTACTTAGTATCACAAGGCTTACTGTAGCTGAGATTCGTCGTTGGTGGGAAGCGAGAAAGAGGCAGATGTGGCAAATCACAACCTAGATTGTCAATAGCGCGGAGTGAGGGATGCGCATACAGATAAGCTTTGCTAAGATCATTCCAAAGGCCAGGTATTGCGCTTTGAGAGTTATGAAATGGCCAGGGTTGTACTCTGCAGCACTCATAGTTGATGCGCATCGAGAGACGAAGGTTACGAAATCGAAGATTTCATCCCATAGCGACAACAAGTCACGTCATATCAATGGTCGAAGTGGAGGGAACGTGTTGTTGCATCGGATCGCCGCAACCGCTGTCGGGTAGCATATTCGAACCGCTATCGTTATAACCTGCATTTAAGTGCAGTACGACCCTAGGGTATTCTTAAATCGCCGTTCCCTCATTGGCCTGATTCTTCTTTTGATATTGCGCTAGCAACTTATCGTATAGCAGACCTCGGCCTAGAACAGCCTTCTTTGTACCTATGCTGTAGCCCTTACAAGTCAAGCTTCTTGCATAGTATCTACTATCTAGTAGAGAGACACCGCACTGCCTCTCGATATTAACTGAGCTCTTACTGTACGTAGTAACGTACTCTACTTTTATTGTTTTACAAGTGATATCGATGCCTAACAGCAGATTTTCACAACGCGGTATTGTAGTAACAGCAATATAAGGAAGCAGTTAAGGCGCTATCCCAGCACCTTATACTCAGTTGAATGCGGTATGTACCCTACCTTTAACTAGGTTACTTTATTAACCTAGTTAGTTCTACTTAGCGTGACTAACTCTCTCTATACTATCTTTGTTATAACTACTATATCTAATTTTACTTCTATTATATGTATACTCTTATTGGATTTGAAAGCTTTTACAATATATTTCTAGAAAGTCAATTGCAGGTGTCTAGTAAAGAGAACCAGGGCTAGGGATGGTGTTCTGGAAGACCGTCTCTCCGTGGCGATGCTTGGCGGCATCATGTTCCCCATTACCACGTTTTGGTTCGCCTGGTCTGGAGAGTATAACAGCGTTCACTGAATAGTCCCCACTCTCGCCAGTTTTCTCCTCTCGACTTCCATCCTGCTTATCCTCGTCGCATATCTCAACTTTCTTGCAGAGACGTACCTAATGTATGCTGCGAGCGCGTTGACAGCAAACACTATTGCGTGCTCAGCTGCAGGGGCTGCGGCGCCCCTGTTCACACAGTATATGTTTGTTGCTCTTGGGGTGGGTGGTGGCGGGCCGCGCATTGCCAGAGTGGCCTGCCTGCTTCCGCCACTTCCGTTCATCTTCTTCAGGTACCTATAGCGGGCCGATCAGAGAACGACCTAAGTTTACGCCAACTCGTTCCAAACGCTCCGAGCCGAATATGTCCAAGTCATGGGATCACTTCTCTTGGTAGATTTTCCGCGCATTAGCTGCATGGCTGTGAAGCTCCCCATCATATAGCCGCCTACGCCTGCCACGAGACCTTCGGTGTCAATCCGTTTTTGCAGAGGCAACGTACGAACTACTCGATTGTAAACCCAGCATGTCATCTGTATTTTTGCGGCATCATGTATTATCAGTGTTTGACCATGACAACTATACCTAGTTTCTCACGGCTTTCTTGCCGTCGAATCTTGACATGGCTTTCAAGTCAGCAGTGCAGCAGCAGCAGCAGCAGCAGTCGGGAGGATACTTACTGATGGGGTGTGGTGGGCGACGGTGTGAGGAGAAGAAGAGAAGAAGATATTTTGGCGCTTTTTAGTGCCCTAGCGACCTATAGTTGCTCCTATAGGCCGCTGCCTATTAGTGTTTAGTTGTGTGCGCAATGTTTTGGTACCGAATCTTATCGTAGCCAGATCCTCGGACTACTAAGCCTAAGGCCTAAACTTTTCGACTTCCGCATCTCGTATCTAGCACGAAGGGTGTTGACATTTATCGTTCTCTATATAGCTTTCACTACTTTACTAGCGGATAACATCAATAAAATAAAATACCTAGTTTCTCAGCGCCGTACTGTTCAGTCTTCAAAGTCAATTCGCCGTCTTCTATAGCCGTTGCTGCGCGAGGGAGGTACAGAAAGCGTCCATGAGCGCCTCGTGCACGCTGTCGCAAATAGACATGTCTTTTGAGATGCGACTTGACTAACCAACGCTTGAAGCAGTACCTGATGCTTTCCAAGCATCATGACGACAGGGGATCCTTGTGTTGAATGGGAAACGTTGATGGCCAGGCCGGTGGTGGTGTTGAACGTGCCTCATCCTGATTGGACTCCCGAGGCTGGCCTGACGCGGGGCACGAGCTTCCGCGCATGCCTCGCTCTTGCGTGCGCTCTTACTTACGGTCTGACATCTAGGTCAAATGCCTCGTGATCAGCATCTCTCGTCTTCCTGATAGCACCGGCTTCTGGTATCTCTGGTCTCCATCGCAGCAGTAGACCATTGGACCAACTACTCAATCCTATATATGGCTGCGATGTTTTCGAAGTGGAGCAGAAAGCTTCAATGGTTCCCCATCTTATCCGTGTCTTCTGCAATCTCGTTTCATTATCCTGACTTTTCGGTTTGCATGTGAGTTTGTTCAAACTCATTTGGAACAGGCGTGTGTTTACGGAATGCAGGTTACTATACTGTTTCGATTGCTTCGAGCATGCTTCGCAACAGTCTTTTTGGCTCTCGCAATCACTGCATATCATACGCTTACTATGTCCATGCGTTAAATATAATGAAGACGACAACTTGAGACAAGCGAACCGAAACAAAGACAATCATGGATGATGGCTTGAAGCTAAAGGATAACCTTTACACAACAGTGAACATGAAGGAAGATATCGGCAAACTTAGCAATAAATGGATACTTGATCCTGGCTCCAACACCTATGTGGTAAATACTGAAGACTGGAGTGGATGGACGAGGAAGTACGACGCTGTCGCTACGGACTATGTCGGAGCTGGAACAGGATGTGTCCAGATCACGAGCTGGGGAAGCATGAAGCCCATGAGAAACACGCTAACAGGTGTACGATTACTGAGACTTACTCACGTCGCTTACGTCTAAGGCTTCGTTACGAGCCTTATCGGTCTGGCACGCTGCCAGATACTTGGCATACACTTTGATTCAGGACGGGATCTGTTATTGAAGGCCCACGCTGTACACGAAGAAAAGCCGATCTCCAAGAACCAGAGAGATGGCGCTCTCACGCTATCGCATGTGGAGGATCAGTGGACAACTACCTTGAAGCTTTCTCGACGGCATTGAAGAATGACCCGACGACAAAGATACATCGGACACAGGTTCCGAAAGCTCCTCGATCGTATAGAGAGCTAGACCACAACTGTGCGCTTTGGCGTGCATCAGCTTGCATTAGCGTGTCTGTATGTTACTATACCAAATTAAGCTAGAAGTAACCCGCGTCCCGCGATGGTCAAAGCGTACAAAGCGTGGCTTGACCATAGCTAATGTGCTAAGGAGGTACGTGCTGCTTACGACAATCGCCACCTTGTCATCGTATTGACGCCATGCAGACCCCAAGTTGTAAATATCTGATTACCTAGAGAGTGTTACCTTCGAGTACCCGGTCTTCACATGTCTAGGTAGATGAACTGTAGTTTGTGTCTACTATCTGGTACGTTGTGTTGTTGGGCAGACAACAGCGTAGGGGAAATACTGAAAGGAGGAAAAGCTTATCACACCGCTTACTTTCTACAAAATATCTTGGCACGATCTTGGCTCTTGGATACGAGGAAGACGAAAATCTACGCGAGAAAATTAAGGAGGGGCTAGTAAATCATCGCGGGCTATTTCTAGCATGAGAATGCCGTCCTTGTCCGCTGCCACAACATTGCGATCCTTGCAAATGTATGGAAAGATCTAGGCATCCCTAAGACAACGAATCATAGGTGGGCTGGAGAAGCCGAAGAACCAGACGCCGTATTCTGTAACAGATGCACGATTCGCATCGAGTCGGATAAGGCGGTGTAGCAACTCTAAGGAAGTTGTTTGATATGACTCTTGAATAGTAAAAGTTGTCAGTATTGCTTTTCCTGTTGATAGGTAGGTGCGGCTTCTTGCTCTATCCATACAATGAGTACTTATGCTTAGTAGTAGCTTTGTTGATTCAGTAATCGTGTACGAAAACACAATCTCATAGACTGTATTGAAAGACGGTATTCCCGGACTGTAGTCTATGCTTCTGGTAATAGGGGTAAGAACGGGCCGAAGTCTGCAGCGGGGCACATCATCCAGAACAGTTAGTTCATA
>Ga0265797_10008745_pt1 | contig 13378 bp, 10 predicted proteins | sample P2T30metagenome_FD_192433 | JGI IMG/M metagenome (GOLD analysis project Ga0265797, IMG submission 192433) | Plant litter microbial communities from East Loma Ridge, Irvine, California - P2 T30 | ecosystem: Environmental > Terrestrial > Plant litter > Unclassified | place: USA: California... | reverse complement strand
TAAACCGTTCCTTCCGGATTATGCTTCTATACAATATGCCGGCAGCAGTGGGTGGCTTTCTGCCGGAGCGGGTTATCATTTGTTTCATGAACATTTCCGGGTTGGCATGCAGTATGGTTTTGTGCCCAGACAAAGGGGAGGGGATCTGCATATTATGTCGGCCTCGCTTGTTTACAAGCCAATTCGGGTAGTTCTCTCTGATAAAATCAGTATCAATCCCATCGATTTTGGGATTAAGGCATCCTATCAGTTTGGGGAAAATTATTATCTGAACTGGCCTTCAAAATATCCGGATGGTTATTACTGGTGGAATTCGGCGATCCGTTTGCATCTGATTACCGAATCATCGGTTAATGTCAACCTCAGAAGAGGGCCGTTTAAATCAGTTACAGGATTCGTTGAGTTAAATACCAATGATCTGTATATGATCAGTTATATATTGAACCTGAAATCTTTGAAGCCCACAGAAATCATAAAAACCGGGATTGGTTTGAGATTGCAGTTTTAACGAGGTGTTTTCTTTACCACGTAAATTTCTATGGATTATACATCCGAAAATTTAACGAACCCGACCTATGCGTATAAGGTATCAGGTAAAATTCCGTCTGATGTCAAAAAACTCGTTATGCCGCAATACCTATTTTGTCTATTTACATATATAAAATCGAAATTCTCAAAAACTAAACACTTGATGCCCTTTTTTAATTTAAACATCCTCATACTCAAACTTTACCGTCCAAGTTATTCTTCAATTTTATGATCCATTTTTTTTTGAGCTGTTTGACTATATTAAAATGAAATAGCCAAATATCATTCAAGTTAAAACAATTTATATTTCATCGGTAACGTGATACTACAATTCAGTTTCAGATTATATATTATGGACCAGGATATTATTACAATAGGCACTGAAGATTCGATTTCTCTGAATTTATCAGGATAACATCTTAAAAATCCTATAAAAAGCAAAGCATAATCCGGTCGCAATAAATAAAATGATAAATGGACTTAGCAATTCTTCTAATGGAAGTCCGGAAGATATTAGGACAAGTGCTGATATTATTATAACACCCAATATAATAATGGCAATAATATTTAAGAGAAGTCTAGGAAATTTGATCATAAGTTTATCGTTTTGAAATTTCAAATTTTGCTTCAAAGCCAACGATAAGCGCAGCTCCAAAAGTGATGGTTGTTGTAGGTTTTGGTTTAATTTTTCTAAAACTACCATTGTCGGGGATCTCAACGGCAATGGCCGTTTTAGCATCAGAGCCATTCAATAAGGGACTTGTAAGTCCCAGACTTAATGTTGATTTACCATTGCTTTTATTACCATGTCTATCATTATCATGAGTATGCTCAGCAGAAAATCCTACATTTAAGTTATCAAATAAACCTAATTCGGCAGCCAATTCTAATTTAGATGGTGAAAGCGTATTATATTAATTTCAAAATAAAAAGTCGTATATTTATGTATGAAATATGCTGACATTATTACGGAAAGTACTGCTGATCTTGCTCTACTGGAAAAGCGAGAAAAGAATGCAATGCGTCGTGACCGAATTCGGTTTATAAGATCACTAAAAAGCGGCGAGTATCGGAGTCAAGCTCGTGCAGGTGCTGCGATTGGATTAGGTGAAAGACAATCACAACGTCTTTGGAATAGTTATGTAAAGGGAGGAATTAAAGAATTATTATCGACATATTCAGATCGTTGGTGGGGCAAACTCAGTAGTGTTCAAATTAGTCAGTTGAGAAAGTTTTTACTATCTGACCAAGCCCAGACACTTGCTGATATACAAACATATTTAGATGGGAATTTAGGTGTAAAATACACTATCAGTGGGGTGAGCGAACTTTGTAAAAGATTGAAGATCAAAGCAAAGACTGGCCGACCGGTAAATGTCCGTCAAAAGCTAGGAGACGTTGATGAGTTCAATCGGATCGCCGAAGCGAAAAAATTTGTAAAATACGCTCAGACTTTCCGAATAGCGCAATATTTTTTCATGATGAACTTAGAGCTGGGACACGAACAGAGTTAAGCCGAAAATGGGCGCCAATGGGGCATAGGCCCATTGCACCAGTTAAAATCGGTTATGAAAACACGTACTTATATTTAACGGTTTGCCCTTTTACTGGAGAAGGTTTCGCAACATTTCTTCCTAAGCTTGACAGTAAATCTTTCGGCTGGTTTATTCAAAAAGTAGAAGAGAGTATCAGTGAAAAATCGCTTTTTATAGCTGACGGAGCGAAAGCCCACAAGGAGGAACTTTTCGATGCCAACAAATTGGTATTTAAGAAACTGCCGCCTGCTTGTCCTGAACTAAATCCTGTCGAAAGGTTTTTCAAGGAAGTACGGAAATATCTGAAAAACAAAGTTTTTGAAAGCCTTGAACTTGCTCAGCAAAAAATCCAAAAAGTGGTAGAGACCATTTCTGCATCTGTTGACAACGTAATTTCACTTACCTGTTTTCCATATATCAAGAATACGTCTATTTAAATTGTAATTAGTATTATTCCGCCGAATTAATCTATACAAAAAGTAAAATACTGCCGCCCTAAAGAATTCATTGATTGGTAAGAACCATAAGGATAGTAATTTTAAAGCATCAAACAACATTTGGCAACATTGCTGATTGCCAATACCAGTTTGCTACGTTTTTTCTCTTCACGAATAAGGCAGTTGTTATAAAATTTGAAGTAATACAAGAGCGACCGGTTAAATGCAGTCTGTCGTTAATACTTTCCTAGATATGGTCATCCGTGATTTTAGAACCAAACAGGCTTACACCCGATAGATGGTTAACCCTGTTTGCCAGCAGAAAAAAAGCCTTCAAAACAATCCGTCTTGATATGCTTTGAAGGCTTTTAATTGAATTTGGAAAACTAGTTAATCTGCACAGATTGAGAAAACTCAACAATGGTCCAGCTGCTTCCTCCAATTTCCAGATCATAGAAGTGTTGATCATTTTCATCGTAGAAGTCAATTATTAGTCTGTTATTCAAATCTTCGGAATATAAAACAATCAGCCCTGAATGTTCATCTTCGTACGAAAAATCAGGGTTAAATTGTCCAATATTTCTAATTGAAGCGATTCCACAAAATTCTGTATATCCGAGGCTTACAAATATTTTCGAGGAATCTATTTTCTTAATTGTCTCTAAAACACTTCTTAATACCTCTTTCTCATAAAAGGGGATGTGAAGTATTTTTCTCTCGTTTTTTTCTAAATCGTTTTGTTTTACTCTTTCACTAATTGCATCCGTCTCTTCTAGTGAAAGTAGATCAAAAACACTTGACTTAAGTAGGCGGCGTAATTCAGATTGGTATTCAGCCATCAATTCCTTGCCCTTGTTCTTCCTAACCAAAAAGTTTAATCGATTATTCATTGTAGTATGATTTTGATTTTTTGGGTACATTTTCAAGCTTTGGTCTCCCATAATTGTTAGTCTGAACCTTTCCGTCTCTCTGCTTTATCCTACCAGCTTCCCAGTGGGGTTTTTCCTGGTGACTTCGATCCATTGTTTGCTGTTGTACCGATTTATTGCCATAATTATATTCCCTTCCAGATTGATTTTTTGATTGTGATTTAGGCTGAATACTTGTAGGAATTCCTTGCTCACGCATTGTTTCCCTTCTTGCCGCTCTGGAAGATTCGTGTGGATTCCCTTCACTTCCTTTTTTTCCTTCCGCATTAACTCTTCCCTTATCATTATTCAAGTTCTCGGCTGCTCTTACACCCGTTGCCGCACCGTGGACTATTGCAGCGGTTGATACTGCCGCTACTGGCACGGCCACCGGTGTTGCGAGCCCTACGCTACCAATTTCACCTACAACGGCGGCAACATCGCCTATTGCACCCGCTGCAACTTCGGTCGCACCTACTACCATTGCTGCATAATGCCCTACTGTGCGTCCGCTGTTATATGCACCAACATAACCAGGGGCTGCCCTTATTGGAGTCCCTCCAATAATATCGTCACTTAGTGCCTGCCCGACGCCAGTCAGGAAGTCGCCCAGACCGCCACAACATTCCGGAAACCTTCCATCGGGATCAGAAAACCTGATCGGGTTGTTGAACGAGTAATGATATGGTGAAAACTCCAATTGCCCTTCTGTTTCAGGATCAATCGTCATGAACCTGCCAATTAACGGATCGTAGTGCCGCGCCTGCAAATCAATATACCCAGTTGCAATTTGCGTTTCTTTTCCCAAGAAGTTGTAACGGTTAACTCCATTACGCGTGGCAGGCGTTTGAGTAGGCGTATTCCTATCTATCTCCAGCCCAAAAGGGTAATAATCCGTATTCTGCACAACTGCGCCATCCTGATCAAAAACCATTCTTACGTTACCCAAATGATCCGTAACATAATAATTAAATACAATATTTCCAGACTTTAACGAGATCTGTCCGTCGGGAATTGAGATACGCTGCGGGACTGTAAGTTGGTTGTATTCAAAAATACCAGCATATTTAACTGTTTTTTCTGCTGATTCGGTACTTGAGTATTTATGCTTGTTACCAAAAGCGTCGTAATCATATGTCAGGGTTTTACCGGCAATGGCGACAGTTCTTGGCAGGTTCAGCAGGTTGTAGGTGATCGTAGCTTGCTTACTGCCGTCTGTGGTAATGTTTCCATTTGCATCGAAAAGATATTGTTTTGATCCTCCTGCTGGAAAACCGTTATTGTTACCGGAATTGTCGATTATGCCAGTTGCCCGGTTACCACTCATCGTGTAGACCAGTTGATCGGCAACTGATCCGGAACGGTCCAGTGTCAGTATATTACCGTTTTTGTCATAGGTCAGGTTTTCGGTATCAGTATACCCGCCTTCACCAAAACTACCTAGCAGTCTGTTTGCTCCGTCATAAGAAAAGCTCAGTCCTCTGTCACTTTCCTGAGGCCCTCTTTTCCATAATATATTACTTATGTTGCCATTTGTATAGTTCCCCAGACCATATGACAGATTGTAGCTGAACATATTCGAATTTTGTGCATCCTGATGATGGTTTAAGTACTGCGTTTTAGCTTCTGTGTTCCATCCGCGGATATTATTGGTGAAAACCGTTTTGCGCCGAAAGTTTTGACCATCCCAGGATTGTAACCATTTTTCTTTCAGCTGTCCCAATGCGTTGTAGCGGTTCGCTATCGTTGTCATTTCGGCTGTCTTTTCGGCATCGTTAAGGCTGACCTGAACTTTTGTGCTAAGTAATCTGTCGGCATGGTCATACTGAAAAACTTTCCGGACAGTATTGCTGGTTGGTCCCTGAACTATAGTATTATCAATCATTCCGGCAGATCGCAACGAGTTATCTGAGCCTAGTTCAGCAATGATATGATCCGTCCGCTCTTCATCCACCACGGGTGCCAGATTGTACTTATAACGGGTTGAAACGCGTTCGATTGTTCCATCCCTTAAATCATACAATTGACGGACTGTCTGTATAGGTCGGTATTCAGTGTCATAATACATCGTGCTCACCAGCCATTTACGGTCTCCTTCAAGCATTCGCACACGGTTACCGGTAGTCAGGGACTTTACCGACGCTGATTTTTCCTGTATAAAATAATTGAAATATTCCTGACTACCTGGGAAATTGTAATTATCATAATAGGTAACCGTTAACAAATTGCTTTCCGTGATTGTAACTGGTGGGGCAGTGGTGAGCGTGTGGCCAATTCCTGAGGTTGAAGTGGATTCAAACATACTCGTGGATGTATTGACAACGGTCTGCCACTGCGAGCGGGTATTAGCAGAAGCAACTTCACCCGTCATGACCTGCCGGCCCAGCGCATCATATTTTGTGAAGCCCCAGAAGCCACGAAGCTGCTGGTTTGCATCCTGGGTAAGCACTGGTCTGTCCAGAATGTCATATACGATATTGACGGTGCCGCCGCCTGGAATTTTTTTGGTAATGATTCTTCCGCGTCCGTCATAATCATAAAGAAATGCAAAGTCATTCAGGGAGGAATTATCCTGATACTTGGGCTGTAGTACGCCGCGCAGCCGGTCCAGATCATCATATATATAGTAGGTAAACAGAGTATCTGCCAGGGAAGCAACCGTTTTTTTACATACTGTTTTTCCTGATTTATCCGTATAATCCTGGCTGATATTCCCTTGTTCATCCGTGTTATGCACGCTGCTCAGTGTACCGGCCGCATAAAAGCCATTTTGCTCTATGGTGCTTGTTGTATTATTAACTTTATACAATTTCACTTCGGAAGCACCATTGATTTGGTAAGAGATCGAGGAGCTGCTGCTTTTACTGCCCGGCTGTCTGATACCGGAAGGCCTTTCAAGTGGTGAGGGTTCAAATATTGTTTCAGAATATGGACGCGAAAGATCGGAGTCTTCCAGTTGTGCCGAATTTGCTGCATACCAGGTATTGGCAGCGGAAACAGCCGTGTTTTGAAATGCCCCGTTTCCTGCAGCAACATATGGAAGGAATTGTTTTGACTGTCTTCCAAATGGATCATAAGCCATAGGCTGAACGATATCTGATCCTGATGGGCTTTGTTTAACAGCCACGTTCTGTATGGGCCGTCCCAGTCCATCGAAATACTGGACCTGTATACTGACTTTGCTGACATCATTTTCATTGGCACCCGTTTGTTTGAAAGAACGGGAAATGATGTAGTTTTTACTATTTGTCTGCTGGGCAGAACATGGGGCCATGCCCATGATTAATAGAAGTAGGGCAAAAAGCTTTTTTATAGGGTTCATTTGCATTCGGAGGTTTGAGACTGGAAAGTGGACTTGCAGATCACGGCAGGATTATTGTTTTACGATCCGTTGTGTGCTGATGCTGCCATCTGAAAAGGTGATCTGCACGATGTACAGCCCTGGGGCGAACAGTCGCGTATCGATCTGCTTTTTCGCAGCCGATTTTACAATTAGTTTTCCAGCTGTGTCAAAAATCCGGATGTCCCGTATTTTATCAAAATCATCCGTCTGCAGATTTAATTGTGTTCCAATGGTAACCGGGTTAGGATAGAGTACCGGATCACCATTTTTATCAAACATTACTGTTTTAATACTGCTATGTGCAAACTTCCCATCCAGATCAACCATTTTTAAACGGTATAGATATTCCCCTGTGGGCTTGCCATCTGCAAAGTTGTCCGTAAAGGTGTACTGTTGTTCACTGCTGCTTTCCGCTGCTGCCAGAACAGATCCCACACTGCTCCATTGCTTACCGTTACGACTGCGTTCAATGTCAAACCGTTCACTATTTGATTCAGCAGAGGTAGACCAGGTTAATAAAGCCGTACTCTCCACCTTAACCACCGCGAAATCGACCAGCTTTACAGGTAGTGAAGGGCCAATATTGGGTATCAGCACAAGCGCACTGGCGGCTATGCTTCCGGTTGGCGCAAGTGTAGCACAAGGTACAGACTGACCGGCAAAGTTGTAACAGTAGGTAGCACGGGTAGCACCTGAGGCATTCTTTACTGCTGAGAGCCTTCCAAAATTATCGTACTCATAAAGAATCGTCTTCCCTGCCGGGTCCGTCTCGCTGGTCATGCCAATTAACGGACGATATGTATAGGTCGATACCTGGGCAATGCTGGTAACAAGCCCGGTCCTGATTTTAGCAAGCTCCGTTTGCATAGCTGCATCCGTGGTGGCCGGATTGTCCAGAATTGACTGACTGATAAAACCCTGGACAGTGGAGAGATTACTGCCGGTTACTTTTACCACTGGATATTGTTTACTGTAACCCCATAAAAAAACTTCTTTGCTTCCGTTGATTTTCTGTTGTTCTAGTAAGTTTCCATTCGCATCATAAGCATTGAAGCTTACACGATTTTGATAGCGGGTATCCCGATTAACCGAGCCGTTGACATTGGAAGAATGTACAAAATTTGCAATCGGACTATCCGATTCTGCCGCCATGACGATGTCCACCAGAGGGCGGTCTGTTTTAAACGTTTTAAAAACGGCGTTGACCAAACGGTTTGTACCTGTGTTATGTTCGGTCACATCTTCTATTGAAGTATTCAGAACATGCGAAGTTTGTAGTTTTTTTACACCCTGAGAAATATTATCTGTTCCTGTTATAGCGCCGTAATCAACCGGATATTTGGTGGTTTTTGTATACACAGATCCATCACTGTTCCAGTTTTCCGTTTTGGCGAGCTGGTAATCTGAGTTGTAGTAGTATTTTGTTTTTTGCTCAATGGATGAAGAGGAATTGTAAGTAGTTGTTACTGATTCCTTTAAGACCTTATTGGCGAAAGTGATCTCATATGGCGCATAGTTAAAGAGCGAATTAATTCCTGAACCGTAATAATTGTACGAAAATCCAGAATATTGATTTGATGGATTATAAAAGAAACGTCTTACTTTAAGACCAAAGCGACTTTCGGATCCAGCAGTCTCATAAGTATTTGTTTCATTTAAAACTTGTTCAAAACTGCTTCCAGCTGATTTAAAAACTGTTTTTGAAAGCAATAAAGGTTTATCCCACGGCTTAGTTTTATAAACGTAATAATTATAATAAGTCACACTATGGTTTACGTTGGGGTCAGTTGAACAACTAGATGTGTTGGTTGTTAAACCAGCCAGACCCGCATAATTTGAGTTTAGGGAATATGCTGTCCAATCGCCTTGCGAAGCTAGTTCGTACAAGTATTCAGTTTTACCATTGGTGTAAACTGAACTTGTTTCACTTTCTCTGGTATATTCAGTTACCTTACTATAATATATCGGACTGCTATTTAAAAAAGCTGCTGACAACTCACCATTTGGATTTGTACTAAAACTTACAACTTGTGCCAAATCAACCGAACTTGTTACAGTATTGAGACATGCAAATTCAGCACTCTCTTGCGCGAAGTATTTACTATCAGCAAAATCGACGGAAGCAATCTGCCCAATCCCATTTTCATTTTCGCCGTATTTATAGTCTTTAATTAATGTTTTATTTGTCAAACCATCATTGGATGATATTCTAGAAACTCTTATGCCCGCATATTTACTTCCAGAAACATTTGAGTCGTCTCTAAATCCGATGTATTTGCCTGGCTCGTACTCATACTCAGTGTTACCTCCAGTAGGGTATGTCACCTTTTTTAACGTGAAATAAGAAGCATGGTCGCTATTTGAAGGATTGCGATCTGTTCTGGATAGCCCATAATTATTCAAATCTGCCCCATTGGTCGTGCTCATGGTAGGAAGGTTACAAAGAGCGTAATATTGAAAGTTAGGGAATGCATGATTCGCTTTTTGAGAAACCAACTTATTGAAACCCCAATAATCAGGTATCAAGTTATTTAAACTTACACCGTCATCCTTTTTCAAATAATCAAAGCTATAAACCTGGGTATTTACATGTTGTTGTCCAAAAATCTCGATAGAGTCTAAAAAATTATGAATATTTCCAGATCTGTGAAAGACTATCTCTCTCACTATTTCATTGTTTTTGTTCTTAACAGTAATCGAATTAAGGTAGTTGTTTCTTTGAAATGATATTGTCAATTCGTTAGTGATAATTTCACTTAAACGTTGAACATTGTAGGGTGTAGGAGGATTTGATTGTAAGGTAGCCTGAGCTGCTAGATTACAGTCTGCGACAAAATTTGTATTACCAGAACGTGCCGTCAAAGTGGCAGGAACAAAAACATTGACCTCTTGCTGACTTACATAGTTTAATTTAGCTGAATTCCCGAAAGCATCAACTACATCTTCAACTACCCAAGTGGAAGCTGGAATGGGCAAATAACCTGAATTTAAATTGTTTTCTACCGCCCCAGTTGTATACATGACGCCATTGCCATCTTTTATATAAAATTTATCAATTGAAAGCGCTGTACCCTTGGTGTAGACAATGGACACATTGGATTTTGATTCCTGCTTGGTAGTTTTGTTATCACGGTCATCAATAATAAATGATCCGCTTGCGCCAGCGATAGAGTAGGTAAAGATATCGTATTCACCATCAAACTCAGCACTTCCTAAAGGAATGTCAGTTTCTCCACTCCTTACGAATTGCGACAAGTAGGTATCTTTATCCTTTTTAGTACTAAAGTTATTTAGGTTCTCGATTTCCGGTTTTACAGTCAGTTCGTCAGGTCTTCCATAAATTGTCCTGGAGACTCTGTATCCAGGTTGCAAAACCCATCCAACACCTATTTCTCCATCAGATTGGCCATATTTAATACCGGATGCATGGTAATTGATTGTTATCGGTATTGTTACAGCTCCAACTTTCACCTCGTACAATGGGATTGATATTTCTGGGACACCATTATAAAGCGACACATCATACTTTATGTATTTATCATATGCCTGGCTGGTAGGTGACGGTGGAATGACATTTTTCATAAAGCTACTTTCATTCACAACGTTTTGATTATCCGGTGGTACAATGTTAGTTGTATCTGGCAAAATTGGTTTATTTACCTTAGTTGTATCCTGTGCATAAGTTTTCCCGGCGATGCATAATAATGCCACCAAAATAAGTAGAAAGTATTTCATAAAAGGGGTTAATTACTATTTGGACATAGCGGTTCAACTACTCTTAATGAGAATAGTGAGATTAGATATTGTAAATAAATAGCTAACTAAATTGAATAATCGGCAGTCTGTTATGCAGAAAGGGAGCAAGTTGCTCGAAAAGAGCCAAGGAGAAAGTTTTCATCAGATTTATGTTAGAGTGGTAAAGTTCTCAAATGTAGCTATTCATTAAATATTATTATAGCTTAAAGAACTATTTCTACAATTAGCTTAAAATAGTTATGATATATTTTAAGTCTATCTAAAATAAAATTGATTGAGATTGCAGTTTAAAGAGCCATTTTTTATACACGTATATCTATATGGGTTTTTATTAAATTAAAGCCAACATTAAGGCGTACCGTCAGCCAATAAAATGGCAGCAATACACCTTAATGCATTCTTAAATTGAAAAGAACAGTATTAGGAACCTATCTGCATTCCTGTACTTATTGCTATTCTGTTCCAGCCGTTAATGGTTACGATTGCCATAATGATCTGGACAATTTGATTTTCGTTGAAAAAAGTCAGGGAATTCTGATAGGTTGTTTCACTGAGACCACCTTGGCTAATAAGTGTTATTTCCTCTGTCATGGCCAGTACGGCACGCTCTTCTTCTGTAAATAGATCGGTTTCCCGCCAGGCACTTAGTAAAAAAATCCTTTGATTTGTCTCACCATTTTTTAGTGCGTCTTTTGTATGCATATCGATACAATACGCGCAGCTGTTTATCTGTGAAGTACGGATTTTGATCAGTTCCTTTAAACTTTTTGAAAGCTGGCCGGACGCCAGATAATTTTCCAGAGCATACATGGCTTTAAATGCCAAAGGTTCGGTCTGACTGATATTTACGCGATTTTCCATTATTTTTTATCTTTAGATTTGACTTTGCAAAGATGAAAAACCGCTGACGGGGAAAACTTAAACTGGTTTAAGAAAGTCTTTTTGCCCTGATCTCGCTGAGATATTCCGGTGTAAAACCTAAAAAGGATGCGATTAAATATTGAGGAATTCTCTGTACAAATTCCGGGTGTCTTTCTTCGAGCTGGTGGTAAAAGGCTTCTTTGGATAAATCATACAAATACTTAATCCTCATTTGCGATGCTGCAAAAGCCCTCTGGTATACAAATCTGAAATACCGCTCCATGATCGGAAACTTTGTTAGTAATTGTTCCTGAGCTTGTGCGCTAATGACTAAAATTTCCGAATTCTCAACTGCTTGAATGTAAAATTCTGTCGGCTGCTGATGTTCAAAGGCCATGTTATCCGTCATCCACCAGGTTTCAATGGCGAATTCGGTTGTTTGTTCTGTGCCTTTCTCATTGATAAAAAATTTGCGTAAACAGCCTTTCAAAACAAAATAGTGATACTTACAGACTTGTCCCTCTGTTAATAGATTTTCTTTTTTTCTGACTTGCACAGTTTGGAAAAATGACAGAATAATTTGAAAATCTTCTTCATTTAATTCAACAAACTTTTTTAAATGAGCTTTAAGTATTTCCGACATAATTTTACAAGCATCAGGCTGTTTACTGATATAAGATAATTATAAAGAACTGTTTTCCCGATCTGGTTCGTAATACCCAATCAATCTTGACAAACGTTCAGCAATTATTTTCTTTTGCTGATCTTGTTTAAACTGATCTGTCTCTGCAACGGGCTTTTGAAACGGATTACTTCATTAAGCTGTCGCTTCTGGTGTTTGGTAACCCTTCCATGTACACGTTTTCGCCACATTTTAAAACTGGAAACTCTCATTTCGTTTCTCATCAGATTAATTACTGCCTGTTCGTTCAGGCCGAATTGTAGTTTGATGGCGTCAAAAGAGGTGCGGTCCTCCCAGGCCATTTCAATGATCCTGTTTTTGTCTTCAAAGGTCAAATCTGTCGTTTCGGGGTTTCTGGTCATGTTATTATTTATTTCTGCAAACCGGTTATAAAAATATCCGGCTATCACAGGTTTGTCTGATTCTGTGCTGTAAGGCGGTTTAAAATTTTAATACATAAAGATTATGCCCCTCTGAAAAGGAATATACCATCATCCCGGGTTAAATTAGCAAAAAATATATCTTAAAGTACATGTCTTTTTCCAAAGTGATTACCCACGACACTGCCTTCCACGCAGATGATGTCATAGCAGTTGCCCTGCTTCGTCAGGCAGGTTACCAGTTTGAACTGATCCGGACACGTGATCCGGAAGTACTGGCAGCGGCATTGGTAGATAAAAATACGCTTGTTTTGGATGTAGGGGGAGTTTACGATCCTTCCATGCTGAACTTTGATCATCATCAGGACCGGGATTTACTTTCTGCTGCGGGTTTGGTTTACGAACATTTTAAAGATGAGATCTGCCCGACCGATGCACAGCTTTATTTCGGAAGATTTATCGCGGCGATTGATGCCATGGATACAAACCGGGATAATATATTTGAGCTTTGGTCCACACTGCCAAAAGGATTCAAAAATACATCCGGTATTCTCGGTGGTTTTAACCGTGAAATAACAGATCGGGTGTTGCAATATGAGCAGTTTGAAAAAGCAGTGACTTTTGCTTTGGAAATGATAAACAATGAATTGTATTCCTCTTTAAAAAAGGCTAAATCCGAAGCAGAATATCAGCACCGTACCGTTCTAGCCAATAACGTCGCTGTGTTTGACCAGTTTTCCACGGTTTGGAAAGAAAAGAAAGAACACGTTTTTGCCGTTTTACCCCATGCCAATGGCTGGCAGATTCAAACTGCTGACACCAATATTGCCGTCGTTCCGCAGGGCGTTGCAGACCTGGAAGGATTTATATTCCGGCATATTTCCGGATTTATGGCTGTATTAAAAGACAAACAGGTAGCTGTGGATTTTGCCAAGACGCTTGAACGTT
>Ga0265797_10008744_pt1 | contig 13379 bp, 18 predicted proteins | sample P2T30metagenome_FD_192433 | JGI IMG/M metagenome (GOLD analysis project Ga0265797, IMG submission 192433) | Plant litter microbial communities from East Loma Ridge, Irvine, California - P2 T30 | ecosystem: Environmental > Terrestrial > Plant litter > Unclassified | place: USA: California... | reverse complement strand
CATCCACGATGAAGACCGCCTACGCCCTCGTAGCAATCCTCACAGCGCACGCCACTGCCTGGGACTTCAACGCCCAACCTTACAACACCCCTCAATACGCCAACAACGAATGCAACTCTAAGCAAAAGGTCGGTTTCCACTAGGTCGATCTCAGAGCCGGCGCTTCGAATTTCCAATACGCCGCCGACTTCGATTTCTCGCATGGCTGGACGTGCTCGAACTCCTTTGGAAAGCGCGAGATATTCACGCGCGCTTTTAACAACAAGGCTATTACGAATACGTGCAGCAAGAAAACGCCAGCGTCGTTTGGCTCCGATAAGAAGGAGCATGGCTTCAGCATCACCACGCTCGACCCGAGTTCTGAGTACGACGCGGAAGTGGATATTCACTACACGTTAGTGGATGGCTCGGTGTGCAAGCAGCTTGCAGTGCCGTGTAAAAAAGCTGGTTCCACGATCAAGAACTCGCAGTGTGGCGGGGCGAAGAAGGTGGATGTTTTTTGGGCGCGGGGCATAAGGAGGTGTATGGGCAGACGGAGTTGAGGATTGGTATTCATAGTATTGCGTTTGATTGCGAGGCGCCGCAGAAGTATGTTGAGCCTGCTGTTCCAACTGCTGCGGTTGTGCCGGTGGCTAATGGGTATGCTGCGGATCCGTACGCGTATGCTAGTCCTTCAGCGCCTGCGGCTTGTTATGGGAATGGTTGTGCACAGAAGGATTCTTCGTCTGTGGTTAAGACTCTATCGTCTTCGATTAGGGGTCCGTCTTCCGTCGTTACTGTATCTTCGTTCGTGTCGAGGTACTGCAACGAGGGCTATAGACAGGGCTGCGCCTCGACGGAAGGGTCTTCAAAGGCCACCTCTGTTATACAGACATGGTCTGCGTACACTTCCAAACCCTCCAATCAGAACAACTCAACAGTCAAGCCATCTCTTTCGCCTCCAGCCAGCTCAATCGTCTCCGTCTCCGTCTCCATCTCCAGCTCATCTGCATCCTGCTCTTCGAAGACACCCAGCCCCAGCCCTTCCCAGGCTCCCAGTCCCAACTACCCAGTCATCAAACTCCCCAACGTCCTCCCCACCTGCATGAACACTTGGCTCCAAATCAGCGCCTCTTCCTGCACCTCAAACGTCGTCGCAGACTGTTACTGTAAAAAGTCACAATTCACCAAAACCGTCATCCACCGCGTACAAGCCTGGTCGCAATCCGACGCCTAGACGAAGAGCAATCTCAGATACTTTGTAGGTATCTGTGCCAAGTGCGTCCCGGAGAATCCGAGCTTGATTAAGGACTGTCCTGTGGGTACGTTCAATAGTCCTACGCGAGGCAATGGGACTACTACGACGACTCATGTCATTGTGCCGAGTGATACGCCAGCACACGAGCCTCTGACGATTGTATACTTGAGGCCTACCAGTATTGCTGTTCCGGCTGTGCTTTTCGAGATTGGTGCGCCGGCTCCGGGGGCTACTCCTTCTGCGGTCGTGGGCCTTGTTGTTGGCGCTGTGCCGCCGCAATTTACTGCTGCTGCTACTGCTACACGTGTGAGTTCGGTGGCGCCTCAGTCGAGCTCTTTGTCGTCCAAGGGCATGTCGAGTGCTGTGGGGACTGGCGCGGTTCGGCCGTCTGGTACGGGTAAGAAGCCGTCTGATGCTCAATTTACGGGTGCTGCGTCACTGTTTGGGATGAAGGCTAGGCATGTTGTGTTTGCTGCGGTCGCTTTCTTTGCATTGTGAGCAGGAGGTTAATTATAGAGACTCGCCCGGGTTTTTGCTTGCATTTTCTGCGCGTACTATTCTTTGGCGCATTATAGTCGCAATCTGATCTCTATTACAGTCGTCAATACATGTTTACTGTAGGAACTCGAAATGCCTTCGAGGTGTGCGCTGTGAAGTAGAAGTGGGCGCATCGACGTCATTGGGCGGGTAGAAGCGCCTCATCCCAGGTTCAGATCATTGTGTGACCCCCAAACAATATCGAATAATTGCTGCAACCCACCCCGGCGTCGGCTCGGCGTTGTCGACACCATGTCCTTCGTGGTAGAGTAAGTCAAGGACGCTGCAATTGCTGCGAGGGTACTTTGCTGATCTCAGGCTAGTCAGATCCGCCGCATCGACAGCCAACTCGACCGCCTGCAGCTGTCCACTACAAAGCCCGGCGGGAGCTTCTCCACTCTGACCGCAGAGGAGGCACACGATCCCGCGGTAACAGCGCGCATTGCACACCTGCAAAACCTGATCAAGAGTCTCTCTACGACTGCGAGTGCCAAGTCGAGCCTCGTCCCAGGATACAGGATACTGGAGACATTGCAGCGCGCAGACCTGTCGAGCAGCTGCGCCACGTGCACCCAATGGTTTGCGCAGAATGGAGACGAAGATGACAGTGCAAGCGAGGACGGTGCAAGGGGAGAGGCGAGCTACGAGCATGAGCTGGAGTGGCTGCTGCTGAGCAAGGCCACGACGCAGGCCTACGGGCAGGTGCTGAACACGATCCTCGAACAGACGATCCCGCTCGAAGACGACATCTGGTATTGGGATGACGTCCTCAGCACGTACCGCTTCGCCGGCCTCTACTCGGTACAAACCTCGCCCATCCGCGTCTGGGAGTGGTCGCAGGAGATATACCGCGATGTCAGGTCGAGAGGTGGGCATATGGCGGATGGATGGCGCCAGTTCTACGGACTGGTCAAGGACTCGGTGCGCGAGCGAAGCATCGCGAATATACAGAGGAGGGTGGTCAGCCCGCTGGCCATGGTGAGGAACGAGGGCAGGAAGAAGCGCGCGGCTCTGAAGAGGATTCGCCTAGTGAATGCGAATGCGCTGGGTGTGCTTCTCGGCGAGGGCCTGAGCAACGACAGCATCGAAGGAGACGGCACACAGTCGCCAGGCCTGTTTGGCACCAAGGACAACAACAACCACGCGTGGAAGAGCGTCGTCTCCAAGAGCATCGCTCTGATGGACGCTGTTATCCAGAGCGTGAACACCGCAGAGCTGTCCGTGGACAAATTCGACGACTCAGTTGCAAGCATCACTCAGGACGACCAGTACTACGAGCTACATGAACCTTCTGGCGAGCGCACGGCAACCACGCTGAGGCCGTCCGAGGTCGCACATCGTCTGCGCTATCTTCTGAACCAGGCATTACCAACATACACTACCAACTTCAACGCCGTCGTCAAGGCGAACGGCAGGCCATCGTGGCTCATTCGCTACTGGCTGCCAGCAACTCTGCTCCTTGTGTCTTCTACTACCATTCTCCGCATCGTAAGCAACCGAAAAGAAGAAATTCTCAACTGGGTTCGCGAGTTTGGCCAGACAGCCATCGACTTCTGGTCGAACTGGGTGATCGAGCCTACCAAGCGAGTCATCGGCACTATCAGGCACAACGCGGACAGCGAGGTATCTATCATGAGCAAGCGCAGTCTCGAGTCAGACCGGGCGAGCCTGGAGCGTATGGTGGTCGACTTTGCAGTGAAGCACGCAGAGGGTGCCCCACTGAACGAGAGCCAGATAAGTGATGTCAAGGCCAGACTCCGAGAGGGCGACCTCACAACGGTACTACGGTCATACGAAAAGGACATCCAGAGTCCGATCAAAGGAGCCATAGCAGGCAACCTGGCGAGCGCACTCCTCATTCAGGTGCAAAAGACCAAGGTGGACCTCGAGCTTGCCATGGCCGGCATCGACAGCATCTTGAAGAGCCAAGAGCTACTCTTCGGCTTCATCGGTCTGACACCCGGCGTACTTGTCAGCATCGGCGTGTACAAGTGGGTCAGAGGTGCGTTCAGCAGCCGCAAAGGTGTACAGCAATGGGCGCGACAGGGCAGGTTGCTGCTCATCCTGCGCAACATCGACCGCATCCTCACAAGCGCGACGCCGACGGAGTTTGGGGAGATATCGTATAAGGATCACGGGCTGCTGCTATGTGAAGTGCACCTGCTGAGGCAAGCTGCGAGCGGCATCCTTCCGCGGCGCATCTTCCACGACTTTCTGGTGGAGGTGGACGAGCTGGTGGATGTGAGGAGCGGGCTGGAGAAGCAGCAGAAGGTGGTGGAGCGGATACGGTGGGCGTACTCCAAGTGGCTCACGTGAGGATGTAGATGCTAGCATGAATAACAGAACGGAATGACGCAAACCACATATCCCGCGAGACATGTACACTTATAATGATTCGGAGTGGTGCGAGCAGTCGCCACTTCCAGCAGTGTGTGGGGGAAAGCAGGGCATGTGGCTCAGTGACGCTTGGCAGGCTACTTCGTAACGTCAACCGCCCGCCCAGCGCAAGTGTTGGTCGACGATCATCCCCAGACGCACGCCGTGAAGGATACAACACGCTCTGCCAATACTGCCGCCGCCGCTGTTTACTGCTACTGCTCTCCTCTCCGCGCGACAGCCTGCACCGACCGCCGCCCGCGCGCACTATCGTCTGCCTCCACCCTCGATAACGCCGGCCGCAACTCCACATTCACACCGCACCCACAGCCACACCATCACCCACCACCACCCACCACCACCCACTTCACACACTTCACCACCACCATGGCGGGCACAAGAAACTACGACTTCCTGGTAGGCTACCTCCGCTTCTCCGCTCCCGCCCCGTCCCCATACTAACATGTCTCCTACCCCAGATCAAGCTGCTGCTGATCGGCGATTCGGGCGTAGGCAAGTCGTGCTGCCTGCTGCGCTTCAGCGAAGACTCGTTCACGCCGTCCTTCATCACCACCATCGGCATCGACTTCAAGATCCGGACCATCGAGCTGGACGGCAAGCGCGTGAAGCTGCAGATATGGGACACGGCCGGCCAGGAGCGCTTCCGTACCATCACCACGGCGTATTACCGGGGCGCCATGGGCATATTACTGGTGTATGACGTGACTGACGAGAGGAGCTTCAACAGTACGTCATGAAGCGGTATCCTACAAAGTGTTGGCAAGTGCTAATACGTGGTCTAGACATCCGCACATGGTTCTCCAACGTCGAGCAACACGCCACCGAAGGCGTCAACAAGATCCTCATCGGCAACAAGTGCGACTGGGAAGAGAAGCGCGCAGTCTCCACAGAACAGGGCCAAGCCCTCGCAGACGAACTCGGCATCCCCTTCCTCGAGGTCTCGGCAAAGAGCAACATCAACGTCGACAAGGCCTTCTACTCGCTCGCCTCGGACATCAAGAAGAGGCTGATCGACAGCGCGCGGACGGATCCGGCAGCGGGGCCGAGTGTGAATGTTGGGCAGGCGAGCGGCGAGAGTGCAGGGGGTATGGGTGGGAAGTGCTGTTAGTGAGGGAGGTGGAGTGGGGGAAAGGAGGGTTGACATCGCGCTTTGGAGGTGTGACAGCGGGATTTGGAAGAGCATCACTTCACTTTTAAGATTGGTCTTGTTTGGAGTTTTGCGGGATGGGACGGGCACCTTCTATCTACATTATCTTGTAATGAAAGCTTGTACATGCATACAATGGCTTCGTAACCTCCATACACGTGTGCCCTGTCATGAGCATGCCAAACGCATTCATCACATTCACTTTTCGGAGTGAGTACGGCATTAAGCTGGCCGCCGTATCGAGGGGCTTCAGACACGACAGACAGTACCTCGCGCTTCCAGCGTTTAGCTAGGCCGGTCCGCAAGTGAGACATGAAGAAGCGCGTGATATCCGTCCGATCAGCATCAGAGTCAGATATAAGTCCTGTCCACGGATCTGCATTACCGCACTACTTCCCGGGACATGTTTCTCACCGGACATCCAATCCCCATGCAGCCCACCCCATCCCATCCCTTCTCCTCCCCTCCCCCTACAAACTTGCCTTCCCCCTACTCTCAAACGGCAGTATCAACACCAGCACCCCAGCAGCCACAAACAACGCCCCACTAACATACACAGGCGCGCTCGTCTCCAGACTCGCAAACATAGCCACAATAGGCGCCATGATGCCAAAGACGCGATTCGCGCTGGCCGTGATGGCGTTGCCCGTGCCGCGGTCTTTTGTCGGGAAAATTTCGGGCGTGTAGGCGTAGAGCACGGCGTACATGATGTTTGACATGAAGTTGTAGGCGCAGTTCCAGCCGAGGAGGGCGGGGGAGGATAGGGCTGTTGTGGAGCTGGTGGGGGTTAGATGGATGAGTAAGTGTGTATAGGGGATGGGATGGAGAGTGTCGGAGGGATTTACTTACCAGAATAGAAATACGCCTGTGAGAACGGTGGAGAGGGCTAATGTGCCTTTGCGTCCCATGCGTGGTGTCTCCACGAGGATGCCGCCGATGATGCAGCCTGGGACGCCGAGAGAGGCGATGATGAGGGTGTTGCGGTAAGTGATGTAGGTAGACGTGTCGCCAAATGAGGCGCCGCGGAGTTGTTGGATGTACGGAAGAAAGGCGTTGTACAGCGGAAAGCTATACAGTGATGAATCAATCAGCACATAACCTCTCCATATGATCACAAAAGGTCAAAAACTTACCCAAGTCCAATAAACGCCCACACAACCGTAATAACACTCGTCGAAAACGCAAGTTTCTTCGTCGCAAAGAGTGCTTTAATATGGCTCGCATCCACCTTTTGCAAGTTGCGCTTCACGGCCGCAGTAGCGGTCGATTGGACTTGCGCGGGTGTTCCGGGTACGGCAAGGGACTCGCAGGCTTGGAGGTCCTCGATGGTAAGGGGTGATGTTTTGCCGTTGCGGCGGGCGACTTCGTGGACTACGCGGACGGCGTCTGCGTCGCGGCCTTTGCCCATCCTAAATCACCGTTATTGGGAAGTGCTCTAGATTGTTGGGTGCAATGATGTGTGGCTTACAGGAACTTGGGCGACTCGAAGATTGTGAAAGCAGCGAAGCGAATAGCGAACATTATCAGTGCGGTCCCGCCCATTGCGATGAGAAAGTATCTCCATCCCATGTTCTTCGAGCGTGTGCAGTTCGTGTCAGTCACGGAGCAGGACAGATTGCCTAGGAGGGGCCAGGCTACGAGTGTAGCGTAGACCTGGGCGAGGGCCCAGTCGATGCTGAGGATAGTTAGGAGGTATTGATGGGTTCCGGGTAGGAATTCGAGGAAGATTGCGGAGTCTATGAGAGTGGGTTAGTGAAGGGCTTTTGGGAATCGTGTTTGTACCTACCGACGGGAAGATTGCCTCCAACACCGATGGACCATAGAGCAGCGAAGACGCCGATGGCTGCGAAGTTTGGACTGCTAGCTGCGATCATGCCGAAGACAGCGGTGATGCCGATGGTGAGATTGAACGCCCATCGTCGACCGAAGATATCGCAGCCGAATCCCCAGAAGACGGCGCCGAAGAGTAGACCGATGTTTTGGGCGAGTGTAAGGAACTACTCAAGTTATTAGTCCCCCATTCCAAGCATGATACTGGACCTGTTGACGACATACAGGAGCACGCGTAGGACGAAACTCATTCCTAACCGCCGGTAGTATCAAAGACGTGACAATAGGCCACAAGTTATCCATCGCCCAACCGAATCCAATAACAATAAACAACTGTCAAACAGTCAGCATTCGTTTCTCGCCGTACTTCAAACCAGCAGTCGAACATACCTGCCACTGATACCTGCCCATCCCAATATCCTGAATCGCCTTATTGAGTACCCTGCCAAACGACCATACTCAGCCCATGTCGACAAGCGTTTCACGTAGTAAAAGCTTACCTCGCCTTGGCTTCATACACAGGATCAAGCGACCCTTCCTCGAGAACACCAACGGGCGCGTCCTGGATCGCAGGCCCATCTTGGTTCGCGCCATACTTGCTGTTCTCCGACATTTGTTTTGATTCTGCCATTTTTGCGCACTCGGCTCGTCTGTGCCAAACAATACAAAAACAGAGTTAGAACGAGTTACCGTATACCAAGAAGTACGTGCAATGACACGAGCGTTAGCGAGATACTTGTATTTAACTGTAAGTGGAGATGGAAAAGCGGCCGCTAATCTGAAAATCAAATCCGGGGTACACGGGCGTTAAATCTGTAAACACAGGCTAGGTCTGTGTGGATGCGAAGCGTAAACGTATCACGCTATCGGAAGGCAGGCTCGCGCAATCGCTACCGCGTGGGAGGTTCGATGCAGGAAGACGTCATTAAGAGGCTGGTGAACCGCATTACACAAGGCGACGGGCCCGCTTGGTTGACTGCTCGTGTGCGTCCTAAAGGCTAGTGCTGATTGAAGTGATGTGGAGCGCATTTTCAAAAGTTCGGTGGTGTTGGTAAAGATCTGCACGCCGGTAGTGTTGGTGAACCACTTTTGTGGTAGACATGGCTTGCCACGCCTTGTGTATGTCGTTCTATACTGCCTTGCTGTTGACAAGGTTTTTTTCAAGCACTGCTCACGGTACACAATGTTTTGCAACAACAAGTCCAAGCATACACACCTCACCAAAAAGTGGTCATCGGATCAAAGTAATGTTCATGTTCATCTCATACATATTTATGCCGCTAAGCTTGTTATACACGACGCCAAAATGAGTATCATAAAGCCTCTAGGATCCACGCACAAGCTTCTGGCTCACTTCCAGAGCTTGCTCAAGCTCGTCGCCTTGTCGTCGTGTTTGTTCAAGACCTTTGCAGTTGCAAGGTCGAAGTCTTCCTGGGTGACGTGTACTCTTCGCTCTCGCAGCGCGAACATACCAGACTCTGTGCACACACCCTTCAGCTCAGCACCTGAGCAACCGTTCATCTTCTCCGCGATCTTGGTAAGATTGATGCCACGCGTCAGGTTCATGCTCCTCGAGTGGATGCGCAGAATGTCGGCACGCGCCTCAACGGTTGGCGGAGGGAACTCAATCTTTCGGTCGATACGACCGGGTCGTAGCAGCGCAGGATCGAGAATGTCCAGACGATTGGTCGCCATGATTATCTTGATGTTCTTCGTGGGCTCAAAGCCGTCCAGCTGGTTCAGCAACTCCAACATGGTTCGCTGTACCTCAGAGTCTCCACCAGAGCTGCCCTCCACTCGACTTGAGCCTATGCTGTCGATCTCGTCCATGAAGATGATGCTAGGGGCGTGCTCTCGTGCCATGATGAACAGCTCGCGGACCATGCGACTGCCCTCACCGATGTACTTCTGCACCAGCTCGCTGCCAGACACTCGGATGAATTTGCAGTCGGCGTGATGTGCGACTGCACGCGCAAGCAGAGTCTTTCCTGTTCCGGGCGGACCGTAGAGCAGGACACCCTTGGGTTGTGCTATGCCGAGCGACTCGAAGAGCTCCGGGTGCTGCAGTCCGAGCTCGATGACCTCCTTGATCTCCTTGATCTGCTGGTCCAGACCACCGATCATGTCGTAGGTGCTGTCCGGCACCTTCTCGACCATCATGAGCGATACAAGCGGGTCGACGGACGATGGGAGCAGCTTCTCGAGCTTGTAGGAGTCGCTGAGCAGCGTGACGCGCTTGCCGGGGGTGAGTTTGCTGATGTCTACGCTGTCCGAGATGTCGACGACTGTAACAATTAGCCGTGCCTCTTGATACACAACGGTAGTAAGACTTACCATATTTGCCCTCAGGATGTACCTTGACCAGTACCTTCTTCGTGCCCATGACCTTGACCACCTCACCAACGTACGACCCCGGTTGCTGCAGCAGGCCCAGCTCTTCGCGCAGTAAGCGCACCCGCGAGTTGTAGTCGTTCCGCTGGGCTTCGAGTCGTCGCAGCTTCGCCTGGCCTTGTATGATCTCGAGCTTCATCGCCTCGATCTTGTTGTGGAAGAAGGTGTCGAGCGCCATGGCTGTGGCGGGCGCCGTACGGCGGCTGTGTTTGGAGTGGCGGGAGCTTGCGGGAATGGAGGGGTTCGGGTGGTGGAAGAGACGGCGGGCAGTTGGAGTTGAGGTTGGGTGGACGGCGGCGAGTAGTGAGTGTTGTCGTGTTGCCGTGTTGATGATGGCTGGAAGCTTCCGAGAGCTGGCGGCGGAACGTTGATCCCGCCGGCCACTAGTGCGCAGGTAGAGCCCCACCGGGCGTTGCTTCCCTGTCCATCACCCGTCACAGTGTAAACATTTCGCGCTCAGCATCCCTTGGCTGTTGGATAATGTAAAGACGCAGTGAATGTTTCCTTCTATGCAGACGCGAGACGGACCAAATAACATGTCGAGAGTAAAAGCAATCGATCGTGACGTGCTCTTATCTCGAGTGAGACAGGACGTGCGATATCTAGCTCCGAAAAGGTGCAGCACCTGGAGCTGATCCTGGCCATGTTAATGGTCATCTGCTTCCATGCTCTGCACACCATTGCCCACCACCAAGACTTGTAATGCATGCCGGGCCCTTTCACGCTGTGATCACACAGCAGCCGACTGTCCGTACGAAGGCGCTCGCATCTGCCGTGTTCCCCTCAAGGACACAGTGAAGGCGAACCCCAAGATACATACATAGCTTCTTGCACCACGTGCACCTCTCACCACAGCAGCCGCCATGGGGGAAGGCGAGGGCGATGGCGATCGCACGCCTACGCGGGGCAGGAGCAACCCACAGTCGGAAACGTCGCGGCGAGGCAGCGCTCAGGGTGCATCGACGTCTGCCACAGGGTCATCAACACCAGCACCAGCAGACATGGCGCGTCGGCGGTCGCAGGCCGCGATACCGCCCACAAGCTACGGTACGTCGGACACGCGACGGCTGCGCAGAAGACTCTCGAGACTAATGGCAGCACAGGCTCAATCACCGCGGGCCTCGAGCGCCGCCAGACACAGCAGAGCGTCCACGCGCCCGATCAGTCCACCTCCACGTCCACTTCCAAGCCGAAGAAGCCCCCCATGAGCCGCCGCACTACCTCGTCCAAGTTCCCCCGCAAGGGCGACAACTTCAGCGTCGACGACGCCGAGGAGGAGATCCGCGTCGAGAAGGAGCTCCAGGACCGCCAGCAGCGAGAACAGCAGCAGCGAGAACGGCAACACCCTCTACGCCGCCAGTCATCCACCATCCGGCGCAGGCCGGGCGGACAGCAGGCCCCGCCACTGGCCACCATCCAGTCGACCGACGATGAGTCGGCCGAGCACGACCAGCAGGCTAAGACGCCCGTGGAGCCTGTGGAACAGCCGAGCTCCTCCAGCGACGACACGATCCGCGTGGAGGATGACGACAGCGGCATTGGCGCAGAGCAAGAGCAAGGCGAAGACGAGAACGACGACGACGACGACGACGACGATGGCGACCTCAGCGACGCCGAGAGCTTCACGCTGCGGGACCGTCAGGACGCCATCAACGTGACGCACCCCTTTGGCATACGCATATGGAAGCCCGCGCTGTACAAGAAGGGCCGCTCCGTGCAAACCAAGGCAGATGCCGACATCCACTCGTCGCCCGGCTCGTCCGTCAGCAAGTGGCTCATCGTCTTCAACCTGGCCTGGACCCTCTTCTTCGGCTGGTGGCTGGCTATCTTCGCCCTTGCTGGCGGCCTCCTGTGTGCCCTGTTCGGCTACTTCGACAGCTGCATGGAGTATGCCTGGCTGCTGTTCCACCTTTCTGCATATCTCTTCTACCCCTTCGGCCGCTACGTCAAGCTGCTGCAAGACGAGCAATATGTCGAGGAAGACGAGGGCGAGGGGCGCAGCATCAGCGAGTACGAGCAGTGGCAGAGCGGCGACATTGAAGAGGGCAGACTATTCTTTGGACCCACCACAGGTGGGAACTCGCTCATTGGCCGTCGGCGCAACAGTGTTGACTCTACAGGGGACGAGACCGAGACCACGAGCCTGCTAGGCCGCGAAGGCAGAGCCAACATCAACCACACCGACACCGCTAAGACGAAGAGGCGCCTGTTTGGGCGTGGCAAGTGGACCTTTGGCCGTGTGCTGTTCTACGTCTACTTCTACGGCATCTTCAGTCCTGCTCTGTTCCTCGCCTCTGGGCTCTGCTGGTTCATGGTCTTCACCATACCCATGGGCAAGGTCACATTGCTCCTGTTCGACCATCTTCGACGCCACCCATTGGCGCTGTCCTTCCACTCGGACAATGGCAACGTCCGCCGTCCTGGCGAGTCATCTTCCATACTGCTGTGCACTTACCGCGCCGTAGGCACAAAGTATTGGAAGTACACCATAGACGGTACCAACATATTTCTCATCAACCTTCTTGGACTGGTAGGATTCACCATCTTCGACTATTGGGTCCTCGACGAAGCTCTCGGCCTCAAGTTTTGGGTGACCGACAAGTTCTTGCTCTTTACCCTGGCTCTGCTGTCCATCATCCCGCTTGCATACTTCATTGGCCAGGCAGTGGCATCCATTTCTGCTCAATCTTCCATGGGAGTGGGTGCTACTATCAACGCTTTCTTCTCCACGGTGGTCGAGGTCTTCCTGTATTGCGTTGCTTTGAAGCAGGGCAAAGCGCAGCTTGTGGAAGGTAGCATCATCGGCAGTATCTTTGCTGGTATACTCTTCTTACCCGGCCTTTCCATGTGCTTTGGTGCACTCAAGCGCAAAACTCAGCGCTTCAATGTGCGATCGGCGGGTGTCACGTCGACTATGCTACTCTTTGCAGTCATCGGTGCATTTGGGCCCACACTGTTCTATCAGATCTATGGCAGCGTAAGTCGTTTTTTCCTGCACTCGGACAACCTGCTAACAAATTCCAGCACGAGCTCAGATGTAGCCAATGCGTCCATCACATGATGACGGAAAGGGACTGCCGCAAATGCTTCTTCTCGCAGACACCAACGTTTGATAAATTCTACCAAAGAGCGGTCAAGCCGTATACCTGGTTTGCATCTGCTCTTCTCTTCATCTCGTATATCATAGGACTGTTGTTCACCCTACGGACCCACGCTGCCACCATTTGGACCGAGCCAGACGAGAAGGAGAAGAAGATACTCGACATGACTGCAAGCACCCTGAGCAACAGTGCTCATTTGGAGTTTCCCCACTCTTCTCTTGTCCGGACAGTCACCAGCCATTCTCGCGAGCGAGCGCATATTAGGGATAGCCAGCTCTACAAGCGGATAGTTGGACAAACGCTCCATGAAGTTGGACTAGGCGACAACGAAAGCGTTCATGTAGCGAGCCGACCTGGCTCAAAGGCGGACGACAGCAGTACGCTGCATGTTGTACCTCCGAAAGACGGCGAGGAGCACAATCAGCATCAGTTCCACGTCGATGGGCTTACAGACGACGCCGCTGAATCGCTTGTGCGCCAAATTACCGAGATCGCAGCGACCACGACCGCAATCGCCACTCGGGATGTGACTCGAGCGCCACACAGGGCTGCGCGTATGCTCTCCACGTCAAGCAAACCCCATGCCGAGCGTCCAGCAAACACGCGGACCACGACGGCAGCTCCCCCAGAAGAGCCTGAAACTGCACCGGGTCAAACGTCTGGTGGACACGACGCACCCAACTGGAGTCGCCAGAAGAGTGCTGCGATCCTTCTAACCGCAACTCTAGCGTATGCCATT